>Ga0114129_10017477_pt1 | contig 10211 bp, 4 predicted proteins | sample RhiMetdeltSRZDD1_FD_80071 | JGI IMG/M metagenome (GOLD analysis project Ga0114129, IMG submission 80071) | Populus rhizosphere microbial communities from Tennessee, USA - Rhizosphere MetaG P. deltoides SRZDD1 (version 2) (version 2) | ecosystem: Host-associated > Plants > Roots > Rhizosphere >... | reverse complement strand
CGAGCTTCTTCGCGCGCCGCCAGTACGAGAGGGACCTTTCCAGCTCGCCCTGCCGCTCGGCGCTCGCGGCCGCCTGCCGCAGCGCCGTGACCGAGTCGGGCTTGCGGCCAAGGGCAGCGTCGTACGCCTCGAGCGCACGCGCCGGATCCGGCTTCAGGATGTAGGCGCCGCCCAGCGCGAAGGCCAGCTCGTACGACGCGGGGTCGGCCTTCCGGGCGCGCTCGAGCTCGCCTATGCCTTCGGCGACGAGGCCGCCCTTGACCAGCCGCTCGGCGAAGGCGACGGACCAGGTCGCCGGTACGGGCCCGAGACGCTTCGCGTCCTCGAGGAGCCCCCTGGCGGAGGACAGGTCCCCGGTTTTCACGAGGTCCGTGACCAGCACCAGCAGCCCATCGGGGGACTCCTTGAACGCCGCGAGCGCCGGCTTCGCCAGCTCGAGCGATCGCGCGTAGTTTCCCTTCTCGGTCTCCGAGCGGGCGAGCGCCATCCGGGCCGGTGCGTTCCCGGGATCGAGCTCGAGGACGCGCCGGAAGACCGGGACGGCCTGCTCGTCCTTGCCCTGGAGCATGTAGAGCTGCGCGAGGTTCAGCTGGGCTCCAAGGAGGCGGGGCTCCAGCCGGATCGCCTGCTGCAGCAGCTCGGCGCCTTCCTCGAGCCGGTCCTGCTGGACGCGAATGGCCCCCAGGACCGAGCAGGCCGCGGCTCGCGTCCGCGGGTCGGAGAGCGCCAGCTGGGCCTGCTGTTCGGCCTCCGAGAGCCGCCCGTGCTCGACCAGCGCGACTGCGCGCTGGAGAGCCTCGTGCGCCTGCGCGCCTGTGGCGACAGCGGGCGGCAGCACGCCGAGCACGAGCACGGCGAGGATGCGACGCTCCCTCCCGGGAAACCGGCGGACTTCCCGGGAGGGCAGGGCGGCGTTCGCTACGGTCCCCACTGCGACACGACTACCACCATCAGTAGTCGAGCCGCAAGCCAAACTGGACGGATCTTGCCTGGTTGCACTGCGTGCTGACCGTGCCGAAAGCAGGCGAGCTGAAGTTCGTGTTGGGGCCGCAGAAGGTCGTCCGGTTGAAGACATTGCCGGCGAGCGCCTGGAACCGCAGGCTCATGTCCTTGGGCAGCGTCAAGGTCTTGGAAACCGTCAGATCTTCGTTGAACACCTTGAACCCGCGCACCGTCCCGTCGGCTCTCGGCGCGTTGCCGAACGTGAGCGGACCCGGGTCCTGCCAACCGCTCTTGTCGAAGTAGTTGTCCGTGAGCGGGTCGAAGTCCCCGCCCGCGATTACTCCATCGGCGCCGGTGCGGTTTGGGCGCTTCCGTGTGTTGAAGAGCAAGCCAGCCAGGTCGTTCGCCATGTTGATGCGCAGCGGCCGGCCGCTCTCGTAACGCAGGATTCCGCTGAGATTCCAGCCGCCGAGGAGGGCCTTCTTCGCTCCCGTCCAGCTCTTGGAGGCGCCGTCCGCGATGTCCCATGTGAAGCCGACCAGGAACACGTGTGGCGTGTCGTCCCCGCTCAGCCCCCAGTCGGCCTGGTCCCAGTTGACGGGGTCCTGAACCTCTCCGTTGATTCCCTCGTTGCCCTGCCCGCTCTCCGCGCCGTTGTTCTTCAGCTGGGAAAAGGTGTAGCCGACGCGGTACTGGAGCCCGCGCGCGAAGTGCTGCTCGAGAACGACCTCGAGGGCGTGGTACTGACTCCTACCCAGCGGGAGCCCTCGCCATTCGATGTTCTGGTACTGAGGATACCTCCTGAGCGCCTGCGCGACGTTGCCGTTGAAGCCCGGGTAGGGAGGCAGGATCCCGGCCGCCTGGGCGGCGGGCGAATTGATGTTCGATTGCAGCAGCGCGGCGCCCAACGCCAGGACCGCGGGATCGTTCATGTTGTAGTCGAGCCCCGCACGCTGCCCGTGGTGATTCAGGCGGGTTCCCTTGTTCCCGATGTAGGAGACGTCGAGCATCATGTTCTTGGTCAGCCGGCGCTCGAACGTCAGGGACCAGTTCTGGAAGCGCGGGAGCGTCTCCCCGTCCGGCGCCACGGCCGGCACGCCTCCGCCATTGGCGATCGTGGGGTCTATGAAGGGTGGGAACCTTATGTTCTGCTGTGGGAATCCCGCGTCGAGATGGAAAGCGGGAAACAGCCCGTTGGTCAGGTTCGGCGCCGAAGGGTTCGAAGCGAATCCGAGGTTCGGGTCGCCGGTGAACTGGGAGAACGCCACGCCCGCGTAGTACATCCCGTAGCCCCCGCGGACCACAGTCTTGTCGTTGACGCGATAGGAGAACCCCGCCCGCGGTCCCCAGGCATCCCACTTCGGGTTCTCGAACGTCCGCCTTCCCACACGACCCGGACCACTGCCGGCAAAGATCACGGCTCCCGGCCGGTTGCCCGCGCCGGGGTTGGGCGTGTTCGGGTCGAACGTCGAGTACTCGTCGTTCTCCTCGGTGCGGGCGGACTGGTAGTCCAGGCGCAGTCCGGCGGTCAGCGTGAGCTTGGGGGTGAGCTTGAACTCGCCGTTGATCCAGGGCGCCATGTAGCTTTCGAACCAGGTGGGTTGGGCATAGATGCTCTGGTTGGCCGCGTGCACCTGCCCGAGCAGGAACGACGCGAAGGGATCGCCGGTCTGGCTGAGGTTGTTGCCCGCGGCGTCGTAGCCGCCGGTCTGAAGCCGATTGAAATCGAAATTGCCGGCGGCGCCGCCGACGGCCCAGCCTTTGTGCGGGAACTTGTGATGGCGGTACTCGAAGCCCACCTTGACCGTGCTCTTGCCCCTGACCCAGGTCAGATCGGTGGAGAACTGCCAGCGATCGTTCTTCTCGTACCCGAAGGACGGCCACGAGAGGCCGACGGTGTTGTAAGGGATGGCGGCCCCCGGAAAGTTGATCTGCGGCGGCCCGGCGTCTCCGAGAATTAGGCCGCTCGCCTGCTGGGAACCCCAGAGCCTCTCCGGCCAATTCGCACCCGCCGAAAGACTGGCGCCGCCCATGTACCAACGGTCCCAGGCCACGGTGGTGTGACTCATCACGTTGTTGGTGATGATCCAGTCCCACTGGGTGTGCGCGTGCGTCGTGTAGATGCGCTGCGTGAAGCCCTCGCCGATGTAGTCCGTGTTCGACGCGGAATCGGCGAGCGGGTCGCTCGACACGCTGCAGCCCTGGGCGCCGCCGCAGTTACGAACCGACGGGCGGTTGTTGTAGAAGCCGCTGAACATCGCCTTGAGCTTGGGCGAAAACGTGTGATCGATGCGGGCAAGGTAGACGTGCGCGTCCAATTCCCACGTTTGATCGCCGGCCGGATTGCCGGCCACGTTGTTCGACAGGCCGGGCCGGTCCGGGTGCACCATCAGGGCCGCGTACTGCGCGGCGACGGCGCTCAGCAGAGGATCATTTCCAGGAATGACGTTGCCGGCATAGGGATCGCGCACGGGAATCCCGTTGACCAGGCGCGTCGTGGCGGGGTTGAAGATCTGCCCCTGGAGAATCGGCCGCCCGAGCACGTCGGTGCCGATCTGCGGACCCAGGAGCGCGCTGAAGTCGCCGGCCTTGAAGGCGTCGATCGGCGTCGTGTTGCCGAAGCCCTCCAGGGTGCCGGAACGGAACTTGGTCCAGTCGATGTTGACGAAGAAGTGTGTCTTGTTCTTGACGATCGGTCCGCCCACCGCCACTCCCCAGTTCTTGTTGTCCAGCGGGGTCTTGGGCAGCTTGAAGAAGCCCTGGGTGTTGAAAGAGTCCTGGGCCAGGTAGCCGTAGGCGCTTCCGTGCACGTCGTTGGCGCCCGACTTGGACGTGTACTCGATGAAGCCGCCGCTCGTGTGACCGTACTGGGCCGAGTAGGTCGTCGTGACGACCGTGACCTCCTCAATGGCCTCCACGGGGGGAGCGCTCTCCTGGCTCTGCTGGTGTCCCGAGGCGTAACCGAAGGCGCCACCGTCGAAGAAGTTCTCCGTGGCCCGGGTCTGGCCGCCGTTGATGCGGGAGCCAAACTGGCTTCCGCGGAACATCGGGTCGCCGTTCGGCGTCATGGGCAGGTAACCGGGCTGCATCTGAAGCACCGACTCGGCCAGGCGAACATCGGCAGCTGTCACCACCGGGAGATCGTGGTAGTACTTCGAGTCCACCTTGTGGCTGACGTCGGGCCGTGTGACGTAGCTCGAGTCGGCCGTGACTTCGACCGTCTCGGTGAGGTCGCCGACGTCCAGCTTCACGTCGTGGCGGACGACGTCGCCGCTCGAGAGCAGGATCCCCGAGGTGACCGAGGACTTGAACCCGCTCAGGTTGACCTTGACGGCGTAGCGGCCCAGGACGAGCGGATTGGTCGTATACGCCCCGGCGGCATTCGTCGTCAGGACGTTCTCGACGCCGGTCGCTTCGTTGGTGACGGTGACGGTTGCACCCACGACTGCGGAACCCTGGGGGTCGCTGACGACGCCACCGATGACCCCCCTGTCCGAACGTTGTGCCTGGACGGGGCCTGACCAGAGACTCAGGCAAAGGAGAGCGACTGTCACACGGACGGCGCAAGCGAGGGACTTCGCCATACCAACCTCCCACCGTGCGGTCAGAACTCGGATCAAGCGGACGACGATCGGAGCGATTGCCAGCTTTTATAGGACCCGGGCCGCGAGGCTGTCAAGAAGAATCTATGCATATCATCATACAATATGATCGACATCGTAACTTGCTGACGGGGAACGGTTTGTGAGAGAAGGATCCTCGCTGGGTCTGGGAAGCGTGGCGCCGTAGGTGGCTCGCCCAGGCTCGAGGCCCGGAGTCGGGCTAAGTGTGCCGGCGTTTCGGCAGCGACTCGATCGTGCGAGCCGTGCTTTCGACCAGTCGCCGCATGGCCAGGCCCGCGCGCCGCGCATTGCGTTTGCGGATCGAGTCCAGGATCGCCCGATGCCGGGGCAGGGACGCCTTGGCCTTGCCCGCGAGGCGGCTCGTGGCCTGGAAGCTCACCCACAGGCCGGTGTAGACCACCTGCGCCATCTGCTCGAGAAGTTCGTTGCCGCAGGCCTTCACGATCGCCAGGTGGAAGCGCATGTCGGCTTGATCGAAGGCCTCGAGGTCCTCGAAACGGCCGCGAAGCGCAGCCTCCATGTCCCGGTACGCGACGTCGATCACCGAGATCTCAGCCTTGCTTGCCCGCTGGGCGGCCAGCTGGGCGGCCGCCGGCTCTATGATCAAGCGCACCTCGGTGATCTTCTTCAGGAACTCCGCGGAGGACGCGCCGTCCTGCTGTTGCCACGCCAGCACGTCCGGATCCAGCAGATTCCAGGCGTGGCGCGGTCGCACGCGGGTTCCGGTCTTCGGTCGGGATTCGACCAGCCCCTTGGCCGCCAGGACCTTCACGGCCTCGCGCAGCACGGTGCGGCTCGCCGGCAGCCCGGGCTGGGCGGGCAGCACATCGCCGGGTCGAATGCTTCCGTTCAGGATCTGGCGGCCGAGCGCGTGAACGATCTGGCCGTGAAGCCCGCCCCGCGGATAGCCGGTGCCGGCGGGGCGTGAAGACGGCATCGCAGCCTTGTCGGCATATGGTAATACGAATGCGCTCCGCTACGACGTGGCGATCTGGGCGACGCTATAAGAGTGCTTTGGCAGCTTGAAGGTCATCGTCGAGCCCGGTCGCGGCGGTTCGAGCGCCCGTGGTGCCACGCGCGCCGGCTGCTCGAACGTGTTGGCCGCCTTCAGGTCGGTGCCCGTAAGAGTCTCGCAGGCGATCACGCGCGAGGGCGTGAGGTTGCGCCAGTCGATCGCGAGCTCGCGTTCGGAAACGAGATCGCGGTTCAGCATCAGCAGGCACACCTGGCCGTTCTGGGGGTCGTGGGTGGCGGCCACGTCGAGGAACGGCACGAGCTCGTCGCGCGCGAAGTCAGGCCGCAGGCCCTCGGCCTTGATCGCGTAGCTCTCCGACTCGGCGCGCAGGTCGAGGACCTTGCCGCGCGCGTACTTGAGCGCCCAGGCATACGGGTAGTAGATCGACTGCCGCAGCAGCGACGTCTCGCTCGTGACGAGCGGAGCGATTACGTTCAGGATCTGGGCCAGGCAGCCGACGCGCACGCGCTCGGCCTGGCGCAAGAGCGTATTCAGGAAGCCGCCGACCAGGAGCGCGTCCTCGAGGTTGTACTCCTCCTCGAGCAGGCGCGGGGCGAAGGCGCCCTGGCCGTTCGCGAAGCGCCCGCCGCGCGCCCGGTACCAGACATTCCACTCGTCGAAGGAGAGCCACAGCCGCTTCGGCGAGCGGCGGATCGCCTGCACGTAGTCGCAGACGGCGCCGATCTCCAGGATCTGCCGCTCCATGTCCAGGTTCATGGCGAGGTAGCGGGCGCTGTCGTTGCCGGTGAGCGCCGCCGTGTTCCCGTAGTAGTTGTGGAGCGAGATGGCGTCCACCTGGTCGTAGCACTCCTCGAGCACCTCGCGGTCCCAGACGAGGTACGTCGGCATGATGGTGTTGCTCGAGCCGCAGGCGATCAGCTGCAGCTCGCGGTCGAGCACGCGGATCTGGCGCGCCGCATCGCGCGCCTTCCTGCCGTACTCGCGCGCCGTCATGTGGCCCATCTGCCACGGCCCGTCCATCTCGTTGCCGAGGCACCAGTAGCGCACGGCGTGCGGCGCGTCGTAGCCGTGCTCGCGCCGCAGCTCGCTCCACTTTGTGCCCTTCGCGACGTTGCAGTACTCGACGTACGCGACGCCCTGCTCGGGTGTCCCCGTGCCGAGGTTGAAAGCCAGCAGCGGCTCGGTGCCGACGGCCTTGCACCAGTCGATGAACTCGTTGGTGCCGAACTGGTTGGTCTCGAGCGAGTTCCAGGCCCGCTCCAGCACGGTGGGCCGCTTGTCCTTGGGTCCGACGCCGTCGAGCCAGTTGTACCCGGAGACGAAGTTCCCGCCGGGGTAGCGCATGATCGGCACGCCCATCGCCTTGATCTCGGCGATCACGTCGCTGCGGAAGCCGCGGCTATCGGCGAGCTTCGAACCCGGCTCGTAGACGCCCGTATAGATCGCGCGGCCGAGGTGCTCGAGGAAGGCGCCGAGCAGCCGCCGGTCGAGCTCGGCCCGGTAGCGCCCACCCTGGACCACTACGTGCGCCGGGCCGGCCGCCGCGAAGGCCGCGCGGCCGTGCCACACGGGCGAAGCGAGCACGGCCGCGCCCGCCTTGCCGAGCCCCCCCAGGAACGTGCGGCGATCGAGCGCCGAGCGCACCTTGCCCTCCTTCACCACTTCAGGATCGTCAGCGAGTGGGCGGGGAAGACGTAGTCGAAGCCGTTGCCGCTCGGCTTGACGCTCACGCTGCGCGTCGCCGGCCGCACGAGCTGGTCCTTGCCGAACGTGTGGCTCGCCTTGAGATCGGGGTGGTTGAGCTCCCACACGCTCACCGGGCCCTTGGGCGCTCCCGCGGCGCTCTCGACGCGGGCGGTGATGTCCGTCTTCTCGCTCCGGTTCAGCACGTTCACGAATACCTGGCCGCTCTTCGGGTCGTAGCTCGCCGACACGTCCAGGTACCCGAGCGCGCGCCCGCGGTCCGGCTTGTACTCGGGCGACTCCACGAGCACGTCGAGCGCCTGGAAGCCGCGCTGCTTGGCGTACTCCGCGATCGGGAAGTAGATCGTCTGGAAGTACAGGCCCTGCGGGCTCGTGAACATCGGCGCGATCACGTTCACGAGCTGCGCCAGGTTGGCCATCTTCACCACGTCCGCGTGGCGGAAGAACGCGTTCAGGAAGACACCCATCGCGAGCGCGTCCTCGAAGTTGTACTTCTCCTCGAGCCCCGTGCGAGCGATATCGTACTCGGTGCTGCCGGGGACGAGCGTGCGGTACCACACGTTCCACTCGTCGAACGCGATGTGGATCGGGCGGGCCGCCGGGTTGCCGACGCGCACCGCCCGGATCTGCCCCTTCACGACCTCGATCCGGTCGTCGACGTCCCGGCCGAAGGCCAGGAACTCCTCGAAGTTGTTGGTGCGGTTGCCGACGTAGGTGTGGAGCGAGATGTAGTCGATCTCGTTCTTGAGCCGCTCGAGCACGCTGCGGTTCCAGCCCACCCAGTCGGCGCCAGGGCCGAAGTTCGAGGAGCCGGAGGCGATCAGCTTGATCTTCTCGTCCGCGCGGCGCATGGCCTTCGCGGCCTCGAGCGCGAACTTGGCGTAGTCCTCGGCGTTCTTGTGGCCGAGCTGCCAAGGCCCGTCGATCTCGTTGCCGAGGCCCCAGATCCGGACGTCCCACGGCTTGTCGCGGCCGTTCTTGCGCCGCTGCCGGGCCCAGTAGGTGTCGGCGCTCTCGTTCGTGTACTCGACCCAGTTACGGGCGTCCTCGACCGAGCCGAGCCCGGCGTTGATGCAGATGTACGGTTCGACCTTGAGCCGCTCGCAGTAGGTCAGGAACTCGTCGGTCCCGAAGCGGTTGCTGTCGAGCGCCCCCCAGGCATGATCGCGACGCGCCGGCCGCTCCGCGCGAGGTCCGATACCATCCTTCCAGTTGTAACCGGAGGCGAAGTTGCCGCCGGGCCAACGCAGCAGCGTGACGCCGAGCCCTAGCGTCCCTTCCATCACGTCCTTCCGGAAGCCGTCCGCGTCCGAAAGCGGGCTCTGCTCCTCGAAAACGCCGCCGTAGACGCAGCGCCCGAGGTGCTCGACGAAGTTGCCGAAGACGTGCGGGTGCACCTCGCCGATCACGCGCTCGGGGTCGAGCTTGATGCGCGCGCGTGTCTCCTCCGCGGCGAGCGGCGGGCTCCACGCGGCGATCGCCGCCGCAGCCATCCACGGCACGCAACGATGTCGCGTCATGGACCAACCTCCTTCGCGCGTGCCCGAGAGTGATTCCGACGCGCGCCTAAAGGCGCCGACTGGCTCGTGGGCGGGTCGACGTTTATCGCAGCCTCGGAGCTGCTGTCAATGACAAACCTCCGAGCAGGATCGGGCGTCGCCTTTCGAGTATCCTCACGGTCCTCGCGCCGGCGAAGGGAGGAACGACATGCTCGCTCCACTGAAGCAATCCGAAGTCTGGCTCGTCACCGGAAGCCAGCACCTCTACGGCCCCGAGACCTTGCGCCAGGTGGCCGAGGACTCGCGCACGATCGCCGAGGCGCTCGACCGGTCGCCGCGGATCCCGTGTCGCGTCGTGTTCAAGCCGGTCGTCAAGACGCCGGAAGAGGTGCTCGGGCTGCTCGGCGAAGCGAACGCGTCGCCCGCGTGCGTGGGGCTGGTGCTGTGGATGCACACCTTCTCGCCCGCGAAGATGTGGATCGCCGGGCTCCAGGCGCTGCGCAAGCCCTACGCGCACCTGCACACGCAGTTCAACCGCGAGCTGCCGTGGGGAACGATCGACATGGACTTCATGAACCTGAACCAGGCCGCGCACGGCGACCGGGAGTTCGGGTTCATCTGCAGCCGCCTCCGCCAGAACCGCAAGGTCGTCGTCGGGCACTGGCAGGACGCAGACGTCCACGCGAGCCTGGACGTCTGGATGCGCGCGGCGTGTGCCTGGGCCGACAGCCAGCGGCTCAAGCTGGCCCGCTTCGGCGACAACATGCGCGAGGTCGCGGTCACCGAGGGCGACAAGGTCGCCGCCCAGCGCCAGTTCGGGTGGGCAGTGAACGGCTACGGCGTCGGCGACCTGGTGGCGCGGATCGCGCGCGCGACCGACGCCGAGGCCGACCGCCTGGCCGCGACGTACTCCGAGCTCTACGAGGTCAAGGTCTCGAAGCAGCAGGCGGGAGCGGTGCGCGGACAGGCCCGGATCGAGATCGGCCTGCGCGCGTTCCTCGAGGAAGGCGGGTTTTCCGCCTTCACCGACACGTTCGAGGACCTGCACGGGCTCGAGCAGCTCCCGGGGCTCGCCGCTCAGCGCCTGATGGCCGACGGCTACGGCTTCGGGGCCGAGGGCGACTGGAAGACGTCGGCGCTCGTGCGGGCGGTGAAGGTGATGGCGACGGGTCTCTCCGGCGGCACCTCGTTCATGGAGGACTACACCTACCACCTCGACCCGAAAGGGGCGAAGGTGCTCGGCGCCCACATGCTCGAGGTCTGCCCGACGATCGCGCAGGGGAAGCCCACGCTCGAGGTGCACCCGCTCTCCATCGGGGGAAAGGCCGACCCGGCTCGTCTCGTCTTCACCGCGGCGCCCGGCCCCGCGGTGTGCGCCGCCGTCATCGACCTCGGCAACCGCTTCCGGCTGGTCGCGAACGTCGTGGACGTGGTGGCGCCCGACGCGCCGCTGCCGAAGCTGCCGGT
>Ga0114129_10017476_pt1 | contig 10212 bp, 6 predicted proteins | sample RhiMetdeltSRZDD1_FD_80071 | JGI IMG/M metagenome (GOLD analysis project Ga0114129, IMG submission 80071) | Populus rhizosphere microbial communities from Tennessee, USA - Rhizosphere MetaG P. deltoides SRZDD1 (version 2) (version 2) | ecosystem: Host-associated > Plants > Roots > Rhizosphere >... | reverse complement strand
TTTCGAGGGTGAGCTGCGGCCGGGCGAGTGGTATCACGTCATCGTTTATCCGGCGCGCATTGACGGCCGCGTCGCCAATGATTTTCGTGCGCAGCCCGCCTCCGGGATCGAAATTCATTGCGAAGTCGGCTATCGACGTCCCAGCAGCATTCGTCATGCAATCGACGTGATTCTTTCACGCGACTTTTGGTAGGCGCTCCTCCCCGCTGTACGTCCGGCGCCCGGACGGTGTAGTCTTTGGCGGCTTTCCCGTTGGCGCAATCTTTTCTAAAGTAGGAACACAGCCGCACGCCTGGAACAGGGCTGCCGGCCGGTTTCCCGATAGCAAGGCTGCTATGAATCCTTTCGATCGCGGGGAGCAATTGATTTGTCCTCAGTAGCTACAGCACAAGACAGAGCTCAGAAATCAGACGTCAAGGGTCAGGCGTCAGCGGCAAGAGTCGACACGCTGCCCGGCTTCATTCTTGAAGCCGTCACGCGCCACCGCAAGCCTGACACCGTCAGCGAAAAACGCGGCGGGGAATGGGTCCATGTCTCGGGCGAAGAATTCGCGCGACGCGTGCGTCATATCGCGCTCGGCCTCGCGGACCTGGGCATCCAGCCGGGCGATCGGGTTGGTTTGATTTCTGAGAATCGTCCGGAATGGTCCATTGTCGATCTCGCAATCCTCAGCGCGGGCGGAGTTGTGGTGCCGCTCTACACGACGCAAGCCCCCGACCAGGTCCGCTTCATCCTGGAAGACTCGGGCGCGCGCGCACTGCTGATTTCCGGCGGCCGCATTCTGAAACACGCGCGCGAAGGGTTCGACGGTTTGGATCGATTAACCGACATCATCGTGTTCGATGCGAAGTCAGCCGCCGGTGTGAATCGCGCCACGACACTCGAAGCTGTTGAAACGCGCGGAGCCAAAATAGATCGTGAAGACGGCGAGCGCTTCGATCACTTGATCGCGCGCGGCCGATCTGAGGATCTCGCCACTATCATTTACACATCGGGGACCACCGGCGAGCCGAAAGGCGTGATGCTGACGCACGACAACTTCATCGCTAACGTGCGTTCGATTACCACTGGCTTGCCAATTTCGCCCGCAGACGTTTCGCTCAGCGTGTTGCCGCTGTCGCATATTTTCGAGCGCACCGTCTTTTACGTTTTCGCTTTCGTCGGCGTGACCGTGCACTACGCCGCGTCTTTCGATCAAGTCGGAGAGTTTCTGCGTGAAGTACGTCCCACAATTATGACCGCAGTGCCGCGGCTGTTTGAAAAGGTCTATCACCGCATCATCAAGAAAGGGACGTCGGCCGGTGGCGCGAAAGCCAAAATCTTCGAATGGTCGCTCGCCGTCGGACAACGGGTCGCCGAGTTGGAAGACAAGAAGAAACGCGTGCCGCTTTCACTGCGCGCGAAACATGCGGTCGCGGATCGGCTGGTGTTCACGAAATGGCGCGAAGGCATCGGCGGCCGCCTGCGCTACTTCGTTTCCGGCGGCGCGCCCCTGTCGCCGACGCTTTCTTATTCGTTTCTCGGTGCCGGCATCACGATTCTGCAGGGCTACGGCATGACTGAAACGTGCATAGTCTGCGCGAACCGCCCCGAAGATAATTGCGTGGGTTCGATCGGGAAACCGTTTAGCGGCATCGAGGTCGCCGCCGCCGAGGACGGTGAGCTGCTCGTGCGCGGACCGAATGTGATGCGCGGCTATTACGGCAAACCGGAAGCGACGCTCGCGGTGATGCGCGGCGAGTGGTTTGCGACGGGTGACGTGGGCCACATCGACGACGACGGCCACATTTTCATTACCGATCGCAAGAAAGATCTGTTCAAATTATCGAACGGCAAGTACATCGCGCCGCAACAGATCGAAAGTCTTCTCAAGCAAAGCGAGTTCGTCAACCAGGTTGTAGTTGTCGGTTCCAGCCGCAAATACCCGGCCGCCCTCATCGTGCCCGACTGGGAAGCTTTGAAGAGCGCTCTCACCGTAGCCGGTGAATCAGTCGCGGAGTCTCACGAACAGATCGCGATGCAACCCGCCGCCGCGAAGATCGTCCAGCGCGACGTCACGAAGATCACCGCACACCTCGCTGACTATGAACGTGTCCGTCGTGTAGCGTTGTTGCCGCAAGAGTTTTCGATCGACAACGGCGAAATGACTCCCACGCTGAAGGTAAAGCGCAACGTGATCGACGAACGTTACGGCAAAATAATCGACGAACTCTACCGCGGAGCGTGACGAATCACACACCCCTCGTGAAATGGAAACGCTGATCCATGAACTAACCTACGGTTTCCACGATCGGCAGCAAATTGCGCGTGTGGTAATTCGGCTGCTCGCCGCACTGGTTCTCGGTGGCCTGGTCGGCATCCAGCGCGAACGCTCACACAAACCCGCCGGCCTGCGCACGCACATGCTTGTCTGTCTCGGCACGGCATCGTTTGTCCTGGCTTGCTCCGCATCAGCGTTCGGCTCTGATGCGATGTCACGTGTGATTCAAGGCATCGTCACCGGCATCGGGTTCATCGGCGCCGGCTCGATTCTCAAACTCGACCAGCAACACGAGATCAAGGGACTGACCAGTGCGGCGGGCATCTGGATGACTGCAGCTATCGGCGTAACAGTCGGGTTGGGAGCAGTGGGCCTGGCAGTTTTATCAACGCTGCTCGCGCTGATTATTCTGGCAGTGGCGACGAAGTTCGAAGAGTTGGTGCAGAAGAAGCGCGACGAAAAGTAACGCAGCTAAAACCTAATGCCGATCTAGTCAACAAACAGAATATGACCCGCCGCCAGCACTGCAAACGCCAGCGCCAAACAGACGGCGAAGCCAACTTTGATTAACCCTGCCCGAATCGCAAACCGGACTAATCCCGCCACGTCGTGAATGTTCAGCCGTTCCGTCAATTGCGCGCGATGCGTTTCGACGGTCTTCACGCTGATGTCGAGCAGTGCTGCAATCTGTTTCGTGCTTTTACCTTCGGCGATCAGCGTCAGAATCTCGCGTTGTCGCGGTGTTAAGTTCCCGAGCAAACGATCGGGGGTTGCTTCGCCTCCGACAGCTGCCGCACTATCCTGCGGCGTCATGGCCGAAATGTAGGTCTTGCCCTCCATCACCGCCTGAATCGCCTGTTTGATTTCCGAAGCAGCGGCGCTCTTCGGGATGAAGCCGGCGGCGCCGCCGCGCAATGCCTGGATCGCATATTCGCGCGCCTCGTGCATGGTTAGCACGATAACCCGCACTTCCGGAAAGCGCTCGCGAATCTGTTGGAGTACTTCGAGTCCCGGCACGCCCGGCATCGCGAGATCTAACAGGACTGCATCCGGGCTGAGGCTTTCGATCAGCCGCATTGCTTCAAAGCCATTACCGGCTTCGCCCACGACTTCGGCGACACCGTCAGTCATGCCGATCAACGCGCGAATACCTGCCCTCACGAGAGCATGGTCGTCGACAAGTAAAACGCGAGTCGGTTTCACGTTCATTGTCTGTTGAGACTATTGATCTTCGATTGCGCGCAGATTGCTGATCGATCGTGTGTTTTGATGCCTGGCATCCGTCGAAGGTTGAGTTTGAGCTGGATGAAAAAAGAAGGACCGGTTCGTTTAAATTTCAAAGAGGGGGACAATACAGAACCGGATTATGCCGTAGCAATCAGGAAAAACCTTAGCTGTTCAGCTTCTTCCGCCGTTGGCTTTCATGGGAACGAGCAGAGTCACTTTGGTGCCGGCGCCGATCTCCGACTTGATATTGATTCGGCCATGCACCGCGAGCGCGCGCTCCTGCATACCGCGCAGGCCCAGTGCCAACGAAGTGCCGTTGCCATTCAAGAATTTCTCAGCTTCGAAACCAACTCCGTCATCCGAAATGGTCAGCTCAAGCCGGTCATCCTCAGGCTCAAGCGTGATCGAGGCCCTGGTGGCGCGCGCGTGTCGCGCCGTGTTCGTCAAAGCCTCCTGCGCTATACGAAAACAGGCGGTCTCAATTGAACGCGCGAGCCCGGCGGACTTTGGCACGTCGCCGATGACGCGGGCAGAAATTCCCGTCCGCGCGGAATAACGCGCCGTGTACCAGCGCAGCGCCGCCGCCAGGCCAAGATCGTCCAGCAACGACGGACGCAATTCGAGTGACAACTCGCGCACGCGTTTCAGCGCTTCGGCGACGATTTCCATACTTTCTTCTACGCGTACCACGGCCGCAGGCTTTGTCGCGCCGGAGCGACGTATCCACTCCAGGTTCATGTTAACGGCCGTCAAGACCTGACCAATTTCGTCGTGCAACTCGCGCGCGATATTTTCGCGTTCGACTTCCTGCGCCTGCATCAAGCGTCGCGCATAAATCTGCAGCGCCTGTTGCGCATGCTTGCGCTCAGTGATGTCGCGAACGGTCCCCTGGACGGCCACTGGTTCGCCGTCGCGATAGATCATGCGGCTGCTTACTTCCACAGGTTTAAAGCTGCCATCCTTGCAGACGATCTTTGCTTCGTACGTCGTCTCAACCGGGACGTCCAGCTTGCGGCAAAAATTTTCGCGCGCGTCACGCAGGTAAGCAGGCGAAATGAAGTTTGAATAATGCTTTCCGAGAATCTCTTCGCGGTCGTAACCGGACAATCTTTCGGCCGCCGGATTGACCGAAACATAACGGCCGGCTAAGTCATGGACGTAAATCGCATCGCGTGAATTCTCGAACAACTCGCGGTAGCGCTCTTCGCTTTGCCGCACCGCTTCCTGTGATTGCTTCTTTTCCGTAATGTCCTGCGCCATCCCTTCGTAATACTGGACGGCGCCCTGTTCGTCGCGCACCGCGCGCGCGTTTATGGACACCCAGATTGTCTGGCCATCTGCGCGGCACAGTTCAAATTCGAAATCGTCAACCGATCCCTTTGCTTCCAGCAGTCGCTTGAACTCCTCGCGGCGCTCCGGGTCGGCATATGCATCGCGACTGATGTCGGTGCGTTCGCGAATCAGTTCTTCCGCGGAACTGAATCCATGCATCCGCGCCAAAGCAGGATTGGCCGCGAGATAACGGCCATCTGGCGTCGATTGAAAAATTCCCTCGCCGGCATTTTCGAAGATGTCCTGATACTTCTGTTCCGCCAGTCGCCGCGCTTCTTCCGCGCGTACGCTTGCGGTTACGTCCTGGCAGGCGCCAAACAACCGAAGAGGCTTGCCGTGCTCGTCCGCCGAAACGCTCCCGTGTGAATCGATGACTCTGATTTCACCATCCGGTCGTACGATGCGACGCCGGTAACTGAACGGGCGGTTATCTTTCAGGCAGTCGGCAATCGCCTGCGCCGTTGCTTCGCGGTCCTCTGGATGCACGTGCTCAAGATAGCGCTCGTAGCTGGGCGTGAAAGTCTCGCGGTCTTCGCCAAAAATGTCGAACAGTTCATCCGACCAGATCAAGACACCAGATTGCACTTCCCAACTCCAACTGCCGACGCGCGCCAGATGCTGCGCCTCAGCCATCTGCGCCTGGCTCAATTTCAGGGCCTCTTCAGCCAGTTTGCGAAGAGTGATGTCCTGTAGGACACAAGCGACGCGATCGATTCCGTTCGGACCGTCGATCGGAAGATACGTTATGAGCAAGTCACGCATGCCCACACCGGCGTAGTTGCGTTCCATTTCGAAGGTCACAACCTTGCCCGTGAAACTCTCGTCGAGTTTAGCTTTGACGACGTTCTCAAATAGATCCTGACCCAGCACGTCCCAAACGAAATGGCCGACCACCTGCTCCTGCGTCATCTCGCGATGACGAAGAAAGGCACGATTCGCGACCATGTAGCGATAGTCGCGATCGATCACGGCAATCATTTCCGCAAGGCTTTCAACAACTTTCTCGTACTCGTGCAGTTTTTCTGCGCTGCGTTCCTGTTCGGTAATGCCGGCGTTAGCAACGCCGGGTACTGCATCGCTACGGGACTTCCCGCGCGCGCCATTCCCCGATGAGCCGTCAGGACGAGCCGCCACCTGGTTCTTTGTTCGTGTCCCTGATTTTTCTGCCGTGTGTTTCATGCTTGCGGCCCTGCGTTACGAAGAGTAACCATCAAACGCACGTTTCGGGAGCGTTGGGGCGACTTAACGTGAGCTTGATGTTGAATCTCGTGAGGTGCGATTGCTCCGCGAGCGAGATTTGATGTACCTACCGGCCGGACATCCTAACACCTCAATTGCGTCGCAGATTGTAATGCTGACGTCCTGCGGCTGCAATGTTTTTTGCATCAACGAGCAGATTTTGGTGGTGCTTTCTTCAGCAAACGGTTGATTGTTCGCAGCAGTTCGGCCGGTTCGATCGGTTTTGACAAGTGCGCGTTGAAGCCTGCGGCCAGCGCCGTGCGGGTGTCCTTCGGCGAAACATAACCGCTGAATGCGATGGCCGGAACCTCCTGCATATTGGGCAGTTGTCGCAGCTGCCGCATCATCTCGAATCCGTCCATGGTCGGCATCCCGATGTCCGAAAGGATTAAATCAATGGAATTCGCAGGCGCGATTTGTAAAGCCTCCTGCGCCGACTGGCACGTCGTCACGTGAAACCCTTTCGCCTTGAACGTCGACTGAAGCAACTCCAAAGTGTCTTCGTCATCTTCCACAATCAGAATGTGGGCGCTGTCCGGTTTTACGAGCGGCCCGGTAGTTCGCGCGGTCGGGGCGGCAATCCCGGCTGCGGGTTTACGCAATGGCAGACGAACGGTAAAACGACTGCCTTGACCCAAGCCAGGACTTTCGGCTTCGACAGTTCCACTGTGCGCTTCGATAAAGCTCTTTACCAGAGCGAGTCCCAGGCCCAGCCCACCATGCGCTCTCGTCTTCGAGCCGTCCGCCTGCAGAAATCTCTCAAACACAAACGGCAGAAACTCCGGCGATATTCCCTGCCCCTCATCTTCTACAGTCACGATCGCGTTGCCATTATCAGTTCCGCAGACCACGCGGACGCGCCCTCCACGGCGAGAGAACTTCACGGCGTTGTTCAGCAGATTCGCGAACACCTGACCCAGTCGCGTCGAGTCGCCGCTCACCAGCTCGTCCTCCCAATCACGAAACGACACTTCGATATGAATGTCCCGCGTGGCCGCGAAGGGCCGCACGGTTTCGACGGCCTCCGACACAACCTGTCCCAAACGCACCGGCAGTTCTTCCATGCGCATCTTGCCGCTGAGTATGGCCGTCATGTCGAGCAGGTCGTTGATTAGCAGCTTTAGAGAGTGGGCGTTCTTTTCGATCACCGACAGGCCATGCTCCAGTTGTTTCGGCGGCAAAATGCCGCTGCGAACCATGTGAATCCACCCGATCACGGGCGTCAGCGGCGTGCGCAGCTCATGCGAGAGCGTCGTCAGAAATTCGTCCTTGGCGCGATTGGCGGCCTCAGCTTCGTGGCGTGCTTCGCGCTCTTCTTCGAAGAGGCGGGCATTGTCGATCGCCAGCGCCACCCGGAACGCCACCAGTTGCAGGAGCCGCGTGTCGTCTTCAGTAAACGGCCGCCGCGTGAACCTGCCGACGTGAATCACACCGAGCACGCGTCCCTCGATCAACAGCGGCACACCGAGCAGACACTTCACCCCTTTGTCGCGCAGGAAAGGCGTGAACATTTCCGCGGTCATGGTGTCGTCAATCGCAATTGGTTTTTTCTGTTCCGCGACCCGACCCGCGAAGCCGGCGCCGAACGGCACATGAATATCGAGATCGACATCCAGGCCTTTCGCCGCCCAGGCAACCAGGGTGTCGTCTTCTTCCATAAGCAGAATCACAACCGAATCAACGTCCATCGCCTCGCGCACGCGATCCAGCAGCTCTGCTAAAAGCTTGTCAAGCGAAAGGTACGACAGCGCAACTTCAGTGACGGTCTGCACTTGTCGCATGCGATCCATCGCGGTTTCGAGTTCGAGTCGCGCACGCTGCTCGCGAGCCAGCACTTGAGACCGGTCTTCCTCAGCGTGTTTGCGCTCGATGAATTGGCCGATCTGATTCCCGATCGAGGTCATCACTTCGAGCAGGATTTGATCGGGGGTCTGCGGCTCGCGGGTGAAAAACTCCATGACGCCCGAAACTTCACCACCGAGTTTGATCGGAAATCCAAAAGCAGACCGCAAGCCCACTTTTGAGGCGAACGTGTGTCGCGTGAAAACGTCATTCAGCGCCAGATTGCTGATCCAATGCGAAGAACCGTGTTCCCAGATATAACCGGGCAAACCAACACCGCGCGCGAAGGGCCGGCCGCGACTTGCTTCTTCGAATTCCGACGCGGCCAACGAAGGCAGATGCCAACTCGCCTGCAAGCGCAGTACGTCGGCGTCCCGATCAATGATCCAAATCTGCCCGAGTTCCCAGCCCAGGCTTTCGCAAATCGCCCGCAGCAAACTGGGCGCGGCGGAAGCCAGCGAATGCGACTCCGCCAGGATGCGCGCCGCTTCGTATTGCGCTGTCAGCCGGCGCTCGAGCCGTTTGCGATCCGTAATGTCACGCGAATTGATGACGATGCCGCGCACCGCCGGATCATCCAGCAGGTTGTGCGCGGTCGCTTCGTGCACGCGCCACGATCCGTCCTTATGCCGAATGCGAAACTCGGACGTGACCAGGTATCCCGGATGGTTGATACCGGCCGCGAACAACTTGCGCAAACGGTCAGCATCGTCGGGATGCACAATCGTGAACGGCTCTTTGCCAATCAACTCTTCCGGGCGATAACCGAGAGAGCGTTCGACCGAAGGGCTAACATACTGCCGCGTGCCGTCCCGGTTTAGTACGGTGATGATGTCAGTCGCATTCTCGACCAACGCGCGCAGATGCGCTTCGCTCTGCCGCAACGTCTCTTCCGCTCCTTTGCGATCGGTGATTTGCGCCGGCTCGCCGAATGGATCATTGGTCGTCATTTCCTGAGGGTTGTTTGAGCGAAAGCTAATCCTTTTTTTTAGCTCGCGTCAATCCTGACTTACAGAACCGCGAATGATAGTGAGTGGGTCAGGCACCCCACTCGGATCTTAGCCATCCTTGCTATCGGTCGGGTTACGTAATCGTTACAATCGCAATCAATGTATCCCGTGGGTAATCTTTTCATTCCCGCGCCGCATGGCCGGCTGGAAGCCATCCTGAAAGAGCCGCGCGACCAGATTCTCGGCGTGGCCTTGGTGCTGCATCCGCATCCCCTGGGCGGCGGCACGATGCACAACAAAGTCGTCTTCCGCGCGGCCGCCGCCTTGAATGATGCCGGCCTGGTCACCCTGCGCGTCAACTTCCGCGGCGTCGGACAAAGCACCGGCGAACATGACGAGGGGTACGGCGAACGCGACGACGTTCGCGCGGGCCTGGATTACCTGTCGACGAATTATACTGAACAGGAAATCACTCTCTGCGGATTTTCGTTTGGCGCGCGCGTCGGTTTAGAAGTCGGCATTGGTGACGATCGCGTGACAAGACTAATCAGTATCGGCACACCCGTCGATAAGTACGACTTCAGTTTTCTTGAGGAGTGCCGGAAACCGATTCTGTTCGTCCACGGTGAACACGACGAGTACGGAAATGTCGATCGGCTGCGCGAGGCAGTTGCGCGGGTTGCCAGGAACGCGCCTGCGGAACTGCGCGTCATCGAAGGCGCAGGTCACTTCTTTGATAATCAGTTGGATGAATTGAAGAGAGTGATTACAGACTGGATGGGAGCGCAGGCATCCGTGCCTGCGGTTCGCCGCCATCCTGGCGGCGATTAGTCCAGATACCCCTTCGCAACCAGCAACTCCGCATTCAAAATCGCCGCGCCGGCAGCGCCCCGAATCGTATTGTGACCGAGCGCTACAAATCGATAATCGAGCACATTGTCTTCGCTGATGCGTCCGACCGTAACCGCCATCCCATTTCCCGCGTCACGATCGAGACGGGGTTGTGGCCGATCGATCTCGTCGCGGACGATGACGGGCCTGGCAGGCGCCGTATGAAGGTTCAATCGTTGCGGCTCCCCGCTAAACGCCGTCAGCGCTTCTCGAATTTCATCGAGAGAAGCTAATCGCGCAAGTTTGACTCGAATCGATGCCATGTGACCGTCGGTCACGTTAACGCGATTGCATTGCGCGCTCACCGTCATGGCGCTATCGAGCACAACATCATGGCCGGCAGTGCCCAGAATCTTGCGTGTTTCCTTCTCGACCTTTTCATCTTCGCCGCCGATGAATGGAATCACGTTGTCGGTGGCGTCGAGCGAAGCAACGCCTGGATACCCCGCACCTGACAGCGCCTGCATAGTC
>Ga0114129_10017475_pt1 | contig 10213 bp, 6 predicted proteins | sample RhiMetdeltSRZDD1_FD_80071 | JGI IMG/M metagenome (GOLD analysis project Ga0114129, IMG submission 80071) | Populus rhizosphere microbial communities from Tennessee, USA - Rhizosphere MetaG P. deltoides SRZDD1 (version 2) (version 2) | ecosystem: Host-associated > Plants > Roots > Rhizosphere >... | reverse complement strand
GTGCGAAGGATGTAGCCGGCCTCGATCGTACGGCCCGTGACGAGACTCAGGCCCTCGAGGCTGATCATCGTGTCGCGGCCCCAGTCGGTGAACCACGGATAGCCGGCAATCACGGTGCGGACTTCGTCGCCAGCGGCCCGAGCGCGGGCAGCCTCTTCGGTTCGGCCGGCGGGCGTGATGATGAACTGATCGGCTGCCAGCACGAGCTCGGCGGGCCAGCCATCCTGAACTTCGGGGAGGGCCCGATCGATCAATCGACGCCGGCGGTCGATCTCGGTCTCGAGCGCGTATTCCGAGTTCATCACCGACAACACTTCCCACGACTCGGTTGACGCGACGAGCACGGCGCGCGCGCCGCGGCGCAACGTGAACAGGTGGAAGCCGGGGCTCCAGAGATCGCCGCGCGCCTGGTAACCGCGGCTTTCCTCGATCGGATAGAGCACCTGCTCGAGCCGCTTGTTTTTCAGCGTGAACCGGCTGTCGTCGGCGCGAGCCAGCATCCGCAGCGGCGGTAACGGCGAGCCCTTCAGCTCGATCTCGTAGTGATCGCCGATGGCGCGAAACTCGTACGGCGCGCCGAGCGGCTCACTGACCGGCAGTTCCTGCGCGCGAAAGTGTACGGACGGGCGAAGAGCGAGCTCGATCTGGTCAACTCCGCTGCAGAGCTCGTACATTACGTGTACGGTGTTCTGCATGTGGGTGAGGAACAACCGCTTCTCGAGCACAACGCCATTGACGTCGTAGCGCCATACCGGCAGACCCGATTCGAGGCGGAACTCGACGAGGTATCCGGTGCCTTCGGCGTCGCGCGTCATGCCGAGGATTTCGCGGCCGCCAATCTCGAACCGTCGGCCGTCGGCGAGCCGGACTTGCTCGGCCAGATGGCTCAGCATCACGATTCGGCCGAGCGGCGCCGGCAGCGCAGCGATCAGCAGCCCGTGATACCGCCGTGTGATTGCGCCTGCGATCGTGCCGGAGGCGTAGCCGCCGAGACCGTTGGTCGCCAGCCACTCGCGCGTGACGAGCGCTTCCGGGTCGGATCGATCGACGACCGGCCACGGAATCTTGCGCAGCAGGTCACTCGTCACGATGTTGTCGCCGCTCCCGTTTCTGCCGTGGCTCGAGCCTGGCGCGAGCCGCCAACACGATCGCGCTCTCGGCTGGAATTGACCACGAGCCCCCGGGCCACAAATCGCGAAGGCCTGTGCCTCCGTACCGCGGATCCTCGCTCGACCAGAGCACGTACCAATCCTGGGCGTCTGGCGGCGCGAGCAGCGGTTCGGGAAACGAGCTCCGTTTCAGATCGGGACCGAGATTGACGATCAGGACGAGGTCATCCACGTGCCCGGGCGCGAAGTAACGCAGCGCGAACGCGCCTGGCGAGAGCACCGTGCCGTCGACACTGGCCGGTCGCGGGTTGCAGAACGTCGTGCGGCGGCTGCATCGCAGCCGGATGAGATCCTTGTGAAAGTCGTGGGCGGGGGCGTTCGCTGTGCGCTCGTCCAGGTCGAGCTTCGAACGTTCGAACGTCCGCGTGTCGCCCGGATCCGAGAGCGCGCCGGCATGCTCGTACGCGACCACCGTCGGGAATTGACTGAGGAATTCTTCGCGGCCGCGGCGAACGGCAAGAGCCAGTTCCCCTGGAAGGTCGGCGAAATACAGGAACGGGGATGATGCCGAAAATTCCTGGCCCTGAAACAACATCGGCGTTCCAGGCATCAGCAGGAATGCCGCCGTCACCGCGCGCCACCGACCGGGGCTTGTCAGCTGATGACCGCGGAGGCCGCGAACCGAGTTCGCCACCTGATCGTGGTTCTGGAGAAACGTGATGAATCGCTCCGGTGCAATGTCGAGCGCCGCGGTACCTCGCGGCTGCCGCTGCCACGCGTAAAACTGTCCCTGAAACAGAAATCCATGCTTGGCCGCCGACACGAACTCCTGCGGTTCTCCGCGCGTGTCGCTGTAATACGCCTCGGCGCGTCCCGTGATCGCGACCATGGCCGCGTGATGAAAATCGTCGTTCCACAACCCGTCGAGGCCGAAGCCCCCTTCGTCGAGCGGCCGCAACAGCCGCGCATCCTGCGGTTCGTTCTCGGCAACGACGATCGCGTCCCGTCCGCGAGCTGCCTCCCTGACCCGGATGCCGATCGCAGCCATGATGTTCTGCGCCGACCGATCGAAGATCTGCTGCGTCGCATCGAGCCGAAGGCCGTCGAAATGAAACTCGTCAATCCAGTACCCCGCGTTCGCGGCGAAGAACTCGCGTACCGGTCCGGCGTCGTCACCGTCGAAGTTGATGGCGTCGCCCCAGTCGTTTTCGTACCGACTGCTGAAGTACGCCGGCGAAAACTCCCGGAGGTAGTTGCCTGACGGACCGAGGTGGTTGTACACGACGTCGAGAATCACCGCGATGCCGACGGCGTGCGCCCGATCGACGAATCGCCGCAGATCGTCCGGCGTCCCGTATCCGTGAAACGGCGCGTACAGGTCAACGCCGTCGTATCCCCAGCCGAATCGCCCATCGAACTCCGCAATCGGCATGACCTCGATGACGCTGATGCCGAGGCGCGCCAGCTCGTCGAGTTCGCGCGCCGCCGCGGTCCATGTGCCTTCGCGTGTAAACGTGCCGATGTGCAGCTCGTAGATAATCTGACCCCCGAGCCGCACGCCCGGCCACGTCCGATCGCTCCACTCGAACGTATGTGGATTCACGATTTGTGAAGCACCGTGCGGGCCATCCGGCTGGAAGCGTGAGGCAGGATCCGGTAGCAGCCGCTCCTGTTCGTCGAGTCTGAAGCGATAGCGATCGCCCGAGCGCGCCTCGGCGATTCCGCTGAAGTAGCCATTCCCTTCCGCGTCGAGCTCAGTGTCTGTTTCTTTGTCGATGTGAACACGAACCCGCCGCGCCGCGGGCGCCCACACTCGAAAATGGACTCGTTCCTCTTCGACGAGTTCGGCGCCGACCGGCAATCGCCGTTTGACGGAGACCGATCGCGGGTTCGAGGGAGATGATGAGCTTGGCACTTCGTTTCCGTAGGTCTGCAGTTGCAGAAACAATGCCTGGAAGTAACGCCCGACCTGAAGGTCGGGCTACGTACGATCGTCGTCGGCGAGGAGGGCGCGAGCTGCCTCATCCGTTGCCGACTCGGCGGACGGTCTTTGTTTTTCCTGCTGTCGCGCGTAGAGAAACGAGGCGATGAAGATGACGACAATCAATCCCAGCGAAAACCATTTCGGAATCTCGAACTGGACGTACTCGGCCGCCTCGAGATACTCGAACACGAGCTTGATCCCGACCCACGCGATGATGATGAAGGCGCCATCGACGAGCGCGGGATACCGCTCGATCAGAACGATGAGCTGACCGACCACCAGTCGCATCGCGACGATACCAAGAATGCCGCCGCTCAGGACCACCCAGAGCTTGGGGGAGACGGCGACGGCCACCAGAATGGAATCGATCGAGAATGCCAGGTTGACGAGCTCCACGCGAACGACCGTCGCCCAGAATGGCGTCATCCCGAGCCAGGGAGTGGCCTTCGGCGGTGCCCGACGCTCCTGCGGATCGCCACCGCTCCGGAAATGTGCGTACGAGAGATAAAGAAGGTATGCGCCTCCCGCCAGTTTCACCCAGGCAAGCTGGATCAGGTAGACCGCGAGCAGCGTCGCGAGGATGCGGAAGGCGAAGGCGCCAACCAATCCGTAGTGAAGCGCTTTCTTATGAAGGTGCTTCGGAAGCCCGAGCACCATCACCGCGATGACGAGTGCGTTGTCGGCGCTGAGCAGGCCTTCGAGCGCGATGAGGAGAGCGATGGTGACGAGATCGGACGCCTGGAACGACACCCGGCCAAGTATGCCGTAGCCAAGTTGACACGAGTCGTATCAATGCCTATATTTGATTCGGCGCAACTTTTGAAGGCGCTCGACCGATGCGCGTAGGGATGGAAGAGAACCTCTATTTCATTAGCGTCGCCGCGCGGATGCTCGGCATGCATCCGCAGACGCTCCGGAAGTACGAGCGCCTGGGTCTCGTGCAGCCGAGCCGGACCATTGGCAGCATGCGGCTCTATTCGCGCGACGAGCTCGAGCGTCTAAAGATCATCAAACGCCTCGTGGACGACGGCGGGATCAACCTCGCGGGCGTGCAGCGTTTGTTGTCGATTGCAGAAATCGTGCAGCGAATCCGTCCACTGATGCGCGATGAGCCGCTATCCGCGCGCGACGCCCGTCGTCTCGCGCAGGAGCTCGACGAGCTGCTTCGTCATGTCGGTATGTACTGACTCGTACTACGTTAGGCGCGCCTGCGAGGGAGCGGCGCGGGACGTAGGGGCCCGCAAGTGCCGCCTTCGTCGGTCGCACTCAATCATGTCGCGACCGGCTACGGCGAGCCTCGCCGAAGCCTTGGCGGAGGCGGGACCGAGCCGGGGTGTGGGGCGGAGCCCCACGTGAAAATGGACTTTAAGGACTACTACTCTACGCTCGGCGTCGCCAAGACGGCGACCCAGAAAGAAATCAAGCAGGCGTTCCGCCGTCTGGCGAGGAAGTTCCATCCCGACGTGAACCCGAGCGACAAGTCCGCCGAGGCGAAGTTCAAGGAGATCAACGAAGCGTACGAGGTGCTCGGCGATCCCGAGAAGCGGAAGAAGTACGACGAGCTCGGCGCTAACTGGAGGATGTACGAACAGGCGGGCGCCGCCGGCGCCGGACCGCAGAGCGGGGCGTGGAACGTCCAGTTCGAAGGCGGTCCGACGGGCGGCGGCTTCCGGACGATGACGGAAGACGAAATGCGCGAGATGTTCGGGGACAACGATCCGTTCTCGGACTTCTTCCATACGTTCTTCGGCGGCGCGGCCCCACGGGGCGATGCTGGAACCCGAGAGCGGGCCCGCGGGCGTGCCGCGCAGCAGGGTCGCGACGTCGAGGACGAGATCACGCTCGGACTCGAGGACGCGTATCACGGCACCACGCGCCGGCTGGGAATCAAGCTCGATGGCCACGCGCGCACCGTGGACGTACGGATTCCGCCCGGCGTTGGCGAAGGGTCGCGCGTTCGAGTGGCCGGTGAAGGCGCGCTGGGCGCGGGTGGCGCGCCCTCAGGCGATCTGTATCTGAGGATCCACCTCGCTCCGCATCCGACATTCGAACGGAAGGGTCAGGACCTGTACACCAAGGTGCCGATCCCGCTCACGACGGCGGTCCTCGGCGGTGAAGCTGACGTGCCGACGATCGCCGGCAAGTCGCTCCGGCTGAAGATTCCGCAAACGACGCAGAACGGCCAGGTCTTCCGCTTGAAAGGACACGGAATGCCCGCCGTCGGCAAACCAGATCAGGTCGGCGATTTGTACGCGACGATGGAAGTCGAGCTGCCGCGCGTGTTGACGCCGGAACAGCGCACGCACTTCGAAGCGCTGCAAAAACTCGAGGGGGCAAAAAACTCGGCGGCGTGAAAGCGCCCGAGCTCAAGCTCGGGCCTACTTTTGACTGTACGTAGGCCCGACCTTCAGGTCGGGCGTGGACAATCATGGATCTCAACAAGCTCACGGAAAAGGCCCAGGAAGCAGTGCTCGGCGCCCAACGGCTCGCCGAGCAGATGAGCCACTCGCAGATCGAGCCGGAGCATCTGCTCGTGTCGCTGATCGAGCAGCGCGACGGCATCGTGCCCGATGTGCTGCGGAAGATGAACGTCGACCCGGCGCTGGCCGGCCGCAGCGCGCGCGATCTGCTCGGGAACATTCCTCAGGCCTACGGCGGGTCGCAGCCTGGAATCTCGCCCCGCACGAAGCTCATTGTCGACCTTGCCCAGGCCGAAGCCGGTCGCCTGAAAGACGACTACGTCAGCACCGAACATCTGTTCGTGGCGATTGCGTCCGAGAACGGGCGCTCCCCCGCCGCGAAAATGTTGGCGGAGTTCGGCGTCACGCCCGACAAGATATTCGCCGCGCTCACCAGCGTCCGCGGCTCGCAGCGGGTGACGACACAGAATCCCGAGGGGACGTACCAAGCGCTCGAGCGCTACGGACGCGATCTGACGGAGCTGGCGCGCAAGGGCAAGCTCGATCCGGTCATCGGTCGCGACGAAGAGATTCGCCGCGTGATTCAAGTCCTTTCACGCCGCACGAAAAACAATCCGGTACTGATTGGTGAGCCCGGCGTCGGCAAGACCGCCATCGTCGAAGGCCTGGCCGGGCGGATCGTGCGCGGCGACGTCCCCGAGGGACTGAAAAACAAGCGCATCGTGGCGCTCGACATGGGCGCCCTCGTCGCCGGCGCGAAATATCGCGGTGAGTTCGAAGAACGGCTGAAAGCGGTGCTCAAAGAAATTGCGGATGCCGAGGGTCAGGTCATCCTGTTCATCGACGAACTCCACACCGTCGTCGGCGCGGGGGCGGCGGAAGGGTCGATGGACGCGTCGAACATGCTGAAGCCGATGCTCGCACGCGGCGAACTGCACACGGTCGGCGCCACCACGCTCGACGAATACCGGAAGTACATCGAGAAAGACGCGGCGCTCGAACGCCGCTTCCAGCCGGTGATGGTCGGCGAGCCGACCGTCGAGGACACGATCAGCATCCTGCGCGGACTGCGCGAGCGCTACCAGATTCATCACAAGGTCAACTTGAAGGACGCGGCGCTGGTCGCGGCGGCTGTGCTCTCGCATCGCTATATCACCGATCGCTTTCTGCCGGACAAGGCGATCGATCTCGTCGACGAAGCGGCGTCGAAGCTGCGCATGGAAATCGACTCGATGCCCGTGGAGCTCGACGAGATCCGGCGTCGTGTGATGCAGCTCGAGATCGAGCGCGAGGCGCTGCGCAAGGAGAAGGACAAATCGTCGCGCGAGCATCTGGTGCGCCTCGAAAAAGAGCTGGCCGACTTGAAAGAAGAACAGACGCGTCTGACTGCCCGCTGGCAGCAGGAGAAAGAGGCCATCCAGCAGACGGCGAAGCTTCAGGAAGATCTCGAAGCCGTCAGGCAGGAGATCGAACGTGCGCAGCGCTCCGGCGATTACGCGAAAGCGTCGGAGCTCCAGTACGGCCGCGTACCGCAGCTCGAGCGGCAAATCAAGGAGATCGAGGCGAAGCTCGCGGAACTACAGAAGAGCGGCCGGATGCTGAAGCAGGAGGTCGACGAAGAGGACATCGGCGAAGTCGTCAGCAAGTGGACGCACATTCCCGTCAGCCGACTGATGGAGGGTGAAGTCCAGAAGCTGATTCACATGGAAGAGCGCCTGCACCAACGGGTCATCGGGCAGGACGAAGCGATCAACGCCGTGTCGAACGCGATTCGCCGCGCGCGCGCGGGTCTCCAGGATCCCAACCGGCCGCTCGGCAGCTTCTTCTTCCTCGGCCCGACCGGCGTCGGCAAGACCGAGCTCGCACGCGCGCTCGCCGAGTTCCTCTTCGACAGCGAGCAGGCGATGATTCGCATCGACATGTCCGAGTACCAGGAGAAGCACACCGTGTCGCGGATGATCGGCGCGCCTCCTGGATACGTCGGCTACGAGGAATCGGGTCAGCTCACGGAGGCCGTCCGCCGGCGTCCGTACGCCGTCGTCCTGCTCGACGAGATCGAGAAGGCTCATCCCGAAGTACTGAACGTGTTGCTGCAGCTGCTCGACGACGGGCGGCTGACCGACGGCAAAGGCAGGACTGTGGACTTCAAGAACACGGTCGTGATCATGACGTCGAACATCGGCAGTCAATATCTGACGGGCGAACTCACCGAGGGCTTGCGCCGGCAGGTCACCGACGCGCTCCGCGAGCACTTCCGGCCGGAGTTCCTCAACCGAATCGACGAAATCATCTTCTTCCACTCGCTCAGCCGTGAGCACATGAAGCTGATCATCGACATCCAGGTTGCCGGGTTGATGAAACGGCTCGAGGAGCGCAAGATCCATGTACAGATGACCGACGCCGCCAAGGAGCTCCTCGTCGAAGAGGGGTACGACCTGGCATACGGCGCGCGGCCGCTGAAGCGGACGATTCAACGTCGTGTGCTGGATCCGCTCGCGATGCGGGTGCTCGAGGGCGAGTTTGGCGAGGGCGATACGGTCGTGGTCGACGCAACCAGCGACGGGCTGAAGTTCAGCAAGCAGCGCGAGACTGTGAGAGCCTGAGGGGGGCTGTGGCCAACACGTCACCAAAATCACGGCTCAACCCGCGCGGCGGGGATCGACGCGGCCAGCGTCCGCTAACGGGCCGGCCGACCTCGTCGCTCTGGTACGGCCTCGCCTTCCTGCTGCTCATCGGGCTGATGCAGGTCTACATGCAGGCGCCTGGCGGTCGGCAGATTCCCTACAGCGAATTCAAGAGTCTGGTGAAGAGCGGCGCGCTATCCGAAGTCACCATCGGTGAACAGACCATCCGCGGGACGCTCAAGCAACCGACCGGCGAGCAGAAGCAGACGCAGTTCGCGACGACGCGCGTCGACGATCCCAAGCTGGTCGAGGAGCTCGAAGCCAACAACATCAAGTACACCGGCGAGGTCGTGAATCGCTGGCTGCCCGAGATCCTGGGCTGGATCATTCCCCTCGTCTTTTTCGTCGGGTTGTGGGCGTTCCTCTTCCGCCGCATGGGCAGCGCCGAGGGCGGTGTCATGTCGTTCGCGCGGAGCCGCGCGAAGATCTACGCCGACGATGAAGTGAAGGTTCGCTTCACCGACGTCGCGGGCGTGGACGAAGCCGAGGACGAGCTCAAGGAAATCGTCGAGTTCCTGAAAAACCCGAAAAAGTACACGAATCTCGGTGGCCGGATTCCGAAAGGCGTGCTGCTGGTCGGGCCGCCCGGCACCGGAAAAACACTCCTCGCCCGCGCGGTCGCCGGCGAAGCGGGTGTCCCGTTCTTCAGCCTGAGCGGATCGGAATTCGTCGAGATGTTCGTCGGCGTCGGCGCGGCGCGCATCCGGGATTTGTTTCAGCAGGCCGAAGCGAAAGCGCCGTGCATCGTGTTCATCGACGAGCTCGATGCGCTCGGCAAGACCCGGGTGCAGAGCCCGATGGGGAGCCACGAAGAACGGGAGCAGACGCTCAATCAGCTGCTTGCCGAAATGGATGGCTTCGACTCGCGCAAGGGCGTCATCATCATGGCCGCCACCAACCGGCCGGAAGTGCTCGACCCGGCGCTGCTCCGCCCCGGACGGTTCGATCGCCAGGTGCTCGTCGACAAGCCCGACATCAAAGGACGTGAGGAGATCCTTCGTATCCATGCGAAGGGCGTGAAGCTCGCCAACGACGTCGACCTCAAGGTAGTCGCGGCGCGCACCGCCGGCTTTGCGGGAGCGGATCTGGCGAACCTCGTCAACGAAGCGGCGCTGCTTGCCGCGCGGAACGACAAAACGGCCGTCGGCGCAAAAGACTTCGACTCGGCAATCGATCGACTGATCGCCGGCCTCGAGAAGAAGCGCGTGATGAGCACGAAGGAGCGCGAGATCGTCGCTTACCACGAGTCGGGCCACGCGATTGTCGCGACGGTGCTGCCGAATCTCGACCCGGTCCACAAGATCTCGATCGTGCAGCGCGGCTTCGGCGCGCTCGGCTACACGATGCAGCTGCCGCTCGAGGATCGCTATCTGATGACGCGCGGCGACCTGCTCAGCCAGCTCGCCGTTCTGCTCGCCGGACGGACGGCCGAGGAAATCGCGCTCGGCGAGATCTCGACCGGCGCGCAGAACGATCTGCAGCGCGCCACTGACATCGCGCGGGCGATGGTCACCGAGTTCGGGATGAGCGATTCGCTCGGCGCCGTCAACTACGACGGCCACAAGCGGGCGCGATTCCTGGACCTGCCGTTCCCGCAGGAGCGCGGGTTGTACGGTGAAGAGACTGCCCAGAAAATCGACGTCGAGGTCAAGCGCATCGTCACCGATGCGCACGACACGGCGCGGCGGATTCTCACCGACAACCGCGACAAGCTGGAGACGGTCACTAGGCGCCTGCTCGTCATCGAGGTGATGGAAGGCGACGAGTTGCGGCGGCTTCTCGGAGCGCCTCCACCACCGCCACAATCAGAGACGGTTCCGCTGCCGACAACATCGGATTGACGCCCGAGTCGGATTGACGCCCGATCCGAAGCTCGGGCCTACACCTGCACGTACGTAGGCCCGACCTTTAGGTCGGGCGTCTCACTACGGTGGACCCGCCATGGCCTTGGCGACGGCGGGCAGGTCGGGCGCTTCCCGCTTCCAGAACATCATCGCGAGAGCGATCGTGGCCAGC
>Ga0114129_10017474_pt1 | contig 10213 bp, 10 predicted proteins | sample RhiMetdeltSRZDD1_FD_80071 | JGI IMG/M metagenome (GOLD analysis project Ga0114129, IMG submission 80071) | Populus rhizosphere microbial communities from Tennessee, USA - Rhizosphere MetaG P. deltoides SRZDD1 (version 2) (version 2) | ecosystem: Host-associated > Plants > Roots > Rhizosphere >... | reverse complement strand
TCCATCACGTCGACGTGGATCCAATCGGCGCCCGCGGCTTCGCACGCGGAAAGTTCTTCGCCCAGGCGGGTAAAGTCGGCAGAGAGGATCGAGGCGGCGAGGATAGGTTTGGTCATAAAAGTATAGTTGACTGTCACTTTCGCGGAGCGGATGACAGTCACCATTTTGTTAGCGTGGGTTATACAGGAAGTAAATCCAGATCCAAAATGGAATGAGTCCACCGACGGCCATCAGGGCAATCAAACCCAACCCCACAGAGGGCCAGTCGATTTCCACTTCGGGGAGCTCGATTTCTGGCATAGTCACTTCGGGAAGCGTAATTTCCGGGAAAGATAGGACAGGTTGAGATCGTTGCCCGACCGAAGGCGTGGAAGGGTTGGAGGGCTGCGTCTCTTGTTTTTGGTACGCGGGTGATGTTTCGGGCGTGAGGTTCATTGCAGGCGTAGATGGGATATCGCGCTGAGTCCCGAACCGTAGAAGGACCCGCCCGAGCTGGTCAGCGGTACGATAGCGTGACGAAGGTTCCTTGGAGAGAACTTTAAGAATGATCTGTTCCAGCGCAGGCGGGATATCCGGAACATATTCGCTTGGCGGAATCGGCGCCTGTTCGAGATGAAGGCGGGCCAGCTCTTCGCTGGAGGGCGCCGTGAATGGAAGCGCGCCGGTGAGTACCTCATACAGGACGACGCCCAATGAGTACACGTCCGAGGCCGGGGAGGGTGGTTCGCCCACGGCCTGCTCCGGCGCGAAGTATTGTGGTGAGCCCCAGACCACATCGGCGCGTTCATCTGGCATAATGGTGGACAGGGCGCGCGCGATACCAAAATCCGTGACCTTGAGACGGCCATCGGGCGTGACGATCATGTTGTGTGGCTTGATGTCACAGTGTACCAGCCCGGCGCGATGGGCATATCCGATGCCCGCGCACGCCTGCACGATCAAGGGAATGGCCTCCTCCACCGAGTACCGTCCACGCTGGCGCAGGATGGTTTTCAAGTCCTTGCCAGGGATATGCTCCATGACGATGAAGAGCTGGCCATTATCGAAGCCGAAGTCGTGCACCGTGACGATGTTGGGGTGCGAAAGATTCGCGGCCGCGCGGGCCTCCTGCTTGAAGCGGTTTTGCAGGGCCTGATCTTCTGAATAGGTTTCGTGCAAGACCTTGATGGCAACCGTACGCTCGAGCATCAGGTCACGCGCGCGGAACACATCTGCCATGCCGCCGGTGCCAAGTCGTTCGAGCAATTGATAACGGTTGTTGAGTAATCGGCCTTCTTCCATTGTTAAAAGATTATATCACCGCCCTCAACCTCGCTCCGTGAGACCACTTTTGTTCTCTCATGGCTTTCTTAAAGTCCAGAGAATCGCAACACGAATAATATGAATTTGCCAATGGCAAGAATAAGTCAAGAAAAATTCGTGAAATTCGCCAGTTCGCGCCATTCCCGTTCCAAGGCTGGAGAGGCGGCAAGTGACTCTGGTTGGAGTTCATCGGAAACGGGGTGAGGGTGGGAGGGGCAGGTATAATCTCGCCCATGCGCAGTGCTGTCATCCTCTACAACCCCGCGGCGGGACGTTATGCCGTGAAGCCTTTTATCAAGCGGGCAGCCAGGGAGTTGGAATCTGTGGGATGGCAGGTGGAGCTGGCAGAGACCCAAAGTGGCGCGCATACCATTGAGCTGGCGAAGCAGGCCTCGGCTGAGAAAAAGGAAGCGGTATTTGCCGTCGGTGGCGACGGGACGATCGGAAATGTCGTCAACGGTCTGATTGGCACCGAGACCGCTCTGGGAGTCCTTCCGGCCGGCACGTCAAACGTGTTGGCGTACGAACTGGGATTGAGCGCGTTCTCGTGGATGACCCCGTGGGCTTTGCATAGGAACGCGGCGCTCCTGGCGAATGCGCCCTGTTACAGGATCGATGTTGGCGCGTGCAATCAATTTTCATTCATGATGTGGGCCGGTATCGGGCTGGATGCGCTGACCATCCATTCACTGGAGCCGCGCATCCGGCTGGAGAAATTTTTTTCCATACCGGAATATGCGGCCAAAACGATCTGGAAGGCGGCACAATGGAGTGGCGTGCGATTGCGTTTATGGGTGGATGGCCAGGAGGTGGAGGGGCATTTTATCGTGGCAGTGACCACCAATATCCGACATTATCTGGGCGGGCATTCCAAGCTTTCACCGGATGCGTATCTCGATGATGGTTTGCTCGATATCTGGCTGTTCAGTGGGAACAATCTGGGTGATGCGCTTCGTCATGCTTATGATATGTGGCGCGGTAATCACATCACTTCCGATTCGGCACGGCGGATCGCGTTCAATAATTTGCGCGTGGAAGGTGAGGCTCCGTTTATGATTCAGATGGATGGCGAGCCGCGCGGCTCCGCGCAGACCGCTGAAATTAACGTCCATGCGCGGGCTTTAAAATTGCTCACTCCGCCCGGAGCCATGGATCTATTGAAATATAAATAGGTGTGTATGACGTTTCGACAACTTTTCAACCGCTGGGTCATTCTCGGCGCACTCATTTTTGCAGGACTCTTGATTCTCATCACGGCGGCTTCTATTGGATTAACCTCCCCGCGTCAGGATTCACCCGTTGGGTTCGCTCCGGCGGACGTGACTCTGATTCCCGCCTCTACCTCCACCTCCTCCGCGCCGCCCACGCCGACCATTGATCCCTTTGCTCCCTCTCCCACACCGACCGGCCTGGCCGTCGGCAATTATGCCCAGATCAGCGGCACCGAAGGGCAGGGATTACGGATCCGCGCCACGCCTGGCCTGGATGGCGAATTTGTTTTTCTCGGTTACGACTCGGAAGTCTTTATCATCAAAGATGGCCCGCAAACGGTGGATGGATATACCTGGTGGTATCTAGCCGCTCCGTATGACGAGACGCGCGCCGGTTGGGCCGCCGCGGACTTTTTAACCTTTATCCCGGCGCCCTGACCTCACCCCCGCCTCTCCTTACGGAGCGCTTCGCAGTCTCCTGAAAGGAGAGGGGAGAAAGATTTGAAGATGAACGAAAAGCCAACTGGCATTACCGCGAACAAAACCAAAAGAGAATTCACCATCACCTGGAACGATGGACATACGAGTGTTTATCCGTTTGAGTTATTGCGCGCGGCCTGTCCATGCGCCTCCTGCCGTGGCGGACATGAGAATATGAAATCCGAACCCGATGCGGACGTGTTCAATACCAAACTTGGCGACTCACCTTCCACGCGTATTTCGAATGTGGTGGCAGTTGGTTCCTATGCAGTGACTATCGTCTGGGAGGATGGCCATGATTATGGAATCTATAACTGGCATTATCTGCGCGCGTTGTGTCCCTGCCCGGAAGATCGAGCAAAGTCTGGGAAGGGATAAACCTATTTCAAGCCGAGCAGCACCGATTGGATAAATCTATAGCAGCTTGAAGCAATAACAAAAGACGACTGATCTCTCAGCCGTCTTTTTTGTTTATGGCGTTGGAGTGCGAGTCGGTGTCCTCGTCGGCGTTCTGGTTGGCGTCCTCGTGGGGGTACGAGTAGGCGTCCGCGAAGGTGTAGCAGTCAGCGTCCGTGTGGGTGTCCGGGTGGGAGTCACGCGCCTTGTATCGGTAGGTTCCGGAGTCGGCGTTTTGGTAGCGAGCGCGCGCAGACGTTCCTGCGCCTGGTCGCGAAGATCGTCGGTGACAACTTCGTCGGGCAGGTCGAGCAGCAATTGCCAGTAAGCTGCGGCATCCTCGGCGTTGTCGCGTTCTTCGAAGACCTGGGCCGCCCAGTAATAGATCAGCGCCTTCTGTTCATCGGTTTCTGCCAGTGCTTCGGTACGGTCTATGAACTGCTCGGCACTGCCAAAACGTTCATTCATGAAATGCGTGCGAATCACCCCCAGGCTGGCTTCGAAGGAATCAGGAAAGAACCGTAGAACTGAATTCAGATCATCGTTTGCCGCGGAACCGTTACCCAACTCCACGTTGGAGAGGAAGCGATAGAGATAGGCATCCTGGCGCGTCCGCTCGAAGGAGATGACCCGGTCCATCATCTGGATGGTCTGTCCATATTCGCCCATATCGAACAGCAACTTTCCAAACACCATGCTGGCTGACGTATCCTCCGGCCTGTATCGGAGATAGACCTGAAGCGCCTCGATGGCTTCATCCGTGTCGCCATTCTCTATATGAATCTGACCCAGTAGCAGATAGCTCTCAAGCAAGGTGACATCCAGTTGCTGGGCGCGTTGGGCAGCCGGTAACGCCAGATCGATGTTGCCTTCCTGAAAGCGCGCTTGCGCGAGGTTGTAAAACACGAGCGGCGAATTGGGCAGCTTGTTATTGGCTTCGCTCAGGTCATTGACCGCGCCCTGGAAGTCGCTATCCCGAATCTTGACGATGCCGCGCTCGAGATAGGCTTCCCCGAAGTTGGGGTCGAGCCGAATAGCTTCATCCAAAAGCGGAAGTACATTGGCATTAGGGTCGATCATCAAACTGGCTCGTGCTACGCCCACATAGCCCGGGCCAAAGTTCGGATCGACTGCGACGGCCTGGTTGTACGATTGCAGCGCAACTGTCGGATTCCGCTGGAAGCGATAGATTTCACCCAGGTAATAATGGGCGTAAGCCGCATTCGGCTCTGCGGTGACGATGTTTTGCAGCGCGGTGATGGCCTGATCCCATTCACTATCCTCATACGCGCGCTCAAACTGTATCAAGTAATCGGATGTGAGCGGCGAACGCTGCACTTCCACATACAATGCAGTTGGGGTGTAAGGGACGGGCAGCAGGTCAGATAATGGACCCGGCGTCCCGGTGGGCTGAGGCTTGGCGCCAATGGCCGTGGGGGAGGGTGTAAAGGTTTGCGGAGTACCTACGATACGGGTCGCTTGCTGTTGCGCACGCAGCGTGCTCGGAATGATGAGTCCAAACACCACCCCGGCTCCCAACCCTGCAAGCAGAAGGACGGCCAGGCCCAGGCGGAAGACTGGGCTTTGCCGCACAGCCTGCCAGCCTTTCGGCTTCGGTTTTTCATGCGCAAGTAAAAGTTTTTCCTCCCAGGCGCGCGGACGGTTCAACGGGAACGGCTGGACGCTTTCATCCGCGGGCAAAGCTCCCAGTAAAATCAAGCCACGTTTGGCGGTAGCATTCTGAGGATCCAGTTTGAACGCGGTCTGTAGACAGTACACGCGCTCCTTGGTTGAGTCCATGGCGGCGCTCAGCCAAATCCAGTATGTTGCATTGTTCTGCTCGGTCTTGAGGAGATCCGTAATTAATTCACGGGCTTTACTTTTGTTTCCCGCGCGCAGGGCTTCTACTGCTTCCTGAAATGCTCCGTCATCAGCCATGCCCTGATTTTACCCTACTCGTCCCCGGAGGATATAAAAATTAGAATTGCATGTTTGAGGACTCGTGAAATTCCTCCACTTGATAAATGAACACTTCGAGATGCTGGGTTCTCCATTTATTTGCATCCGCGCCTGTTTTGAGGCACAGATAATTGAGAAAATCGACAGTATCGGGAATCTTCTCCCACACCTGCGGCAGGAAGGTGGCGCGCCGACCGTAGCCATCTCTCAAGATGACTCCATCCACGAATGGCCTCAATTTGGATAATAGATCGGCCGCATCTTTATATTCAAGCGGGACCGGGCGTGTCAGACGCGAGACCTCGATCTGAATCCTGCTTAATTCATCGTCCCTCACCGGAGGAAAGCGCGGGTCCTCCAACGCGGCAGCCACGGCATGTTCGCACACATCCCGAGCCAGCGGCTTACGGGCCTCCAATGTGCCGATACAACCGCGTAATTCCCCATGCATGGTTAGCGTGACGAAGGAAGCACCATTTTCGCGCAGTGTTGAGGATAGCCCCGCCTCCTCGATAGCCGGTAATTTTTCCCGGCGAACACCGCACTCCATGGCCAGGCGCGCCATGCGCAGCAGCGTCCGTTGTTCCTCAAGCGTTAGTTTGTCTTGCGTGTTGAACATGTTCCCTCTGTGCATCTTCATGCATCTTTAAGCCCTGGTCACGTTAACGCGCAGCCAGCCCCCAATATACCCGGTTATGGTAGACCAACGGGTTGCCTTCCCCTTCACCGTCTCCAATCCTGGAGACAGCGATGACTTCTGCCGCAAAAAGCGTGTTCTCACCGACCGGCATGGAATTCACCACGCGACAGTTAAAGTAGGCCATGCCACCCTTGATCAAAGGCGCGCGGATCGAAAGGGTCTCGATGGGCACGTCTTCGAAACGGTCTTTGATCTCCGGTTGTTTACCGGCGAAACGATCTGAAAGTTCCTTCTGGTATGCGGAAAGGATGGTCACTGAAAACTCGCCCGAGGCTTCGACCAGTTCATGCGTGTGTGTCAACCTTTTCAGTGTAACGGAAATCAACGGCGGCTCAAGTGAGATGGAGGTAAACGAATTAACCGTCATTCCATATTGTTTGCCGTTGTGAGTCGCAGTGACGATGGCTACACCGGTGGTCCAGGCGCGCATGGCACGGCGAAGTTGTTCAGGGTCGAGGGTCATGTGGGCTCCAATCCGGATTCATCATACTGATGATGAATGGGTAAGTCAAGACAAAAATCGCTCATGGAACATCTATCCCCGGGTAAGGCATAACGGACCGCGGGATGGAAATTGATACTCCATTCATCAGAATCGAGTATCAATTCGTCATGAATTCCCCTTGCATCCCGCGGACTTCAACGCTATCATCGTAAAAAGCTATGGAATCGACCTCTAAGTCCGCCTCTGCTCCCCTATCGCGCCGACGGGCGCGCCCGTTTCGTGCCACGCAGATCATCATCGGAATCGCGCTATTGCTCGCGACGCTTTTCACCGCCTTCCCATCACAAGGTGTCGCCAACGGCGCTTTCTATGATCGGTTAAGCCTGATCCTCACGCCGCGATCGGCGGAAGGTGCACAACCGGTTTCCCCGCCACAATTACGCATCGGCATCGTAGCGGGACATTACGGAAACGACTCAGGTGCGGTCTGTTACGATGGCAATGGAAATGTCACTCTTACTGAAGTAGATGTGAACCTGAAGATCGCCGCCATTGTCCAGCAGCAGTTGACTCAGCACGGCTTTCAAGTGGACTTGTTGGAGGAATTCGACGAACAATTGAATGGCTATCGGGCCGTGGCCATTGTTTCCATTCATAACGACTCATGCGAATATGTCAACGACGAGGCAACCGGTTTCAAGGTTGCTGCCGCGCTGAATACCCACGACCTCAATCGTGCCAATCGTCTCACTGCCTGTCTGATTGACAGGTATCACACCGCGACCGATATGAAATTCCACGCCGGGAGCATTACGGGCGATATGCGGGAATATCATGCCTTCCGTGAAATCGATTCGAGCACGGTGGCTGCCATCATCGAGACGGGTTTCCTCAACCTCGACCGTGAGATGCTCACCAAGAAGACGGAACTCGTCGCGGCGGGTGTGGTGGATGGCATTCTTTGTTTCGCAAACAACGAAAATATTGAACCGACTCCCATCCCGAATCAGTCGCCATGAAACAGACTCCACCCACAGGACCATTCCGCCGCCTCTTTCCCAGCCTTGTCCTGCTCCTGTTTTGTGGGGCCTTGATCTTTGCTTTTTTCTTTTTCTCCTCCTCGCCTGCCAGCGCCGCGCTCTTTGCCACACTTACACCTACCCAGGAAAACCCCTGGGCGTTTGTCAGCGTTTCCAAACCAACCTATACTCCAGCACCGCTCTCTACCTCTATACCTACCATTATTCCGCCCACTGTCACGGAAGTGCCCGGAGTCATGGAAATGCAAGTGCTGCCAGACACAGCGGCGCAGGCCGCTATTCAGAATCCAGCTGGGTATTCGGGTGGGAAATATATTCTGGTGGATATTTCGGAACAGCACATGTACGTGTATCAGGGTGATACGATGCTTTATAGTTTCGTGGCCTCCACCGGCATAAACAACGCCACCCGTGCCGGGACATTTGCAGTGCAAAGCAAAATTCCAAATGCCTACGGCTCGACATGGAATATATGGATGCCCAACTGGCTCGGCATTTACTGGTCAGGCGGGTTGGAAAATGGCATCCACGCGTTGCCCATTTTGCCCAATGGCGCGACTCTGTGGGAGGGCTATCTTGGTAGGCCAGTGTCATATGGATGTGTGGTACTGGGCACATATGAATCCAGTTTGTTGTATGATTGGGCAGAGATTGGCACGACCGTAGAAATTCGCTGGTAATTGTTGTCTTATTCATAAATAATTTACGCTTCAGCCGTCGTCTCGCTGCGACGCGTGCCGCGCAGCGCTACCGGCGGCGGGGACTCCGCCGAGAGCACATTACAAGGTAAACCATGGATCAAAAACTCATCGAAGCCCGTGAAAATATCGTCAAAGCACGCGAAGCCCTTCGGCGCGGCGACAAGGCTACCGCCCGCGACCTGGGTGAGAAGGCTGCGCTCCTGGTGCCAGATTTTGAGGATGCGTGGCTGATTCTCGTCGCGGCGGATTCAAACCCTGAGGATGCGCTGGCCTATGCCCAAAAAGCCCTGGAACTCAACCCCTCCAGCACGCGGGCGCACAAGGCGCTGGAATGGGCAAACAGGCAGTTAGGGAAAGCCCGCGCTGAGTCCAGCTATGGCCTGACGGTTGATGCGATATCGATGGGGCAACTGATTGGGGCTGGTAACCGGGTTGGGATGGCAGAACCAATCCGTGAGGAAAGAAGAGAAGCGCCGCATCAGCGCGCGGAGCGGGGGGAACGTGTGGTGGGGCAGAAAAGTCCGGTGAAAAAATCCAACTGGCAGCCTTTGATATACGTGGGAGCGTTGTTTGGTTTTTTGATCTGTGCATTAATCGGTGTGGTGGCCTGGTCGGCATTCAGGAATCCGGCCGTATCTTCATTTTTATCATCAGGTAATATCAATCCTACACCGGAAGTGTTATGGGCGCAGGTGGATGTGGCCAAACCGAGTGTCACGCCCATTGATGTAAGCGCCTTTGCGTCTCAGTCTACTGAGCTCCCTGCCACTCCGCTTGCTGTTGAAGAAGCATCGACCTTAGCCCCGACAGAACTTGCGGATATCGTGCCAACCGAAACGCCCGAAACTCCTGGTGTAATGGCAATGGAGATTTTGGCGGATACACCCACCAGTGAATATATAGCTCCCACAAACGGGCCGGTGGTAGCCAGTGGGAATGGTAAAGGCGGGGCGCGCTGGATCGACGTGAACCTTTCCACCCAAAGCGTATATGCGTATGAAGGTGATACGGTTGTCAATTCCTTTGTCGTCTCCACTGGCACGTGGATGACACCCACCGTGACCGGAAAATATAAGATTTGGATCAAGTTTCAATCCACCAGCATGTCTGGTCCGGGTTACTACTTGCCAAATGTTCCTTATGTGATGTATTTCTATAAAGGGTATGGCTTGCACGGTACATACTGGCATAATAATTTTGGCACACCCATGAGTCATGGTTGTGTGAACCTGCGCACCTCCGATGCGGAATGGTTGTATAGCTGGGCTTCGGTGGGCACAGTGGTGAACGTGCATTATTAATCTCAACGAGGTAATAGTCACTTTGCCGCCTTCGTTTCCCTTCGGTGGTGCTTCGCAAAAGTGACTGTCACCTGAATTACGATGAGTAAGGCGAATTTCTCCCGGCGCGATTTTCTCAAATTATCAGGGTCTGGTTTGGCGGGGATGTTTTTAACGAACCTGCCTTTCAATTTTCAGCGGGCGGATGTCTTCGACAATCTGCAGGGTCGTGTGATTGATCGCACGATCTGGTCCTATGAGGCGCCCAATTTCAAAGCCACGCGAAAAAATCTGTACTGGCGCGATCTTGTACTGCCCATCCAGAACACGACTGTGGGAGATGATGAGTCCGCTTACAACCGGGTCTGGTATGAATTGGCCGAAGGTGGGTATGTTTATTCCGGCAGTGTGCAGCCCGTACGCACGCTATTAAACAAAGCCCAGCCTATTCCTCTTCACGGCGAGCTTGGAGAGATCAGTGTGCCATTTACGGATGCATATAACTTGCTTGAACCTCTTGAACCAAACGACAAAGTTCTCGTCCTACACCGGCTTTACTACGAGTCTGTCCATTGGGTGACGGCCAGTGCTGTGCATCCAGTGGATAGAAGCCTGTGGTATCTTCTGCTGGACGACAAGAACCGCATCACCTATTATGTCGGCGGGGAACACGTGCGCCTCCTAACTCACGAAGAGCTG
>Ga0114129_10017473_pt1 | contig 10214 bp, 9 predicted proteins | sample RhiMetdeltSRZDD1_FD_80071 | JGI IMG/M metagenome (GOLD analysis project Ga0114129, IMG submission 80071) | Populus rhizosphere microbial communities from Tennessee, USA - Rhizosphere MetaG P. deltoides SRZDD1 (version 2) (version 2) | ecosystem: Host-associated > Plants > Roots > Rhizosphere >... | reverse complement strand
GACCTCATAGAGAAGCTTCTCCGCGTCGCAGACATCCCCCTGAATAAATCGGACGCGCGACAACCGGCTCGAATCGAGGACCAATGAAAGCCGCTTGGGCTCCAAGTCCAGATCAAAGACAAAAACATCCTCGTTGCGCTCCACTAGATTCTTGACGATCCACGCACCAATACAGCCTTGGGCGCCAGTGATGAAAAAGCGCGACATGAGAGCAAACTCCAGTTAATAGCTCGGATGGGCCCTTTACTTAAATTGGAATGAGGTCTTCAAAATGGTTGTTCCCCAAAGCAGCTCCATATCGCCGCCTTTGGGGGTTTCCTTGAAGTTGATCGTAAACGGCTCGACGCTTTCGCTGTTCTGTGTCAAGGTCAGAGGGATTGACGCGAAATCGGCAAGCATATCATGCTCGGTTCCCCATTGACCGGTTGTCTTGTTGACAACCAATTGGAAATTCTTGTCGTCTACTTTTCGCAGCCAAAGACTGTAAGAGCCTTGAGGCACCAAGATCTTGCCAAAGGATATGTTCGAACTGCAGGTGAACGTCGTAGACTTGTCAGCACCCATCCTCCAGACTTTCCCCGGCTGCAGCTGTGCCAACATGTCTCGACCTTTCAAAGAAGGCCGCCCGTACTCCACCATCACGAACTGGCCTCCCTTTTCCAATCTCGCTGTCGCGCGAGGGTTGCGCTGCGCCTGCAGCTCAGTTTGAGCGAACAACAATGCCATAAGAAACGAGAACGAGACGATCACTGCACTTTTCATAAGCTGCCTCCAGGTCAAATAGAGTGTTTGGGTTTTATTTCGCTGAATCGTTCATCTGCGCAAATAGGCGTCTTCCCCTTTGATCCAATCCTCGCGAATGGGCGAGAAAATATCATAGACCAGGGTGTCCTCAATAGCTTCAACACTATGAGGCACTTGTGAGGGAATGCTGATAAGCTGATTGGATATCCGGATCACTTCCCGCCCTTCAAGCGTGAAGCGAAGCCGGCCAGTTACCACGAAAGAGATCTGCTCGCTCGAGTGATGATGTTCCGGAACGATACAGCCTTTCTTCAAGAAAAGTTGAGCCAGCGTGATCCTTTCGCCACTGAGAAATTTTCGAGAGAATTTCTCGCTGACCTGCTCTTGGGGCAACTGGCTCCAGTCGAATTGCTGCATAAACGTTTACACGATTCCATCAAGACTTAGGACGAAGGTGGAGTCTGAGGCGGGGAAGGCTGGTTAACCGGACGCTTCTTCAACTCGCGTTGCCATCGAACTGCTACCTCCTTGAACAATCGCATGACATCAGCATCTTCCTCAACTCTCACCACCACACCCTTAAACACCAAGGGACGCGCCATCCTGACTGGCAAACTCACATGGATGGTCAACTGCATGCCTGGACGAATGTCGGACATGGCTAAGAAACAAGCGCCCAATTGACTATAGTCGACCAGCTTGCTGCCTTCGTGAATCAGTGCGCGAGCGTTCGAGACTCCTGTGTATTCGACTTGCCAGTTCACTTTGGTCCTTCGGCAGGATCGTCTCTCATCGGTAGTGAAGTCGCTACCTGAAGCCCCGGAGGAGAGCTCCCAATACTGGTCGTGTGTCACATTCATCGCTTGCCGGGAAAGAGTCGAAATTCGAATTGAGAGGGCTTGAGAACTACCTACACAGCTTAACAATTTTGTGCTTTGATGTCCATAAGAGCCCGGCCCGCGGCATGCCCGCCCCCTTAGCCCGTTTGACCTACCTTCTCAGAACTTGTTCTTGCTTCGAAAGCCGCATGGCTAGCCGTGCTGACTGCCTTCGCGAGGCTTGGGTGCCTGCGCAATAGGCGAAAAGTCCACGGTTCGGAAAAGTGCTGAGCGTGGGTACCAAAGATGCCGGGATATCAAGAGTAGGGGGCAGCCTTTGGTAGGGTAGCGAGGCCGATAACACAACCGACGAACTTTAGAGATGGTGATACTCCTGCAACGACCTGACGTCGATTTTGTTTTGCTGTAAGGCCGCGATCCCACTAGCCACAGCGGCTCCGCCGGAAAGCGTCGTAATGCACGGAATGTTGTGCTGCATGGCCGCGCGACGAATCGCACGCTCGTCAAAAAATGAATCCTTACCCAAAGGAGTGTTGAGGATCAAGTCTACTTTCCCACTTTTGATCAGATCCACAATATGGGGTCGGCCTTCGTTAACCTTATAGACACGCTTCACCGGAATTCCATGTTCTGTCAAGACCGCGGTTGTGCCGTGGCTGGCAATCAAACTAAATCCGAGGCTTTGCAGCCGGTCGGCGATCTTGATGACATTCTTTTTGTCATGTTGATTGACACTGATAAAGGCGGTTCCTGATCTCGGCAAGATGACGCCGGCACTCAACTGGGCTTTGGCATAAGCTTGCCCGAAATTATCTGAAACTCCCATCACTTCACCGGCCGATTTCATTTCTGGCCCCAGGATAGTATCGACTCCCGGGAATTTCGCGAAGGGAAAGACGGGAGATTTGATGAAGAAATTCTGGACCCGGAGTTCGTCAGTAAGACCGAAGTCGGCGAGTTTTTTCCCGATCATCAAGCGGGCCGCTACTTTCGCCATCGGAACTCCCGTGGCTTTGCTGACGAAAGGAACGGTGCGGGAGGCCCTGGGATTGACCTCCAGCACATAGACAAGATCATCCTTGATGGCATACTGCACGTTCATGAGTCCGATTACATTGAGCGCTTTTGCCAGCATTTTCGTATAGCGGCGCATCGTCTCCAGATGCTCGGGCTTAACGAGGTAGGTCGGTAAAACGCAGGAACTGTCTCCCGAATGGATCCCGGCCTCCTCGATGTGCTCCATGATGCCCCCAATGACGACCTGGTCACCGTCCGCCAACGTATCAACATCCACCTCAAACGCGTCTTCCAGAAACTTGTCAATCAGGATGGGCCGGTCTTGAGATACATCCACCGCCTCGTCCATATAGTTCTCCAGGGTTTGATTGTCATAGGCAATAACCATGGCCCTTCCGCCTAACACATAAGAAGGACGAACCAAAACCGGAAATCCGATTTCGTTCGCAATCTTAGCGGCTTCTTCATAGGAAACGGCCGTCCCGGAAGGCGGCTGGGGGATTTCAAGCTCGGAGAGCAACTTCCCGAAGCGCTTGCGATCCTCTGCCAAATCGATGGATTCCGGAGAAGTGCCGATGATGGGTACCCCTGCCTGCTGCAGCGACAGAGCGAGGTTCAGAGGAGTCTGCCCCCCAAACTGAACAATCACGCCCTCCGGTTTCTCTCGCTCCACAATGTGCATGACATCTTCGAATGTCAGGGGTTCGAAATAAAGACGGTCGGAAGTGTCGTAGTCCGTAGAAACCGTCTCGGGGTTGCAGTTCACCATGATTGTTTCAAAACCGTCTTCCTTCAGCGCGAAAGCAGCATGGCAGCAACAATAGTCAAACTCAATTCCCTGGCCGATGCGATTGGGGCCGCTGCCCAGGATCATAATCTTCTTCCTGTCGTTGGGCGCCGCCTCGCATTCCTGTTCATACGCCGAGTAAAGATAAGGGGTGTACGATTCAAACTCCGCAGCGCAGGTATCCACACGCTTGTAGACCGGAGCGATTTGATAAGCCTTCCGTTTCTTCCTAATTTCCCCCGCCGTCGTGCCGAGGAGCACAGCCAGACGCAAGTCGGAAAAGCCCATGCGCTTGGCTTCTCTCAGAAGTTCTGGAGACATGCTCTCCATTTTTTCGCGGCGCAGGCTGGTAACCACGTCAGCAAGCTCCTTAAGCTGGCGTAGGAACCAGCGATCAATCCTGGTGAACTCGAAGACCTCGTCGACCGAATAGCCTGCTTCCAAGGCATAACGCAGATACGTAATACGCTCCGGGTTGGGCGTGATGAGTTTCTCCTTGACCTTTTCGGGGTCGATCTTCTCAGAACCCACTCGCTTACCGGTCTCCAGGGAACGCAGCGCCTTCAGAAAGGACTCTTTGAAAGTCCTCCCGATGGCCATTACTTCTCCAACGGATTTCATTTGCGTTCCCAAAACGGGGTCGGCCTCGGGGAACTTTTCGAAGGCCCACCGTGGAATTTTGGTAACGACGTAATCAATGGTGGGTTCAAAACAAGCCGGAGTCTTTTGAGTGATATCATTAGGGATCTCGTTGAGCGCATAACCCACGGCCAGCTTTGCGGCGATTTTTGCTATGGGAAAGCCGGTCGCTTTCGAAGCGAGTGCAGAGCTGCGGGATACGCGGGGGTTCATCTCGATGACGACCATGCGCCCATTCTCTGGGTTGACAGCAAACTGAATGTTTGACCCGCCGGTTTCCACTCCAACTTTGCGAATCACCTGGATCGCCGCATCGCGCATGAACTGATACTCTTTGTCGGTCAGCGTTTGAATCGGGGCAACCGTGATCGAGTCTCCCGTGTGTACGCCCATAGGATCAAAGTTTTCGATGCTGCAGATGACCACCACGTTGTCCTTGAGATCGCGCATTACCTCCAGCTCAAATTCTTTCCATCCGATAACCGATTCTTCGATCAGAATCTCGTGTGTGGGGCTCAAATCCAATCCCCGCTGAGCCAGCTCCTCAAACTCTTCTGCATTGAAGGCAATGCCCCCTCCGGTTCCTCCCAGCGTGAAGGACGGCCGTATGATGGCGGGATATCCAATCCTTTCGACGATCTCAAGAGCCTCATTGAAATTATAGGCAACACCGCTTTCAGGAGTTTCCAGATTGATTTCACGCATGGCGTCCTTGAACAGCTGTCGATCCTCAGCAATCTTGATGGCTTTGATCTGTGCCCCGATCAGTTCTACGCCGTACTTATCCAGGACTCCATTCTCCGAGAGCGCCACTGCGAGGTTCAACGCGGTCTGGCCGCCAACCGTGGGAAGAAGAGCATCCGGCCGTTCTTGATTGATGATGGCCTCCACATATTCGGGTGTCAGCGGCTCAATATAAGTCCTGTCCGCGATCTCGGGATCGGTCATGATCGTCGCCGGGTTCGAATTGACCAGAACAATCTTATAGCCCTCGGCGCGCAACGCCTTACAGGCCTGAGTTCCAGAATAATCAAACTCGCAGGCCTGGCCGATGATGATCGGTCCAGAGCCGACCACGAGAATCTTCTTGATATCCGTTCGCCTAGGCATGAATGTCGGGTGAGGGAAAGACGAAAGGTGAAGGGGCAAAGGGAAAGAATGAAATCGCTGCAGACAGGAAAGCTCTACCCTCTTTCATGTTTCGCCTTTTCTCTTGGAGCTTGCGTGTCTCGTCGGTGCGGAAGCATCAGGGACTTGAACTCCTCGAAAAGATAACGGGAATCATGAGGGCCGGGCGAAGCTTCGGGATGGTACTGAACACAAAACAGAGGCAGCTTCTTATGGCGGAATCCCTCCAGTGTCTGGTCATTCAAGTTTACGTGGGTAACCTCAACATCCTCCTTGGGCAAGGAATCAATGTCTACGGCGAATCCATGATTCTGGGCTGTGATCTCAACTTGCCCCACCGCCGTACGGAGCACCGGATGGTTCGCACCATGATGACCAAATTTGAGTTTGTAGGTCTTCCCTCCCAACGCCAATCCAAGAATCTGATGCCCTAGACAAATTCCAAAGATCGGCTTCTTCCCCATCAGGTGCCGCACAGCCTCAATGGCATAGGTCACCGGTTCAGGATCCCCAGGACCGTTGGAAAGAAAAATCCCGTCCGGCCCGTACTCCAGGATTTGCGCGGCTGTGGTGGTTGCGGGAACGACTATCACCTCGCATCCGCTGTCAACCAGTAATCGTAAGATGTTATGCTTGATCCCAAAGTCGAAAGCAACCACTTTGAACAGGCGCGGCTTGTGCGACGCAGGTTGTTCAGTGGACAAATTCCTCTCGGCCTTCAACCATTCCACCGAGGGATCCCGCCAGACAAAGGGTTTGCAGCAAGTTACTGCACGTGCCAAATCTCGCCCAACCATCTCAGGAAGAAGACGAGCTTTGCGGATCAACGACTCCGCGTCTAGATCAAGCGTGGACACGATCGCCCTCATCGCGCCATGGTCACGTAGGTGTCGCACCAAAGCTCGTGTATCAATGTCGGAAATGGCTACGATTTTGTGCTCGCGCAAATAGTCCGGCAGGGAGAGTTGATGACGCCAATTGCTTGGAACCTCGGTGATCTCGCGCACCACTAAGCCTTCTGCATAGGGGCGCCGTGATTCTTCGTCCTCCAGGTTAATGCCGTAGTTGCCAATGAGAGGGTAGGTCAGTGTGACGATCTGACCCGAATAGGAGGGGTCTGTGAGGATTTCTTGATATCCGGTGAGAGAGGTATTAAAAACAACTTCTCCTGAAGCTTCTCCATAGGCACCAAAAGATTTTCCTCTAAAGAACAGCCCGTCTTCCAAGGCGAGCAATGCTTCCATCTATTCTCCGAATCATAAGATTGGGTCGGTTGGCCATGAGCTTCTTTCTGATTTCGTCGCGGAGTCCTGCGTGCCCTGAAGTGTTTCGCGCTCTCGCCGACGCGAATGTCATTCCAGGAAACCAGCCTTCTCCATAGGCCAGTACCGGAAAACAGCCTTGCCGTAAATATACTTTCTCGGGACCAGTCCCCACGAGCGGCTGTCGTTGCTCGCATTTCTATGATCTCCTAAGACGTAGTAGTGGTCCTCTTTGACACGCATGGGAGGAAACGATTCGAGGTCCTGATAGCCTCTCGGCACATACTTCTCTTCGAGCAAGCTGCCGTTAATGAAAACCTGGCCGTTGTTGACAGACACGACATCACCTGGAACCCCGATGACTCGCTTGATGAAAGACTTGCTGGGATCCCTGGGATACCAAAAAACCACGATGTCCCCCCTGTGAATCTCTTCAAATCGATAGACAAACTTGTTTACGAAAATTCTTTCCTGGTCGACGAGCTCGGGCTGCATGCTGGTCCCCTCGACCTTCACGGGTTGATAGAGAAAGACAACCATCAGAACAGCAATCACGACGGCAAGCAGAATGTCTTTCATCCATCCGCGAAAGTCTTTGATCAAGCTTGGCGAAGCTGGATCGAAGCCACTCTGCGCCTGGTGATCGTCCAGATTCTCTAATTCCGTAGTCATGTGAACGATCTACTTCCCAAGGGTTTAGCAACTAAACGAAAATTCTTATAACATATTTCCACGGTGCGCTCAACCCCATTGCGGGCGCGTGCCTATTTTCTTGACTGTGGAGTCGCTCGATCAAATCGGTCGCCAGACTTCTTTTCGCCGAGCAACTTTTCATGTCGCGTTGCGGCGCGATGTTGGACGAAAATGGTTAATTCCCCCTTTGCGGGGTAAAAGGATGTCCCGTCGATTCGGCGCCGTCTTGCGACAGGAAGCCCTTACCTGGAGGCCCCCCTGAGGGGATCTCTCACAGGAGGTACCTTGAATATTGCCCACGATCAAACGGAGTCATTCCTCCTCACTAATAATCTTACATCCAAACGGCCAAAGCGTGTAGTCATCATTCCGGCATACAACGAAGAATGCTCAATCGGCCTGGTGTTGAGCGGAATTCCCAGAGACTGGGTTGAAGAGATCATCGTTGTCGACAACGGGAGTTCCGATGCTACTGCGCATGTAGCGGAGACAAATGGGGCCAGGGTTGTTTCCGAAAGCAGAAGAGGTTATGGTTCCGCCTGTATGGCCGGAATCTCTCAGCTACCTGAAGGAACCGAATTCGTCATCTTCATGGACGGCGACTACAGCGATTATCCGGATGAAATCCAAAAGCTGGTCAACGCCCAGTCTCAGTTTCAGGCCGATCTGGTCGTCGGCTCTCGTACGCTGGGCCGGCGTGAGCCCGGATCGCTTACCGTCCAGCAGCGTTTCGGCAATTGGCTCTCGACTTGGCTTATTGAGCGGCTATACGGCCATTCCTATACCGACCTGGGGCCGTTCCGACTGATTCGCACGGAGGCGCTCGAGCGCTTAAGAATGCAGGACCACAGCTTTGGTTGGACCGTGGAGATGCAGGTTAAGGCATTGCAACAGGGTCTCAAAGTTATCGAGGTGCCGGTAAATTATCGCAAGAGGATCGGCAAATCCAAAGTTTCGGGCACGCTTTGGGGATCCGTGAGGGCCGGACTCAAGATTCTGTGGGTGATCGGAAGGCTCGCTTTCCACAATCCAGTAGACAGAGAACACTGAGTTTCGCTTCAGACCTTTTATCCGCCATCGACCTTGAGGGACCAGGAAGATATGAATGTCTCCCAGTTGGAACAACAAATCGACTCTGTCAAGCGAAGCGTGGGTTACCTGGGAATTGACTAGAGAGCCGACCCCTCTGGCATTCAAAGACTTCTCGAAACGCCTAAGGGCGGTCTCGGGGAGGTATAGGCCAACCGTAATGCATTTTGAGTAGCACAGACTTCGGTCTGTAATCCCAAAAGCATAAGGAACACTGAAGTTTGTGCTACCAGTCTCGAAACTCGGGCATCCCGGGCGCCGCTATTTTTTCTTTCCTGGCTTGCGGACTTGCGTGGGGGGCTCAACAGAAGGCAGCGTGGCGGCAATCTGGTCAAAAAGCGTCTGGCGATTGCTCTTCTTCTTTTCGCCACCCTGGCCGTGCAGGTAATCGTGTTCATGCTGGCAAGTCTGACAACGAACTTTTCTCACTTCTCCGTTGATCATGCTGACAACGTAGTGATTCATCAGCAAGCGACAGCGACGGCAAAAATCGTCGATCGTATCTCCGAGCCGAAGCTCTGCATCAGGCATGATGGAACATCTCCAGGTTCTGGAGTGTTGTAATTCAATTATTTATTGTATCGTTCAGTAAGACTGCAGCAAAGTGATTTCTTGAGAATGGCGTGATGACGGAGGCACACGAGAACTCAACGATTCCTCTCTCTACTCAGAGGATCATTCCAGCTGCTCCCGATGTGAATAAGCGTCTGGACCGATTCCTCAACGAGCAGTATCCCGAGAAAAGTCGAACGCAAATCCAGAAGATGATTCAATCTGGACAGGTCTCGGTTGAGGGCAAGGTGGCCAAGGCCAGTTATCGGATCCGTGGAACTGAGCAAATCGAGCTGAGTCCTCAAGAAGTGGAGCCCTCGGCGATAAACCCAGAACCGATTCCCCTGAACATCGTCTACGAAGACGAGGATCTAGCAGTTATCGACAAGCCGGCGGGATTGGTCGTGCACCGAGGAGCCGGAGTTCGATCAGGCACACTGGTCAACGCCCTGCTCCACCATCTAAAGAACCTCTCTCAATTTGGAGGCGCTGATCGGCCTGGCATTGTCCATCGCCTCGATAAACAGACTTCCGGCCTCATCGTGGTGGCCAGAAATGACTTCAGTCACCAAAAGCTTTCGCACCAATTCCAATCTCGCCAGGTTGTCAAAGAGTACACAGCTCTGGTTCATGGGAGTTTCGGCGAAGACGCGGGCGAAATCACGAGCCCCATTGGACGGGATCGTATTCGCAGAGTCAAAATGACTACCCGAGCGACCCGCTCCCGCCCCGCTCAGACTCATTACCGAGTGCTTGAGCGCTTTCCAAGATTCACGCTGTTACAACTTCACATCAAAACTGGCAGGACCCACCAGATTCGTGTCCATCTGAGTTCGATTAAACATCCTGTTGTGGGCGACACGCTTTACGGGGCGCCTTCGCAGATCGTGATCGCGAACAAACAGACAATGGCCACATTGGGAAGAAATTTCTTGCACGCCTCCCGGCTTGAATTTTCTCACCCGCGCACTCAAGAACGGCTTGCATTCACTTCCAACTTGCCCCGGGAGCTGGCTTCCTTCCTCGTCAAGCTGGGGAATCCTGCAGTAAAGAGTCATACGTCGCCTGTCTAAGCGTGCGCAATTCATGAGGACACCGTCCCTGACGGGCATCTCCCGATAGGCCCGCGCTTCAGCGCAGGTTGTTCTTCAATTGACATTGGTCCAGTCCAGTTGCTAGCATCGGGGCGTTTCTCCAACAGTCCATCCGGCTTCCTCACAACATCAACTCAGGAGGTTCTTATGCAGAGCAGGAGCGTGGAACGGTCGGCCCTTTTTTGTTTTTTGCTCTTCTCTTTGGCGTGCGGCCCAAGCATCGATCAGAAGCAATTGGAGGAGGCCAGCAAGAAAATGGAAGAGGCTGGCAAAAAGATGGAGGAGGCCGCAAAACAGGGCGGAGAAGGTTTTGGCGAGGCTATGAAGAAGATGGGTGAGGCCTTGGCTACAGGGAAGAAGGTCGAACCAG
>Ga0114129_10017472_pt1 | contig 10214 bp, 8 predicted proteins | sample RhiMetdeltSRZDD1_FD_80071 | JGI IMG/M metagenome (GOLD analysis project Ga0114129, IMG submission 80071) | Populus rhizosphere microbial communities from Tennessee, USA - Rhizosphere MetaG P. deltoides SRZDD1 (version 2) (version 2) | ecosystem: Host-associated > Plants > Roots > Rhizosphere >... | reverse complement strand
GGCGGAGGTGACCGGGTACGCCGAGGAGGTCCACCGGCTCGTCGGGCAGTCCGCGAGCGGCAGCCCGCGTACCGCCGCGGTCATGCGCTGCCTGCTCGCCGTCCACCTGGCCACGATCCTGGCCGTGCACCACCGCATCCTCTACGGCAGCGAGAACCACCTCTGGGACCTGGTGGCCGCGGCCGAGGGAGCACAGTGGACGGTGGCGCAGGACGTCGCGCTGGGGGTGGTGCCGGCACCGGTACCGGAGGCGAACCGGGCGGCGCTGACGCTGTACGCGGTGACCGCCGAGCGGACCGCGCACCTGCTCGACGGCGATCAGTCGGCGGTGGTCCGCACGGCGCTGGCGGTCGCCGGCTCCTGAGCGCGGCTGCCCAGGGCCGCCAGGGCGGCGGCGAGCTGGGAGACCTGCTCGGTGAGCTGGTCGGCGCGGGCCCGCACGGCGTCCCGCTCTTGCTCCACAGTGGACAATCGGGTGGCCAGCTCCGCCGCCTGCTCCCGAGCCGATGTGGCCGCGGCGGTGGCCCGGCCCAGGTCGGCCCGGGCGGTGTCGCGCTCTCCGGCGGCCTGTGCCGCCACCGCGAGGGCTTCTTCGGCCCGCCGTACCGCCAACTGCGCCTGCTCGTGCGCGTCCCGGGTGGCCGCCTCCGCGGCCGACGCGCGCTCGGTGGCCGCGTCCGCCTGAGCGGCCGAGCGCCGCGCCCGGTCGATCGCCTCTTCGGCGGCCCGGTTGGCCCGCTCGGCCAGGGCCGCGGCGGCCTCCTGTTCGCGGGTCGCGTCCGCCGCGCGGGCGAGCGCGCCGTCCCGTTCGCGGCGCGCGGCCGCGGCATCCGCGCGGGCGGCGTCGCGGTCTCGCTCGGCCTGCGCTTTCAGCGCCTCGGCCGCCGTCGCCGCGCGCCGCGCCTCCTCCTGCGCGGCTTCGGCGGTCCGGGTACGCGCCAGCGCCCGTTGCGCCTCCGCGGCGGCCTCCTGCTCGGCGCGCTGGGCGTCCTCGGCGGACCGGGCGGCGTGTTCGGCTGCCTCGGCGGATTCGGCGGCGGAGGCGCGGGCGTCCTGCGCGTCGTGGCGGGCCTCGTCCCGTTCGGCGTGTGCGGCGGCCAGCTGGGCGGCCGTCTCCGCGCGCAGCTCGGCCAACTGCCGCTCGACACCGGCCGGGGACAGCTCGGCGTGCAGCGCCTCGGTGAGCGCCTCCACGGTCTGGTCGAGCCGGTCGGCTACCTCGAATGCCCGGGCCACGTGTCCGGCCAGGCCGGGTGAGTTGCGTTGCCGCTGGCGCTGGTTGCGGGACGCCTGCTGGCAGGCACCGTCGTTGTCCCGGCAGTACCGGAACGGCCGCCCGGCGGCGGCCCGCTGGGACACCGGCCGTCCACAGTGGGCGCACGGGCGGGTGGGGGCCTCCACGCCACCCGAGTCTAGGCGCGTTCGGGCCGTAGAACGCCTATTGCCGCGGCGTCGGCGGGTCGTACATCCGTGACTGCCACGCCGACGGGGTCGGTGGCGCGGCACCGGCCGGGCTCGTCGTCCACTGCGTACTCGGGCCGAACACACCGGTACAGGCCGTGGCGGCGAGCCGGAACCGGGGCCGGTTGGGGCTGATCGCCAGGGCCAGGTCGCCGTACGGGTTCGGGGCGTCCGCGGCCAGATCCGGTACCGACGGCACGAACCGCCGCGCGCCGCCGACGGCCGGCGTGAACAGCACCGCCGGCGGACCGGTCGCGGCCCAGCCGGTGCCGTGGCTGGACAGCTCGTAGAGACAGACGCGCAGGTCGTGGGCCAGCGCGAGCACCTCGACCCGCAGCCGGTCCGGGTTCCACGCGGCGGCCAGGTCGGTGTGCGGGCACAGCAGCTCGTTGCCGACCGGACTCGGTACCTGCCACAGGCCGCTGGCCGCGCTCCACGCCGCGACGTGCAGCCGCAGGTCGTAGCCGACCGCGGCGACGACCAATGTGGACGGATCCGGGCTGGCTACGGCCAGCGCCGTGGTGGGCAGCAACCGGTTGTCCTGGGTGTCGATGCGTCGATGTCCGGCGCGCCGCAGCCGCGGGTCCCACCACGCCGTGTGCAGGCACCGGGTGCCGTCGAGGAAGAACACGTCGATGCTGCGGCCGTCGCGGCTGCCCGCGCGCAGTTGGCTGTACGGGTGGACGAGCCGCGGCTCCACAGTGGACGTCCGCGGCCAGCGGGGCGCGTCGGGTCGGGCGTGCGTCACCCGCAGCGTGCCGTCGGTATCGGCCACGAACAGCGCCGCGTTCTGGTCGTCGCACGCGGCACCGGTCCACCGGGTGTGCGGGCGCAGCGCGTCGGCCGGGTCCAGGATGCTGGCCGAGTGCGGGGTCAGGACGCCGCCGGCGAGCCGGTGCGCCTGCAGCGTGACGCCCCAGCCGCCCCGAGCCCGCTGCGCGGAGACCAGAACGTTGCGCAGCCAGACGGGCCGGGTACCGGGCTCGACCGCGGACGGGGTGCCGAACGCGGGCTCTCCCTCGAACGACGTCGGTCCGGCCGGCGCACCGCGGGCGGTCAGGTTCTCCACCGACAGCCGGCCCAGGCGCTCCCGGGCGGCGGACGGCATCCGGGAGTTGCGGATCCGGTCGACGTAGACCAGCGGTACCGGGTCACCGGTACCGACGGCCAGTCGCGGCGACGCCACCGGGTACGCCGGATCGTCCACAAGGGACGCCTCGGAGTCCACCAGCCACGTGGTGGGCCGGAAGTTCACGGTGTACGACGTCCCGCCGAACGGGTAGCTGACGGTACCGCCGAACAGCGGCGTGCCGTTGGTGCCCTCGAACTGGTACACGGCCGGCCAGGCCCGCCACGCCGACGTCGGTCCCCGGGCCGCCGTGGTCGCCGGGGCGCGGCTGCGCGAGTCCCTTTCCGCGTGGGCGTTGTGCCGGCTCACCGTCCACTCCAGACGGTCGGGTCGCGGCCGCCAGGTCGAGTCGGGGTCGAGCGCGGTCAGCGTCGGCGGGGGACCGCGGTGATAGATGTTGTCGCAGATGTGCAGGTACGGGAACTCGGCCAGCAGTGCGCCGACGACCGGCAGGTGCACGTATAGCCCGGGGCGGATCGTGACCACGCCCGGCGGTTGCCGTTCCAGCCAGCCGAACAGCCCGCGGTAGAAGGCGAGCATGTCGGCGAAGCCGCCCTGGTTGACGCGGATCCGTGCGCCGGGCACGCTGAACCGCCGCTGCGCGTCGCTCAGCTCGGCGAACGGCGGTACGTCGTGCAGCTCCTGGTTGTGCCGGGTACCGGGGTTGGAGTCCTCGTTGTCGATGTAGACGACGGCCCGGTCCAAGTTGGACAGCCGGGCCGTCGTGCGCCGGGCGACCACGTCGCGGGCGTGCGCCTCGCCGTCGGCCGAGGTGGGGAAGTGAAACGGCAGCGGCGTACCGCCGAGGAACACCCAGGTGCCCGAGGCGGTGTCGAACCGCTCGAACTCCGAGTTCGCCCCACCGCTCTGCGGCATCGCGTTGTCGAACAGCGACAGTCCCCAGCCGGCCAGCCACAGATTCTCGAAGACCGGATGCCAGCTCGGGCCGGTACCGGTGAGGTACCCGCCGGCGATGCGCAGGTTCGTGTGCTCGTACACGTAGGAATGCATCGCCCGGACCCGGTCCCCGGCGGACGCGGATGCCGGCCCGGCGGCCGTGGGCGCGCTGGTGGAGTCGAACCCGTAGGCGACCGGCGCGATCCGCATCAGGGCTGCGGGTACTCGACGGCCACCACCTGGTCGGTCGGCAGCACCTCCACCCACTGGTCGAAGACCTCGAGCGCGTCCGCGTTGAAGTGCACCCCGCCGGCGAGTGGGTCGAATCCCTTCTCGAAGACCCGTTCACCGGGCATCGCCTCGACCTGTGGATCCACTGTGGACGCCGCCGTGTGCTCGTCCCCAATCGCCTCGATGAGCAGGTCGAGAACCTCCTGCAGCGTCTTGCCCGACCACTGTGGAGGGTCGTCCGGCTGCACCTGGTAGGTGTCGGACAGCCCCACGTCCTGCTCGGCCTGGTCGCGCAGCCACGCGATCGCGTCACGTTCGCGACGCGGCCGGATCGGTATCACGACCTTCGCCCACGCGGCGTTGAGGAAGGCGTTGCGCATGCGGTCGCCGTCGAGCTGTAGCAGCCAGCCGAGCGACGCGCCCATCGGCGCCGGCGACGACTCCTCGGTGACCAGGTACGGATCGCCGACCGAGCTATAGTGCTGCCCCCAGTCCAGCTTGTCGGCCTCGGTCAGCTCGAGCGGCGCGCCGGACTGCGGAACGACCTGCGGGGTGGCCACGTTCAGGTTGGCGCTGCGGCGGGCCCACGGGTCCCACCAGTCCGGCGCCACGAAATAGCACACCGAGTCGATGTCGAACAGCTGCCGCACGATCTCGGCCGCGACGTGCTTGTCGGCGGCGGTACCGCCGTGGGTCAGCGTGTCGACCAAGCGGCGGAACACGCAGTGCCGTTCCTCCTCGCGCAGGTCCTCGAACAACCGCGGCCGCACCTCCCCGGCTACCTTGACGCGGTTGCGCACGGCCCCGACGAACGCCTCCTGGTAGGCGCGGGCGCGGCTTTCGTCGAACTCCTCTTGCAGCTTGGCGAACTGGTCCTTGGCGTTCTTGACGGTCTCCGCGGTCGGCCCGAACCGCAGCCGTATCTTGACCCGGATGCCCTTGGCGCTGTGCAGGTTCATCTTGTGGAAGTCGACCCGGAACTTGCCGGCCGCCGCGTCGACGCGCACGACCTCGGGTTCGGCGTAGAGGACCGGAGCGCCGCCGAGGTCACCCTGGGGGACCAGCTCCAGGAAGCTGCCCCCGACGAGCTCGAAACCCGTCTTGGGGGTCCGGGTACCGTCGACCGTCCACTGTATCTTCTTCTTCCCGGAGTCGGCCGAGCCGTCGACCCAGTCCTCGTCCCAGTGCATCAGCGCGCTGTAGTTCAACGTGTGGAACGGCAGCAGCACCACGCATTCCTCGTCGTAGGAGTCGGGCAGCGTGGTGTTCTCCGGCGGGCGCAGGCCCAGATCCGCGTCGGACAGCCGGGCCAAGTGCACCAGCCGGGAGATGCGCAGCCCGGTCGCCGGGTTGTCCAGGTAGAGCTGCCACGCCAGCCGGCTGCCCAGGTGCTGCAGCTGGACGGCGACCCGGCGCATCTTGCGCCGCAGCTCGTAGTTGAGCAGCTCGCCGGTGGAGTTCTGCAGGACGTACCGCTTCGACGTCGTGTCGGTCTCCTCCGACACGGTGCGGAACGTCGTCTTGAAGCTCTGCCGGATCTCGGTGCTCTTGCGCTCGGTCTGGGTACGCGCCCGGCGGTGCGTCTGCTCCGCGGCCGCGCGCCGGGCGTTGGCGAGGTGGAAGCTGGCCGACGCCTCGCCGTGCGCCACCCCGACGCTGAAGCCACCGGACGCGCTCGCCGCGATGTTCATGTCGTCCGCGGTCTCCTGCCGTACCGCCTCCGACAGCTCGTCCTTGGTCTCCACGCTGGTTTCCGAGCGCTGGGTGATCTCGAGCAGCGACTCGATGGCCCGTTCCACCAGCCGCCGCCGTACGGACACCTCGACGAGCTCCACTGTGGACCCCGGCGGTAGCCAGACGTGGCCGACCGGTGAGCCGAGGAAGCTGTCGAGCTCGAAGAAGTATTGCCGGAAGATGTGCAGCAGGCCCAGCGGGCTGAGCACGGCGTCGGCCAGCCGGGGTACGCGGGCCACGTAGTCCGGTACCGAGGCAGCCGGCGGCGGGCTGAGCAGGAAGCCGTTGAAAACGCTCGGCTGCTCGGCCAGCCACGCCATCACCACCGAGCCGGTGGCCTGGTAGTACGCCTCCAGCGTGGGCGCGCCACCGGCGCCGCTCGAGCCCGCGGCGGGATCCTGCGGCGACAGGGCGGCGGTGGCGTTCTGCACCGCGGTACGCAGCACGTCCGGCGTCAACGTCGCGAGCCACTCCTCGTCGGACAACGACGTGCGCCCCGGGTGCATGACGGTGACGTGGTTGACCAGCTGGTCGAGAACGGCGTTGCCGGTGGGCTCGGACGGCGCGAACGAGGCGCGTCCGGCCAGCGGAATCGCCAGGAACGAGCGGGCCGCCACCGCGCTGACCCGGTCCACCAGCGCGCGCCGCTGCAGCCCGAGGCCGCTGCGGCCGCGCCAACCCAGCAGGGGATGGAAGACCCCCAGCAGTTCGCTGTCGTAGGGAAGCTGTCCCAGGAAGTCGTCGAAGTCGGCCATCGAGCCGCACCCTAGCGCAGCGAAGATCCATCCTTCGATGTCCGAACGGCTGGATGCGGATCCCGGGTCAGGGAATCGACAGGTCGAACGGGTGCCCCGCCGGGTCCGCCAGAGTGATCCAGGCGGCGCCGGTGTCGAGCCGAGTGGCACCCAGCTCCTCCGCCCTGGCTCCGACCGCCGCCAGCTGGTCCGGACCGTCCACGATGACGTCGAGGTGCCCCTGCTGCGGGTGCGCCGGGTCCGGCCACTGCGGCGGCGTGTAGTCGCTGACCTGCTGGAACAGCAGACTCTTGCCGCCACCAGCGATGTGCGCGCCCTCGGGGCCGTCGTAGGTCAGCTCCATCCCGAGAAGGTCGGCGTAGAAGCGGGCCAGCGCCGACGCGTCGGGAGCGTCGATGGTCACCGCGAACAGTTGCATCTGCGGGCCGACCCCGTCCCGCTGGCACAGGTCGAACGGATGGCCGGCCGGGTCGGCCAGCGTGATCCAGGTGGCGCCGTCGGCGAGCCGGGTGGCACCGAGCGCCACCGCGCGCTGTGCCGCCTCCTCGTGCCCGTCGACCAGCAGATCGAGGTGGATCTGCTGGGGGCGCTCCTGCCCCGGCCACTGCGGCGGAATGTGCTCGGCAATCTGCTGGAAGGCAACCTCCTGCCCGTCGCCGGCCCGCAGCGTGATCCAGCCGTCCACGTTGCGGACGGTCTGCCAGCCGGTCAGCTCGGCGTAGAACGAGGCGAGCCCCACGATGTCCATCGCGTCGAAGGCGACGAGCTCCAAGCGTCCTGTCGCGGTCATGCCGGTCATCCTGCCCCGCCCCTCCGACAAAACCCGCCCGTGTTCGGGGGCCGAACATTACTGAATTGCTAATACCAGCAATCCAATAATTGATTCAGACGTACATCATAATGACCGTTAAGGTGTGCTTGTGATTCAGCGACGGACGAGCGCGACCACGGGGATCCGGCGCACGATCCCGGCCTGATGGTCGGCGAAGAAGGGGTAGCCCTCCACGATCCGGGCGAAGAGCCGGTCGCGTTCGGCGCCGGTCAGGACGACCGCGGTCGCGGCATATGTCTGCTCGGCCGCCTCGACGGTGACCTCGGGGTGGGCGACCAGGTTGCGGTACCAGTCGGGATGCCGGGGGGCGCCCGCGTTGGAGGCGATCACCAGGAGCCGGTCGCCGTCCAGGACGTACATCATCGGGGCGGTGTGCGGCCGGCCGGTGCGCGCCCCCGTGGTGGTCAGCAACAGCAGTGGGCGCCCTTCCGGCGGTCCGCCGCGGGCCCGGAAGTCGGCGATCACCTGACGGTTGTGCGCGCGCATGTCGGACGGCAGATCGGTCACCCGCCGAGGATTCCACAACGCCGGCCGGCCCGCAGTTCCGCGACTGTCCCCGGACGAAGCCAAGCAAATGCCATTGTTGAAACTATGGCGCCGGGACGGGATGACCACGACCGAGGTCTGGCCTACGACCTGTCGACGCTCCTCGCCCGGCGCCGGGTACTCGGCCTCGTGGCGGGCGCCGGGCTGGCGAGCCTCGTCGGCTGCGACTCCGACGCGACCGCGGGAACCACCGCGGCCTGTACCGAGATTTCGGACGAGACGGCCGGCCCGTACCCGGCCGACGGGTCCAACGGTCCGGACGTGCTCACCCAGAGCGGCATCGTGCGCAACGACATCCGCAAGAGCTTCGGGTCTTCAACGGGTACCGCCGACGGCGTACCGACGACCGTCACGCTGACCATCCAGGACGCGGCGAAGGACTGCGCGGCGAGGCCCGGGGTGGCGGTCTACCTCTGGCACTGCAACCGCGACGGCGAGTACTCGCTGTACTCCCCGGGCATCGAGAACGAGAACTACCTGCGGGGCGTGCAGGAGACCGACGACAAGGGCACGGTCACCTTCGCCACCATCTTTCCGGCGTGCTACTCGGGCCGGTGGCCGCACATGCACTTCGAGGTGTACCCGACACTGGCCGACGCGACCACCGCCGGCTACAAGCTCACCACCTCACAACTGGCGCTGCCCGCGGACGTCTGCGAGACGGTGTACGGCACGGCCGATGGGTACGGCGCGAGCAGGGACAACCTGACGCGCGTCTCGCTCGGTACCGACAACGTCTTCAGCGACGGCTACCAGAGCCAGCTGGCAACGGTGACCGGCAGCGTGGCCGACGGCTATCGGGTCGCGCTGGCGGTGCCGGTCTAGTTCGCCGGGCGCCGGTGGGGCAAGATCTTCACCTGGCATCGCCTCGATCCCCGTCAACAGCGTTTCGCGGAAGCACCGTGGCCAGTAGCGCCTCGACCTTGCGCGCCTCGTACCGATAGCCGATCGCCGGGACGACGAGGAGGAACGCGAGGATGGCGATCGGCACGAACAGCCCGGACAGGGACCCGCTGCGCCACACCGACGGGATCACCACCAGTGCCGTCAGGCCGCCCCCGAACAGCAGGCCCGCCACAACGAACGCGGTGACCACGGGGTGCATGGTCGACGTCAGCCGCACCCGGGCGCCGTACAAACCTGGCGCGATCCGACCGTAGATCTGCGGCCGGAACGAGTTGCGGTAGTTCAGGACCGGGCTGATAGAGAACTGGTCCGGACCGACGGATCCGTGCAGCCGGCCGCCGCCGATGAGGTGGGTCAGCCGTTCGCGCACATCGGAGTCGGACAGCGGGGTGTCGATGATCAACCGTTCGTACGGCACCGGCCAGATCATGTGACATCGCCTCGATCCCCGTCAGCCGGAACGATGCCACAGGTGCGCAACAGCCGGGTACCCCGGAGTAACATCCCGGGCCATGGTGACGGGTGCGGTGTTGCACACGCATACGTATGGCGCGGAGGCCGCCGCGCCGGCGGTCGTGGCGCTGCACGGCATCCGCGGGCACGGGGCGCGGTGGCGGTCGCTGACCGAACAACACCTGCCCGGGATCCGGGTACACGGATTGGACCTGCGCGGGCACGGGCGGTCGACGTGGTCGCCGCCGTGGACGCTCGAGCAGCACGCGGCCGACGTCCTGACCACGATGGACGAGCTCGGCCTCGGGCGGGCCGACGTCATCGGGCACTCGTTCGGCGGGGCGGTGGCGCTCTACGTGGCCCGGTACGCACCGGACCGGGTACGCCGGCTGGTCCTGCTCGACCCCGCGATCGGCCTGCCCACCACGGTGGCCTCCGACGGGGCGCGGGACAACCTGGTACGCCAGTCGTTCGACGACCAGGGGCAGGCGCGGGTGGCGCAGGCGGTGCACTGGCCGGACAGCGTCGGCCAGCCCGCCGTGGACACGGAGGTCGAGGAACACCTCGAGCAAGGTGAGGACGGCCGGTGGCGGTGGCGGTTCGAGCCGGCGACGGTGGTGACCGCGTACTCGGAAATGGCCCGCGCGCACGTCGTACCCCCGCCCGGTCTGCCGACGCTGCTGGTGCGCGCGGCGGTCGACCCGGTCGTGCCGGCCGGTTTCATCGCGGCCTGCCGCGCGGCGCGGGGCGCCGACGTGACGGTGACCGACGTCGACTGCGGGCACCTGGTGTACCTGGAACGACCGGCGGAGACGGCGGCCCTGACAAGGAAATTCCTCGACCGGTGATGATGGGGTCGGTCGAGGAGCTGCGCGATGGGCTGGACGCGGTCGGGTACCTGGCCGACGACGCGTTGGCCACCGCGCTGTTCCTGGCCGTGCGGATGGGCCAGCCGATCCTGCTCGAGGGTGAGCCCGGGGTCGGCAAGACCGAGGCGGCCAAGGCGCTGGCGGCCGCCTGGGACACCCGGCTGGTCCGGCTGCAGTGCTACGAGGGGCTGACCGCCGCCGAGGCGCTCTACGAGTGGAACTATCCGCGGCAGTTACTGGCGATCCGGCTCGCCGAGTCACGCGGGCAGCCGCTGACCGAGGCCGACCTGTTCGGCCCCGACTACCTGCTGCCCAGGCCGCTGCTCGCGGCGCTGGACCATCCCGGGCCGAGGCCCGCGGTGCTGCTCATCGACGAGGTCGATCGCGCCGACGACGAGTTC
>Ga0114129_10017469_pt1 | contig 10215 bp, 10 predicted proteins | sample RhiMetdeltSRZDD1_FD_80071 | JGI IMG/M metagenome (GOLD analysis project Ga0114129, IMG submission 80071) | Populus rhizosphere microbial communities from Tennessee, USA - Rhizosphere MetaG P. deltoides SRZDD1 (version 2) (version 2) | ecosystem: Host-associated > Plants > Roots > Rhizosphere >... | reverse complement strand
TGCGCTGCGCCTCGGAGGCGGGGCCGACGCCGCTCGATCCGTAGTACACGAGGTCGAGGTCGGGATCGTACGTGAGATGCCCCCACACGCCGGTCATCCACCGGCTCTCGAACGGTGAGCCGGCCCACGTTTCATCGCCGGGCTCTCCAGGGCGCGGAATCATCGTGTTGCGCCACAGCTCCTTGCCGGTCTTCGCGTCGTGACCGCTGACGTAGCAGCCGTAACCGGCGTACTGGCACGTACTGCCGGCCACTACTACGCCGTTGGCGACGATCGGTCCACTCGAGTTGCTGACATACAGATCGCCGCCGCGATCGGTCTCCCACGCCTTCTCGCCGGTGCGGGCGTCGAGTGCGAGCACATGGTTGTCCCAGGTCACGGTGTAGACGTAATCGCCGTAGAGCGCGATGGCGCGCTTGCGCTGTCCGAGCGGGTTGCGCATCGACGTCAGTTCCGGCAGCGGATGCCGGTACTCCCACATCAGATCGCCGGTCGCGACGTCGATCGCCTGGATCACATCACCGGGATTTCCCAGGTACATCACGCCGTTGTAGACGAGCGGCGTCGCTTGATTAGTGCCCGGTTCCATCGCCCGCGACCACACCAGTTGCAGATTCTCGACGTTCGTTTTGTTGATCTTGTCGAGCGGGCTGTAGCCCCATCCCTGATAGTTGCCGCGGTAGATCAGCCAGTCGTCACGTTTGGGCTCGCGGATGATCTGATCGGTCACCGTCACGAAGTTGCGCACCGGTCGTACTGTCTTCGTGGGTTTCGGCGCTGCAGGCGCCGGCGCCTGGGCTTGCGCCAGTGCGGAGAGAACGACGAGGAGGGAACCAACGAGAGACCAGACGATGGTGCGTGATCTCATGGCGAGCTCCTTAATCCTTCAAGTTATGCGGAATGCGGCGGATCATACACCCGCCCGCTGGTCGGTTATGGTCCTGCGACGCTGTGCGCGCTCGTCGTGTAAATGAAATCGCCGAGCGCCGACCGGTCGTCATTGGACGCGTTCCCGGCTGCGTGAAAGATCACCGAGCCGCCGGTCTCGGGCGCCGTCCACCCGAACGTCCACTCAGCAGTGCCCGCCTGCTCGACCTTGCTTCCCGCCAGGGTGTGTTCGATGTAGATGACGCGTCGTCCCGCGCCTTCAATCAGTTGCATCCGCGGGTCGGTCGCCCGCAGCACGCCCGCGTTCATCCCGGCGGAGCTGCCCTGATCGAATCGGGCGGCCAGCTGAAAGCCGGCGCGGGCGAGCTCGGGGCGCGCCAGCGTCACGGTAATGGTGTAGTCTTTGCCCGGCGTATACATTTCCGGGATCCCGGACAGATTCATTTTGCCCGAGGCGTCGTTCACCCCGTGGTCGCTGTGACATTCGAGACAGGTTGGCTCGCCGAAGCCGCCGGTCAGCGCCGAGTCCGGGCCATCGCTGAATGCGATCGCAACAGGCCCGAGCACGAGAAGGGAAATCACGCAGAGTCCTGTCACATTCCCCGTTGACACGGCCGGAGTATAGGAGAGGGAGGACGCCATGATCCACTCGCGCCCAATCACCTTGACTGCGTTCGCTGTTCTCGCGTGGACGTTGTTCGCTCCTTCGGTAAGCGGCCAGGCCGCCGTTGACGTCACGATCGAGGAATGGCAGGTGCCAAACCGGGCGTACCCACACGATCCCGCCGTCGCACCGGACGGAAGCGCCTGGTACACCGGTCAGCGGAACAACACACTCGGGCGGCTCGATGTGCGGACCGGACAATTTCGCGAGTACCCACTACCCACACAGGGATCGGGACCGCATGGCCTGGTTGCCGACCGCGACGGCAACATCTGGTACACCGGCAACGCCGCAGGTCTCATCGGAAAGCTGGATCCGCGCACCGGCAAGGTAACCGAATATCCGATGCCCGATCCGGCAGCGCGCGATCCGCATACGCCGATCTTCGATCAGCAGGGCACGCTCTGGTTCACCGTGCAGGGCGGTAATTTCGTCGGGAAGCTCGATCCGCAGACGGGCAAGGTGACGTTGAAGCAGGCGCCGACTCGCGGCTCTCTCCCGTACGGCATGGTGATCAGCTCGAAGGGCATTCCCTTCTTCGACCTCTTCGGCACGAACAAGCTTGGCAGCATCGATCCAAAGACAATGGAGATCACCGAGTACGCATTGCCGCAGGGGGCGCGGCCGCGCCGCATCGCGATCGATGCCAACGACGTGGTGTGGTACACCGACTACGATCGCGGCTTCCTCGGGCGCTTCGATCCGCGGACAAAAGAGGTCAAGGAATATCGCTCGCCGGGTGGACCCAATAGCCGGCCGTACGGCATGACCGCCACCGCTGACGGAGCGATCTGGTACAGCGAGTCCGAGGTCGAGCCGAATACGCTCGTGCGCTTCGATCCGCGCACGTCCACCTTCCAGAAATGGCCGATTCCGTCGGGCGGAGGCGTCGTGCGTCATATGGTGGCGGCACCGAACGGCGAGCTCTGGCTGGCGTGCAGCGGGGTGGGCAAGATTGCCCGAGTCCGCGTCCGCAGGCTGAGTTCTTAAGGAAGCTATGCCGAGCAAGCATCTACTGAGCGACTCGGGCGTCACGCGTCGCGACATGATTCGGATGGGCGCCGGTGGACTCGGGCTTGGTCTCTTCGGCGGATTCGGTCCGGTGCCGCGTGTCTTCAGCCAGGCGAGCCTGCAGGCGGCCGCGCAGGATTCGGGCAAAATCCTCGTCGTCTTCGAATGGTTTGGCGGCAACGACGGACTGAACACCATCGTGCCGTACGGCGATGCGATGTACTACAAGCATCGCCCGACCATCGGCATCAAAGAAAGAGATCTGCTGAAAATCGACGCGCACTTCGGCTGGCACAAGTCGATGCGTGGCATGAAGACGCTGTACGACGAAAGCAAGCTGGCGATCGTGCAGGGCGTGGGTTACGACCAGCCATCGTTCTCGCACTTCACATCGATGTCGTTCTGGCACACGGCGGCACCCAACAGCGGCAACGAGTACGGCTGGATTGGCCGGACCGCGTCGGCGCTCGATCCCGATGGCGCGCAGCAGGACATGATTGTGAACATCGCCGAGAGCCAGACACTCGCGGTCAAGGCCGAGAAGCACGTGCCGCTGGTGTTCATCGACCCCATGAAATTCCAGCGCGGACTGTTCGCGCAGGAGGCAGCGGCTGTCGACGCGCTCACCGCGCAGTCGTCGCCCGTCGGAGACGCGCACAAGTACGTGTTGGAGGTGAGCCGGAGCGCAGCTCAGGCCTCGGAAGTCGTGCGCACTGCATGGAGCCACTACAAAGGCAAGGACAACCCGGATCTGCGTCTGCTGGATCTCGATAAAGTAGCGGCGCTCATCGAAGCGGATTTTCCAACGAAGTTGTATTACGTCCCGCTACGCAACAGTTTGTTCGACACGCACGTGAACCAGGCGGCGCCCCACGACCGGCAGCTCGAGTACTGCTCCGATGCCATCGACGGCTTCTTCCGGGAAATGGAACGGATCGGCCGCGCGGACGACGTCATCATGTACGTCCACAGTGAGTTTGGCCGCCGCGTGCCGGAGAACACCAGCCTCGGGACCGATCACGGCACGGCGCAGGTGAACTTCGTGATTGGCAACGCGGTCAAGGGCGGGATGTACGGCATGCCGCCAAGCCTCTCGAACCTGGTGCTCGGCGACAACCTCGAAAACACCACCGACTTTCGAAACGTGTACGCGACGCTGATTGAACGGTGGCTCGGTGTCGACGCCGCGAAGGTACTCGGACAGAAATTCACCACGCTGGACATGTTCCGAGGGTAAGGCGAGGGGAGAATCACCATGACCACTCGCACCAGTTGGTCTCCGGGGCCGGCGTCCTGGAAAGACGACCTCACGCCAATCACCGCGGCCGACTGGAACTACGATCGTGCCGCGCATCTCCTGAGTCACGCGGGGTTTGGCGGATCGCCGGCAACCATCCAGACGCTTGCCGATGCCGGCCTCGACCGCGCGGTACGCACGCTCGTGCACTACGAGAGCATCCCCAATCCAAGAATGCAGCCGTTCGTCGAATCGGGTCTCTGGGATCCGACACTGAACGGTTTTCCTGAAAGTCGTCCTGAGGCGACTGACCGCGCCATCAAGAACGGCGCTTCGATGGGGATCGACGTCAAGCCGTCCGGCAATCGCCCACTGCAGCCGATCTCGGATCGCTTCTTTTACTGGTTGCGGGCAACGATGCTAGAAACGCGGCGGCTGGGGTACTGGTGGGCAAACCGGATGCTGCAGACCTCCCACCCCGTGGAGCAGAAGATGGCCTTGATGTGGCACGGCCACTTCGCCACCCATGAGAACAAAGTGCGCGACTACCGCAAGATGATGCAGCAGATCGATCTCTTCGAGCGGTACGCCACCGGCAACATCCGCGAGTTGACGATTCAGATCGCCAAGAATCCGGCGATGCTCTATTTCCTCGATGCCCAGTACAACGTGAAGGGCGCGCCGAACGAGAACTTCGCACGCGAAGTGATGGAACTCTTCACGATGGGCGTGGGCAACTATTCAGAGAAGGACGTGCGCGAAGGCGCCCGCGCGTTCACCGGGTGGTACTTCGACAACCTGACCTTCAAGATCGATCCCGCCAAACACGACGACGACGTGAAGACGTTTCTCGGCCGCACCGGACGCTTCGATGGTGTGGATGCCGTGAAGATCATTTTCGAGCAGCCGGTCACGGCCGAGTACCTGGCCGGCAAGATCTATCGCTTCCTCGTTCGGGACGAATTGTCTTCCGGCCTGCGCAAGAAACTCGGCGCGGTGCTCCGCAGTCACGATTACGAGGTCAAGCCGCTGCTCGCGGTGATCTTTTCATCACGAGACTTTTACAGTCAGGCGAGCTACGGTGGTCACATCAAAGGTCCCGTCGAGCACATGGTCGCGATGATGAAACAGCTGGACGTCGATGAGTGTCCTGGCGTACCCGACTTCAATCAGTCCACCATCTCGATGGGTCAGCATCTGCTGAATCCTCCGTCGGTCGCAGGATGGGCCGGCGGCAAAGCGTGGATCACGCCTGGGCTGATCATCGCGCGCGGCAACGTTGCCCGCGAGGTGCTCGTGCCCGACATGACCGGCTTCAGAGACTGGAACTTCAACGCGGGCAGCGACGATCTGCTCGGTCAGCGCCTGCGCGACGGCTACGACATCGGCGCGGCCACCGCTGTCAACGATCCCGCGAACATGAGCGCCTTCGACCGCGCTGCGCTCGAGCGGGACGAGCAGTTCAACACCCGCATCTCAGGCTACATCGGCTGGGAGCAGGCGGCCCGCAAGCTCATTCCGACACCGCGTCATGCGGCCCGGTTCGATCTCACGCGGATGGTGGCGGCCAGCGGCTCCAAGACGACCGCGGAAGCCGTCGACTACCTGCTCTGGCGACTCCTGCGTGTGCCAACCGCAAAACCGACGCGCGACGCGTTCGTCTCGTTCCTCATTGGTGAACTGGGGACCGACAACATCGAGCGTGCGAGGAGTTACATGGAAGATGCGCTGCGCATGACGGTGCATCTCATCATGAGCACGCCTGAATATCAGATCGTCTGACCGCGCGGTGGGACGGTCCAACAAGAAACAGCATTTCAACGCCCGTGAGCGACGGCAAAATCTTCATCTGCTACCGGCGTGAGGAGACGTCCGGACATGCGGGCCGGCTCTACGACCGACTGAACCGCAGGTTCCCAGGTCGCGTGTTCATGGACGTCACCAGCATCGGCGTCGGCACTCGGTGGCACGAGGTCATCGAGCAGACGCTCGAGGAGTGCAGCGTCGCCGTCGTGTTGATTGGCCGGCATTGGCTGGACAAGAACAACGACGGCGCCCGGCGCATCGACGTTGCCGATGACCCCACGCGAGCGGAGATCACAGCGGCACTGCGGTTGAAGCTGAAGATGGTACCGCTGCTCGTCTCCGGCGCGGCGGTGCCAGAACGCAAGGATCTCCCGGCCGACGTGGCGCCGCTCGTCGACTGGCAGGCCATGCGCGTCGATGACGATGATTTCGACCACGACGCGGATCGTCTGCTTCAGGCCCTCGAGGAGCATCTCGGCGAGCGGACGAGCGAGTCTGACGCCAACGAGCGCCAGACGCAGATCCGCCAACTGATCGGCAACGCGGAAGGCGCGATCTCGCGTTCTGACATCCGCCCGGATCCCCCGGGACCTGCCCCCAAAGGCCGCGGTGGCTGGTTCGGCTTCGGATTCGGTTCCTGGCAATTCAAGGTCGCGATTTCGGCAGTGGCAACAGTGGTCATCGCCTTCGTGGCTTTCAACGGATTGACGGGCAATTCCGGGCGACTCGACGTGCCGGTAGCCACCAGCCCCGAGGCGCAGCCGGCCGCCACACCGCCGAACGCGCCTGCACCTCCCCCAGCGGCAGCCGCGCTACCAGAACCGCAGAGGGACAACGGGCCGCGAACGGCTTCGCTCGCAGGAACCTATGTCCTCGCGGTCCTGCAACAGAACGGTGTACCAATCGCGGCGAGCGGCCAGATGACGCTCCAGGAAGCCGGCCTCGGCCGGTACGAGTTCCAAACGAGCCTCTCGATCTCAGGCGTTGGAACATTCGTCTACATCGGGGAGATGCAAGGCGCCGGAACCCAGTGGGCCCTCACGACGCGCAGCAGTACGGACCCGACGGCATTGATCGGCACGCCGATCGCCACGCAGATCAACTTCGATGGCAATCAGCTTGCCGCGCAAAACACGTTCGGGCAGGCGGCGCTCTGGAAGCGACAGTAGTTTCTTCGGCTCAATTCTCAAAGCGGGTTCGCGTCACGGTCAAACCGACGTTGGTGCATGTCGCCAACGTGGAGACGAGCGCGGCACGTCACGGACGAGGGATGCCAGGAGAACGACCGTGATACTCTTCGCGCTGAGTTGAAATCGTAGTGTCATAGTTGTCGCAACCGGAGGGACGCGGATGGCGAAGGGGATAATCGTCATCGATCCGGGTCATGGTGGGACCGCCAGCGTCGGTGGATCCGATCCTAATCACGCGGTCAGTCCCAGCGGCATGACGGAAAAGGCATTGACGCTCGCGATCGGGCTTCGCCTGCGCGACGCGATCCTCGCAGCGAACGCCGCCGGCCACCAGGTCACCGTATTCATGACTCGCGTGACCGATGAGAATCTGGGACTCGCCGCGCGTGCGCACGTTGCGCGCGATCGCAACGCGGATCTCTTCCTAAGCATCCACTTCAACGGATTCAACGGGATCGCCCGCGGCGTCGAGGCATTCGTCCGCCCGGCTGCTAACGGCAACGTCAATCTCGCCGCAGACACCGCCTTTGCCGCGAAAGTCCAGAAGAGGGTGTTTCAGGCAATCAAGGCCCGCGACGGCAACACGAAGGACCGTGGTGTCAAGCAACTGAAACTCGGCGTCCTCGACGATGCCGCGCTGGGCAACACCGCCGCAAGCCATCGTTGCCGCGCCTGTTTGCTCGAAATCGAGTTCATGGATGTCCCCGCCGTTGATCAGTTGCTAAACACGGGACCGAATGCGGCAGTCGTTCGAAGCGAGATCGCCGCGGCGATCAAGGATGCAGTCCTCGACGAGCTCACGTGAGGAATCGCGTGCCGCGGCGGAGATCGCTTGCCGTCAGTCTGCTTTTCGTTGGCGTCGTCGGGTGCGGTACGCCGTCGCCGTCGCCGCTTGCGACGTATCGACCGTTCTATACCTTTCAAGACCGTCGCGCTGACGCACGCGGCTCCCTGACCGGCGATTATCAGTGGGCCGAGAGCAGCGCAACGCTGCAGGAGGCGGCGGCTCGGTGGAAGGAGTTTCTAGGGCGCCACACGCCGCCTAATGGTGAGTACCAGGACGCGTTCGAGCGCAATTACGTTCGATCGGCACAGTACGAGCTGATGCGTGTCGAGTATCTGCTGGGGAACACCGCTGAAGGCGACGCGCTGCTGCGTGAACTTGAAGACGTGCAAGGAAGGCAATGAGGTGGACGCATGGCCAAAGGCAAGAAGACCAAGGCACCGAAGCGAGTCAGAAGCGCCACGAGGCCGCGTCCATCAACAGGCGCGAAGGGCGTGAGGACGTTTTACGTGCATCCGACGGGGCCGTCGGCGGCGGTGGACGACAGGCTCGGCCGCGGCTTGTCACGTGCCGTGCAGAGCGCGAACACGATTGCCAGCCTCAGACGCTTCTTGAAGGAAAACGATTTGCCTGACCTCGAGTTTCAGGACGGCCTGCACTGGAACCGCATTCGTGCCGCGCAGTACGAGCTGATGCGGCTGGAGTATCTGAGCGGCAATGCGAAGGCCGGTGATCGATTGCTCGCGAAGTTGCAGGATTTGGACGGCGAGTAGACGCATGCCGCAGCTTTTCACTTGCCCGTCGCCTGAGCGGCCCTTTGCCGCTCTATTTCCGCCGGTTCCTCATTGAGCGTACAGAAAACCTCCGTCCAATAATCGTTGGGATCCTGCGCCAGCGACCATGCACGAGGCGCCGACTTCCAGGGTTTTGCCAGCACCACGGGGTCCTCAATGGTGATTTGATAAGTGAGGTGGTTCTTCGAGGTGCGAGTGATGCGCTCGACCACATGCATCTTGTCACTAGGCCACCACCCTCCTCCCGCACCCGTAATAACCCTCATCCTTTCATCAATACCAATCACGTCGACGACCAGGGTATCTCCCTCCCAATGAGCAGTTGAGTCGCCATTGAAAGTGGGATCCGGGTTTTTCAGATGCGGACGTCCATCAGTGTGTATGAGACGAACATCCATAGGGTATTCAAACATCTGCCACAACTTCCCTCCCGGAAGCGAAATCAACTCCATGGGGGCGTGCTGACTGATTTGCTCTAATGCCGCGCTTGGAATACCGGGCTGATCACAAGCTCCATAAGGCGCCGGCTTCGTGTACTTTGCGTCCAGGCCAGGCTTGAAGGAAACCTTCTCCTCCGGCGTCACCTTGGGATCGAATTGCCTGATGGTTGCTTCTTCGAGCGGGTAAGCAAACTGCAGCATTCGTCCAGAAGAGTTTGGATACCAACGTCCGGTCAGGTCCGGATGTCCGTCCGCCGTGCGCGGCGCCGGTCCGCCCGGCGGCAATACCTTCACCTTGTCAAAACCGCCGACGATCGGCACGGAAGGTTTTCCTCCCGACTGCGCGGCATGGGTGTTCTCCTGGGCAAAAGCAGGCGTCGAAGCCATGCACAAAGCCGCCAGTACGACTCCAGCGCTCCCAAGGCCATTGCAGAACCGCGACTTCATGTCTCTCATCTCAAGTTCTCCGTCGATGTCGTTCAGAAGTGAATCTGCTCGGGCGTCAAATTCTCAATATTCTGTCCAACGACTCGCAATTGGCCGTCGGCCAGCTTGATGAATTCCGCGGTTCCTCTGTACGGCGTACCGCCAACCTTGGTTGGACAGAACCTGGCGCTCACGGACTTTCCCATACTCGTCTGGAAATCCTCCCGCGTGGTGCCGTTCCTTTTCAGAGCGTTGGGGGTGATCATTTCCAGGTGCCAGGTCACCATCGTGCCGCTGGCTTCCTTCACATCCACGTCAAAATACGCGTGCGGATTCTCCCAATAGAGAGCCGACAGCAACCCAGTCAGATCCGTGCACCTGTCTTTGTCGAACTCCACGGCGAATCCGTGGTGCGCAAACCCAGGAGCCGCTGCGACAACCAGACCAAAAGCCGCAATCAAAACGCCACGAAGCTTGCGTCTCATCGGGATGTCCCTCCAGTAAATGGATTTGCGAATTACAGTTTGTCCCTATCAGAAATCGAATTGCAGATTCAGCTTGACGAAGCGCGCCAGCAGGACCTCGGTCGGCTGCTGCGATGCGCCAAAGGCGCACAGACGAGCAAAGCGAGCGCGAACACACCCTTCGCGAGTCGACGCATCGCTGGCCTCCTAACTTAGGAGTAAATTGCCGGTTTTCCGATCCTCAAACTGAGTTGCGGCAGACGTTACTCCTGTCGTGCAGCACGGTCAAGCGTCGGCTTGACAGGAGCTTGGTCGCGTCGCTACCGATCAATCTGGTCTCGCCCGGGTCGATGTACGGAGAGCGGTTGAGTCAGCTCGACCTGCGCCTGGCGCGCACGGTACGTCTCGGCCGCACGAAGACGACGTTCCAGTTCGATCGGTACAACGCGCTGAACGTTGTCTAGCGCGTGCGCGAGGCGAGAATCCGATTGACTTCCGGATTCAAGCCCTT
>Ga0114129_10017468_pt1 | contig 10215 bp, 9 predicted proteins | sample RhiMetdeltSRZDD1_FD_80071 | JGI IMG/M metagenome (GOLD analysis project Ga0114129, IMG submission 80071) | Populus rhizosphere microbial communities from Tennessee, USA - Rhizosphere MetaG P. deltoides SRZDD1 (version 2) (version 2) | ecosystem: Host-associated > Plants > Roots > Rhizosphere >... | reverse complement strand
GGCGCCAAGGTCGAGCAGGTCGACCCCGAACTGGGCGGCGACCCGATCCCGGCCTGGAACACCATCTGGTGGTCGAGCATGGCGCTGGCCCTGCAGGCGTTCGGCGATCGCGCGGCGCAGCTGGCTGATCCCGGGCTGCTGGCCGGTGCCGGACAGGGCGCAGGCACGCTTGCCACCGACTACATGCGCGCACAGTTGAAACGCGCCGAGCTGCACAACGTCTTCGTGCGCTTTCATCAGACCTACGATCTGCTGCTGACGCCCTCACTGCCGCTCCCAGCCTTCGAGGTTGGCCATCTCGTGCCGCCGTCCGGCGAATGGGGCACGGCATGGTGCGATTGGGCACCCTTCTCCTACCCATTCAACCTCACCCAGCAGCCGGCCAGTTCCGTGCCATGCGGGTTCACCAGCCAGGGTCTACCCATCGGGTTGCAGATCGTAGGACCGATCGGTGCCGATGACCGGGTTCTGCGTGCCAGCCGCGCCTTCGAGACGACGGCACCGTTCGCTATGCTGGACGAGCCGCGCCGGCACTGACGTGCTGCGACATATGTGCCTGATTTTTGAGCGGAATCACTCAATTGTGAGTGCGTGTGACTTGTGGCCCCTGGGCGCCACTCGCAAGATTGTCACAAGCCTATCGAATACCTACCTCATGCCGCACGCGTCCTAGGAAAGGCCAACGATGCGCCGCATGCGCAGCGCACCGCTTGTTGTGTTTGTCCTGCTGTCCATTCTTGGCTGGCAGCAGCCCGCGCGCGCGGCGGCACCTGCAAGTGATCTGGTCAAGGCTGAGCTGCTGGCGGAGCCTGGCGCAATCACCCGCGGCCAAACGTTCTGGGTCGGCGTGCGGCTGCGTATGAAGGAGCATTGGCACACCTACTGGCGCAATCCGGGTGACTCGGGCGAGGCAACCAGCATCACCTGGGAGTTGCCGCAGGGCTTTTCGGCCGGCCCAATCCAGTGGCCGACGCCCACGCGCATTCCGGTTGGCCCGCTTGCCAACTATGGCTACGACGGCGAGACCACGCTTCTCAGCCAGATCACCGCGCCGGCTGATCTGGCACCGTCGAGCGAGGTAGCCATCAACGCTCACGTTACTTGGCTGGTGTGCGAGAAGGAATGCATTCCCGGCGAGGCGAAGCTGTCGCTGACGCTGCCCGCTGCAGCTGCTGCGAGCGCGGCCGGAAGCAACGATGGCCCGGGCGCGGCGTTCGAGGCTGCACGCTCGAGGCTGCCGCAGATGTCACCATGGCCGGCGCGTATGGACGTGACGCCGGACACGCTGACCCTGCAGGCGGCCGCCAAAGGCCTGCAGCGCGATGCGATCCGCTCCGCGCAGTTCTTCCCATTCTCCGAGACGCTGATCCGGCATGCTGACCCGCAGACGTTGGCGGTGACCGCCGATGGGCTCAGCCTCGAGTTGCCGCGCAGTGCCCTCACCATCGGAACGCCGAACGATGCACGCGGCGTGCTCGTCATCGACGAGGCGATCGGCGCCAGCACGGTTCGCCATGCCTTTGCGCTTGGTGACGTTGCCATCGTCACTGCCGCGCCGATCGGGTCGCTCGGGACGATCCTGCAAGCCGCCCTGTTGGCTTTGCTGGGCGGCCTGATCCTGAACCTGATGCCGTGCGTATTTCCCGTGCTGTCCATCAAGGTGCTGAGCCTCATCAACCATGCCGGCCAGTCGGCAAGGCAACTCAGACTGCACGGCCTTATCTATACGGCGGGTGTGCTCGTCACCTTCGTGGGGCTTGCCGGCGTGCTGCTGGCATTGCGGGCCGGCGGTGCCGAGATCGGCTGGGGCTTCCAGTTGCAGTCACCGATCGCCGTGGCTGTGCTGGCCTACGTGTTGTTCAGCATGGGGCTCAGCCTGTCGGGCGTTTTCCACTTCGGCTATTCGCTGCAGGCCGTGGGCGGCAACCTCGCGCACCGCACCGGGTTGTCGGGCGCATTCTTCGCGGGTGCGCTTGCAGTGGTGGTGGCAACGCCCTGCACGGCCCCCTTCATGGGCACGGCGCTCGGCTTTGCCATGACGCAGCCTGCTGCCGTGAGCCTCGTCGTGTTCCTGGCCCTTGGCCTGGGCCTTGCTTTGCCCTTCCTGCTGCTGACGCTGGCGCCGCAGCTGGTCGGGAGACTGCCGCGCCCGGGTGCCTGGATGGAGACGGTCAAGCAGGCGCTCGCCTTCCCGATCTACGCCACCGTCGCTTGGCTCATGTGGGTGCTCGCTCAGCAGGTCGGCGCGTCCCAGCTGTTCGCTGCGATGATCGGCCTGGTGCTGGTCGCTCTTGCTGCCTGGTCGTTCAGCATCTGGCAAACGTCCGGCACCTGGGGTGGCCGCGCGGCCGCGGCCGTGGCGGTCGCTTGCATGATTACGACGGCGGTTGCGGTTGCCGGTTTGCAGCGCGACCAAATCGAAGCGTCGCCGGCCGCACAAACCACGGCCGCTGCCGGCATCGAACCTTTCTCGCAGCGGCGCCTTGATGAATTGCGCGCCGAGAACCGCCCGGTATTCGTCAACATGACGGCCGCCTGGTGCATCACCTGCCTCGTCAACGAACGGGTGGCGCTGTCCACGGACGCAGTGAAGTCAGCCTTCGCCGCCGGCAACATCGCCTATCTGAAAGGCGACTGGACCAACCGCAATCCCGAGATCACCCGCATCCTGGAACGGCATGGCAGAAGCGGCGTTCCGCTCTATCTGCTCTATGCCGGAGGCGACGAGCCCGTGATCTTGCCGCAAATTCTCACTGCTGCCACAGTGCTGCAGGAGATCGATCGCATTCGTGATCGCAATTCGCAACGCAGAGCCGATTTGCCGACTTCAGCCAAGGAGTGAACTCATGATGATTCCGCGACGCACGTTGCTCGGTGTGGCCCTGCTCGGGGGCGCGGCCGCGCTCTCGGTCGGCCTCGTCTGCACGCCGAGCACGGCCAACCCCGGCGCGCAAGCCCGCATCGGCGGCGCGGCACCTGCCTTCACGGTGGTCGACACCAACGGCAAACAGGTGTCGCTTGCCGATTTCAAGGGCAAGACGGTGGTGCTCGAATGGACCAATCATGACTGCCCGTACGTGCGCAAGCATTACAATGGCCAGGCCATGCAGGGCCTGCAGAAGAAATGGACCGACAAGGGCGTGGTCTGGCTCTCGGTCATCTCGTCGGCTCGCGGCGAGCAGGGCTTCGTGACGCCTGAGCAGGCCAACAAGCTGACCACCGACCGTGGCGCCCACCCGACTGCCGTGGTGTTCGACACCAAGGGCGATGTCGGCCGCAGCTACGGTGCGACGGTTACCCCGCACATGTACATCATCAAGGCCGACGGCACGCTGGCTTATATGGGCGGCATCGACGACAAGGCCACGACGCGGCTCGATGACCTGAAGACGGCGAAGAATTTCGTCGATACGGCGCTGGACGAGATCGCCCAGGGCAAGCCGGTATCGACCACCACCTCCCGGCCCTACGGCTGCACCGTGAAGTATCAATCGTAGGAGTTGCGGCACGGGCGGCTTCTGCTGCCTGCACCGTCAGTCCTGAGGTGTGACCACACCCGCAAGGGTGTGGTCATTTCGTTTGCACGCAGCCCCCGCCGCACACTTTTTTTGCCGCGCCGGCAGGCGATCCCCATGTGCCCGACAAATGCACGGTTTTTTGCCGTTGCCGAGGCCGGGCAAAGGTCCCTACAAGGCCCTAGTCCCCTGCCACCCGTTCGGACTTGATTGATGCTGCACGACGTGACCCTGACCCAGATCGCCCTGTTTCTGGCTGCTGCCGTGGTGGCTGCTCCGCTGGCCAAGCTGCTGCGCATCGGCACGGTGCTGGGCTACCTGCTGGTCGGCGTGCTAATCGGCCCCTTCGGCCTTGGCTTCGTGTACACCGTCTATGAGGTCGATTCCGTTCTGCACTTCGCCGAATTCGGCGTCGTGCTGCTGCTGTTCCTGATCGGCCTCGAACTGCGACCGAAGCGATTGTGGACCTTGCGTGCCAATCTGTTCGGCGTCGGCGGCTCCCAGGTTGCGATCACCGGCTTCGTTTTGGCAGCCATCGGCATCTATTTTGGTCTGGCGTGGCAGACCGCCTTGTATGCGGGCCTGGCGCTGTCGCTGTCCTCAACCGCATTTGCGCTGCAGGTTCTAGAGGAGAACGAGGAACTGGCGCTGCGTCACGGCCGCATGGCCTTCGCCGTGCTGCTATTCCAGGATCTGGTTGCCATCCCCCTGCTCGCACTGCCGCCATTGTTCTCCGTCGATGCCGCGGACAGCGCGCCGCGCATGAATGCCTTGGCCGCCTTGCAGTCGATCGGCATCATCTTGGCGGTGATCGTGGTCGGCCGCGTCCTGCTCGGCCCGGTCTACCGGCTCATTGCGCGCACGCGCGTGAAGGAAGCGATGACCGCGAGTGCTCTGCTGACCGTTGTCGGCGTGACGCTGGTCATGAACTGGGCGGGCCTGTCGGCTGCGCTCGGGGCCTTCATCGCCGGCGTCCTGTTGGCCGACTCAGAGTACCGGCACGAGATCAGCGCCGACATCGCCCCCTTCGAAGGGCTGCTGCTCGGCCTGTTCTTCACCGCCATTGGCATGTCTTTGAACCTCGGCCTGATCGCCCAAAGGCCGGCACTGGTGCTGGCGGTGGTCGGTGGGCTGCTGGCGGTGAAGATCGCGGTCCTGTACGTGCTCGGCCGCCGCGCCGGTCTGGAGCCGGGGCCCTCGCGGCGCTTTGCCCTGGCCATCGCCCAGGGCGGCGAGTTCGCGTTCGTGCTGTTTACCGCCGGCGTCTCGGCCAACGTGATGGAGCCGCCGCTTGCCGAGCTGCTCACCGTCGCCGTCACGCTGTCGATGGCGGCAACGCCACTACTGCTGCTGCTGGACGAGATGCTGGCGCCGAAGGCCGTCGAGATGCGCGCCTTCGACACGCTGCCGGAGGGTGACGGCCACGTGGTGATTGCCGGCTTCGGACGCGTCGGCCAGATCGTGGCACGCGTGCTGCGCGCCAAGCACATTCCATTCACGGCACTCGACGTTAACGCCGAGCAGGTCGACTTTGTGCGCAAATTCGGCGCCGAGATCTACTACGGCGACGCCAGCCGCCCTGAGATCCTGGAAGCCGCAAAAACAGGCAAGGCGCGCGCGCTGGTGCTCGCCATAGACAACGTCGACGTCTCCATTCGCACCGCCCAGCTGGTGCGCCAGAATTACCCGCACGTGCCGATCTACGCACGCTCACGCCATCGCCAGCACACACATCGGCTGATGGATGTCGGCGTGGAGGTGATCCGGCGCGAGACGTTCCTGTCCTCGCTCGACCTGACGCGCGAGGTGCTGCGTGGGCTGGGGTTCACCGAGCGCGACGTGCGCTTCGCGGTCGAGACCTTCAAGGAGCAGGACCGGCGCCGCCTGTACGAGGACTACAAGCACTATACCGACATCGAGAAGCTGCAGGACCGCGCCAAGACCTATGCGCAGGAGCTGGAGGAGCTGTTCGAGAAGGACGCCGCCGAACAGGCCAAGCTCGCCAAGCAGGCCGAGGAAAATGGCGAGGAGAAAAGTCCTGCCGACGGACAGGCGACGCCGGTGTCGTAGCTTGTTGCCCCTCGCATCGCGTGTGTGTGACCCACAGGGACCGAACGCGGCCTACGGGACGATGCGCTCCTCACGGAAGCGAGTGAGAAGGCGCACGAACATCTCCTCGGTGTCGACCACCTCGTGGAAGCCAAAGCGGTGCACCTTGGTGACGTCCGTCATGACGTCCCAGTCGCAGCCGAACACGTAGTCGGCAAACGACCAGCCGACCAGATCGGCGTAGGGTATCGACTTCAGGCGGTATTTCTCGGTCATGCTGCGCCACAGGTCGGCCTTGTCCGGCATGTGCTGCGCCAGGCTGATGGTCTGTATGTCGCCGACGGGCATAGCGAAGGCGGCGGCAATCCTCGGCCACAGGTTTTTCCAGCGGAAGTAGTCGCCGTTGGTGATGTTGAAGGCCTCCAGCGCGCAGCGCGGCTCAGTGGCCGCCCAGAGCGCCGCATTGGCCATGTGTGTGGATTCTGTGACCTGGTAGATCGAGGCGAATGCGCCGGGCTTGCCAGGGAAGCGGAGCGGCAGGCCAAACTCCTTGCTGATCGAGGCATACACGGCGATGGCCGGCAGAATGCTCATTGGCGTGCCGGGCGCAAACCCGCACAGGGTCTGCGGCCGCAGCTCCACCCAGTCCCACGACTTGTGCTTCTGGTAGGCGCTCAGCCAGTCGATCTGATCAAAATAGTAGTCGGGCGGCATGTGGCGCGCATCGCTTTCGCGCGCCGGCGTCTTGAAGGGGCCGAGATGCGAGCCGTAGTACTTGGTGCCGGTGATCAGCACGACACGCGACAGCGAACACGAGGCAGCGTCGATGGCGCTCACCGAGTTGACGAGCATGTCGCGGTTCGGGGCGATGTTGGAGGCATAGCCAGCAGCCGCCCCTGTCGCCGCCTGGAAGGCGGCGTAGAAGATGTGCGTGGTCTCCTTCAGTTCGGCGAGCTTGGCGTTGGTATCGCGCGAATTGAGGAGGTCGACGGCGATGTGCTGATAACGCGGACCGCACGGCGCGGCGCGGCGCGATAGGCCGACCACCGTCCAATCGCCTGCTGCCAGCAGCCGCTCGACGATGTAGCGTCCGATGACGCCCAGCGCCCCTACCACGACAGCCCTCTTCATCACCACGCTCCGGTCCGACAGTGGAGGATGTCATGGTCTGCAGAAACGAGCTTGATGGCAAGCACAGCCGATCGCCAGCTCGTCGGCCCATGCACGCCATTTGTCCTTCGACAGGCTCAGGGCAGCGGTTGCAATGCGGTGTAGGCTTATTGCGGCGTCATATACTTGATGGCCGCGCCGGAGACGGCGCCGCCGATCACGCAGGGAATGCCAACTTGAAACTGGCCAAGCGCGCTGGCGACGATGCAACCCAGCGCCAGGGCGGTCTGACCAGCCTGGCCCCACCACTGCACATTGCGCGCACTCGCCGGCCCCTTGACCTTCAGCTGATCGATCGAGGCCATCGCATCCTTGCGCACTTTGCCGAACTCGAACGTCTCGGCGGCGTCGATCACCTCCTGCAGCACGGCGCGGGTATCTTTGGTCTCGACGGCCATTGAGGCCTTCAGCATGTCGAGCAACTCCTTGTCACGCGCCGCATTGGTGGCAAGCGAGAGCTTGGTCATGCTGCCGATGGTCAGCCGCTCAACATTGTTGGCATCCTTAGCCCACGCCAGGATCGACACCATGCGCAAGACCGGCTCATAGCTGCCGGTGGCGAAATACAGGCCCCACAGCATGTCGAGTGGACCGGGCCCCGTGTCCAACTCGAGCTGCCGCAGCGTTGGCATCTTGCCGTACACGAAGCGGTCGATCAGCGTTTTGCGCGCCGGCATGCGCTCGGCGAACTTCAGCATCAACTCTTTCCAGTTGGGCAGGTCCGAGTGGGCGATGGCCCGCACGATCGCGATCTGATCCTCCGGCGGAATTGGGAACATGCGGGCCACCAGCTTCTCCGCCTTGGCCGGATTGGTCTGCAGCACGCCGGCCATAAAGCCGATGTAGACGCCCGCCGTCTCCAGGTCACGGAACAATCCGAGCCGGCTCATGGCCTGCACGGCCTCGGGCACTTTGTCGACCTTGCCGTGCGTACGGTAGCCGTTGATCCAGCGCAGCAGGCTTTCGGGCGAGTTGAACTCGACCCCGCGCTTGGGCACCGCGGCCAACACCGATGGCGTCGCAAGCAGCGCCAAGGCCAGCACCATGGCGGTAACGGCACGCATGACATCCCCCAAACGCGCGACGAGCAGGACCCGCTTGGGAGCCAAGGCCAGCTCGTCTAAGCCGCTGTCAGGGCAGAAGAAGAACCGTGCATGGCGGATTTGTGGCGTAGCAGCACCAATCGCAACCTGAGGTGGACGCAGGCTCGGATCGAGGCAGCCTTTTCTGGCCGCTTCCAGGCGATGATTGTGGGCGGGGCTTGCTATCAGCCCGTGTCCTTGACGACCGAGATGTCGGGCGCGTCCTCGTTCTTCATGCCCTGGACATGGTAGCCGGCGTCGACGTGATGCACCTCGCCGGTCACCCCCCGGGACAGGTCGCACAGCAGATAGAGCGCCGAGGCGCCGACCTCCTCGATGGTAACGGTGCGGCGCAGGGCCGAGTTGTACTCATTCCAGCGCAGGATGTAGCGGAAGTCGGCGATGCCCGAGGCGGCCAGCGTCTTGATAGGCCCGGCTGAGATGGCGTTGACGCGGATGCCATTGCGGCCCAGGTCCGCGGCCAGATAGCGCACACTGGCCTCCAGGGCAGCTTTGGCCACGCCCATCACGTTGTAGTGGGGCATGACCTTCTCGGCCCCGTAGTAGGTCAGCGTGAGCAGCGCCCCGCCCGGCTTCATCAGTTTCTCGGCGCGCTGCGCCAACGCCGTGAACGAGAAGCAGGAGATCAGCATGGTCTGGGTGAAGTTCTTCTCAGTGGTGTCGACGTAGCGACCGTCGAGCTCGGCCTTGTCGGAGAAGGCGATGGCATGCACCAGGAAATCCAGTGAGCCCCATTGCTTGGTGAGCTCGGCGAATACTGCGTCCACCGACGCGCCATCGGTGACGTCGCAAGGCAGAACCAGCTTGGATTTGACCTCGGCAGCCAGCGGCTCGACGCGCTTCTTGAGGGCCTCCCCCTGGTAGGTAAAGGCCAGCGAGGCCCCCTGGGCGGCCGCTGCCTTGGCGATGCCCCAGGCGATCGAGCGATTGTTGGCCACCCCCATGATCAGCCCGCGCTTGCCCTGCATCAGGGTACCGCTCGGCACGACCTCTGCGCCAGGTCCCGTCATATGCTCTAACCCCTTCTAAATCGCGGTCTTTATACCCGGCGTGCGATGCGGCGGCATCCTACACGAACGCATCTTGCGGTCCAGCCGGCGCGCCGCAATCCTCATCCGCTCACGTTGCAACGAGCTTGGCAAGCAGGCCCGCAAGTTGCTGCGCCTCCTCAGCGGTCAAGCGGGCGCCGAAATGCTCCTCGATGCCGGCGGCATAGACCGGCCACATCTTGCGGCGCAAGTCGCGACCTTTGGCGGTAATGACCAATACGTTGCTACGGCCATCCTCGGTGCATTGGCGCCGCTCGACCAGTCCCTCCCGCTCCAGCCGGTCGACCAGTCGGCACACGTTGTACTGGGCCAGTTGCGTCCGGTCCTGGACGCCCGCCTGTCGCAGCATGCCCTGTGGGCTGCGATCGACCTCATACAGCACGTGATACCAGTCGAGCGGCGGGAAGCCCTCTCGCTTCAGCCGCTCCTCAACTTTGTCCACCAGGGCCTTCTCGGTGCTAACGGGGCTGGCCAAGAAGTCAATGACGGTGGGTGAGGGCGTGGCATTCATGAGTACACTCTGAGCCAACTAACTTGCAATTGCATGTTTTTGGTTCTATGCAATTGCAATCAATGTGGTTGAACGAAAAGCACTAGCTTCAGGAGACCGCCATGAAACTTTATTTCTCACCCGGTGCCTGCTCCCTTTCCCCGCACATTGTCCTCAACGAAGCCGGCCTACCGTTCGAGCGCGTAAAGACCGACACCAAAACCAAGGTCACGGAGAGCGGTGGCGATTTCAAGCAAGTGAACCCCCTAGGCTACGTGCCCGTCCTGGAGCTGGACGATGGCACCAAGTTGACCGAGGGACCGGCGATCGTCCAGTACATCGCCGACAAGGTGCCGGGAAAAAAGCTGGCTCCGCCCGCGGGCACCATGGAACGGACCCGCTTGCAGTCATGGCTCAACTTCGTGTCGAGCGAGTTGCACAAGGGTTTTTCACCGCTGTTCAACCCCGCCATGCCGGAAGCGGCAAAGAAGATCTACCGCGAGCGGCTCGCTACTCGCTTCGCCCACGTCAACAAGCATCTCGCCGACAACGACTACCTGATGAGCAAGGAGTTTTCGGTGGCCGACGCGTACCTCTTCACCATTTCCAACTGGGCGGCGCGCGTGGACGTCGACCTGTCATCCTTCCCCAATGTACTGGCCTACCGCAAACGCGTGGGCGCGCGACCCGCCGTTCAAGAGGCGCTGAAGGCTGAAGGGTTGAAGCAGTAAATGTGGCGAAGAGCGCGGCGGGTCCTGGTCGACCGCCGCGTTCATCTCGAGCAACGGGTGCGCAGCGGTTTTTATCGCTGCTCCGCCATCAGCTGCTTGATCTTGCGG
>Ga0114129_10017467_pt1 | contig 10215 bp, 10 predicted proteins | sample RhiMetdeltSRZDD1_FD_80071 | JGI IMG/M metagenome (GOLD analysis project Ga0114129, IMG submission 80071) | Populus rhizosphere microbial communities from Tennessee, USA - Rhizosphere MetaG P. deltoides SRZDD1 (version 2) (version 2) | ecosystem: Host-associated > Plants > Roots > Rhizosphere >... | reverse complement strand
GTCAGGTCGACGAGCGCGTTCGGCGTCGCGAGGCCGTTCCGGATCAGACCGATGAGATCGGTGCCGCCGGCGATCGCGACCGTGCCGTTCTTCAGGAGCCTGAGCGCCTCGCCGAGGGCGCGCGGCTTCGCATAGGAGAACAGGCTCATCGGACGACCGCCAGCGCCTCGAGCACCCGCGCCGGCGTCATCGGCACGTGGCGCATCCGCACCCCGATGGCGTTCGCGACCGCGTTCGCGACAGCGGCCGCGGTCGGGATGATCGGCGGCTCGCCCAGTCCCTTCGCGCCGAGGTTGTTCGCGCGACGGTCGGGTCGGTCGGTGAATCTCACGACGATCTCGGGAACGTCCATCGCGGTGGGGATCTTGTACCACTCGAGGTCCGCGTTCATGACGCGTCCGAGCGCGCGGTCGACGACGCGCTCCTCGGTGAGGGCAAATCCGAGCGCTTGGATGACGCCACCCTCGACCTGAGACGCCGCGGTCATCGGATTCACGATGCGGCCGATGTCGTGGACGGCGACCACCTTCTCGACGACGATCTCGCCGGTGAGCGTGTCGACCTCGACCTGCGCGAAATGCGCGCCGAACGTCTTGATCGCGAGGTTCTCGGGATTGGGCCAGCGCGAGCCCCTGCCGATCACGGTGTTGTTCTCGAGCTTCTTGCTGACTTCGGAGATCGGCGTGCGCGCGCCCTTGCTCACGATGTGGCCGCGCTCCATCCGAAGCTCGTTCTTCCGGACCTCGAGCACGCCGGCGGCGGCGCCGAGGAACTGTTCGCGAGCGTCCCGCGCGGCGAGGCGCACGGCAGGCCCCACCGAGGCGAGGGTGAGCGAGCCGGCGGAGATCGGCCCGTACGGCCCCTCCGTGTCCCCGATGCGCACGGAGATGCGCTCCAGCTCCACACCAAGCTCCTCCGAACAGATCTGCGCGAGGACGGTGCGCGTGCCGGTGCCGATGTCCTGCGTTCCCGCGCGCAGGATCACGGTGCCGTCGGCGTTGAAGTGGACGGTCGCGTACGCCGGCGGTCCCCCGCCGCCGCCCCAGATCTGCGTGCCCATGCCGATGCCGCGTCTGCGATGCGGCGCTGAGCCGCGGGTGCCGCCCGCTCGCCGCTTGCTCCACCCGATCTCGCGCGCGCCGATCGAATAGCACTCGAGAAGACGCTTCAGCGAATACGCCTTCGTCGTGCGTGGGTCCTTCTGCGACGCGGCGTGGCGGCGGCGCAGCGTGAGCGGATCGACCCCCATGCGCTCCGCGAGCTCGTCGATCGCGCCTTCGAGCGCGAAGGTGCCCTCGACATATCCCGGCGCGCGGAACGCGGCGAGCGACCCGGCGTTGGTGACGACGCGGTACGACTTTGTCGTGAGGTTCGGGAAGTCATAGAGCGTGTTGGTCGGTCCGGTGGGATTCGCCACCCACTTCCCCTGACCGGCGTTCGACCACGAGAGGTGCTCGACCGCGGTGATCCGGCCGTCCTTGCCGGCAAGCTTGACCTTCTGCAGAGTCGCGGAGCGGTTGCCCGCGGCCAGGTTCTCCTCGTGCCGGGTGAGCACGCAGCGGACCGGACGGCCGAGCTGTCTCGCGAACAAAGACGCGATGATCGAGTACTTCCCGACGCCGCCCTTCGAGCCGAACCCGCCACCCATGTAGTCGCAGATGACGCGGATCCGCGAGAGCGGAAGAAGGAGCGCCGCGCGCAGGCCCTCCCGCACGCCGAAGACGTGCTGCGTCGATTCCCAGACGGTGAGGATCTCGCCGTCCCACGCGGCGACGGCGCCGTGCGACTCGAGCGAGTTGTGCATCTGCGTGGACGTCCGATACGTTCCCTCGACGACCGCGTCCGCGTTCTTGAATGCCGACCGCGCGTCGCCGCGCTTGAGCGATCCCGCTTCGAACACATTGCCGCCGTCCTCGAGCTTCGGCGCGCCGTCGGCGATCGCCTCCTCGAGATCGGTCACATGCGGCAGGAGCTCGTAGTCCACCTCGATCAGTCCGAGCGCGCGCACGGCGGTCCGCGCGTCATCGGCCGCGACGGCGGCGACCTCGTCGCCGATGAACCGGACCTCATCGCGGAAGATCGTCTCTTCGCCGCGGAACGCGGCCTTCGGCGCGTTGAAGCGGTGCAGGACGCCGCGCACGCCGGGGAGGGCCTCAGCTTTCTTGGTGTCGATCCTGCGTACGCGCGCGCGCGGGTACGGACTGCGAAGCACGCGCGCGTGCAGCATCCCCGGGAGCGTGATGTCGTGCGTGTACGTCGCCCTGCCGGTCACGCGCTGCACGCCGTCGATGCGCTTCCGCGACTTGCCGATCTCGTCGAGCTCGGCGCTCGCGGCGTGCGCCGGCAGGTCCGTTCCCTGGATGATCGAAAGCGACTCGTAGATCTCGCCTTCGAATTCGTCGCGACTCTTGACGACGCGGAGTCCGGCCATTACTTGCTCCGCCTCGCCGCGCTCATACCGGCCTTCACGATGTTCACGTAGGCGCCACAGCGGCAGAGATTGCCCGCCACCGCGCGTCGCATCTCGTCTTCGGTGGGCTTGCCGTTCGCTCGGAGCAGGGCCACGACCGACATCACCTGTCCGGGTGTGCAGAAGCCGCATTGGTATGCGTCGTGATCGATGAACGCTTCCTGGACCGGATGGAGCACACCGCCCTTCGCGACGCCCTCGATCGTCTCGACGCGCTTCCCCTCGCACGCGACCGCGAGCGTGATGCAGGAGTACACCGGGCGGTCGTCGACGAGGACCGTGCAGGCACCGCAGTCGCCCGCGTTGCACACGAGCTTCGTGCCCACAAGACCGAGCGGACCACGCAGCATCTCGAGGAGCGAGCGCTGCGGCGGCAGCTGCGCGGTCGCTCCCTGCCCGTTGACGATGAGGGAAATGGCCACTGCGTCGGGTCCACGGAAGGGGGTCATCAGGACAATCGTGCCATGTAGCGCCGTTTCGTTCCGGCGCCCGTGACGCCGAGACGACCGTCCCGCGGAGCCGCCCTATGCTGACGGCGCCCAGTCGAGCCGCCAAGGAGGAGGGGTCGCAGGCCATGGCCATCGAGCGCGTCGGAGTCGTCGGTTTCGGTCAGATGGGCTCGGGGATCGCGCAGGTCTGCGCCGCGGCGGGTCTCGACGTGCTCGCACGCGACGTCGATCAGAAGTTCATCGACCGGGGCTTCTCGCGGATCGACTCCTCGCTCGCCCGCGTGGTCAAGGCCGGCAAGCTCTCGGAAGATGACGCCAAGAGAACGCGCGGTCGCATCCGCGGCACGACCGCGCTCGCGGACTTCAAGGACCGCGACCTCGTCATCGAAGCGGTCGTCGAGGTCATGGACGCCAAGAAGGAGGTCTTCGAGGAGCTCGACCGGGTGTGCCCGCCGACGACGATCTTCGCCTCGAACACCTCGAGCCTCACGATCATCGAGATCGCGGCGGCGACAAAGCGGCCCGACCGTTTCGCGGGCCTGCACTTCTTCAACCCGCCCGTCGTGATGCAGCTGGTCGAGGTCGTGAAGGCCATCACGACCAGCGACGCGACCGTCGAGACGCTGCGCGCCTTCGTGACGCGCCTCGGTCATACGCCCGTGGTCTGCAAGGACACGCCCGGATTCATCGTCAACCGCCTGATGATCCCGATCATGCTCGAGGCGATCCGCGCGCTGGAGCAAGGCGTCGCCACTCCCGAGGACATCGACAAGGCCGTGAAGCTCGGCCTGCGTCACCCGATGGGCCCGTTCGAGCTCATCGACTACACCGGGCTCGACATCAACCTCCATGTCGCGAACACCTTCTTCGACGAGTTCCGCGATCCCGCGTGGGCCCCGCCGCCGCTCCTGAAGCGGATGGTCCTGGCCGGTCATCTGGGAGTGAAGACGGGCAGGGGCTTCTACGAATACGACGAGAACGGGAAGCGAAAGCCGTGAGCGCCCACGAGGTAGAAGCGCCGGTCATCGAAGGACGCGAGCTGGAGACGCCTGGCGTAGAGAGTCACGAGGACGAGGCGCTGTGGAAGGCGGCCGTCTGGGCGGCGGTCGCGGGCGTCATCCACATCGCCCGCACCGCCATCGGCCCCGGCCTTTACCCCGACTGGTACTTCTTCCTGACCGCGGTGGCGTATGGCCTCACGCTGCCCGTCATCGCGGTCCTGCACTCGCTCCATTCCAAGGTCCGCGACAGCGGCGCCATGCTCGGAACGATCATCGGCACGGTCGTCGTCGCGATCGGCATCGGCGTGACCGCATCGCCCGAGCTCACACTCGCGACGCTCTTCGTCCGCGCCATGTGGTGGTGGACTCTTGGCAAGCTGTGGTGGGAGACGGACGTGGTCAGCCGAGGTCTTGGGGCGGTCACGCTCGGTCTCGCCGTGGGCCAGTTCGCGCTGGTGATCCTCTTCGGTCCGGTCGGTGCCGACATGACGATCTTGGCGCTGCCACTCCGCCTCACACTTGGTCTCTGGATGCTCGCCCTGGCCGCGGCGCTGTGGCGAATTCGCAAGGCGGCGTAACAGCCCGGGCGTCCGCGTGGACCTCCGAGCCTTCCTTCGACGACGTGCTCGCGGCGCGGGACTTCCTCGCGGCGTATCTGAAGCCGACGCCGCTGATCCGCCGTGACGCCGTCAACGCCGCGCTCGGCCTCGAGGTGTGGCTGAAGTGCGAGAACCTCCTGCCGACCGCGGCGTTCAAGGTGCGCGGCGGTCTCAACCTGATCGGGCGCGATCCGACCGCCAGGGCGGGCGTCATCGGGGCCTCGACCGGCAACCACGGCCAGTCGCTGGCGTACGCCGGTGGGGTGTTCGGCGTCCCGGTGACGATCGTCGTGCCGAAGAATGCGAACCCGCTCAAGCTCGCGGCGATGCGCGCGAACGGCGCGGTCATCGTCGAGCACGGGGACGACTACGACGACGCGCGCGTCGAGTGCGAGCGTCGCGCGGCCGCAGATGGCACGCGCTACGTGCATTCGGGGAACGAGCCGTATCTCATCGCCGGCGTCGGGACCGCTGCGCTCGAGGTCCTGACGGAGCGGCCCGACATCCAGGTCCTCATCGTGCCGGTCGGCGGCGGGAGCGGCGCATCGGGCGCGGCGCTCGTGGCGAAGTCGCTTCGGCCCGAGGTCACGGTCATCGGCGTTCAGGCCGAAGGCGCGTCAGCCGCGTACCGGGCGTGGCGCGACCGTGCGCCGCGCACGACCGAGCGCGCGGCGACGTTCGCCGAGGGCCTCGCGACGAGAACGTCGTTCGATCTGCCGCAGGCGATGCTCGCCGTCCTTCTCGACGACTTCGTACTCGTGACCGACGACGAGCTCTACGACGCGATGCGGCTCCTACTCGTGGAGGGGCATGTCGTGGCGGAGGGCGCGGGCGCCGCACCCATCGCCGCCGCGCGCCGCATGACCGAACGCCTGGCGGGCAAGCGCGTCGCGTGCTGGGTCAGCGGCGGCAACGCGACCGCGGACTCCCTGCGCCGCGCGCTCGAGCATTGACGCTCTTGGATCCCATCAGCGGGTGTGATAGCTCACGAGGTAGACCATCTCGCTGGGCGTGACGCGCCAGACGAACGTCTCGATCAGCGTTCCGTTCTCATAGATCGTCTCCATCGTGAACGTGATCTGCACGTCCGGCGAGCGGTCGAGGACCTCGAAGCTCAGTTCGGCGACCGACGCCGATCTCCCGAGCCGATCCCGCAGCGAGCTGAGCATCGCCGTCATCTGGACCTCATTGGTCACCGCCCGGAACGTCTCGTCCGTCATCGCGTAGATCCCGCGGTAGTTGCGCTGATCGAGGCGCACATGGAAGAGCGTGATCGCGCTCTCGGCCGCGGCGAGCTGCGCGTCGAACTGCGAGGGCGCGAAGGTCGCCTGCGCCGCCGTCGCGGTGGGTTTCTGACGCGATGGCTCTGGCGAGAGGCACGCGACTGATAGCAGCGTCAGTGCGGCGCCGACCATCAGCAGCCGATACCGCGTCACCACTCTCCTAATACCATCACACTCATGGCCGTACCCACACGAGAAGGAAGTGACGTGAAGACCGGCGAGCCTCGTCACGAGGCCATTGGACTGAGCCTCGACGACGTGAAGGGCATGTATCGACGGATGCTCCAGACCCGCATGGTCAGCGAGCGCATCCTTCAGCTGAATCGCATGGGCCGAACTCCGTTCGGCGCGGGGACCGACGGCCACGAGGCGGCGCAGATCGGCGCAGCGTGGAACATCCGCCGCGGCAAAGACTGGACGGTCCCCTATTACCGGGACATGGGCGTTGCGTTCGTCCTGGGGATGTCGCCGCTCGAGGAATTCCGCATGGTCCTCGCGAAAGCGACGGACACGCACTCGGCGGGACGGCAGATCCTGAACCAGTTCTCGAGCCCGACGGACCGGATCGTGAGCCGCTCGGTCTGCGTCGGCACCGAGTTCCCGCATGCCGTCGGCCTGGCGCTGGCGATCCGCAACCGAAAGGAAGAGAACATCGTCTTCGCGTTCGGCGGCGACGCCTCGACGAGCCCCGGAGACTTCCACGAGGCGGTCAACTTCGCGGCGATCCACAAGCTGCCGGTGGTCTTCGTCATCGAGAACAATCTGCTGGCGATCTCGACGCGCTTCGAACAGCAGATGGCCGTCCCGAACGTCGCGGATAAGGCCGCGGGGTACGGAATCCGCGGATTCATCGCCGACGGCATGGACGTGCTCGACTCCTTTGACAAGACGAGGCAGGCCGTGCAGCACACGCGCTCGGGCGCGGGTCCTGCGCTGGTGGAGCTCAAGTGCTACCGGTACCAGCCGCATACGTCCGATGACGACGACAGCCGCTATCGCTCGAAGGACGAGGTCCGCGAATGGATGGCCAAGGATCCGCTCGATCGCGCGCGCAAGTACCTGGGCGAGCACGGTGTGAAGGCTGAGAAGCTCGACGCGATCCGTCGCGAGCTCGACACCGAGATCGAGGCCGCGATCGCGCAGGCCGATAGCGAGCCGGACCCACGGCCCGAGGACGCGATCAAGCACGTGTACGCCGAGGAGGCCCCGCGCCCCGACGGCACCCGCTCCTAGGATCATGCGCGGCCTCGGCGCTCTGCTCGCGCTCCTCATCGCGGCCTGTTCGGCCCAACCGGTGGAGATCTCGCCGACACCGGCACCCACACGCGAACCGGGCACGACGCTGGTCACCGTGCTCCTCGACCTTTCGGGTCCGCGGACTCCCAGCGGGGTCCCGCAGCGCAACGCGATGCAGCTGTGGCTCGACCAGCAGCAGGCGCGGGGCGGTCGGCGACTGCGCGCGACGTTCGTCGACCTCGCCGGTAGCGACGCGCGCGTGCTCATCGAGCTGCGCCGCGCGGCCGAGCAGGGCCGAGCGGACGCCGTGGTCATCGGCGTGCCGTTCGCATACGACGAGACGTTCGCCCGCGCGCTCACGGTCGCGCGCCTCCCGGTCGTGCTCACTCTCCCCGCCCCCGAGCCGACCTCGACGCCCGGTGGCGGCTGGGCCTTCGCCCTCGCGCCGACGTACACGGAGCTCGCCCGCGCGGCGGTCGTCGACGCGATCGCGCGCGGCTCGCTCCTGCCGACGCTGCTCGCGAGCGACGAATCTCCTCCGGCGATCGCCGAGCGCCTGGCGCTGGCCGGAGAGCTGGAGCGGCGTGGATTCATCTCTCCGACGGTCGTGGTGGTCACGGCCCAGGAGGCGGCGGCGCGCGTCAGGGCGGGCGCCGCTTTCGCGAGCAGCCTCCTCTTCACGGGTCCGGCCGCCACCTATGTCGACGCGACGCGCGCGGTCGCGGCGGCCGGCCTCACCCCGCGCGTCTATCTCTCCTATCTAATGGAGGCCAGCGATGCGGCCGCCCTGCGGGAGGGCGCCGACCTCGCCACGTGGCCCGGCTCTCGGAACCTGACGGCGACCTCGCCGACGAGCGCGGAGCGGGCCAACTTCGTTCAGGGCTACGCCGCACGGCACGGGACGCCGAGCACCATCGCCGCGACCGCTTACGACGCGTTCGCCCTCATCGACGCCGCGGTCGAGAGCGCGGGCGGTACACCGGATCGCACGCGGTTGCGGGAGCGACTGGAGGCAACTACGTTCGCCGGCATCACGACCCGCTACGCCTTCAGCGCGATACGCCACGCCGGATTCGACACCGCCGATCTCGTCTATCTGCGGTGGAGCAGCGGGCGCGCGGCGGTGGCGACTCCGAAGGCCGCCCCATGAGCGAGCTCGATCGCCTCATCTACGACTGGAACCGCGATGGCCGCGCGGTGAAGGCGGACTACCGCGCCGTCGAGCTGGACGACGAGACGCTCCGCGACGGTCTGCAGGGTCCTTCGGTGCGCAACCCGCCGCTCGAAGTGAAGAGGCGCCTGCTCCAGCTGATGGACCAGCTCGGGATCGACAGCGCGGACATCGGCCTCCCCGGCGCATCGCCGCGTGCGCGGGCCGAGATCGTCGAGCTCGCGCGGGAAACGACAAAGCTGAAGAAGCTGCGGCCGAACCAGGCCATCCGGACGCACCCGCTCGACGTGCAGGGCGCGGTGGAGACGTCGATCGAGTCGGGCGTGAAGATCGAGAGCTGCGCGTTCATCGGCTCGTCGCCGATCCGCCGGCTCGCGGAGCAGTGGTCGCTCGACACGATGCTGAAGAACGTCGAGGACTCGGTCACGACACTGGTGAAGAACGACCTGCCGGTGATGTTCGTGACCGAAGACACGACGCGAGCGGACCCCGAGACGCTGGTGAAGCTCTACGAGGTCGCGATCGGCTGCGGCGCGAAACGGATCTGTGCCTCCGACACGGTCGGGCACGCGACGCCCGAAGGCGTGCGGAACCTGTTGACGTTCCTCCGCAATGACGTCATCAAGGGCCGCGACGTGAAGATGGATTACCACGGGCACAACGACCGGGGCCTCGGGACCATCAACGCGCTCACCGCGACGGCGGTCGCGGACCGCGTGCACGGCTGCGCGCTAGGGATCGGCGAACGCGTCGGCAACACGTCGATGGACCAGCTCCTGGTCAACATGCAGATCTCGGGTCTGATCCAGCGAGACCTCACGCCGCTCGCCGAGTACGTCGCGCTGGTTTCGGAGCACTGCGGCATCCCGGTCCCGCCCAACTACCCGGCGATGGGCTCAGACGCGTTCCGCACCGGCACCGGCGTGCATGCTGCGGCGGTCATCAAGGCGCTGCGCAAGGGAGACCGCGATCTCGCGGACCGCGTCTACAGCGGCGTGCCCGCATCGGTGCTGGGCCGCGAGCAGCGGATCGAGGTCGGGCCGATGAGCGGCGAGTCCAACGTCATCTACTGGCTCGAGTCGCACGGGTACGAGTCATCGCCCGAGCGCATCGCGCGAATCTTCGAGGCCGCGAAGGCGTCGGATCGGCTCTTGACGGACGCCGAGCTGGAGCGTTTGGCCCGCGACTAGCCTGCGCTCTGTCGCTGCCGTGCGCCGCCGCCAAGCAGACCGATGTCGACGGCGAGACCGATGAGGACGGCGACGATGCCAAGCCCGTTCAATCCACCGAACTCGTTCTGCGCGATCGCGTAGCCGATGGTCGTGGCCGGCAGGAAGAAGAACCCGAGGGTCGGCCAGAGCCACGTGTCGAAGGCGCGCGTCAGATAGTTCGAGAAGAGCCAGAGCAGGAACAACACGATGCGTGGCGTGAAGAACGCCAGGAGCACGAGCAGGCAGCACACGCGCGGCAGAGTGCCACAATCGAAGCGATGGCTCAGATCATCCGACCAGCCGTTCTACTGCCCGGCGTCGACGCGAAACGCATCGCGGGAACCGAGCGCGGCGATGGCGTTCGACCCGGCGGCGCGCGGATCCGCGGGAAGGCGCTCATCTTCTGGGATCCCAAGGTGCCGGGGAAGAAGCTGAACGCGATCGACACCGACCAGATCACACCGGCGACCGACTGCGTGTCGGAGAGCCTCGAGACGCTCGATCATCGCTGGAAAGCGGGCTCGTTCCGTTTCCTGATGCCCGACTTCCGCGAGCGCGTGCGGCGCGGCGAGAACTTCGTCATCGCGGGCGACCGCTTCGCGATCGGGTCGTCACGCGAGATGAGCCCGGCCGGACTGAAAGGCGTCGGCGAGGAGGCCGGACACGAGATCGTGATCGTCTGCGGCGCGGGGATGGGCGACATCTTCCGGCGCAACGCGCTCAACCTCGGCCTGCACGTGGTGCAGAGCCGCGCCGCGGTCGAGGATGCGCAGGAGGGCGACACGCTGTCGTTCG
>Ga0114129_10017466_pt1 | contig 10215 bp, 10 predicted proteins | sample RhiMetdeltSRZDD1_FD_80071 | JGI IMG/M metagenome (GOLD analysis project Ga0114129, IMG submission 80071) | Populus rhizosphere microbial communities from Tennessee, USA - Rhizosphere MetaG P. deltoides SRZDD1 (version 2) (version 2) | ecosystem: Host-associated > Plants > Roots > Rhizosphere >... | reverse complement strand
GCGGCGTTCGCAATGAGATTGGCAAGACAGCGTCGCAGCGCGTTCGGGCGCGCCAGGGTGACCAGCCGATCTTCGATATGGAGATCGATTGCGGTGCCTGCGCGCCGCGCATCGCTGACGACGTCGCGCAGGAGCGTGCCCACATCCGTTTCAGAGGGTCTTTCGGTGCCCTCGCCGCGCGCAAAGGCGAGATAGCCTTCGACCATCCGCTCCATCTCGGCCAAGTCGTTTTTGAGATCCTCGATCTCCGGCCCGTTCATCATCGCGAGCTGCAGCTTCATGCGGGTCAAGGGCGTGCGCAGGTCGTGGCTTACTCCAGCCAGCATTTCGGTGCGTTGCGTGATCTGGCGTTGAATACGGGCGCGCATGCGATTGAAGGCGGCCGCCGCTTGCCGCACCTCGATGGCTCCCTCCGGCTTGAAGTCTGGCACGTCCATGCCCTTGCCGAAGAGATCGGCCGCCGCTGCCAAACGGCCGAGCGGGCGCACTTGATTGCCCATGAATACGGTCGCGACCGCGAACAGCACCAGCGAGGTGCCGACCATGTACAAAATGAAGACATAGCTGGTGGCGCTGAACAGACGGCTCAGTGGCACCACCACGTGCAACACGCCGTCGTCGAGCTGGATCTTGACCTCGACCTGCTGCGGAAACGAAATCGTGTCCATGAGGTACGGCCGCTTCACATTCGTTTCGAGCGAGCGCGCCAGCATGCGGTCGATCAATCGATCCGAGTTCTGCGGCGGAGCGGCGGCCAGATGCTGACCAGGCTCGATCTCCAGCTTCAGGTCCATATCGTCCGAAGCGATGCGAAAGAGCTCGCTCTGGTATTCGGGGCCGAGCCGTTTGCGGAGGTCGATGATCGCCGCGATATCGCCGCCAACGGAGTTCGCCAGCCTCTTCGTCACGTTATCCCAGTGACGCTCGTAGAAGGCCCAAGCCGAGACGACCTGCAGGATGATCAATGGCGTAACGATGATTACCAGCGAGCGGCCGAGCAGCGAGCGAGGCAGCACCCGCCGCAATACCGAAAAGCCACTGTCTTCTTCGCCGGTCAGCGACATCGCATCAGTCGGTCAGCAGCACGTAGCCCTTGCCGCGTACGGTTTGCAAATAACGCGGAAACTTCGGGTCGGCCTCGATTTTGCGCCTGAGCCGGGTCACCTGCACGTCGACGGTCCGGCTTTGTCCGGTCGATTCGGAAAGGTCTTCGCGGCTCAATGGCGTTCCCGCGGCGAGCGCTAGCGCTCGCAGCAATCCCGCCTCGGTGCTGGTGAGGCGGATCGGCACGCCCGAACGCGTGAGGAACTGCCGCTCGATCTCAAAGACGCAGTCGCCGAACCGGATCGCGCGCGGCAGCGGCGGAGTGCGCGATTGCGGCGCCCGGCGCAGGACTGTGCGGATGCGCGCCAGCAGCTCGCGCGGCTCGAATGGCTTTGGGAGGTAATCGTCGGCGCCGCGCTCGAGTCCGAGGATGCGATCTTCCGGCTCTCCCATGGCGGTCAGCATCAGGATCGGTACCGTGCTCTGCTGACGCAGATCAGCGGCGAAATCGAGCCCGTTTTCTCCGGGCATCATCAGATCGAGCACGATCAAGTCGAATTCTATGCTCGCGAGCTTGGCGCGTGCGGCGGCGGCGTTTTCAGCCACGGTGACGCGAAAGCCCTGTTCGGTGAGATAGCGGCGCAACAGCTCGCGCAATCGCGTATCGTCGTCCACGACCAGAAGGTGCGCCGATTCCTCAGCCATTGCGGAGGGCATTATACTGTTTTCGGTTGCGTCGCTGCTAGGCAAGGCAGGTGCCGGCTCTCAACCTGGGCGGCGGATCGGTGCGGGTGCAGGATACCCGGTCCGCTCGAACTTGGCACGGTCGCGTTCCTCGATCATGCCGAGAAGCACCTTGCGGAAGCCTTCGACCGCTTCCGCTCCCGCTTCCCGATAGGCGCGGGCAATGAGGGCGCGCTGGTTCTCCGAGAGCCGCCGCTCCAGCTCCTCGCCCTTTGGAGTGAGGTTGAGCAGCCGTTGGCGGCGGTCGCGCGGGCCGGCGGTTTGCGTCACGAAGTTCTCGCCCACGAGCTGGCCCAGAACGCGCGACAGGCTTTGCTTGGTGATGCGCAAGATGGAAAGCAGGTCCGAAACCGTCGAGCCGGGATAGCGGCCGACGAAATAGATCACCCGATGATGGGCTCGGCCAAACCCGTATTGAGCCAGCATCGCGTCGGGTTCGGCGGTGAAGTCGCGATAGGCATAGAACAGAAGCTCCATTCCCTGTCGCAGTTCTTCTTCACGCAGGAACAGGGGATTGATGATCGGCTTCGACTCGGGCATGGCTTTCGACGAGACTGTTGCACCACTCACCTAGGCCGATTTCACGCATTTTGCCACTCTCGCGGCCCGGCCATCGTGGAGAATAGGGCGAGTACACCCCCCGCGCGAGGCCACCATAACGGAGGCTCGGCCGAGATATATACGTCAGCTTTATTGACATATTCTCCAGCGACTGCTAAGCCTCTCCGCTGTTACACTGGGACCAAAGCTAAACAAGCCAGGACGGGAGCTTCGAAGAGCGATGAGCCTCATCCCATTCGACGATCGCGACGGTTTCATCTGGTATGACGGGGCACTGATCCCGTGGCGTGACGCCAAGCTGCATGTGCTCACGCATGCGCTGCATTACGCCAGCGCGGTCTTCGAAGGCGAGCGTTCCTATGGCAGGCGCATCTTCAAGCTGCAGGAACATAGCCAGCGCTTGCTCGACTCCGCCGCAGTGCTCGGCTTCCAGATCCCTTATTCGCTCGAGGCGATCAATGCCGCTTGCAACGAGGTGATCAAGGCCAACGGCATTGTCGACGGCTATGTCCGGCCGATCGCCTGGCGCGGCAGCGAGATGATGGGGGTCTCGGCGCAGCAGTCGCATATTCACCTCGCCATCGCCGCTTGGCAGTGGCCGGCTTACTTCTCGCCGGAGGCACGCATGCGCGGCATTCGCATGTGCTGGGCGCCATGGCGGCGTCCGGCGCCCAATACGGCGCCGACGAAGAGCAAGGCCGCCGGCCTTTACATGATCTGTACGCTTTCGAAGCACGCCGCCGAGCAGCAGGGTTACAACGATGCCCTCATGCTCGATTGGCGCGGGCAGATCGCAGAGGCCACCGGCGCGAATGTTTTCCTAGTGCAGGAAGGGAAGATTCATACTCCTACACCGGACTGCTTTCTCGACGGCATCACCCGTCGCAGCGTGATGGATCTCGCGCGCAAGGCGGGCATTCCGGTTATCGAACGTGCGATCCTTCCAGAGGAGTTGACGACCACGCAGGAAGTGTTCATCACCGGCACCGCAGCCGAGGTGACGCCGGTTGCCGAAATCGGACCGCATCGCTTCCAGGTTGGGCAGGTGACACAGCGCTTGGTTGCCGATTTCGATAAGTTGGTGCGGGTCGGGAACACGGCCGCTAGCGCTGCCTGACCGCAAAGCCGCTTAGCACGGATTTCTGGCATCGCCCATGCTGCGGGATGTGCGCGCGTCCATCACAAACGAGGCTCAAGCATCATGGTGATGCTGCTAGCTGTCCATTGAGGCGTCGCACCCACAGGATAGGAGCATAGACCCATAGCCAAAGCGCAAAGGCCATGATCCAGCTAGCAGCGGAGCCGGCGAGCACCGGGAGATAAAAAGCCGCTGGCAGGGCGTCGACCGCGATCCGCAAGACTGCAGCGAGAGAAATCGAAACGAAAGCGGCAATCGTAAGCTTTGTCGCGATCAGGGGTCGGCCGGTGTGGCCCAGGGCAGCACGGCTACTCACAGCCAAGATCATGGTGGTAAAGGCGCCGATGGTAATGGCATGCAGCCAACCCGAGGCCCATTCGAAGCCAAGATAGTCCGCCACCTTCAGCGCCAGCCCAATTGGGATCCAGGCATAAGCTAGATGCAGGATCCATAACAGTGGTTGCGACAGGGTCAATCTCGATTTCCAACCGGCTAGCCGCAGGGCATGCGCCAAACATGCGGCCGCGGTCACGGCAAAATGCGCCATGCTTTGCCGGGCCAGCATATCGAGGACAATCATTACGATCGTCAGCAGAATCGTGGCGCGATCCAGCAATGGTCGGGTTCGAATCACAAACTCCGGCCGTTGCTGCCGCAAGGCATTTTGGGTGAAGGCCGGAATGATTCGCCCGCCGATCACCGTGATCATGAGCAACACGATACCGACGGCCAATGAGATTCCAGAGTGAGCGGAATCGGGCGTAACCCCCATCCATTCCAACCTGAACGAGAGATTCGCCACGGCAAGCCCGGCAAGTAAGACGAGAAACACCGCATTTCGAAGCTTGCCTTGGGCGATGAGCGGCGCTGCCAAACTCGCTCCGAGCGCCGGCAGGAACGCGATATCGATCCCGGCGGCAAACATGCTTGTGGCGAAGACAGGCAGCGACGCGATCCGGCCGATCGTCCACAGAGGGCAAGCGCAAACAGCCTTGGCCCCGCAACGGCGGGCGTTCCGGTCCAGCTCGGGACGGCGGTGAGGAGAAATCCGGCCATGGCCGCGGCTACGACGCCGAACAGCATCTCGTGCGCGTGCCAAAGATGGGCAGGAATTGTGCCAAGCCAGACGAGGCCGAGCAGCACGGCAAGCCATGTCGCTATCGAGCCGATTGCTGAAACCGCACTCAGTAAGAAGAAAATGCGGAATCCATAGCTAAGGACCGGCACGTCCGACCAGCGGCTGCCGCGCTTCTGTAGCCCCTCGCTCACACGCGCGTCCTCGAAGATCTTGTTAATGCCCAGCCGCCGCGGCGGTCGAGTGCGGATTGTAGATATCGGGCCGCGGCTCGCCTTCGGCCAGGATGAAGCCGATCAGGCCTCGCTCCAATCTGGACAGCGCATGATAAACGAGCAGATATCGGCCAGGTACCTCGACCTTGAACTCCACGATCGCGGCTCCGCCGGCGGGTACGGTGACGGTTTGCACGTTTTTGAGGGGCGGCGAGAGGATATCGGCGAAGGGATAGACCTTGTCGAAGATCTCGCCGATCACGTGAAAGGACGACGTATAATTTGGGCCGCCAACTCCGAAGAAAATGCGCACCGTTTCTCCGGTCTTGACCCGCATTGGGTGCTGAGATGTAAGGGCATCGACGGCACCGTTGAAAACGACGTATTCCGCACTTTCATGGAGAAGCTTTTCGACGCTGAACTCCTGGCTGCCTTTCTGGCCGAACACGCCTTGCGTGTAGATCTCGCCCTCCATGACATAGAATTCGTGATCGACCGGGGGCAATCCTCCTTCAGGTTCGACCAGGATCAGGCCGTACATGCCATTGGCGATATGATGGGCTACCATGGGTGTGGCGCAGTGATAAACAAACAGGCCTGGCGATAACGCCTTGAACTCGAGCACCTTCTCCTCCCCAGGATCGGTCTGGGTATAGGTAGCTCCGCCGCCAGGACCGGTCGCGGCATGAAAATCGACCGAATGAATCATTGATGAATCGGCGTCGTTCTTCAGATGGACCTCAACCGTATCGCCCACTCGAACGCGAATCATCGGGCCTGGCACCGTACGGTTAAAGGTCCAATACTGATACGTTGTTCCATCCGCTAGGCGGCCTTCCAACTCGGCGGTATTCAACGCGACCACCACATGCGCAGGACCACTGCGTTGAATCGGCGCCGGAACGAGGGAAGGATCGTTGGTGATATCGCGGCCGCTGGCGACGGCGGCCTCGGGACTCGGAGCGCGTGCGGAAACCGTCAACTTGCCTTGCATTCCCGCCTCACGATGTCCGGGCAAAGAACAGAAGTAAACGAACTCCCCAAGGGTTGGGACGGCGAAAGCGATCGTTGTGCTCGCCCCCTTGCCGACGACATGCTGGGAGGCAATCTTCTGATCGGGAAAAACGATGTCATGCTCGGCGCCTTCGCCGTTGATCAGGGTGATTTGCACCGTATCGCCTTGGTGCGCAGTCAGGTTGGGATTGACCACGCCGTCGATGTCTCCCCCGAAGCCGATGAACACCATCCGTCCCTCGGCGATTCCGGATCGCAAGGTATAACGCACGGAGGCGGCATAAGCAGGCTGGGTACCGCCAGTCGCTGGTTGCGTGTTCGCCGCCGCCGTTTGCGATTGGGGTGCCGATGTTGAGGGAGGAGTTGCCGTATTCGCCGTACTGGCTTGCGCGGGTTGGGTTTGACCGGCCGCCGATGCGGTAGCGGATTGCTCCAGATACGCGATGACATTGGCGCGGTCTTCCGGACGCCGCAGCCCGGTGAAGATCATCTTCGTGCCAGGCACAAAATGCGAAGGGTCGGCCAGGAACTTCTCCAGGGCATCAGGAGACCAGAAGAGGCCGGATCGCTTCATGGCGACGGAATAGGGATAACCCTCAATCGAACCGGCTGCTCGCCCGATGACACCGCGCAAGGTTGGACCGACCGTGCGGCGACCTGGTTCAAGCGAATGGCAGGCTTGGCACTTTCGGAAGACCTCTTCGCCCGCAGTCGGATTACCTGTTTCCTCCGCTCGCGCCGCCGCAATGAAGCCAAGGAGAATCCCACTCACGACCAGAAGCGAACGCATCGGCTTCTCCAACCGCGAAGGCAGGACGGATTCCTGCCCAATCCTCAGGAGTGCAGCACGAGTCGCGGTTTGGTGATTTGACCGCGATCAAGCCATACGGCTTTGCGCTTTTCGGATAAGGGAATGTCTGACCTATGCCTCTTCGTCTCTCCCCTGCCCGCAAAACGACCTAAGTTGATCGATATTGGTCACCGAGACTGTGGGACCAGCGGTATGCACACCCGTGCCCTTCAACTTGGATAAAGCACGAGAGAACGTTTCCGGCTTCATGCCGAGCCGGCGCGCCAGCAGCCCTTTTTCAAACGGCAAGTCGAAAGTCGCATGTTCTTCGCCTGGTGGGCATAAACGAAGGAGGAAAGCGCCAACGCGCTGTGCGGTAGACTGCACCTGACGTTGCTCAATCTCTTGCACCTGAGATCTCAGGCGCAAGGAGAGCGAGGCCAATGTAGCCATCACCGCGCTTGGCTCGTTCTCCAAGGTGCGCGTGAATGCTCTGCGGGTGATTGCAAGCAGTCGACAGTCGGTGGCTGCTTCCGCCGTAACTGGATAAAGCGCGCTACCGAACAAAGCTGCCTCGGCGAATGTCTCGCCGGGCGCTACGACATGAATCACCGATACCGCGCCGGCCGCCGTGGTGCGAAACAGCTTTATCCAGCCTTCGAACACCAGATAAAACCGATCCGCCGGCTCACCTTGAAGAAAGAGAGTAGTGCCGCGGTGCGCCGTCCGTGGCGTACAGCCGGACATCATCGCCGCCAAAGCAGCATCGGAGAAGCCGCGGAAGAGTGTCGACCGCCGCAGCAGCTCTATTTCTTTTGGATTGAGTTGCCCATATTGGGCGGCTGAGATCATTGGCCACCTCTGCCGAGTACCAGTTGACCCGATTGCCTTGACCTAAGTCAAACAAGGGGCAGCCAGTCTGCCTGTAGTGTGATCGGTGCTACGGCCAGGTGTCCGCCGCGAGGTGCCATATGAGCAAGGGATTGGAGGAACTCTTTACCGATTATGCCAATATGCGGGTGCTGCTGCAGATGCTGGAGTGCGAATTGGATCGTTATCGCGATGGAAAAATTGCAGATTTCGAACTGCTTCAGTCGATGATCAATGACATCATCATTTTTCAGAATCTGGTCCATCACCCCAAGGAAGATCTGGTTTTTGCACGGCTCATTCAGAGAGAACCAATCGGTGCCGAACCGATTCTCGACTTGCTGACGGATCATGCCCGGCTGGCTATCGTGAGCCGTCGGTTCGCCGCCGGCCTACATGACATCGCGAGCGGCATTGAGGTGCGCCGTGATTGGTTTGACCAGCTTCTCTCGGAATTCCTGACGGCGATACGATCGCACATGAACCTGGAGGAGAGAAAATTCTTTCCGCGGGCTGCAGATTGCCTCTCGGACGAAGATTGGCGTGAGATCGACGCCATGATGGACAAGATCAAGGGCCTGCGGATCTCTGCAACGGTTGCGGAGACCAAGCTATGGCTTAATCACGGCTCGGGTGACTCCGTCGATTAGGTTCTGTATCGGGGTGAACATCACGTCTCGCGCAAGTGCGCTTTTTTCGCCTTCCGCAGTTGTCCCGTTCTCTTCTGCTTGGCCTCACGCCTTGCGGTCAGCACAAAACTACTCACCGCTCCATCGATCGGCGGCGTGGTCGTCACTTTCTTTGGCTTCGACCCACTCTGCTTGCCCGTCGGGGCGAGCTTCCAGTTTCCAGAACGGAGCCTTTGTCTTGAGCCAGTCGATCAGGAATTGGCAGGCCTCGAGCGCCGCTTGCCGGTGCGCAGAAGCGGTGGCGACCAGCACGATGCGCTCGCCCGGCAATAGCCGGCCGTAGCGGTGGATGATGAGGGAGTCTGCGAGCGGCCAGCGCGTTCGCGCCTCGGCCTCGATCTCGGCCAGCATCTTCTCGGTCATGCCGGGATAATGCTCGAGGGTCATGGCGGCGACCGGCTGGCCGCCCGCCATGTCGCGCACCAGCCCGACGAAGCAGGCGATGCCTCCGACCGAGCGATCGCCCGTCGCGAAACGCGCCAGCTCTGTTCCAAGGTCGAAATCCGCTTCCTGGACGCGGATCATGGGGATTCCCTCAACCGCCGGTCACCGGCGGAAACAAGGCAATCTCATCGCCGTGCCGCACCGGATGGTTCGGCTGTGCGTAGGATTGATTGACGGCGACGCGCACGACACTGCGATGGGCCAGCGCCTGGCGATGGCGCGGGCTGCGCGCGGAAAGCCAGTCGAGGAATCCGGCGACATCGACCACCTCCGGCGGCGGAGCGACCTCTTCCTCGGCTGCGCCTATCTTCTGCTTAAGCCAGGCGAAATAGAGCACTTTCATGTCCTTAGAGGACCTCGGAGAAGGGCAGTACATCGACCATGGTCCCGGGCTCCACCCGGGTCAAGTCCTCGGGCAGTTCAGCAAGCCCGTCCGATGCCACCAGCGAGGACAGTATGCCGGCGCCCTGACGCGGGAACTTCCGCGCCTCCAGACCCCCTCCGTCATTTTCAACGAGGCTGACACGAACCCATTCGCGCCGGCCCTTCTTCTTGCGGTGCTCGAATCCGGCGCGCACGCGGAAGAACGGGGGCTGGCGCTCGCGCGCGCCGGCAAGCCTCAGGATCAGCGGCCGCACCAGCCTGAGGAATGTGACCATCGCCGCCACCGGATTACCCGGCAAACCGACGAAAGGTGTGCGGCCGATCTGTCCCAGAGCGATCGGACGCCCGGGCTTGATGGCAAGCCGCCAGAAGTAGAGGGAACCGAGCGCCTCGACGGCGGCTTTGACGTGATCTTCCTCGCCGACCGAAACGCCGCCGCTGGTGACAATGAGGTCATGGTCACGGGCATGCTCGAGCGCGGCACGGATGACCGGCTTGCGGTCGGCCAGAATGCCAAAATCGGTGACGGCGACGCCGAGCCCGGTCAGCAGCGCCGAGAGGGTATAGCGGTTGGAGTCGTAAATATGGCCGGGCGTGAGCGGTTGACCCGGTTCGACAATTTCATCGCCGGTCGAGAGCAAAGCCGCTTTCAGGCGGGCGCGAACCGGCACTGACGCAAACCCCAGCGACGCCGCCAGCCCGATCTCTTGAGGACGCAGGCGAGTGCCGGCGATGAGCGCGACGGCGCCTGCTTCCACATCCTCTCCGGCACGGCGCCGGTTGGCGCCGCGCTTAATCCCAGGAGGGATGACGACGCGATCGCCTTCAACGCGGCAGTCCTCCTGCATCATCACAGTGTCGGCACCCTCCGGCATGACCGCGCCGGTGAAGACGCGGATCGCCTCGCCGGACTGCAGCGCGTGGCCTTCCGGATGGCCCGCGGCGGCCCGGCCGGCCAATCGCAACGCGGTGTCGCTATCCGCCGACAGATCGTCGAAGCGGATGGCGTAGCCGTCGACGGCTGAATTCGCGTGTGGCGGCACGGCAAAAGGCGCAACCAGATCCTCGGCCAAGATCCGCCCGAGGGCGTCCCGCAACGCGATTGCTTCCACGCCAGCGACGACCGTGGTGCGCTCCTCAATGAGCGCAAGCGCATCGTCGAGGCTCATCAGCTTTCCGCCATGGGCGAAGCAGTCGGCGCTGAGCTGAGCCATTTTGCGCTCACCTTTTGGCGGTCAAGCCGCAAT
>Ga0114129_10017465_pt1 | contig 10216 bp, 8 predicted proteins | sample RhiMetdeltSRZDD1_FD_80071 | JGI IMG/M metagenome (GOLD analysis project Ga0114129, IMG submission 80071) | Populus rhizosphere microbial communities from Tennessee, USA - Rhizosphere MetaG P. deltoides SRZDD1 (version 2) (version 2) | ecosystem: Host-associated > Plants > Roots > Rhizosphere >... | reverse complement strand
TCGTAGCCTGGGCACTGTGATCGCCACGCTGGCCGTCGAGAACTACCGCTCGCTCCGCCGGCTCGTCGTACCGCTGGGCAGGCTGAACGTCGTCACCGGGGCGAACGGCACCGGCAAGTCGAGCCTGTACCGGGCCTTGCGGCTGCTCGCCGACTCGGCCCGCAACGGCGCGGTCGCCGCACTCGCCCGGGAGGGCGGGCTGCCGTCGACCCTGTGGGCGGGTCCGGAGCAGGTCGGCAGATCGGTCCGCGAGGGGAGGCACCCGCTGCAGGGGACGGTCCGCACCGGCCCGGTCAGCCTGCGGCTGGGCTTCGCCGGGGACGACTTCGGCTACGCGATCGACTTCGGGATGCCGGTGCCGACGGTCGGCGAGAACGCCCGACACAGCTCCGCCTTCAACCTCGACCCGGAGATCAAGGCGGAGGCGGTCTGGACCGGACCGGTGCTGCGACCCGCGACGCTGCTGGCCGACCGCGGCGGACCGGCGGTACGGGTTCGCACCGACAAGGGTGGTTGGCGGATCGTCCACGATGGACTGCGGCCGTACGACAGCATGCTCAGCGAGGTTGCCGACCCGGTACAGGCCCCGGAGCTCGTGGTACTGCGCGAGCGGATCCGCTCCTGGCGCTTCTACGACCACGTCCGTACCGACGCGCAGGCACCCGCGCGGGCCGCGCAGATCGGTACCCGGACGCCGGTACTGAGCCACGACGGCGCCGACCTCGCCGCCGCCCTACAGACGATCCGGGAGATCGGCGACGCCGCCGCCCTGGACAAGGCGGTCGACCAAGCGTTTCCGGGCAGCGAACTGGAGATTGCCGTCCAATCTGGACGGTTCGAGGTGACGCTGCGCCAACACGGGCTGCTGCGGGCTCTGGGCAGCGCCGAGCTGTCCGACGGCACGCTGCGCTACCTGCTCTGGGTCGCCGCACTCCTCACCCCGCGGCCGCCGGCACTGCTCGTGCTCAACGAGCCGGAGACGAGCCTGCATCCGGACCTCGTACCGCCGCTCGCCGATCTGATCGTGACCGCGTCGATGCACACCCAGGTGGTCGTGGTGACCCACTCCCGACCGCTCGTCGCGGCGCTGCGGGACCGCGCGGACGAAGCTGTCGTCATCGAGCTCGTCAAGGACTTCGGCCAGACCCAGGTACTCGACCAGGAACGCCTCGACGAACCGCCCTGGTACTGGCCCAAGCGGTGAACGACAGCGTTGCGAATCAGGACGTGACAGGACATGGCCGAAGCGGCCAAGAACTATCTGTCGACTCGCCCGCGAAGAGATCCACTATCGGATGTGTGGGTAACGCGCACCCTCGTTGGGACGACGAGGGTCCGGGTCGCCCCTGTGCCCGTCCCACCTGGAACGATCGGCTGGACGAGCTAGACGTGCCGCCGCAGCCAAACGCCTTGACACCGGCTGACGTTCTACCAGCCGCGGCGCGTCAGGCTACCTTGAGCTGTTCATCACCGAAGTCGGCGATGAGCTTTAGAGTGCCGCCCAATGCGGTGATATAGCGGTTGAGGACGTCCTGAGTGGACACATCACCGCGTTCGATCTGCGAAACCCGGGCGACCGTGACCCCCATGCGGGCAGCGACCTGTTCCTGGGTCATGTTTCGCCTTTGGCGCATCTCGGCCAGCCGCCAACCGCGGGCCTCATCGAGCATGGCACCCATCGCCGCGTCGAAGGCATCCTGGCCACCGGCCGTTTGAACCGCCCGTTCCAGATGGTCGGTGTCACGCCAGCGCTTGACTTCACTCACTGGCTATCTCCTCCTCGCGGTCCTCGAGATAGGTCGCGTAGAGCTGTTCGGCCTCGGGTATCGCCTTGTGGTACCACTCGTTCCAACGGCCGGACTTGTCGCCAGCGACCAGAAGGATCGCCGACCGCCACGGATCGAATGCGAACAGGATCCGGATCTCGCTCCGACCCGACGACGGCGGTCGCAACTCCTTCATGTTCGGTAGTTGTGAGGCCGTAATGGTGTCGACCAGCGGCCGCCCCTCCGCCGGGCCGTTGCGTTCCAAGACCAGGATTGCCTGATTGACCAACCGGTGGCTGTCCCGGTCCGTCTCGTAGAGACCATCGAGAAAATTCTCGACCTGTACGGTCATAAAGATCTCCCACTCAACCACGCCGGCCCCCGTGCCTCGCGCGAACAGGTTAAGGATATCCTTAACACATCGTCCGCATGCCGTGGGACCCCGTCAATCAGGCGCGGCCGTAGACGGGGATGTGGGCGCCGCTGGTGACGGCCGACGCGTCGGAGCAGAGAAACGCGATCACCTCGGCGATCTCCTCCGGTTTCACCCACGTGTCGAACGACGCGTTCGGCATCGAAGCCCGGTTCGCCGGCGTATCGATGACGCTCGGCAGGATCGCGTTGGCCCGTACCGCCGCCTGCCGGTACTCGACCGCCAGCGCGTCGACGAGCGCGAGCACCGCGGCCTTGGCCGTGACGTAACCCGCCGCCCCGGAGAACGGCCGCACCGCCGCCCGGGTGCTGACGCAGACGATCGACCCGCCGCCGGCGGCCATCAGGAAGGGCAGTGCCGCGGCGCACACGAGGTACGTCGGCCGCAGGTTGAGCCGCAGCTGTGCCTCGAAGTCGTCGATGGGCGTCTCGTGTACCAGCCCGTTCGCGGAGTAGCCGCCGACCAGGTTCACCACCGCCCGAAGTGGACGGTCCACATCGGAGGCGGCGTCCGACACGACGGACGAGACATCGGTGGGTGAAAACAGGTCGACGGACACATAGGACACTCCGTCGACCGGTGAGCGCGGAGCGGCCAGGTCCGGCACCACTACCCGCCAGCCGTCCGTTACGAGCCGGCGCACGACGGCGCCGCCGAGCCCGCCCGATCCTCCGGTCACCACTACGGTGTCAGCCACAACGCACACCCTACGATGACGGGGTGCGTGAGTTTTCCGTACCACCGGTGGCGACCATCGGTGACGCCGCCAACCTGACCGATCCGGTCTGGGACAACGCCGTGGTCGCTCCGAAGATCGTTCAGTTCAGCCGCCGTACCCGAGACGGCTGGCAGGACGTGACGTGTGCTCAGTTCCGCGACGAGGTCGTCGCGGTGGCCGCGGGGTTGATCGAGCAGGGCATCGAGCCGGGCGCGCGGGTCGGGCTGATGAGCAAGACTCGGTACGAGTGGACGCTCGTCGACTACGCGATCTGGGCGTGCGGCGCGGTGACCGTACCGATCTACGAGACGTCGAGCGCCGAGCAGGTCCAGTGGATCCTTGCCGATTCCGGTGCCGTCGGCTGCTTCGTGGAGACCGAAGCCCACGCGGCGACCGTGGCGAGCGTCCGCGACGCCGTGCCCGACCTGACCCGGATCTGGCCCATCGAGGATCCGCCGCGGGCCGAAGCGACGAACGAGGTCGAGGACCGGCGGCGGGCGGTCGGGGCCGACGACATAGCGACGATCATCTACACCAGCGGCACGACGGGGCGGCCCAAGGGCTGCGTGCTGACCCATCGCAACATGTACTCCGACATCGCCAACGCGATCCCCGGCCTAGGCAACCTGTTCCATGAGGGTTCGTCGACGCTGCTGTTCCTGCCGCTGGCCCACTCGTTCGCCCGCCTGATCCAGATCGGCGTCGTGCAGGCACGGGCCCGGATGGGGCACACCGCCGACGTGAAGAACCTGCTCGCCGACCTGGCCGAGTTCCGGCCAACGTTCGTGCTGTCCGTGCCGCGGGTGTTCGAGAAGGTCTACAACGGCGCGAAGCAGCGAGCGCACGCCGACGGCAAAGGCCCGATCTTCGACCGGGCCGAGCGGGTCGCGATCGCGTACAGCCGCACCCTCGACACACCCGACGGGCCGGGTTTCGCCCTCCGACTGCGACACCGGCTGTTCGACCGGCTGGTCTACGGCCGGCTCCGGGCCGCCCTCGGCGGCCGCTGCACGGCCGCGATCTCCGGCGGAGCACCGCTGGGCGCGAGGCTCGCGCATTTCTTCCGGGGCATCGGCCTCACGATCTACGAGGGGTACGGCCTCACCGAGACCTCCCCCGCCGTCGCGGTCAACCTGGAGAGGGACATCAGGATTGGTACCGTTGGCCGCCCGCTCCCGGGCGTGACCGTACGCATCGCCGACGACGGGGAGATCCTCGTCAAGGGAGATCTGGTCTTTCAGGGGTACTGGAACAACCCGACCGCCACGGCGGATGCCATCGACGACGACGGTTGGTTCCACACGGGTGATCTGGGCGACGTGGACGACGACGGGTTCTTGAAGATCACCGGACGGAAGAAGGAACTCATCGTGACGGCCGGCGGCAAGAACGTCGCCCCGGCCGTACTGGAGGACCGCCTGCGCGCCCACCCGATCGTCAGCCAGTGTCTCGTGGTCGGCGACCGGCAGCCCTTCATCGCGGCGCTCGTCACCATCGACCCCGAGGCGTGGCCGGCGTGGCTCGCGCAGCACGGCCACCCGGCCGGTACGCCGGTGGCGCGACTGCGGGACGACGCGGAGCTGCGGACCGAGGTCCAAGCCGCTGTCGACGAGGCCAACCGAGCCGTCTCGGCGGCGGAGTCCATCAGGAAGTTCAGTATCCTGCCTGCAGACTTCACCGAGGCGGGCGGCCAGCTGACGCCCTCGCTCAAGGTGAAGCGGAACGTGGTGTTGAAGGAGTACGCCGACGAGATCGCCGCGATCTACCACAGCTGACCTCTGGGCGGGGTATCGCGCCAACGGGCACCGGACCACCCCGGAAAACTCGCTGGCGATCGGCGTACGGCTGATGCTGCTGGCCCTGGTCGCCGGGCTGACGCTCGTGCTCACCCGCCACCCGGCGGACCTGGTCTGGGTCGGTCTGTTGGCGGTGGCGGGCCTGCCGGCGCTGATCGCGCCCGGGCACCCGGTCATCGCCCCGCTGGGCCGACTCGCCGAGGTGATCGTGGTCGGAATCGGGGCGAGCGCGGTCGCGGTCGCCGCGGACTCCGCCAGTACCTTGCCGGCCGGATTCGGCGCGGTGGCAGTACTGCCTTATCTCACCGCGCCCATCACGGCGGCCGCGGTGACGCGGCGGACCGTCGAGGCGGCCGTGCTGCTCGGCGCCACCGCGGTCACGCTCGTCGTGGCCGGAGCGCTGACCGAGACCGACACCGGCCGGCAGCTCGCCCAGCCCGGCTACGTCGCAGCCGCCGCGGCGTGGTTGGTGCTCGCCGCGATCGGCACGATGAGCGCCGGTGCCCTGCAACGTGCGGCGCTGGCCCAGCAGAGCGTGCCGCAGCCGTACGCCGAGGCCACCCGCCTGCTCACCCAGCTGCGCAGCGTCGCCCGGCAGCTTCCCGGCGCGACGCTCGACCCCGGTGGGATCGCCGAGCACCTGCTGGACGAGGTGCGTACGGTGGCCCGATCCGACCGGGCGGCCGTGCTGTCCGCCAGCGGCGGGGGGCGGCTCGTCGTGCTCGCGCAGACCGGTACCGAACGGGTCGACTGGGAGACCGGGCTGGACTCGGACAGCGCGGTCGCCGACGCGTGGGCCAGCCAGCAACCGCAGACCGCGACGCGATCGCAGACCAGGTCGAGCGCTGACACGGGCGCCTCGTCGTCCCTTGTGGTGCCTTTGGTGGCTGGTGTCCGTACCGTCGGGCTCATTGTTCTCGAGCGCGACGCGTCCGGCGCGTACCCGGCCTTCGTGGTCGGCCAGGTCGCGGCCTATGCCGCGCCCGCGGCCCTGCGGCTCGAGGCGGCCCTGCTGTTCGACGAGGTGCGCTCGCTGGCGACGAACGAGGAGCGGCAGCGCCTCGCCCGGGAGATCCACGACGGGGTGGCGCAGGAGCTGGTCATGGTCGGGTACGGCATCGACAACGCGCTCGCCACGCTGCCGGACGATGCCAAACAGACCAGTGAGGAGCTGCGGGCGTTGCGCGCCGAGGTGACCCGCGTGATCACCGAGCTGCGGCTGTCGCTGTTCGAGCTGCGCAGCGAGGTGGACCGGCACGGCGGCCTGACCTCGGCGATCGCGGACTACGCGCGGACCGTCGGCGCCTCCGGCGGGCTGCGGGTCCACCTGTCGCTGGACGAGTCCACCGCCCGGCTGCCCGCGGCCACGGAGGCGGAGTTGCTGCGGATCGCCCAGGAAGCGATCACTAATGCTCGCAAGCATGCCGGGGCGACGAATCTGTGGGTCACCTGCGAGGTCGACCCGCCATATGCTCAGATCTCAGTGTCCGATGATGGACAGGGGATCAGCGATCAGCGCCCTGACGGGCGGTACGGCCTTGCGATCATGGCGGAGAGAGCGGAACGTATCCGGGGCCGGTTGGAGATCAGGCCACGACACCCGAGCGGCACAATGGTGGCCGTGGTGCTTGGCACCTCGCCCCGACGCGATAGTTTGTAGCATCGCGGCAGCACCAGGGTAGGGAGAGCACGTTTCATGTCAACCACCACTCCTTCAGCGGCGCGCACCAAAGTGCTGCTCGTCGATGACCATGATTTGATCCGCAAAGGGCTCCGACACGCGTTCGAGCGGGACCGGCAGTTCGAGGTGGTCGGTGAGGCCGCCACCGCCGCCGAAGCCGTACGCCAGGCCGGCGCGCTGCAGCCTGATGTCGTAATCATGGATCTGCGCCTGCCGGACGGCAGCGGCCTCGAGGCCACCCGGGCGCTGCGCAAGTCCAGCGCCACGATGGGCATCGTCGTGCTGACCATGTACGCCGGCGACGATCAGCTCTTCGGCGCCCTCGAGGCGGGCGCCAGCGCGTTCGTCCCCAAGACCGCCCCGGCCGACGAGGTCGTCGCCGCGGCCCGGCACGCCGCCTCCGCCCCCTCCGCCTTCACCGCCGCCGACCTCGCCGAGGCCATGAAGCGCCGGCTCGCGCCCACCGGCCCGCAGCTGTCCCCCCGTGAGGGCCAGGTGCTGCGACTGCTCGCCGACGGGATGAGCGTGGCGGGGATCGCCAAGCAGCTATTCGTCAGCGAGTCGACCGCGAAGACACATATCTCCAAGCTTTATGAGAAGCTCGGTGCGGCCAACCGGGCGCAGGCATTGATGACCGCGTTGCGACTCGGTTTGCTGGAGGCTCCCGACGCGCCGAAGTTCTGATACGTCGCACCTCGCCCGCCGACGGCATATTGGCATTTATCGATCTAGGGCGGCAGAATGCGCGGTATGGATCGACCGGACTGGGCACCGGACACGATCGATGTCGAGCGACCCAGTTCGGCGCGCATCTACGACTACCTGCTGGGCGGCTCGCACAACTTCGCCGCCGACCGGGAGTCCGCCCGGCAGCTGATCGCGACGTTTCCGGAGATCCCGCTGGTGGCTCAGGCCAACCGCGCGTTCCTGCGCCGGGTGATCCGGTACCTGTCGGCGGCCGGAGTCCGGCAGTTCCTCGACATCGGCTCGGGCATCCCCACGGTCGGCAACGTCCACGAGATCGCGCAGCAGGCCGACCCGGGCGCCCGGATCGTCTACGTCGACATCGACCCGGTCGCCGTCGCGCACAGCCGGGAGATCCTCGCGGGCAACGACCTGGCCGCGGTCATCCACGAGGACGTACGCCACCCGCAGCTGATCCTCGATCATCCCGACCTGCGCGGGGTCCTGGACATCCGGCAGCCGATCGCGGTCCTCATCGTCTCCGTGCTGCACTTCCTGCCCGACTCCGACGATCCGTGGGCGATCACCGCGCGCCTGCACACCGCCCTCGCCCCCGGCAGCTACCTCGCGATCTCGCACGGTACGACCGAGGGCTTCGACGCCGAGGAGACCGACGCCGGGATCGCGGCGTACCAGCGCAGCGTCGGCATCGGCCTCACCGCCCGCTCGAAAGAGGCGATCCTGCGCTTCTTCGAGGGGTACCAGCTCGTGGAGCCCGGGCTGTCCTGGATCGCGCAGTGGCATCCGGACTCCCCCGACGAGGTCGGCGAGCACCCGGAAAAGTCGGCGGTCCTCGGTGGGGTGGGCGTGCGGTGACGCATGAGTGGCCGGGGGCCAGCGCGTTCGCCAAGGCCTGGTTGAAAGCGGTGGCCGGGACGGGGTACGTCCCGATGGCGCCGACCGAACTCGAGGCGTACCTGCACCGGCTCACCGAGCAGCTCGCCGATGCGCTGTGCGCCGAACCGATGCGGGCCAGGTCGGCGTACGAGATCGGTACCGCTCTGGTCGCGCGGCACATCTCGTCCGCGGAGGCGCTCGGCCGGACCGTCGAGATCATCAACCTGCGCCTGCTGCGCGACCTCGACATGACCGGCGAGGACATCCAGGACCGGCTCGGCCGGCTGCTGGGCGCGCTGACCATGGGGTACGCCCGGGCACTGCGCGACCGCACGCTCGACGAGCAGGAGTCGATCCGGCGGGCCGCGTTCGTCGCCCGGCAGCAGGCCGAGCTGGCCCTGCGGGCGAGCGAGGCACGCTTCCGCCACCAGGCCACCCACGACTCACTGACCGGCCTGCCCAACCGGGCGCTGTTCACCGAGCGCCTCGAGCAGCTGCTCGGCCGCTCGTACGAGGGCACGGAGTCGGCCCGCCGGGTCGGCCTCCTGTTCATCGACCTGGACGGCTTCAAGGTCATCAACGACTCGCTCGGCCACCAGGTCGGCGACCTGCTGCTGGTGGCGCTGGCCGGAAGACTGGGCCGGCGCATCCCGGACCACCTGGTCGCCCGGCTCGGCGGCGACGAGTTCGTGATCCTGGTCGAGGACTCCCCCGGTACCGACGACGTGGTCAAGGTCGCCGAGGTGGCGCTGGCCGCGATCGCCGAACCGGTACGCGTCAGCGGCCATGAACTGACGGTCTCCGGCAGCGTCGGCATCGTGGAACGGCCAGCCGCCGGTACCGCGCCGACCGAGCTGATGCGTGCCGCCGACATCACCTTGCACTGGGCGAAGTCCGCCGGTCGGGGCCGGTGGGCGCTGTTCGACCCGCAGCGCAACGAGCAGGAGGTAGCCCGCTTCGCGCTGTCCGCGGCGATGCCGGCGGCGCTCGACCGCGGCGAGTTCTTCCTCGTGTACCAGCCGATCGTCTCGCTGGCTTCGGATCTCCCGCTCGGCCTCGAGGCGCTGGTCCGCTGGCGGCACCCCGAGCTGGGAGTGCTGGGCCCGGACCGGTTCGTGGACATCGCCGAGGAGACCGGGCTGATCGTGCGGCTCGGCAGCCGGATGCTGGCGTGCGCGTGCGAGGAGGCCAGCCGCTGGCCGGTACCGCCCGGCGGGTCGGCGCCGTTCGTGAGCGTGAACCTCGCCGTGCGGCAGGTACGCGATCACGGGTTGGTCGCCGACGTAACGTCCACATTGGACCGTACCGGCCTGCCGCCGGAGCGGCTGCAGCTCGAACTGACTGAAAGCGCCGTGATGAGCGGGAAGGACGACGCCATACACCGGCTGCGCCAGCTCTCCGATCTCGGCATCCAGATCGCGATCGACGACTTCGGTACCGGCTGGTCGAACCTGTCGTACCTGCGCAACCTGCCGGTGACCGCCCTGAAGATCGACGGGTCGTTCGTCGCCGGTGTGGGTAACGAGCCGGTGAGCGAGAAGATCCTCGCGACCCTGGTGTCCCTCGCCCACACGCTCGGCCTGACCACCACCGCCGAAGGGGTCGAGACCCAGGAGCAGGCGGATCACGTCCGGGCACTGGGCTGTGCGGCCGCTCAGGGGTACTTCTTCGGCGCCCCCGGCCCCGCCGACGACCTAGCCTTGTCCGTCGCTCCGGGATCGGGTCAGTAGCCGCCGCATTCGGTCGGCCTGCGTGTCCCACTGCCACTCGGCCTCCACCCAGGCACGACCCGCGGCGCCGAGGCGGGCCGCGAGGGCCCGGTCGGCCAGCAGGTCCGCGATCCGGTCCGCGGCCGCCGCGACATCGCGCCCCGGGACGACATACCCGGTCTGCCCGTCGAGCACCGCGTCCGGTGCGCCGCCCGAATCACCGGCCACCACCGGCAGGCCGCTGGCCGACGCCTCCAGGTACACGATGCCCAGGCCCTCGACGTCCAGCCCGCGCCGGCGGGTCCGGCACGGCATCGCGTAGACGTCGCCGGCCGCGTAGTGCACTGGCAGCTCCGCCCAGGCGACCGAGCCGGTGAACACCACGTCGCCCGCGACCCCCTGCTCCCGGGCCAGTCGCTCCAATGTGGACCGGTACGGCCCGCCGCCGACCAGCAGCAGCGCGGCGTCCGGTACGCGGCGACGGATCGCCGGCAGTGCCCGGACGAGGATGTCCTGCCCCTTGCGCGGTACC
>Ga0114129_10017464_pt1 | contig 10216 bp, 11 predicted proteins | sample RhiMetdeltSRZDD1_FD_80071 | JGI IMG/M metagenome (GOLD analysis project Ga0114129, IMG submission 80071) | Populus rhizosphere microbial communities from Tennessee, USA - Rhizosphere MetaG P. deltoides SRZDD1 (version 2) (version 2) | ecosystem: Host-associated > Plants > Roots > Rhizosphere >... | reverse complement strand
GGACTGCGAACGGATCCTTCGTGGTCTCGGCATTGCGAGCGAGATCGACGTGTATCTCGGGGGCGACTCCGTGTCGCGTCCGAAGCCCGCGCCGGATCTCGCGCAGCACGCGATGGAGCGGCTCCGATGCGAGCCGGACGAGTGCGTGGTCATCGGCGATGCGAATGCGGACATCGGCATGGGGAAGGCCGCGGGCGCGCACACGATCCAGGTGCTCTGGGGCTTCGCGCGCGAACGCATCGAGGGCACGGACCACGTCGTCGCCACATGGTCGGAGCTGCGCGACGCGGTCTTCGCGCTGGCGGGCCGCGGCCACCCCATACTTCGCCGCGGTGGTGCTCTCGGATCGTGACATCCGCGCTGCGATCGCATCGGGGCGCATCGGCATCGATCCGTTCGACCCGTCTTGCGTGCAGCCCGCCAGCATCGATATCCGCCTCGATCGGTTCTTTCGCGTCTTCCGCTCGAGCCGCCATGCCTACATCGATCTGGCCAAGCCCCTTGACGACATCACCGAGCTCGTCGAGGTCGCTGAAACGGAAGCGTTCATCCTGCATCCCGGTGAGTTCGTGCTCGGCTCGACGCGGGAGCGCATCCGCCTGTCCGACGAGATCGTCTCGCGCGTCGAGGGGAAGAGTTCACTCGGACGGCTCGGACTCCTCATTCACAGCACCGCGGGTTTCATCGACCCGGCGTGGGACGGACATATCACGCTGGAGCTCTCGAACGTGAATACCATTCCGATCACGCTGTATCCGGGGATGCGCGTTGGCCAGCTGTCGTTCTTTCCGCTCAGCAGCCCTGCGGAGCGGCCGTACGGATCACCCGAGCTCGGCTCGAGCTATCAGGGGCAGATCGGGCCGACGCCGTCGCGCTACCGGCTCGACGTGCCGCGGAAGCCCTAGATGTGCGCTGCCTGTTTCCTGCTCGTGTTCCTCGAGGCGTTCATCAACGTCGTCGCGCAGGCGCTTGTTCTTGCCATCTTCGTTCGGGTGATCATGTCGTGGGTCCCCGTCCGGCTGCCGCTCGGCCTCAACGACCTGGTGTGGAATGTCACCGAGCCGGTGCTCGCGCCGATCCGCCGCTACATGCCGATCGCGGGCGGAATGGACTTCTCCCCGTTCATCGCGCTGCTGCTCATCCAGATCATCACCAGCATCATCCTGCGGGTACTGCCGCCGGCGATCCCGAACCCGCCGTTCTGATGCTCGCGGCCCGCCGCGACGGTGAGCGGGTCTTGTGACCACACGCGGGTCCGCGAACGCGGTCTCTGGCGAGCGCGACGGCGTGCTCCTCGTGCGCGTGACGGCGCCCCCGGTCGAGGGGAGGGCGAACGAAATGACCGCCTCCTGGCGGTCGTATGGAAGGAGAATGACCACCCATGCGAGCCTGTCCGCGCTCTTTCCGACCGCCTTCGCCCGTACGGCTCGCGTGATCTTCGCTGACGCTGTCCGTGACCATCAGGACGAGGTCTACGGCGTGGCGCTCCGGATCCTCGGCGACCGCGACGCTGCACGCGAGGCCGCGAGCGCGGCTTTCCTGAAGGCCTATCGGAGCTGGGATCGGTACGACCAGACGCGCCCGGTCCGCTACTGGCTGCTGCGCATCGCGGCGAACGAGGCCATCAGCGTGGGCCGCTCGCGCACCCGCGAGCGTGCGCGCAGCGCGAGCGTCGACGCGGCGGCCGGCGTGCCCGACCCGGCCCAGACACCGGACCAGGTGCTCCTGGCGCGCGAGGAGCGCGAGCGCGTGCGCGCGGCGGTCGCCCTGCTGCCAGAGCTCTACCGCGTTCCGGTCGTGCTGCGCTACTTCAGCGAGCTGTCGGTCGATGAGATCGCTGCGGTCACCGGTCGACCCGCGGCGACGGTCGGCGTTCAGCTCCTGCGTGCACGCGCGCTCCTTCGCACCACCCTGGAGGCCCGGACATGAGCGAACGACTGAACGACCTACTCGACGAGACGACGCTTCGGCGTGCGCTACGCCTCGAGTCGGACGAGCGCGCGCCGCTGTTCGATCCCGCCGCCATCGCGGCCGCAGGCCGGGTGCCGCCGCGTATGGTCCTGGTGAGCGCGATCGCCGCGCTCGCGGTCGGCACCGTCGGGGCCGTGGGCGTTTGGTCCGCGGTCGCGTACTTCCTGCCAACGCTCGTGGCCGACGCATTCGATCTGGGACTCGGAACGCTCGCGTTCGTCGCGGTTCCCCTGAGCGCGATCTGGGGCGTCGTGCAGCAGCCCGTCGTGCCTCTGAGCCTCGTCGTCGCCATCGCCATCGCGACGCTGCACGAGCTGCGTGAATTGTCATTCATCAGGTCATATGGAAGGTAGGGTGGGAATGCCAAGTCGTCTTGAACGGAGCACAACGAACAAGGTCGTCGCCGGCGTGTGCGGCGGCATCGCGGAGTACCTGCAGGTCGACCCGACGCTGGTGCGCGTCTTCGTCGTCGTCGCCACGATCCTCAGCGGCGGTCTTGGACTGCTCGCGTACGTGGGTGCCGTGATCTTCATGCCGCTCCCCGGTCAGCCGGCGCCGTTCGTGAAGGCGACCAACGTCACCACGTCGACGTTGGACGGGACAGCGAACAGCGGAGAGCCATCCGGAGCCACGCCGATCGCCGCGCCCGTGGTGCCCGAGGACCCCGAAGCCACCGAGCGTCGGCGCGCCTCATTCGGCCTCGTCCTGATCGCGCTTGGCGCCATCTTCCTGCTGAGCAACGCCGGCGTGTTCCGCATCGTTCGGTGGGATCTCGCCTGGCCGCTCGTGTTCATCGCGATCGGCGTGCTGCTTCTCGCACAGCGGGTGCGGCGATGACCACGTCCGGTGCGGTGACGACTCCATCGGGTCAGGCAACGCCCACGCGTCGCGGGCTCTTCTGGCCTCTGCTGCTCATCACGATCGGCATGGTGTTCCTGCTCGTGAACTTCGGCTTCATTCCGGGTGTGACCGCGCTCTCACTCGTTCATCTATGGCCACTCCTGCTGATCCTCGCCGGCATCGACATCGCGATCGGCCGTCGTTGGCCGCTGGCGGCACTCGGCATCGACGTGGCGGTCATCGCGCTCGGTCTTGCGCTGCTCGCGACCCAGCCGACGTTCGTCGGCGGTCCGTTCTTCGTCTTCGGTGATGGGGCGGCGGGCGGTGAAAGCGATGTCAGTGTCGCCCGTCAGGGCGTGAGCTCGCTATCGCTGGACCTGAACGGCGGCGCGGGGCGCTTCCGCGTGAGCGGCGGGAGCGCGACGCTCGTCGATGCGCACAGCGCGAATGCGGATCTCCGCCTGCGGCGGTCGGATATCGACAAAGCAGGGACGCATGCCAGCGTTCGCATCGATCAGAGCGGCACGCGGCAGGTCGGCAGCACGCTGATCGATATCGAGGCCCGGATCGCCAGTGATGTCGACACCGACCTCCAGGTGGATGGCGGGGCGGGCGAATTCATGATCGATCTGCGCGACGTCAAGGTCACCAATGCGGATATCAACGTCGGCGCGGCGCAGCTCACGCTGACCCTTCCGAAGCCGACGTCCGCGGTGACGATCGACGTGAACGCGGGAGCCTCGAGCATCATCATCGAGGTCCCCGATGGCGTTGAAGCGCAGGTCACTACGAAGGGCGCGCTCTTGACGCTGCGAAGCTCCAACGCGCGCGTCGCCGCAAGCGGTAACTCAGCGCAGACAGCCGGTTATGCCTCAGCCACGGCACGCGTCACCGTTCGCGTCACAGCCGGAGTCAGCTCGATAACCATCCGCTAGCGCCCCTGGCGGTCAGCCCGCCGCGGCACGTGGTGGTCCGCATCCTGCAGAATCGCGCCGAATGATCCGCCGGTGGCTGGAGCCCCTGCTGAACGCGCAGGCCGTCTGGGCGGACCCGCTCGGCGACCTGTTCCAGCGGATCTTCCGCGCGCTGTACGGCCCGTTCCCGGCCCTGCGCGACCTGCTGCACGGGACGTGGCTGGGGCACCCCGTGCATCCGATGATCACGGACGTTCCGATCGGGGCCTTCATCATCGCGACCGTCCTCGACATCGCGGGACAGCCCGTCGCAGCGGCGTGGGCCGTCGGCGTCGGCCTTGTGAGCATGCTCGGGGCGGCGCTCGCCGGCTACGCCGATTACATCGACCTCGAAGGCACAAGTAAGCGCACCGGGAGCCTGCACTCGACATCGATGCTCGTGGCGCTCGTTCTGTACGTCATCTCGCTCGGCGCGCGCCTGGACTGGTGGCCGCTGTTCGACGGGGGCGCGGAGTGGACGGCCGGCGTCGGGCTTCTCTTCGTGCTCGTCGGTGGGTATCTCGGAGGCGATCTCGTCTTCAATCTCGGCAGCCAGGTCGACCGTCATGCGTGGCGCGGCGGCGGGACGAAGTGGCAAGCGCTCGACATCGACAGCGTGCCCGAGGACAAGCCGACGAAGGCGAAGGCAGGCGCGCAGACCCTGCTGGTCGTGCAACGGGGCGAGAAGATCTTCGCCTTGCACGACACGTGCTCGCATCAAGGGTGCTCGCTTTCGGAGGGCAAGCTCGTCGACGACGGAAAACGAATCGAGTGCAAGTGCCACGGATCGCGTTTCGAGCTCGCGGATGGCAGCGTGAACCGCGGACCGGCGGTCTTCCCGCAGCCGCGCTACGACGTTCGCCGCGCGGAAGGCAAGATCGAGGTCAAGCGAAGCTCCTGAACTAGCGTCGAGCGGTCGGTCGTTCGGCGATACTGTCCGCGTGGCCGAAGCCGACACGATCCAACGCGTCGCTGCGAAGGTCCTCACGCTCGCCGACCTCGAGCTCGACACCCTTCGCGCCCTTAATACCGAGTACCTCCGGCACCATCCGGAGGAAGTCGCCGCCTTCCTCAATGAGCGCTCGCCGGAAGACACGGCCCTGCTCCTGGCGCGCGCGCCAACGCCGACGGCCGCGGCGCAGATCCTCGAGCGTCTCAACCCGCGCGTCGCGGCGGAGGTCCTGATGCTCCTGGATGACGTGCTCGTCCGGGCGATGCTGGCGGTGACGAATCCTGCGAAGGCGGCGCCGATCATCGGCGGACTCGATCCGCTGACACGCGAGCAGCAGCTCGCGAGGCTCGACGAGCGCGTCGCGGAGCAGATCCGCGAGCTCCTGGCGTACCCCGCGGAGTCGGCAGGCGCACTGATGGATCCGCGCATCAGCGCGTTCGGGCCTGACACGACAGTCGAAGAGGCCCTCCGCAAGATGCGCACGTTCAAGGAGAAGGAGCTCGGCTCGATCTACCTCATGGACCGTGAGGGCAAGCTCGCCGGTGCCGTGCCTCTGGGCGAGATCGCGACGGCCGAGCCCGACACACCGCTTCGCGATCTGATCCGCGGTGAGCCCGTGTCGGTGGTCATCAGCGCCTCGCGCGAGGACATCGTGAAAGCGCTCGACGAACGTCGTGTCGCGACGCTGCCGGTCGTCGACTCGGATTCCAAACTGGTCGGCGTGATCCGTTATCGCACTCTCGTCGCGGCCGCCGAAGCTGAGGCGACGATGGGCATCCAGACCATGGTCGGCGTCGGCAAGGAGGAGCGCGCTCTCTCGCGCGTCCGCTTCGCCGTCCGCTCGCGCCTGCCCTGGCTCGAGATCAATCTCGCCACCGCGTTCGCTGCGGCGTTCGTCGTCGGACTGTTCGAGGGCACCATCGCGCAGTTCACCGCACTTGCGGTGCTGATGCCGGTCGTCGCCGGCCAGTCGGGCAACAGCGGGATGCAAGCGCTCGCCGTGACGATGCGCGGACTCGCGCTTCGCGAGGTCCGCCCCACGCACTGGCCCCGCCTCATCTGGAAGGAGGCGGGCACCGGCATCATCAACGGGGTCGCCTGCGCGGTGGTGACAGGTATCGCGGTGTACCTCTGGAGCCACAGCGTCGGGCTCGCATTCGTCATCGGTCTCGCGATGGTTATCTCGATGAGTCTCGCGGGGATGGCCGGCGCGGCGGTGCCGCTCGTCCTGAAAGCGCTCGGGCAGGATCCGGCCCAGTCATCGTCGATCGTCCTGACGACGATCACGGACATCAGCGGCTTCATGGCGTTCCTGGGTCTCGCAACGGTCTTCTCCAGCCTGCTGACATGAGCGAAGGCGCGCGCCGCCTCGCCGCGGGCGCCCTCCTCGCCGCTCTTGCGATGCTGGTGGTGTTCGCCGCTCCCATCGCGGCGGACGACGGCTGGATCATCGATCGGTACGCATCGGACATCGAGGTGCAGCGTGACGGCGGACTGCTCATCACCGACGCGATCGACGTCGATTTCCAGCGTCTCACCGATCGACACGGGATCTTCCGCGACATACCGGTCCGCTATCGGTGGGATCCCGATCCAAGGATGGTGCGGACCTATCAGATCGACGTGCGCTCGGTGCGCGACGCCAGCGGTCGAGGACTCACGTACCAGACCAGCCGCGAGGGTGCGAACTTCCGCATCCGGATCGGCGACGCCGATCGCACGGTATCCGGAAAGCAGACCTACCGCATCACCTACATCGTGCGCGGGGCGCTGAACACCTTCTCCGACCACGACGAGCTCTTCTGGAACGTCAACGGCGGCGGCTGGGACGTGCCGATGCGCGTGGTGACGGCGACGATCCACACCGCCTTCGACGCGTTCACCACGGTCACCTGCTTCGAAGGGCCGCTCGGCTCCACCAAGTCGTGTCAGAGCTCGGTGTCACCGCAGCGTGCGACCTTCAGCGCGACGAGCGCCTTACCCGCCGGTGACCAGCTCACCATCGTCACCGCGCTGCGCAAAGGCGCGGTCAATGTTCCCGCGCCGATGCTGGAGCGAGCCGACCGTGAGATCGGGGACTACTTCGAGACGACGCCGTGGACGGTCGGCGGAGCGCTCCTGGTGATGATCGGCGGCCTCGGCCTGGTCGCGCGCCGCTGGTGGACCGCCGGCCGCGACGACCCCGAGCGCGAGACGATCGTCGCCGAGTACGAGCCACCGGAGAAGATCCGGCCAGCACAAGCAGGCCTGCTCCTCGACGAGAGCGCGGACACCAAAGACGTGACCGCGACCATCGTCGATCTCGCGGTGCGTGGCTATCTCACGATCACGGAGCTTCCGCCGACCGGGATCCTTGGACTTGGGAAGAAGGACTGGTCCCTCACACGCACGGACGGCAAAGCGCGGCCCGAGGCGCTGCAGGACTACGAGCGCACGATCTTCGACGGGCTCTTCGGGTACGGGGCGATGGATGTCACGCAGCGGGCGGTCGTCTCGTTGATCAAGCGGTTCAGCGACCAGCCCGATGCTGCCGAGAAAGCGAAGGCAGAGTTCCAGTCGAAGCCAACCGACGTCGTGAAGCTTTCCGAGCTCAAGGAGCACTTTTACACGACGCTCGCAAAAGCTCAGCGCGAGCTGTACGCGGATTCGGTGACGCGCAAGTGGTTCGCCGCGGACCCCCAGCGCGTTCGTCAGATCTACACCGCGCTCGGCCTCGGCGCGATCGTTGTCGCCGGATTCCTCACGCTCGGGCTCGGCTCGTCCCTCGGCGCGGGCCTCGTCGGTCTGGGCGCGGCCGTCCCGGCCATCGCTCTGCTCGGCGTCGCGTCACGTATGCCGCGCAAGACGCGCTCCGGCGCCGAGCTGCTCCGGCGCACTCTCGGGTTCCGCCACTACATGGAGATCGCCGAGAAGGAACGGCAGCGCTTCGCGGAGCGCGAGAACATCTTTTCCGACTACCTCCCGTACGCGATCGTGTTCGGCTGCGTCGAGAAGTGGGCGAATGCGTTCAAAGACATCGACGCCGTTGCCGCGACATCGAGCTGGTACACCGGGAGCTCGCTCGGCGCGTTCTCGGCAAATGATCTCTCCAACAATCTCAGCTCGTTCTCGAACCAGGTCTCCTCCACCATCGCCTCGACGCCCGGTGGCAGCGGTGGCAGTGGTTTCAGCGGCGGCGGGTCGGGTGGGGGTGGAGGCGGCGGCGGCGGAGGTAGCTGGTGACGCCCGGCGTGGCGTGAGCGCACGCAGGCGGATCCTCGTGGTCGATGACGACGCTCGACTCGCGGCCTCGCTGCGGCGCGCGCTGGCCTACGAGGGCTACGCCGTCGATGTCGCTGTCGACGGTCCGCTCGCGCTCTCCGCCGCGCGCGATCGACCGCCGGATCTCGTCGTGCTCGACGTCATGCTTCCGGGAATTGACGGTGTCGAGGTGTGCCGGCGACTGCGCGCGGGATCCGACCTGCCGATCCTGATGCTGACCGCGCGCGATGCCGTCTCCGACCGTGTCGCTGGGCTCGATGCCGGTGCCGATGACTACCTCGTCAAGCCCTTCGCATACGACGAGCTCCTCGCGAGGGTGCGCGCACTTCTTCGCCGGCGCGAGCCTGGCGGACGCGAGGTCCTGCACTGCGCGGATCTGGTCATGGATGTCTCCGCACACGAGGTGCGGCGCGGCGATCGTGCCGTCGAGCTCACCGCTCTGCAGTTCAACCTGCTCGAACACTTTCTGCGGCACCCGCGACAGGTGCTCGAACGCGACCAGCTCCTGGAGTCGGTCTGGGGGCTCGACACCGACGCGGTGTCCAACGTCGTCGACGTGACCATCGCGGACCTTCGTGCGCGGATCGAGACGGACGGCCAGCCGCGGCTGCTGCAGACGGTCCGCGGCGTCGGCTACGTCCTGCGCGAGCCTTAGATGCAGCTGCGACGACGACTTGCTCTCTATGGCACCAGCGTCGCCGCCGCGGGGATGTTCCTCTTCATCGTCATCCTTTCGGGCCTTGGCGCGAACGGCGTGCGCGAAGACCAGGACCGGAGCCTCACGGCGATGGCCGATGCCGCGGCCGCGTCGCTGGAGCGAGGTGGCGCGGCTCCCGCGGCGGATCGTCCACTGATCGTTGCGGACCTTCGCGCCGGCACCGAGCCGTTCCTCCTCGTGCTGGCGACGAACGGTGCCGTCCGCTACTCATCGGGCCTGCTCGATGGCTCGCCGCCTCGCATCCCGGCCGCAGTGATCGTCGAGGCGACCGAGCGAGGCCGATCGGTCGCGACGATCACCGATGCAAGCGCGGCGCTGGGGGTCCAGGCCAGCGAGCCGCCAGCTCTGCGCGTCGTCGCGCGGAAATGGACGAGCTCAACGGGCGGCGGCATCGTCGTCGCCGGCCAGTCGACAGCCTTCCCGGCGAACCAGATCGCCGGCCTCCGGGCCTTTCTCGTTATCGCTGCGATCGTCACGCTCATCGTCGTCGCGATCGTGTCGTGGCTTGTCGCTGGACGAGCGGTGCGGCCGCTCGTCACGCTGGCGCAGACCACCGAGGCGATCGGCAGCACCGGCGACCTCTCGCGGCGCCTCGCAGCGACCGGTGGACGCGACGAGGTCGGTCTCCTCACGACGAGCTTCAACGCGATGCTCGAGCGGTTGCAGTCCGCGCAGGTGGAGCTCGCCGCCGCGCTCGCGGCTCAGCAGCGATTCGTCGCGGACGCGTCGCACGAGCTGCGCACGCCGCTCTCGACGATCCGCACGAACGCGGAGTTCCTCCGCGAGCGGCCCGATGCGGCAGCGGACGACCGCGCCGAGGCGATCGCCGACGTGGTCAGCGAAGCGGAGCGGATGAGTAGGCTCGTCGACGGCTTGCTCGTTCTGGCCCGCGCCGATGCGGGCGTCGCGATAGAACGACGACCGATCGACGTTCGAGCGGTGGCCACGGAAGAAGCACGTCGTTTTCGGCCAGTCGGCCGCGCGCGAGACGATGCGGAACGCGTGCACGTCACCGCCGCCGGATCCGCGCTCGTGTCCGGCGACGCGGATGCCCTGGGCCGAGCGATCCGCGCTCTGCTCGATAACGCCTTCCGGCACGGGAGGCCACCGATCGGGATCACGGTCACCAGCCGCGATGGACATGTCCGGCTCGAGGTCCGCGACTCCGGACCGGGCCTACCGGCCGGCAGCGAGGAGCGCGTCTTCGACCGCTTCTACCGTGCCGATCCCGCGCGCAGTGGCGAGGGGACCGGCATCGGTCTTTCGATCGCGCGCGCCATCGCCGAAGCCCACGGCGGCACGATCCGCGCGGCGAGCGCGGAGGGTGGAGGCGCCGTCTTCACGATCGAGCTCCCGGCACTCTAGGGATCTGTTCGGCATCGATCGCGCGTGAGGGGCCGCGCTCATGGAGCGCTCATCTTCGGGCCATCTTTCTTTCATCCGACGCGTCGACCATCGCCGCATGGACACAACTCGACGCCACACCGACGAGCTCCTTGATGTCGCGCGGGTGTTGCTTCT
>Ga0114129_10017463_pt1 | contig 10217 bp, 9 predicted proteins | sample RhiMetdeltSRZDD1_FD_80071 | JGI IMG/M metagenome (GOLD analysis project Ga0114129, IMG submission 80071) | Populus rhizosphere microbial communities from Tennessee, USA - Rhizosphere MetaG P. deltoides SRZDD1 (version 2) (version 2) | ecosystem: Host-associated > Plants > Roots > Rhizosphere >... | reverse complement strand
TGCTCGAGCATGTGCTGAAGGTTGCCCTTCCCTCCGCATTGCGCCACGAACCGGCCGCCGCGGTCGAGCGCGGTCGCCACGCTCCGGAACACGGCCGGATGGTCGTGAATCCAGTGCAGCGTCGCCGCGCTGAAGACGGCGTCGAACGCGCCCGTGAACGGCAGCGCCGCGCCGTCGGCCTGCACGTAGCCGATGCCTGGCGGCGTTCCGGCATCCGCGCGCGCGACCGCCAGCATGGCCCCGGAGCGATCGAGCCCGATCACACGCGTCCGGCCGCCATCGCCCGCGGCGCGGAGGATCTCCTGCGTCAGCCGCCCGGTGCCGCAGCCAAGGTCGAGAATGCGCTCACCCGCCGCCGGCTTCAGCCGCGCGATCACCCGCTGGCCCCAGTCGAACTGCGGCTCGGAGACGCGGTGATACCTCGTCGCATCCCAGTCGGTCACATGGAGTCCTCAGTCACGGATGGCTGACAGCTGATCAGTCTAAAGTAAAGCTGACCGTCGGCGGCAAGCGTCCAATCCCCGAGGTACACATGCGGCTCGCCCGGCCATCCGTCCGCTCGAAGCGGCGCGCGCTCGCTGGAGCGCTCGTTCTCGGACTCGTCTCCGCCCCCGGCGCGCAGGCGCCCGGTCCCCGAACCACCCCGGCGGCGCGGGAGTCGTCTTCTCCGCCGGCCGTTTCCGGCGTGCAGCTCGACGACCTCACCTGGGCCGCGGCCGAGCAGCGGCTCAAGCCGGAGAGCGTCGTCGTCCTGCCGCTCGGCGCTGCCGCCCAGGAACACGGGATGCACCTGAAGCTCGGCAACGACCTGATCATGGCCCGGTATCTGACCCGCCGCCTGGTCGATGTCGCCGACGTCACGGCGCTGCCGCCGCTGCCGTATCACTACTTTCCGGCCTTCAACGAATATCCGGGATCGACGTCGCTCGCGCTGAACACCGCACGCGATCTGACCGCGGACGTTGTCCGGAGCGTCGCACGCCACGGTCCGCGGCGGTTCTACGTGCTCAACACCGGCTACTCCTCGGCGCAGGCGCTGGCCGCGGCGGCCAAGCTGCTCGCCGTCGAGGGCATCCTGCTGCACTACACCGACTGGCGCTCGCGCATCGATGCCACCCGGGGCATCCAGCAGCAACCGGGCGGCAACCACGCCGACGAGATCGAAACGTCGATGATGCTCTACATCGACCCTGCGCTGGTGAACCTGCCGGGCGCGCAGCGCGACTACTCGCCGGGGGTCACGACGCCGTTCCAGTTGACGCGGCGCGATGGCGGCCGCGGCACCTACTCGCCGACCGGCGCATGGGGGGATCCGTCACTCGCCACGCGCGAGAAAGGGCGCGTGACGGTCGAAACGATCGTCAGCGCGATCAGGACCGACATCGAGGATCTGCGCCGCGCCTCGCTGCCTACGCCTTCGACGAGCGTCGCGGCGCCCGACGCCGGCGCATCCCGGCCAGCGGCGCGCCCGCAGGAGCCGAGCCGCACGAGCGGCGACTGCTTCCCCGGCGACGACCGGATCATCCGCGCCATCGGACCGGCGTTCCAGCTGGCCTGGACGAATCAGGACGCGGTCAATCTGTCGATGCTGTGGTTCCCGGGCGGCGACATGGCGCATCCCGATGGCCTGGTCGAGAGCACGCGCGAGATCATCCTGCAGAACCGTCTGCATCTGTTCAGGCAGCCGGAGTACAAGTACTCGCGGCACTACCTGACGATCGGCACGATCCGGTGCATCACGCTCGACGTGGCCGTCGCCGATGCCAAATGGGAGCTGCGCGGCGTGCTCGACCCGAAGGGTCAGCCGGCGCCACCGGCCGAAGGGCTGTGCACGCTGGTCCTCAAACGCCGCGACGGCGGCTGGGGCATCGAGGCGTGGCGCTACAACGTGAAGCCGTCGACCCAGTCCACGCAGCCGACGATCCTCAAGAAGCCCGGGTTCCTGCCGCCGGTTATCAGGTGACGCGGGGCTCGGGGTTCGGGGCTCGGGGCTCGGGGTTCGGGCTCGGGGTTCGGGGCTCGGACACCTGGTGATAGTCAGAAGCAACCGGCTGCTGGGATTAGCCAGCGTTGCCTCTGACTACCACCAGCCCTCCGAGTCCCGAGTCCCGAGCCCCGAGCCCCGATTTGCTGCAGTGCGGGCTCTTCATTCACGGCCCGCGATCACGTGACTTGCGCTCTTCGGCCCGCGAGCGCGATCACACCGGCGCACAGGAAGAGCGCATTCGGCGCCCACACTGCCGCGATGATCTGGGGCAGCGGGCCATGCGAGGCGTTGTCCAGGGCCATCACGGCCAGGATGTAGCCGAACGGCGCGGCCAAGGCCAGCAACACGGCGGGCGCGAGCCGGCGGATCGCGCCCGCCATGCCGAGGGCGAACACGCCCAGCGGAATCGTCGCGAAGCACAGGGACCAGAGCAGGTGGTAGTGGCGGATGGCCTCGCCGTCGGTGCGCTGGCCGAGGCGCGACAGGCCCAGCTCGTTCAAGCCCGGCTCGAGATGAACCGTGCGGCCGTCGGTCACCCGGGCGACCACCATCTCGCGAAACTGCTGATTCGCGCGCGGCGTCCCCCACTCCAGCATGGTCCACGCACACGCGCTCGCCAGGGCTCCCACGACCAGGACGATCGCCAGGTGCCGTCCGGTGGTGCGCCGCGCGCGCATCGCACAGAGGATGCCGAGACACACGCCGGCGGGAAAACTGAGCGGCACCGCCTGCGGGATCAGGATGAGCGTCAGGAGCGCGCGATCCGCGCGGCTCCAGCTCCCCGGAACGTCTCTGAGCAGCGGCGGGTACACCAGCAGACACGTGAAGATTACGAACCCGACGGCCGAAAACGAGACGATCCGCCGCATCGCCGATCCTCCGCTGTGCGACGGCGCGACCGCGGAGAGCGCGGCGTGAAGGATCAGCGCCTTCCAGAAACCGGCATAACCGCGCCACAGCACCAGTCGCCGCCGCCAGGGACGCTCGGCGCGCGCCTCCCCGTACTCGGACTGCAGATCCGCCACGCTCGGATCGACCACCCGCTCCACGGTCTGCCGGCTGAAGACGCGTCCGGCGAGCGCGCGAAGCCAGCGGCCAGGCGTCCTCATCGCGCGAACCTCAAGGCGAGGCGCCGCCGTGCCGACGCCACCGCCGCCAGCAGCTCGCGGCCGTAGGGCGTCGCCTGATACAGCCGCCGCGGCAGCCCGCCCTGCGGCGGGGAGTCCTCTTCCAGCCGCGACGTGACGTAGCCCTTGTCCTCCATGCGGCCGAGCGTCACGTACACCGTCCCCCGCTTGAGCACCCCGCCGGAGGCCGTCACCAGCTCCAGGCCGTACATCTTCCGCGACCGCCCGAGCAGCTCGAGGATCGCCTGCTCCTTCTCCGACAACGACGGCATGCGGGCATTCATGCACTCAGTCTTATATGTTGTAAGACTGATGTCAATGCTGATTTGGTCCAGCGCCGTTCGCTGTCACACTGCTATCGTGTTCACGCTTGCGCTTCGCGCTGGCACGACGGGACGACGCCACGACGAACACGACGTCAGACGCGGGCCGCCTGACGGCCGCACGAAAAACACTAAGAACTCAAAGAAACACCAAGACAACGGGCCACGTATCACCGGCTCTCCCGCTGCCGGCGCGCCGGCCTCCAGGCCGGCGTGCAGGAGTCAGGACCGGATGGATCACAAGCAACGCGGCGAAGGAACCGTTGCTTGTGATCCATCCGGTCCTCACTCCTGCTACCGCGCGAAGCGCGGTGCCGGCAGCGGCTGAAGTCCTTCGAAGAGAGTTCGGTATTCCGTCGTGTCGTCGCGTCGTCGTGTCGTCGTGCCTGGCCGAAGGCCAACCGTGAACACTGACCTCTCCCGGCCGCGCGTTGTCGGGCCGCTGCTGAAAAACATTCTTGAAGAAGAATTTGTCCGTTGTCCTTTGTCCCTTGTTACCGTGAGCTCCCCTGAGCCCGTTCCTTGACGTGCTCGAGCACGCGGCTGTGGATCGCGTGCAGGATTGTGTCGGCGACCACGTGCCAGTAGTTCGCGGGCGCCATCCGCAGCGTGTACCACGTGCGCCCTTCGAGCCGGGTGCGATTGCCGCCGAGGTCGACGAGCCTGAACTCGCCGTGCGAGGTCCGGAAGAATCCGTCGAGATGCGGCGCGAAGACGCGTGAGTACGGACTCCATTCGTGCAGCGGCGGCGGCTGGCTGGCGACATCGAATGCCAGCACCCTGGGCTCATCCCAGACGGTGATCGGCTCGACGAACGCGCCGGTGGTGAACTCGCAATGGCGCACGGCGCCCACGCCCGTGCCCTCCAGCCGCGCGCGCAGCGGATAGGCCAGGCCGGTCCTGAAGTACCACGCCGGAGCCCGCTCGATCTCGCTGAACGACACCACGTGCCGCCAGACGACGGCGGCAGGCGCGTCGATCTCCACCGCCGTCCGGACCACGCGCGTCGCGGCGATCGGCATGGCGGCCTCGATGCCGGCGCCCATCGGGACCGCCAGCAGCAGCACGGTGAGGTGATTGAACGACGGCCGCTCCCGATGGGCAAGCAGGCGCCCGACGATCGAGCCCATCAGGGCGATCGGCGACGCAATCGGCACCGCCATCACCAGGCAGATCGCCCCTTCGATCGCGAGGAGGAGAATCACGCCGCCGATGGCCAGCAGCGCAGCCTGGCCAATCAGGATGGTGTCGCGGGTAGTGCGCGGGGCAATGTGGTTCGCGACGAACGCGCTGATCAGACCCGCGACGAACGGCACGCCGAGAAACAGGCTGGCGCCGTACGATCGCACGCCCAGCACCGCGACGATGATGGTGAGCGCCCCGGTCACGGCGCCCGCAGCGACGCCGAGCTGCGTGCTCAACGGGGGTGTTGGCGCTCCCACGCGGGGCCGCGGTGGAGGCAACGGCTCGGGGACCACCGGCACCGGCCGTCGACCGGTCGGCGCGATGGCGAGCATCGCCATCAGCAGGTAGTTCATGAACGGAACGAAGAACGCGACCACGACGCCCGGGAAGATGCGCGCGTCGAGCGCGCGCCGGACGCTCAGCACCACGCCGATCCACACGAACGGCAGCGTCCACACCAGCAGCCCGAGGCTCAGGCCCTGCGGGAACCGCGCCACCTTCTCGGCGTTGAAGGAGATCATCGGCAGCAGGTAGTCGATCGGGGTCCAGAACACGCCCGCCACGATCGCGATCGCCGTCGCGTCGACCGCGTACTTGAGCGCCATCAGGCTCGCGCCTGCCGTGATGTAGGTGCGGCGATCGATCGGGGTGTCGGGGGGTCCGAAGAGGAGCCGGAGGAGCGGACGCATGCCCGGGAGTATAGGAGACCCTACATAATTGGGCATGCGCACCGAACACCATCGCTGGTATTCACCGCGCCTCGGGTGGGATATGGGAGTCGCGGTCTTCGGACACTGGGGTCCGCCGCTGCTCGCGTTCCCTACCAGTCACGGCGACGAGTGGGAGCTGCAGCGGCAGGGATTGCTCGAGGCGATCGCGGACTTCATCGACGCCGGCCGGCTGAAGGTGTTCTGCGTCGGGTCGAACAACCACGACTCGTTCCTCAACAAGCACGCGCATCCGTTCCACCGCAGCTGGCGCCAGCGCATGTTCGACGAGTACATCCGCGACGAAGTGGTGCCGTTCGTCCACTCGCACTGCCAGTCGCCCGGCATTCCGATCACCACCTTCGGCGCCTCGCTCGGCGCCTATCACGCCATCAACACGCTCCTGCGCTACCCGCACCTGGTCAAGCGCGGCTACGGGGTCTCCGGCGTCTACGACCTGCGGCGCTTCATGGACGGCATGTACGACGACAACTTCTACTTCCACAACCCGATCGACTACATGGCGAACATGAACGACGGCTGGTACCTCGACCAGCTTGCGAGCTGCGAGATCCGGCTGGTCACCGGATCGGGACCGTGGGAGGACAGCCGCCCCACCTACGCCTTCTCAGGCGTGCTGAGCCGCAAGGGCATCCGGCACTCGGTCGACGACTGGGGCCCGAAGGGGGGGCACGACTGGCCGTACTGGAAGGAGATGATCAGAGAGTACGTGTCGCACTGGTAACACGTGCTACGTGCTACGTGCTGCGTGCTACGTGCTGGGTGCTACGGTTCTCCCTTCTGCCTTCTGCCTTCTGCCTTGTCCCTTGTCCTTGTCTTGTCCCTTGACGCCAGTCTCGACCTTTCCGCCCTCCTGCCGCCACTTCTCCCATCCGCCGATCAAGGCGCGCGCCTTCAGACCTTTTTTCTGCAGCGTGAGCGCCGCACGGGCGCTCGTGTGTTCGGACGGTCAAGCACAGTAGAGGACGAGAGGCTTCTTCGATCTGCGCAGTTCCGCGGCGTGCTTTTCGATCTCCTCGAGCGGGATCGAGCGGGCGCCGGGAATGTGGCCCGACTCGAAGAACACCAGACCGCGCACGTCGATTACGTCGACCGACCTGGCGTCGTAAAGTTTCCGGAACTCTTCCCAGCCGATGCGGAGCGCGGGCGACGAGGTGTCCTCTTCCTGTTCCTGCTGAACGGATGCTGCCGTTCGCATCGTCGAGGCGAGGACCAGCAGGATGCCCGCGAGCAGGACGGCGCGGCGTGTCATGGCTGCGTGACCGGCACGGTCCGGGCCGCCGAGGGGGCCGGCTCGGCGAGATCGAACCGTTCGAGGAGATACTGCCCTTCCGAAATCACCTGCTCGTCGTCTATCCAGACGTTGCAGTCGCGGGTCAGCACGTCGACGTGCGTGCGGGATTTCCAGTCGGCGTGGGTCTGGCTGCCGTAGGGATCGCCGAAGGCCAGGTGCACGCCGGGGAATTTCTCGTCCTGCAGGAGGATGCCGATCATCCGGCGCAGCCCGTAGTTGGTGCCGAAGGCCAGCTCGCCGACGCGATCGCTGTTGTCATCGCTGTGGCAATAGTCCCAGAAGTCCTGGCGCAGGTCGGCGCGCTCGCACTCGACGCCGACCAGCCGCCCCCGCCGGATGTCGAGCACGAGCGGCGTCGAATCCAGACTGCCGTACTTGGCGTTGAAGTAATCCCCCGCGGTGCCGTCGCAGACGAAGCGGCCATCGACCGCCGCCGGCGTCGTGAAGACTTCTCCGGCCGGGAGGTTCGACCAGTAGCGCGGGTTGATCAGGCCGCTCGTCTTGACCCAGGCGAGCGCCGGATCGAAGGTCGCGACGAAATCGGTGCCGTGGCGCGTCTTGACGGTCAGCGTGGACGCGGTCCGCATCCGCTCGCACAGCTGCTCGCTCAGCCGATCGACGAGCCGGTAGTCGGCCCGCAGTCCCTCGCGCATGATCTGCGGCGTCACGCCCACCATGTGGGCGTAGCGGATCCGGCGGCGCTCGACGAGGTTGACGATCGCCATCCGCGCGGGCAACTCCCCCTCCTGCGGCTGAACGCAGAGGATGCCGGCATCAGCCGCTTCGAGCGCGCCCAGGATCTCGGGCGGCGCGGTCCGCATCGGCCGGCCGCTCACCGACTCGATCAGAACCGCGTCGGTCCTGGCGCCGGCATCGTCCAGCGCGGCCGCGAGGCTTGCCGCAACCGGGGCGCTCGGCTGGTCGGCGATGAGCGCGACCCGTTCGCCGTCACGGATCGCCAGACAGGTCCCGACGGCATTGCGAGCGCCGGGCATCAGGTCTGCCGGGGGAGGGCCGAAGGGCATCAAGACATTGTACGGGTCAAATCCCAAGGTCCAAATCCCAAGCTCCAACTCACTCCCAACTTCCAAATCCCAAACCAATTCCAAAACCAATTCCCAAAACCAGGAGTCCAGACAAGTTGGGAGTTGTTTGGGAGTTGGTTTGGGAGTTGTCTTGGGATTTGGAAGTTGGGAGGGGTTGGAGCTTGGAGCTTGGATCTTGGGATTTGAAAGCTACCCAACCACAAAAGCCGGCACCTGCCCCCCACCGGACGTTACGTTAGCCAGCCCGGTCGTGCTGAGGCGCGTGAGATAACCCGCGAGCTTTCCGCGGAACAGGTAGGGGGCGAGATCGACCAGCATGTCGCGCATGACGACGGTGCCCTCGGTGTCGAAATGGGGAAAGATCTCGCGGCGCACCGGGATGCGCTCCTGCACGACCCAGGTCCCCGGTGGATCCGCGAGCGCGCGATTCAGCGCCGCGTCCCAGTCGGCTTCGGCCGTTTCCCAGCCGAGCGTGACGCCGGTGCCGCCGTATTCGTCGTTCGGCTTCAACACCAGCCGCTCCCGCTCGCGCTGCGCGATCGTCAGCAGCCCCTCGGTGTTCCCCGCGCGCTCGGTTTCCACGTCGGCGACGAGCCTGGTCCACGGGACGTGGGCGCGCACCGCGGCCTGGTCGGTCTCGTCGAGCAGCGACGCGAACGCCGGATCCGTCAGCACGGCGAAGAACGCCTTCTTGTGCGGGAGCTTGCACCGCAGGGTGTTGGCGACGCAGACCGCCCGCTGTTCGTAGGCGCTGGTCAGGGCCCGGCACTCCTCTGGCCGGGCGATGATGTCGTTGATCAGCACCCGGCGGTAGACGAGGTCGATCGCTTGGCCTCCGGCCCGCAGCACGCCGCCATCGAACGTGAGGTCGCGCGGATCGGAGATCACCGTGGGAACGCCTGCGTCGACGAACGCATCGCGCAGCAGTTCGAACTCGGTCCAGGTCGGGACCTCCTTCCAGTCGACGATCGCGATCGTCGGAGGCGAGGCCCGGCCGCCCCACTCGCGATAGCTCTCGACCAGCGCCTCGAGGAGCGGTGGAATCGTGCGGTGGTAGGTCACCGGCATCTGCCGCTGGAAGAGCGACATCACCGGCAGGCCGTCGAACAGCTCGCACAACCGCTGGGTGTAGGCCGGGCCGGCGGGCGACTCGGCGTTGTACTCCGCGAAGTGGAGCGAGCGCGGCAGAAGGAACGCATCGAGCCGCGACGCGGTGCTGGCGCGGGCATATCCGGGATCGATCCGGATCAGGCGCTCTTCTTCATCGGTGATGCCGAGGGCAGCGAGGAGCGACCGGTCGGTCATCGCGGCGGCCACGACCCGCTCGCCGATCGCGGCAATCCGTTCCGACGCGCTGCGGATCCGCTCCTCGTCGCGGGCGCTCAGGAAGAACGGCCGCAGGACCGAGCAGTGCACCCGGTCGCCGAACGTCAACCGCCGCTGCCGCATCGCGTCCGCGAACGCGAGACAGAACTCGGGCGTCAGCTCGTGATCGGCCCGCAGCAGCGCGGTCCAGCCCGAGATGGCATCCATCAGCGCAGGCCAGGCGCGCCGGTGTATCCGGTGCTCGGCCCCAGGCCGAGCATCTCCTCCCACCGCGGCCACGACTGCGACGGCTGGCCGTTGAGCGCGCGATCGACGACCAGCTGCGCCATCTTGTCGACGACGTGCCGGAAATAGAAGTCGGTGATGCGCTCGCGTTCGAAGTCCGGCGCCGGATTCAGGAAGTCGATCGCATAGGGCACGTCGCCTTGGATCGCGAACTCGATGGTGTTCATCTCGTAGCCGAGCGCGAGGTTGATCGTCTGCGCATCGCGGACGACGCGGGCGCCGAGGCCGGCGTCGAGGTACTCGTGCTCCACGAGATACCGGCGCTCCCGCGGGTCGTAGGCGACAGGCGTGATGTCCGTCTTGCCGAAGGTGAAGCAGCGGACGTAGCGGTCGAAGTCGATGAACTGCTGCAGGGTCATCGGATACGGCGAGGTCACCTCGTAAGCGGCCAGCAGCTCGTCGCGGTTGTTGACCTTGTAGACGTGCTTCCAGCCGCCGCCCGAGTACGGCTTCAGGATCGCGGGCCGTCCGACGTAATCGAGCAGCCCGTCCCAGTCGATCGGGAAGACGAGGTTGCGAAGCGAGTCGGGCGTGAGATCGACGTCGGCGGGATACCCCTTCTGCGGCAGCAGCACGGTGCGGGGAATGGCGAGCCCCAGCTTGTGCATCACCGAGTAGTTGAAATACTTGTCGTCGGCCGTCCACCAGAACGGGTTGTTGATCACGTAGGCGCCGTGCAGCACCGCGTGCTTGAGCGCGCCGCGGTAGTACTCCACCTCGTGGGAGATCCGATCGACGATGACCCTGTACTCGGACGGCTCGTCCATCTTCGTGCCGCCGAACTTCGGCATCTCCGCGGTGATGCCGTGCGGGCGTCCGAGCTGATTCACGCGCTCGATGAACGCCGGCGGGAAGCTGTATTCACGGCCGCACAACAAGCCAATCTTCATCGTCCCGCTCCTCCGGCCTCGACGCC
>Ga0114129_10017462_pt1 | contig 10217 bp, 4 predicted proteins | sample RhiMetdeltSRZDD1_FD_80071 | JGI IMG/M metagenome (GOLD analysis project Ga0114129, IMG submission 80071) | Populus rhizosphere microbial communities from Tennessee, USA - Rhizosphere MetaG P. deltoides SRZDD1 (version 2) (version 2) | ecosystem: Host-associated > Plants > Roots > Rhizosphere >... | reverse complement strand
TTACCCGGCCCTCGATGTCATCTCAGGGACCGGAAACGCGACGACGAACCGTCTCGGCCGTCAGGGGCGCGAGTGGTATCAGCATCCTGACGCGTGGACGATGTCGGCACGCATGAACCAGTACAACGGTAGTCACAACATGAAGTGGGGAGGCGAGATGCGCGCCTACTACGGCGAGGCCGCGCGCTTCGAGCCAATCAACTTCGTCTTCAATTCGAGCCTGACCGCGAACAGCTCCGACAGCCCGGACGTCGTCGGCAGCGGCAACGAGTGGGCCTCGTTCCTGATTGGCGCCATCAATAACCAGAGCTCGGCCCGGTTGGTGCCGCTCCAGAATCCAAAGCTGATGGGTTATGCCGCATATTTCCAGGACGATTTCGAGCTGAGCGGCAGAATGACCTTGAACCTCGGGTTGCGGTGGGAGTACGAACCCGGCCCCACCGATCCTGACGACCGCCTCTCACAGCGGCTCGATCTGACGCAGGCCATTCCAGAGATGCAGGCGACGCCGCCGACCATGCCGTCGCAGGCGCTTCAGCTGATGGCCAGCAAGGGCTACAGCCACATCTACAACGGCGCCTGGGTCTTCGCCACGCCGGACGATCGCAATGCCTGGCACAGCACGCCCTGGAATTTCCTGCCCAGGGTTGGCCTCAACTACCGCATCGGTGAGGATGCGGTCGCCCGAGTCGCTTATGCGCGCTACATGATGCCGATCAGCAACGTGCGTGACACGCTCGGTGACTTCGTCAACCAGTACACCGGCTTCGCTCAGACGACGACCACGCTCGGCCTCGCCGCCGGCATCCCGCAGCAGACGTTGCGCGATCCGTTCCCGGCGAACAACCCGGTGATCGAGCCATACGGTCAGGCCTACGGCCGCTACACGGGCCTCGGCGGCGCCGTGAGTCTCGACGAGTACGAGCTGCGCCCGCAAATCAACGATCGGTTCAACCTCTCGTTCCAGAAGGAAATCTGGGGCAATACGATCGTCGACTTCAGCTACTTCTACAACTGGGGCTCGCGCGTCCCGTACGACGTCAACCTGAACATGATGGACCCGGCGTTCCGCTACGAGCAGCGGGCGGCACTGAACACGCAGGTCAACAATCCGTTCTTCGGCTATCTGACCGTTGAGAAGTTCCCGGGTGCGCTGCGGAACAACCGGACGGTCACACTCGGCAGCCTGCTCGTTCCGTACCCGCAGTACGGCGCGATTACCCAAACCAACACCAACGGCAAGCTCCTCCGGACGCAGACGTTCGAGATCCGTGCTCAGAAACCGTTCTCTTCGGGCGTCAGCTTCCTCGCTGCGTATGCGTGGAACCGGGAACGCATCCAGCAGTGGTTCGACGACATCGCCCAGTATCAGGTGCTGACGACCAACGGAGAAGAGGGCTGGGAGTGGCGGCCGACCGACTCGCCCGTCCATCGCTTCACGATGGCGTTCTCGTGGGAGCTGCCAGTGGGACGCGACCGCGCGTATCTCTCCGACATGTCCGTGCCGCTCGACCTCGTGCTCGGCGGCTGGCAATACACCGCGGCCGGCCGCTGGTACTCCGGCCGTCCGCTGCTCTTCGGCAACAGTTACGTAGTCACTGGCGATCCGCGAGTGGAGGATCAGACGCACGCACGCTGGTTCGACACGAGCGTCTTCCAGACAGCGGATACGTTTGCGCCGAGGACGAACGCCTGGTACTTCGATGGCCTCGACGGCCCGTCAGCATTCTTCATCGACATGACGCTCACGAAGAACTTCAACCTGACGCAGAAGTACCGGCTCGAAGCGCGCATCGAAGCCTATAACGCGCTGAACCACATCGTGTGGGACAACCCCGGCGTCGTTCTGGGCCAGGGCACGTTCGGCACAGTGACGCGTAAGCGCACGGACGCCGCAGGCCGCGAAATCCAGTTCGGATTGCGGTTCGTGTTCTAAGGACTGGTCGGGGCCGCCGAACGGGCCGACGGCCGGAGACGATCACGACGACGTGACGATCGCGACGAAGCAACATTGTGCCTCGTCGTGTCGTCGCGGCCGTCGCGACCGTTGCAATGAACGTGGAACGTGGCCTGATCTCCCATGAATCGCCGAACAGCCCTGCGATCCATCTTTACCGCGGCCGGCCTGACGCTTGTCAGTCGGCCGTCGTTTCCCCAGCCTGCCGCCGGGTCGCCGGTCGCGACGACCACCTGCGGGAAGATCCGCGGTTTTCGTGATGGGGACATCTGCGGCTTCAAGGGAGTTCATTACGGCGCGGACACTGCAAAGCGCCGCTTTCTGTCACCCGTGCCACCGGAGCCCTGGACTGGTATACGCGACACGATCGACTTCGCGCCCATCGCGCCGCAGCCAACCGATCGCGCCGTCAGCGAAGATTGCCTGCACTTGAACGTGTGGACCCCAGGCTTGCGCGACGGCCGCAAGCGGCCGGTGCTCGTCTGGTTTCATCCAGGCGCGTACTCGAGCGACACCAGCAATCGCATCGAGACCGACGGCGCCCGTCTCAGCCGGCGGGGCGATGTGGTCGTCGTCACGGTGAACCACCGTCTCAACGCCTTTGGCTATCTGTTCCTGGCGGAGCTGGGCGGGGATGAATTCGCAGACTCGGGTAACGCCGGCATGCTCGATCTGGTGCTCGCACTGCAGTGGGTCAAGGAGAACATCCCGGAGTTCGGCGGCGACCCTGGGAACGTGACCATCTTCGGGCAATCCGGCGGTGGTGCGAAGTGCGCAACGCTGATGGCGATGCCGGCGGCGCGCGGCCTGTTTCATCGCGCCATGACCATGAGCGGTCAACAGGTGACGGCCAGCCGCACGTCGACCGCCACCACGCACGCCACGCAGTTGCTCGAGGCCCTGCAGTTGCCGCGAACCCGGGTGAGCGATCTGAAGACTGTTCCAATGGAACAGATCATCAAAGCCAGTCGCGCGCCCAGGTATCTCGGACCCGTCAAGGACGGCCGCTCGCTGCCGCGCGACCCGTTCGATCCCGATGCGCCGCCGCAGTCGAGCCAGATTCCGATGATTCTCGGCAACACCCGCGGCGAGACGAGAACGTTGATAGGCCGCGGCGACCCGTCGATCTTCGACCTGACGTGGGAAACGTTGCGAGCGAAGCTCGAGATCGATTCGCCGTTCATGGGCGATCTCGATCGCGGAAAAGTGATCGCCGAATACCGAAGGTGGTATCCGCAATATTCGCCAGCCGACGTCTTCTTCGCCTCGACGACGGCATCACGATCGTGGCGGGGGCAGGTGATCGAGGCCGATCGAAGGGCGGCACAACCATCAGGCGCTGCCAGGACGTGGGTATATCAGCTGGATTGGGCGTCGCCAGTCGACCAGGGGCGATGGGGTGCACACCACGGTCTCGACGTGCCACTGGTGTTCGACAATGTGCCGTTGGCGGAACGGATGGTTGGCACCTCGCTGGATGCTCAACGCGTGGCGGATTCCATGAGCGAGATGTGCCTTGCCTTCGCACGAACCGGCGATCCCAACACCCGTGCGATTCCCGAGTGGCCATCGTTCGATTTGAAGCGGCGTGCCACGATGGTCTTCGATACTATTCCACGAGTTGTCGACGATCCGCGTGGGGACGAGCGACGGCTGTTCGAGCCGGTGCGTTATGTTCAACCGGGAACATAAAACAGAGCGCGCTCACTTGGCTGGAGAGGAACACGTGGTCATGCACCGGGCGCGTCGATGGTGGGCCGTTACAGTCGTGGCAATCGCGCTCGCGTCCAGTGCCGCGCTTCAGCCACAGACTCCGTCAGCCGCGCAGGAACCTGGCCGCCGCAAGATTCTCGATACGATGAAGCGTGCGACGGTCTTCATGGTCGAGAGTGTCAGCACCAACGGCGGTTACGTGTGGTCGTACTTGCCGGATCTTTCACGGCGGTGGGGTGAGCTCGAAGCACGCGACACGATGATCTGGGTCCAGCCGCCAGGCACGCCGGCGATGGGCCACTTGTTCCTGGACGCCTATCACGCGACTGGCGACGAGTATTACTACCAGGCGGCGGAGAAAGCTGCCAACGCGTTGATCTGGGGTCAGCTGCCATCCGGTGGCTGGAACTACATGATCGATTTCGGCGGCGACCGGTCGCTCCGCGATTGGTACGACACCATCGGTCGCAATGCCTGGCGGCTCGAAGAATTCCAACACTACTGGGGCAACGGGACGTTCGACGATGCGGGCACCGCGGAGGCGGCCAAACTCCTCCTGAGACTCTACGTCGAGAAGCGCGATCCGAAGTTCAAACCCGCCCTCGACAAGGCGATCCAGTTCGTCGTGGAGAGTCAGTATCCGATCGGCGCGTGGCCGCAGCGTTATCCGCTCAAGTCGGAGTTCGCGCGTCACGGCAAGCCGGATTACACGTCGTACCTGACGTTCAACGACGACGTTGCAGCGGAGAACATCGACTTCCTGATCATGGCGTACCAGGCGCTGGGCGACCCGCGGCTGCTTGATCCGATCATCCGCGGCATGAACGCGTTCCTGGTCACACAGCAAGGTCCGCCGCAGGCCGGCTGGGCGCTTCAGTACACACCGGACCTCAAGCCATCGGGAGCGCGGACCTATGAGCCCAACGCGCTCGTCACCCATACGACGGCAAGGAACATCGAGCTGTTGATTCAGTTCTACCGCCTTACTGGCGACACCAAGTTCCTGGCGCGGGTTCCCGAAGCACTCGAGTGGCTGAAATCGGTCGAGCTTCCGGCGGGCGTCGCGCCGGAAGGACGCACGCACCCCACCTTCATCGAAATTGGCACGAACAAGCCGCTCTACGTTCACCGTGAGGGCTCGAACGCCGTCAACGGCCGCTACTTCGTGGACTACAACACGAAGAACACCATCGGGCACTACAGCGCTTTCAGACGCGTCGATCTTCCGGGCCTGCGCAAACAGTACGAAGAGGCCAAGGCCGAGTCACCCGAGTCGCTGGCGAAGAAGTCGCCACTGTCCGCTGGCGGCGGTGCCGGTTCGCTTGCCCGGTACTTCACCGTGCCGAGTTCTCCGCCGGCGTCGGGCGCCGGGAAGGTCATGGCCGACCTGAACGCGCGCGGATTCTGGAATGCGCCGCTCGAGTACACGAGTCATCCCTATCGCGGTGACGGCTCGCCGAAAGCTGTTCCAGGTGACTTTTCAACCGCTCACGTCGGTGACGACTCCGACACGTCGCCCTTCCGCGACGACAAGCTGATGGGTATCTCGACCGCCGCGTACATCCGGAACATGGGCATGCTGATTCGCGCATTGGATGCTAGTGGCGCGTCCACGCTGAAGAAGGACAAGATCGCGGAGCGCCCCGCCCGCGAGGTGGTCCTTCTTCAGCGTGGACACGTCACTGGTCAGCGCTCGCAAGTCCTGTGGCGCCTGGATAACCTCGCCACCATTGACGGTGTTCCGGCGACGACGATCGGTCAGCCACGCGTCGTGAAGACCGACATCGGCCCGGCAGTCGAATTCAACGGCACGAGTGACGGACTTCTGCTGGATGCCAACCCGCTGGCCGGCTTGGACCGCTTCGCGATTGAAGTCGTGGTCGCGCCTGCCTCCGGCGGAGCGGAGGAGCAGCGGTTCCTGCATTTCGAAGACTCACCGCCTGCGGCCGGCACGGCGAGCCGTGCGCTGCTCGAACTTCGCATGGATCCGCGAGGTGTCTGGTCGCTCGATACGTATCTGCGTCACCGCGAGGTCGGCCTGACGCTGCTGGACCGCGCGAAGACGCACGACGCCGGGCGGTGGGCTGTCGTGGCGTTGACCTACGACGGCAAGACCATGGCTCACTACGTCAATGGAGAGCGTGAGCTGACAGGCGAGATCGCGTTCGCGCCGATAGGTGCTGGCCGGACGTCAATCGGCGTCAGGCTGAATCGCGTGTCCTGGTTCAAGGGCCGCATCCATTCCATCCGCATCTCTCCTCGTGCGTTGACATCAGCCGAGCTGATGTCTGTTCCTCAGACATGACCGCTCTCGTGCTGGCTGCCGTCGTCTCCTCGCTTGCAGCCGGTGGCGCACAGAGTCCGCGACCGAACCGGCTGGTCATCGTGCTCTGGCCGGAGGGCGTGCCAAACGCGAAGGCGAACGCAGGCGTCGAGCGCGTTGAAGATGGTCGCGTCTATAACGTGCAAAACCCGACGCTGACGGTCGTCCCTCCTGAGGCGAAGCCGAATGGCACGGCGGTGGTCGTGTGTGCAGGCGGCAGCTACATGCGGCTGGCGATCGAGAACGAAGCCGAGGGTGTGGCCGAGCGGCTGCGCAAGGTCGGCGTGACGACCTTCATCCTGAAGTACCGGCTCGTCGAATACGGCCACCCGGCGCCCTTGCAGGACGTGTTGCGCGCGATTCGCGTCGTGCGCTCGAGGGCCGCGGAGTTCGGAGTTCGTCCGGATCGCGTCGGGGTCATGGGGGCATCCGCCGGCGGGCACGTTGCCGCATCGGCCGCCACGCTGTTCGATTCCGCAGAAGGCCGCACAACTGCGGCGGTCGACCGTATCAGCGCGCGTCCCGACTTCGTCGCGCTGTTGTACCCGGTCATCACTATGCGAGCGCCCCACGCACATGAGGCGTCCCGTCAGAACCTTCTCGGGAACAATCCGGCGGAGGCGGTCGTTGCACGCCTTTCGCTCGAGGGGCAGGTCACTGCGAATACACCGCCGGTCTTTCTCGTGCACGGGGCAGACGATCGGAGTGTGCCGGCCCACCACAGCATCCTTTTCTATGAGGCGCTGTTGAAAGCTCAGGTCCCCGTCGAATTGCACGTGTACGAGCGCGGCGCGCACGGGTTCGGGACGGCCGCCGGCTTGGGACCTGCGTCCTCCTGGGTCGACCGCTGGTTCGACTGGATGCGGGCGCATGGCTGGTTGGACAGCTCCGGAGACCAATCGTGAGGATGACTCCCGTAGCGCTGCTGATGGTGTTGGGGACGGTCGTGCTGTCGGGGCAGCTCGTCGTGCAGCCCGCCGTGACCGAGCCCAGGGCAGATCCCTCGCGAGATGCCGGCCGTCCTGCGGTGTTCGTGATTGGAGACTCGACCGTCAAGAACCATGGACCCGGCGAGGGCTGGGGCGACTACCTGGCGCCCTTCTTCGACGAGACGCGCATACAGGTCGTGAACTGGGCGATGGGCGGTCGAAGCAGCCGCAGCTTCATCGAGGAGGGTCGCTGGGGCCGCGCGCTCGGGCAGATGAAGCGTGGCGATTTCGTGCTCGTCCAGTTCGGACACAACGATCAGCGTGAGTTGACGACAGATCGAGGAACCATCCTCTCGGCCGGCGACGAGTCACAGGACGTCATCAACGAAGCGACCAAACAGAAGTCCACCGTCCGAACCTTCGGCTGGTACCTCCGCCAGTACGTGCGCGACACGCGCGCCAAGGGTGTCACGCTGATCTTTCTGTCGCCGGTGCCGAGAAACTTCTGGACGCCAGAAGGCCGCCTCAACAACGTTATGGCCACGCACGCGCGGCTCATGGAGAAGGTTGCGGCAGAGGAGAGAGTCCTTTTCTTCGATCTCAACGACGCCGTCGCGCGCCTGTATTCCGGCGCAGGGCAGGATGCGATCACCGGCCGATTCTTCACCGTCGGTGATTCGACCCACCCGAACGCGGCAGGCGCTGAGGCGAGTGCGGCCACCGTCGTGGACGGCATTCGGTCGCTGCCGCAGACAGGCCTCGCCGCGTATCTGCAGCCGACGGCGTCACATGCGTTGAATGGGCCCCGCCGACAGGCGTGGGCGAGGGGCATCGAAGGGCAGCGCAAGGCCGACCTCGGGAACGGGTACTTTCTGAACCCGATCATGAGCGGCGATCATCCCGATCCTTCGATCCTGAAGGACGGGTCCGACTACTACATGACCTTCTCGTCCTTCGATGCGTATCCGGGGCTCGTGATATGGCACTCGAAAGATCTCGTCAACTGGCAGCCGATCGGGCCGGCGCTCCTCAAGAACATCGGATCCGTCTGGGCACCAGACCTGGTGAAGCACGGCTCGCGGTATTACATCTATTTTCCGGGGGTCGGTCCGTATCGATCGAACTACGTCGTCTGGGCCGACGACATCCGCGGACCATGGAGCGAACCGATCGATCTGAAGATCGGACGCATCGATCCAGGGCACGCGGTCGGACCCGATGGGAAACGCTATCTCTTCCTGAGCGCTGGTTATCTGGTAACCCTCGCCGATGATGGCCTGTCGGTGGTGGGTGAGCCGCGAAAGATCTATGACGGCTGGAAGTACCCGCCGGACTGGATCGTGGAGGGCTTCGCCCAGGAGGGACCCAAGATCATCCGTAAGGGCGACTACTACTACATGGTGCTCGCCGAAGGAGGAACAGCCGGTCCGCCGACCGGGCACATGATCGTCGCCGCACGTTCGAAGTCGATCGAGGGACCGTGGGAGAACTCGCCGCACAATCCCATCCTGCGCGCGACGTCGGGCGACGAAGCGTGGTGGTCCAAGGGGCACGGCACCCTGATCGAAGGGCCGGACAATCGCTGGTGGATCGTCTATCACGCATACGAGAAGGGTTTCTACAACCTCGGACGACAAGCGCTGCTCGAGCCCGTCGAGTGGCTCGACGATGGCTGGTTCAGGGCGGCGAAGTACGATCCGGCGCGGCCAATCCCCAAACCGGTGCCGTCGAGTGCGGGTCCGCATGGCTTCGCATTGTCCGATGACTTCTCGACCAGCAGGATGGGGACGCAGTGGAGCTTCTATGCGGGCGATGTGAACGATCGCGATCGCTATAGATACGAGGATCGCCGACTCGTTCTGACAGCGAAAGGCAAGTCGCCCGCCGATTCCTCACCGCTCTGGTTCGTCACAGGCGATCACGCGTACGAAATCGAAGTGGAGATCGACGCAGATCCGGAAGCCACGGCGGGTCTGCTGCTCTTTTACAACCGCAGGCTGTATGTGGGCCTCGGCTTCTCTGCGAAGAACTTCATCATGCACAGCTACGGCATCGAGCGGCCAGGCGCGAAGCCAGCCGGCGTTGCCAATCGCATCCATCTCCGCCTGCGCAACGATCGCCATATCGTGACGATCGACTACAGCCTCGACGGTCAGACGTGGACGCGATACGACCGTGGCATGGAAGTTTCGGGCTATCACCATAATGTAGGCTACGACTTCCTGAGCTTGCGTCCGGCGCTGTACGCCGCGGGTCACGGCGAGGTCAGGTTCCGTAACTTCAAGTACCGCGCGCTCCCCTAACCGCCCGCCTCAGCTATCCTCCCCAGATTTAACGCGCCTGTAACCGAGGCGTTGCGGACGGATTACACACGGTCATTAGCCTTTGAAGGCTTCGGGGGGAGATTGTGCCCCTTTTTGTGAACCGTCTCTCTCGGTCCGAGGATTGTCATGAGCTTGTATCGAAGGATTGCTAGCGTTGCCATGGTCAGCATCGCTGTCTTGATCGCCCCGTGGCTGGCCGCGCCCTCTGTGGCGCAGCAGGTCGAGTCGCGCATTATCGGCGTGGTCTCTGACGCCGGCGGCGGGTTGCTACCGGGCGCAACTATAACTGTCACAAGCCAGCAGACCGGGGCTGCCCGGACAACCGTCTCTGATGAGAATGGTCGCTTCACTCTGACTAACCTCGTTCCCGCCACCTACGACGTCACCGTAGAGTTAAGTGGTTTCGCGGCAAGCAAGACCACTGTAGCGCTGGGTGTCGGGGACAGCAGGCCCATCGACGTCAAGCTCGGTCTGGCCAACATGACCGAGTCAGTTACTGTGCAAGCCGAGGTGTCTTCGATCGACGTGACGTCCGCGAAGATTGGCGTCAACGTGTCGCCGGCAGAACTCGAGAGCTTGCCGGTCAACGGCCGCAACTTTGCCAACCTCATGACGCTGGCCACCGGCGCGACGTCTGATGGCAATGGAGGCTGGGCGAGCGTTCGTTTCAATGGCAAGTCGAACCAGCAGAATTACCTCAACTACGATGGTGTCGACGGCACCTACGTCTGGGATGCCAGCCCCGGTTACCTCAACGCGACAGGGTCCCAGTTCCGGCTGCAGACGTCGATGGAGTCGATCTCCGAGTTCCGGGTGAACTCCGGTCTCGCGCCGGCCGAGAGCGGGCTCGGGGCCGGTGGGAACATAACGGTCATCAGCAAGAGCGGCAGCAATCGGTTCAACGGGTCGGTGTTCAGCTATTTCCGAGACGATGCCCTCGACTCCGCGAGTCCCTACGACGATCAAAAGCA
>Ga0114129_10017461_pt1 | contig 10217 bp, 10 predicted proteins | sample RhiMetdeltSRZDD1_FD_80071 | JGI IMG/M metagenome (GOLD analysis project Ga0114129, IMG submission 80071) | Populus rhizosphere microbial communities from Tennessee, USA - Rhizosphere MetaG P. deltoides SRZDD1 (version 2) (version 2) | ecosystem: Host-associated > Plants > Roots > Rhizosphere >... | reverse complement strand
GATAGGCATTCTCTTTCGGCGATACGATCTTGTCTTCATCGCCAGTTACAATCACGACGGGAATATTTATCTCAGAATATCGTTTGCTTATCTTCTCCAAACTGTCGTTCAGGGCTAATTCGTCCTCGAGATATGCTCTCAGCTGTCTTTGGCGGAGCCAGGAGCTGGCGAGCTTCAAATAACTATCTGGCACAATTTGCGGGTAAAAGGCTTGAGCCAGAGCCCGTTTCAACATGCGCCGGCCCATCAGCACTTTTCCAAGCAAGAGACTTAGGTCGCTCACCATAGGTGTTTTTGTTACGATACGCAGGAATCGGTTCCCGCCATCATCCGGGTAGGCAGCCGGTGCGAGCAGCACCATTGCTGAAACTTCGCCTGGATATTTCAAAACATAAGCGAGTGCCAATGCCGCGCCCCACGAGTGACCTACGAGTACTGGTTGCGTGATGCCGAGATGCGCAAGAGTTTGGTGTAGCAAGCTTGCCTGATACTCGAGCGTTGCGGCCTTTCCCCCTGGCCGGTCGCTTTTTCCATGGCCGGCTCTGTCGATGGCAATGACCCTGTACTCGCGAGATAAGAGCTCCACCACGCCGAATTCAAAATCTTCGACGCCTCCCGCGTTTCCGTGAATCATCACCACAGTGCGACCCGAGCCGCTTTCGATGTAATGGACACGCAGGCTCTCGACAGTAACAAAACATTGCTCGGTCTCCTTCCATTTTCCAACACTGTGGGGCGGTGATGCTTTCGGAACCTCGCGATCTTTTGAATTCTGGGCGACAACTGCAAAGTGATTGCCGCTAACGCATGTTGCGAGGACGATGGCACATAGTAGGATTTTGGCTGTGTCTTCTTTTGTAGTGCGCTTGATGATTCTTACAACAGAGCTCATATTTCCAGCACCCCAGCCTTATAATTAAATTGACTCCTAACACCAGTAGGGGGCTTGAAAAACCGGACTGTTCGTCAGCATTGCTCCTCTGGGCTAGATTGAATGATTCCTTTCAAATTCCTGGCGGCATGCGTCACTAAATCCTTGCAACAAATCGACTCGGCCATCGTGGATCATCGACTCTAACTCCTTCGGGGTCTTATTTGGCTGGTCATAGGTGTCCGTAATAACTTGAACAACTCTCGACGCGTTTTCTATTACTTTTTGTGACGAAAGAACGCGCATCCTACTGATCAGCGCATAGAGGCCGATGAGTCCGGATAATTCCAGCGTTTCATGGATCAGCGCATCCCCATAAATTCTTGAGGCTTCCTCAATAAATCTCTTGTAAAGATCCTGCCTGATGGATTTACTATTTGCGGTTTGCTGAGCCTTCATTTGAGCGCGCAACGTAGTCCACGAAGTGGTGAAGGAGGTCAAGCCGCCAAGCGCTGCACCACCTAACGCCGCAAAAGCAGTAACGTATGACACGTCCATAACCTCCAGCACATAGCAAGTGCCTTGCCAATGTTGCTCATGTTGTCGCGTTAGTAACTGACCCAAAGTTGAGTTCGCGGCCGTGACGTCGGAGCAACGTGTCGGTGATCACTACCGACAATGAACAATCGCACTCCGACAAATCCGGCAATCTTTCCTCGTTGCCTCCGAATTTCTAACTGATTCAGACAATCCGTAAGTCTGTTGGCTGGTACATGCGGTGCAGTGAAAGTGTGAGTGAAGAAGCGACGCGGGGGGCGTCCATTGCGGCGCGGCGCAGATCACTTCCCACTCAGGAGAGCTGAAATGCTAACGATAAACAACGGTGTTAAGAAGCCGAGGCCAGTGCCGGCGTCAAGCACGGCCTTTTCCGGTGTCCATGCAACACTAAACAGCGAAACATGAAAAAGATGGCCACGATGATGGTTAGACGAATCTCGAAGATTCGGAGGCGTCTTCTCCTTGTTGGTTTGTTGGTTACCGCAGGCGCGGCGATTTTTCCGGTGATGCTTTATTCGACCCTTGCGCCTGAGAATTCGCTGACTGCCTACGCCGTTGCCTCGAATCCAAGAGCTTTGCTGCTCGCATCCATTTGGTCGCCGGTTGGCTTAGCCCTGGCGACGGTCTATTTCGTCTTCATCTCGCCACACTACGCTGGGAAAGTCAGTGTCAGGCGTGACACCCAGGGCTTCTATTAATTTATGGTGTGGTCAATGAGCGAAGAAAAAATACTGAGTAAGAAAGCACAGGTGGTGATTGTAGGAGCGGGGTTTGGTGGACTCGGAGTAGCCGAACAATTGGCCCACGTCCCTGTCGACGTGACTTTGATCGACCGGCACAACTATCACACATTCCAGCCACTCCTTTATCAAGTGGCAACTTCTCTGCTAAACGCGGAAGATGTCGGAGCCCCAGTGCGGAGCATGTTTCGGCATCAGGAAAACTTGAGCTTCCGCCTGGCGACCGTAACCGGCATTGATCTGCCAGGTCATAAAATCCAATTATCTGACGATGCCGAAATAGCCTACGATTATCTTGTTCTGGCAGGAGGAACGACGGTTAATTACTTCAACACTCCTGGTGCTGCTGAGCATGCCATACCGCTCTATACACTTATGAACGCAGTCAAGCTTCGCAACCGAATCCTTGAGAGATTTGAAGCGGCCGATCGCGATCCCAGATTAATCAAGGACGGCGCGCTGAATTTTGTCATCGTTGGCGCCGGTCCAACGGGCGTTGAGACCGCCGGCGCGCTGTCCGACCTTTTCTATAACCTCCTGCCGCGTGATTTTCATCACCTTGCCACCGAAACAGCACGTGTAATCCTGGTAGAGATGGGGAAAGAAGTGCTCGCCGCGTTCCGGGAGAATCTTCGAGCGTACGCCAAAGAAGAACTGGAAAGCCGCGGAGTTGAAGTTCGGCTCGGAGAAGCCGTCGCTGAGGTTGGGCCGACCTTCGTGCGCTTGAAGTCCGGCGAAGAAATCAAAACTCATACACTGATCTGGGCAGCTGGTGTGCGGGTCAATGCGCTGGCGGATCTACTTGGACTCCCACAAGGTCGTGGTGGGCGCGTCAAACTCAATCCCGACCTCAGCGTGCCAGACCACCCGGAGTTGTTTGTCGTCGGTGATATGGGCGAAGTAGCCTCCGAAGGAGAAGTGCTGCCGCAACTCGGTTCGGTGGCGATGCAATCCGGTGAGCATGTCGGGCGACAGATATCGCGGCGAATCTTTGGAGAGCAAACGCAGCCCTTCAAATATTGGGACAAAGGATTCATGGCAACTATCGGACGCGGAGCTGCCGTGGTTGAGTTCCCGAACAAGAGCACACTCCATGGCCCATTAGCGTATTTCGCGTGGCTGGGCGTTCACCTGGTATTACTGAGTGGAATGCGAAACAGGATCGAAACGCTGTGGAACTGGGGTTGGTCCAGTCTCACACACGACCGTGCTGCCCGTATTATCATTGATGCGAAGGACGACGAAGGGAAAACAACTGACCGACATAACTCGGAAACCAACCTGTGATACCCGCGGAGTGGCCGACTGGCTTGTGAGTGGCGCGCGTTCAGCTTCAGAGCCAGACCAGGTTCTCGCAGAAACGTGCGAACGTCTTTGTGCTTTCGGTGTCCCGCTGTGGCGAGCGGAAGTCTTTGTGCGTACCTTGCACCCCGACATTGCCGGCCGCCGGTTCCGTTGGCAAGTGGGCCGCGATGTCTCGATATCAACAGGGACGTACGATCCTCCTGCGACGGCCGAGTCCAGAAAGAGCCTGGTCGAAAGGCTGTGCTCTGACGGTATTGCTATTCGCCGACGGCTCGCCGACGCTGATTGTCAAATGGACTTCCCAATACTACTTGAACTCCACGACGAGGGAGCAACAGATCTCCTGGCATCACCTTTGATTTTCACCGACGGTGATGTGCATGCGGCGTTGTGGATTACTCGTCAACCGGGTGGGTTCACCGACGATCAAATTGCTGGAATAGAAGCCATCGTTGAACCTTTGGCGAGAGTTGCCGAAGTGCGCGCGCTGCGACGAACTGCTACGAATCTGCTTGACACTTATGTGGGAAGCCGGACTGGAAAACGAATCCTCGCGGGTCAGATACGACGTGGGCACTGTGAAACCATCAATGCAGCCATCTGGCTCTCAGACATGCGTGGATTCACTGCTCTCTCTGACAAGTTCTCTCCTCGTATCATGATCGATCTTCTTAATCGATATTTTGATTGCCAGGTTCCGGTGATCTTAAACTACGCTGGAGAAGTTTTGAATTTTATGGGTGATGGACTGTTGGCAATGTTCCCCATCGAACGCGTGGACGAAACTGCACAAATCTGCGATCAAGTGCTAGCTGCGGCCATCGAGACTCGAGCCAGGGTGCTCTCAATGCCCAAATTGATTGAGATGGAGCACCTACCACCAGTTCGCTTCGGTTTAGCTTTGCATCTGGGTGAAGTTCTCTACGGCAACATTGGTGGTGGAAACCGATTGGACTTTACTTGTATCGGACCAGCCGTCAATCTTGCAGCCCGCCTGGAAAAGATCGCGGCGCAACAGGAACGAATCATTGTAACTTCCGCAGCGTTCGCCTCTCATTGCCAATTCCAACTCTCCGATCTGGGCCAGTTCTCCGTGCGGGGATTCGGAACCCCTCAGACTGTTTTTGGTCTGCCTGATGAGTGAGAGACTCGAGCAGTGATGTCTCAGGCACAGTGTCCTCTTGTTGTGTTCAATACACTTCTGCCACGAAGTGCCGTCCCTTCAGCGAGACCTGATCATCGTAAGCATTTTTCTTCGCACGGCTGGGCAGTTTCACTTTGTCCCGTCGTACCTTCTTATAGGGAATGAGACTGAGAAGGTGCGCAATGCAGTTGAGGCGCGCCTTCTTCTTGTCGTCTGAGTGAAGGATATGCCAGGGCGCAAACTGCGTATCGGTAGACTTCAGCATCAAGTCGCGGGCCTTAGAATAATCGTACCAGCGGCTGCGCGAAGGCAGATCGACAGGACTTAGTTTCCATTGACGCAGCGGATCCTTGATCCGCGCTTCAAAGCGCCGCTTTTGTTCGTCATTGCCAACCTCAAGCCAATACTTAATGAGTATGATTCCTGCGTCGACGGCGTATTTTTCAGCCTTCGGACAAACTTCGAGGAAATGGTTGCGCTGCTGTTTGGTGCAAAACCCCATCACGTATTCCACGCCGGCGCGGTTGTACCAACTGCGGTCGAAGATCACGATCTCGCCCGCTGCCGGAAAATGCTCCATGTAGCGCTGAATATACAACTCCGACTTCTCGCGGTCGGAGGGAGCGGGCAGAGCAGTGACGCGAAACACTCGCGGGCTCACACGCTCCGTGATCGCTCTGATCGTGCCGCCTTTTCCCGCGCCATCGCGGCCTTCGAAAACGACGACGACTCGCAAGCCCTTCGCTTTGACCCATTCCTGGAGCTGACAGAGTTTCCCCTGGAGCCGGAGCAGTTCTTTTTCGTATTTCTTCCGTTTGAGTTTTTGGTTCTCGTTACCGTTTTTTTTCTTCATAGTATCCCTTCATCCCGAGTGGCGACGACGCTTGACGCGCAGTTGGGCCAGTGAACGAGCTAATGCGGCATTGACGGAAGCCAACTCTGCGGCAGAGATCTTCTCGTGGAGCCGGGCCTCAGCTCGTCGACGTGCTTCTTCAGCCTTGGCCTCGTCGATCGTTTCGGCTGCAACGGCCATGTCAGTCAGGATCGCGACGCGGTCGTGTGTAACTTCCACCAGTCCTTCTCCCACGGCCAGAAACTTCGTTTGCCCATCTTTACGTACCATCATTTCGCCAGGCACCATTTGCGTCATTAGCCTGAGGTGATTGGGCAGAATTCCGATCTGTCCTTCTGTAGAACGCAGTCCAACCATTTCCACGTCTTCAGAGTAAGCAGTGCCCTCCGGCGTTACGATTTGCAGGTTTAATGTCTTCGCCATGTTCATCCCCCATTAAGAAACGACCGCAGGACCCGACGCTACCGCGTTACGGTACTGACCTGATTGCGCTCTCACTTGATTTCCTCAATCCCGCCTTTCATGTAGAAGTTTCCTTCGGGAACATCGTCGTGCTTGCCGTCCAGGATCTCTTTGAAACCACGAACTGTTTCAGCGACCGGCACCTGCTTACCCTCACGTCCAGTGAAAGCCTGGGCCACGCTGAAAGGCTGACTCAGAAAACGTTGAATCTTGCGCGCTCGGTAAACTGTCAACTTATCCTCGGGCGAAAGTTCATCCAGTCCCAGGATGGCGATGATGTCTTGCAAATCTTTGTAGCGTTGCAGCACAGCCTGCACTCGACGCGCGACGTCATAGTGCTCCTGGCCCACCACCTCTGGTGCGAGTGCCCTCGAGGTCGATGCCAGTGGATCCACAGCCGGATAGATTCCCAACTCGGCAATCGCACGGTCTAATACGACGGTTGCATCCAGGTGCGCGAAGGTCGTGGCCGGCGCCGGATCAGTCAAGTCGTCGGCGGGCACATAAACAGCCTGGAAGGAAGTAATCGAACCTTCTTTGGTTGAGGTGATGCGCTCCTGCAGGGCACCCATTTCAGCAGCGAGTGTCGGCTGATAACCAACAGCGCTGGCAGTCCGGCCGAGCAGCGACGACACTTCCGAGCCCGCCTGAGAAAACCTGAAGATGTTGTCGATGAAGAGCAGCACGTCCTGATTCTTCTCGTCGCGAAAGTACTCGGTGATCGCGAGACCGGACAGAGCTACGCGCAAACGCGCGCCGGGCGGTTCATCCATCTGGCCATACACCAGAGCAATCTTGGATGACTTTAGATCATTCTGATTGATGACCCCCGCCGCTGACATTTCGTTATAGAGGTCATTACCTTCCCGAGTACGTTCACCGACTCCGGCAAACACAGACACACCGCCGTGGAGCTTCGCAACGTTATTGATGAGTTCCATGATCACCACAGTCTTGCCCACACCGGCGCCGCCGAAGGCCCCGACCTTGCCGCCTTTCAAGAACGGACAGATCAAGTCGATGACCTTAATGCCTGTGGGAAACACCTGCGGCGAAGTCGATTGGTCCACGAGCGGCGGCGCCGGACGATGAATCGGATAGTATTTCTCCGCCTCAACTGGCCCCCGCTCGTCCACCGGATTTCCGGTTACGTCAAAGATCCGGCCCATGACACCTTCGCCGACGGGCACGTGTATTGGTCCACCCGTATCAACGACTTCAAAGCCGCGTTTGAGTCCTTCGGTACCGGACATGGAGATCGTCCGGACCCACTTGTCTCCGAGATGCAGCTGCACCTCTAGCGTTATTTTTACAGGCTGGTCCTTGATCTTATATTCGACCGACAACGCGTTATAGATTCTGGGCAACGTGTCCGGAAATTCCACGTCTACAACTGGACCAGCGACTTGAACGATTTTGCCTTTACTCATATGTAACCCTCTTCAATAGTTGCGTCTCATCTTTCCTCTGCGAAATCTCCGCGAACTCTGCGTCTCGGCTGTGAATGAACCTATGAAAGGATTCACCGCAGAGACGCTGAGCACACTGAGGACGCGCAGAGAATTCAAAAATTACAGCGCCAATCATTTCTTCCCTCATTCAGCTCGCCTGGCCGCCGGCGATTTCCAGCAACTCCTTCGTAATATTGCCCTGTCGTAGCTTGTTGTATTCAAGCGTCAAATCATCGATCAGCTTCTCGGCGTTATCGGTGGCGTTCTTCATCGACACCATGCGTGCGCTTTGCTCACTGGCTTTCGCATTGAGCAAAACTTCATAGACATAAAAATTGAGATAATGCGACAGGAGGTAGCCGAGTATGGCCTCGGGACTGGGCTCAAACACAGCTTCCTTGAGGGCCTTTAGTTCCGCTTCGGGTTCAGCGCCGGGGATCTTCAGTCCTTTGATTTCACCTACCGGAAGAAACTCCAGATCCATAGGTTGCTGTGTGAGCGTGTTAACGAATCGCGTAGCCAGAATCCTGACTTGGTCCACTTCCCTCTTCACGAAAAGGTCGCGCGCAAACGTGGCGATTGCCCGGGCTTCAGGAAATCGCGGCGAATCGCCATAACTAAATTCAGCGATAAGCTGCCGGCGAGTGCCGTTAACGAATTGTGCAGCCTTACGTCCGGCAGCGATGAAGACTGTCGATTGCGGATCGAATTGTGTGGCCAGCCGAAACAGGTTGCTATTGAGCGCCCCACACAACCCTTTATCCGCTGCAACCAGGATCACTGCACGTTTACGTACCTGTCGGACCTCAAGTAACGGGTGGTTGAACTCACGCAGTTGTGTTGTTGCTTCGCGCTGGAAACGGTACATGAGCTGCACAAAGGGATGGCCGGTGAGGGCGGCCTGTTGGGCTTTCCGCATCTTCGACGCGGCCACCATCTGCATTGCTTTGGTGATCTGCGCCGTGCTGCCTACTGAATGGATGCGTCTGCGAATGTCGCGCGTACTATGCATCGTTCATTTCCAAGTCTGCTTAAATGAGTCGGTGGCCGTTTTCAATTCACTAGCCAAAGGTTCACTAATGGTTTTTTCGTGCGCGATTTTTTGGAGCAACTCCGCCTTTCGCAAGGTCAGGAACTCCGTCAACTTGCTCTGGAACTCTTTGGTCCGTTCTACCGGCACAGCATCGAAGTGGCCATTCTGAACCGCCCACAGCAGCGCCACCTGAACCTCGACGGGGATGGGGCTGTACTGTGCTTGCTTGAAGACTTCGACGATGCGCTTACCGCGATCGATCTGTGCTTGCGTCTTGGCATCCAATTCCGAACCGAATTGGGCGAAAGCCGCCAGTTCTCGAAACTGGGCCAGGTCACCCTTGAGTTGGCCGGCGACCTGCTTCATGGCTTTGAGCTGCGCCTCGGAACCCACCCGCGAAACCGACAGGCCCACGGAGATCGCCGGGCGCACGCCCTGGTAGAACAAGTCAGTCTCCAGGTAAATCTGTCCGTCCGTAATCGAGATAACGTTCGTCGGAATGTACGCAGAGACGTCGCCAGCCTGTGTTTCGATAATGGGTAAGGCAGTGAGTGACCCGTTGCCATATTTCTCACCGACTCGTGCGGCCCGTTCGAGCAAGCGGCTATGCAGATAGAACACGTCACCCGGATATGCCTCTCTACCTGACGGTCGCTTCAACACGAGAGATACCTGACGATACGCCACAGCATGCTTGGAAAGATCGTCAAAAACAATTAACGCATCCATGCCGTTGTCCATGAACCATTCCCCCATGGCTGTTCCTGCGAATGGCGCGAGATACTGGTTCGTGGCTGAGTCGGATGCTGATGAATCAACGATGATCGTGTAGGGCATCGCGCCGGCTTCTTCAAGCACTGTGATCAGGCGGGCAACACTGGACTGCTTTTGACCAATCGCGACGTAGATACAGTAGATCGGGCGAAAGTCTTTATCTCCTGCCACCTCTGCCGCCTTGTTTAAGCGAGCCTGGTTGATGATGGTATCGATACAGATGGTGGTCTTACCCGTAGAACGATCACCGATGATCAGTTCACGCTGGCCGCGGCCGATGGGAATCATTGCATCGATGGGCATGATGCCCGTTTGCAGCGGCTGTTTGACTGGGCTTCGCCGGATGATGCCGGGAGCGAGTTTCTCAACCGGATAAGCAACATCACTTTGGACCGGGCCTTTGCCGTCCAGTGGCTCGCCCAACGTATTCACCACGCGCCCGAGCAAACCTTTACCGACCGGCACTTGGAGGAGCTTTCCCGTCGCGCGGACCTCGTCACCTTCTTCGAGCTGGGTATAGTCGCCGAGAATCACCACTCCTACCTCGGTCTCGTCGAGGTTCAGTGCGAGGCCGGTAATGCCGTGGCCCAGGTCGATCATCTCGTTGAGCATCGCGTCGCTCAGGCCATCAATCCGCGCGACGCCGTCGCCGATTTCGCGGATGACACCCACATTTTCCTTGCGCGCGGTTGTCTTAGCTCCCGCGATTTGCTCTTCAATTTCCAGTAATAGATTCGCCATCTGTTTCTACCTCAATTCACCAGGGGAGAAGGCACCAAGCCGCGCTATCGGGCTCACGCCGTCGACTCAAAAACTGTTCTCCAGTGCAGCCAGCCCCGCCTTGACGCTGCCGTCATACAGATCGCTGGCCACTCTTATGCGCAGGCCACCGATCAACGTTGGGTTCTCTGCGAACGAAGTGCTCAACTCGGGACCGTATGCTCGAACCAAGCTCGCCTGAACGTTTGCTTGGAAGTCCGGAGTCAACGACACCGCGCTTTCAACTCTCGCCATATGTCTTAGTCG
>Ga0114129_10017460_pt1 | contig 10218 bp, 12 predicted proteins | sample RhiMetdeltSRZDD1_FD_80071 | JGI IMG/M metagenome (GOLD analysis project Ga0114129, IMG submission 80071) | Populus rhizosphere microbial communities from Tennessee, USA - Rhizosphere MetaG P. deltoides SRZDD1 (version 2) (version 2) | ecosystem: Host-associated > Plants > Roots > Rhizosphere >... | reverse complement strand
GTGGACCCGCACGGAGCTCGAGCAGACGATGGCGTACGAGGCGAAACTGCAGCCCGGGAAGGTCAACTGATGGCTACCCAGGTGGTGTACGGCGAGCATTCGCGCCAGGCGATGCTGCGCGGCATCAATCAGCTTGCCGACGCGGTCATGGTCACGCTTGGTCCGAGAGGGCGCAACGTGCTTCTCGGCCGCAGCTTCGGCGCCCCGACGATCACGAAGGACGGGGTGACCGTCGCCAGGGAGATCGCGCTAAAGGACACCCAGGAGAACATGGGCGCGCAGATGGTGCGCGAGGTCGCGAGCAAGACCTCCGACACGGCCGGCGACGGAACGACCACCGCCACGGTGCTCGCGCGGGCGATCTACCGCGAGGGGATGCGGCAGGTCGTCGCCGGCGCCAACCCGATGGATCTCAAGCGCGGCATCGACACGGCCGTGGACGCCGTCGTCGGATATATCAAGACGATCGCGCGCGAGGTCGGCGGCGACATGATCGCGCAGGTCGGGACCATCTCGGCCAACGGCGACGAGACGATCGGCCGGCTCATCGCGGAGGCCGTCGGGAAGGTCGGCAAGGACGGCGTCATCACCGTCGAGGAAGGCAAGACGCTCGACAGCACCCTCGACCTGGTCGAAGGGATGCAGTTCGATCGCGGGTACGTCTCGCCGTATTTCGTGACCGATCCCGAGCGGATGACCGTCCTGCTCGAGGACGCGGTCATCCTGCTGCACGAGAAGAAAATCAGTTCGATCACCAACCTGCTTCCGCTCCTCGAGCGGGTGGCGAAGCTGGGACGGCCGCTGCTCGTGATCGCGGAGGACCTCGAGACCGAGGTGCTCGCCATGCTCGTCGTCAACAAGCTTCGCGGCACCCTGAAGGTCGCCGCGGTCAAGGCGCCGGGCTACGGTGACCGCCGCAGGGAAACGCTCGAGGACATCGCGATCCTCACGGGCGGCCGGGTGCTCAGCGAAGATCTGGGCATCAAACTCGAGACCGTGACGATCGAGGATCTGGGCAGCGCCAGGAAAGTCACAATCGACAAGGACTCCACGACGATCATCGAGGGGGCTGGCACGAAGGCGGCCATCGAGGGCCGCGTGAAGCAGCTACGCGCCCGGGTCGAGGAAGCTTCGTCGGAGTACGACCGCGAGAAGCTCCAGGAGCGGCTCGCCAAGCTCGTGGGCGGGATCGCCGTGATCAAGGTCGGGGCGGCCACCGAGAGCGAGATGAAAGAAAAGAAGGCGCGCGTCGAGGACGCCATGCACGCCACGAAAGCCGCGGTCGAAGAGGGCATCGTCGCCGGCGGCGGTGTGGCGCTCCTGCGCGCTGCGAGCGCGCTGGACGCGCTGGCGCTCGAAGGCGACCAGAAGATCGGCGCCGGCATTGTCCGCCGCGCGATCGAAGAGCCGATGCGGCTGATTGCCGCAAACGCGGGGTTCGAGGGCGCCGTTGTCGTCGCCAGGGTCAGGGAGATGGCCGCGGACGAGGGCTTCAATGCAGCCACCGAGACCTACGAGAACCTCGTCGCAGCGGGCGTGATCGACCCGGCCAAGGTCGTGCGGGCCGCGCTGCAGAATGCCGCGTCGGTCGCTTCGCTGCTGCTCACGGCCGAGGCGCTGATTTCGGAAATCGTCTGATCCGGCCCGATCCGGGCGTGGGCCGCAAGGGAGACTATCGCCGCTTCCCCGCGCCGCCCTCGTTTTCCCAACCGGAAATGGCGTTCCGCAGGACCGCGAGCCGGTGAATCGCAGCTGCGCGCAGGCGCTCGGCGTCCGCAGCAATCCCGGCTTCTCCGGCCCGCTCGACCTGCGGAATCCGACGATCCAGCGCCTCCACGATCTCCCGCAGCGCAGAGACCGGGTCGGACACTGCGGGCGCGACATCGTGCATCCGCGCGCGCGAGAGCGCCCCTTCCGCGTACACGCGCGTCAGCCCCGACGCCCACCGTTCCATCGTCACGCGATCGCGCTGATGGGTTTCGATCGGCGTCGCATAGCCGGTGGATCCGTGCGAATCCGCCTGCACGAACTCGAGCCACCCTTCCCAGGTGCCGTCATCGCATTGACGTGCCATCGCGCTCGCGTGAAACACGCCTCGCGCGTCGGCAACGGAGCCTGGCAACTGCATCATCAGATCTGTCATGAGCCATTCCTTACAGGAGACGCCTAGAGACCGCGGCCACCGCGCCGAGCAACAGCGGGAGTGCCCAGACGAGCGCGGTCGCAATCACCAGATCAGATGCGACACCCCACGCACGTTGGAACCAGCCGCGGGTGACGATGGCGGTCAATACAAGCCTCCTACCTGCAGTCTAGGGATTCTGATCCGAGTGCGATGTTCCCTAACGCACATCCAGCCCGCATCATGCCGTCGGCAAGCTCGGGGCCGGGTGTTAAGGGGTGTTCAATTGTGAACAGCGCGCGCCGGCGCTCGACAGATACGCTCTCGGTGCCTCTCCCCAATTCGAGCCGCAGGGTTCAATACCCGCCTTCGCTCTATTGCCGGCTGAATAGTTGACGATCCCGCTGGTGCCGTCGGCTTATCTCCTGAAGCGGGTCACCTGCCGGAACAGATCCGGGCCGTCGGCTTCCCAGCCGTCGGCGCTATCGCGTTCCGTCAGCGAGCGCATCCGTTCGAGCGCCGCCTTCCGGTCGCGATCCCCGGTTGCGAGGATGAAGGCGCCTTCGGCTCCAGTTCTGCGGAGGATGCTCCACGTCAACCCGCCGAACCGCATGATGTAGTCGCCCTCGATGGGCTTCGTGATGTATGTGGGCCGCTGCATCAGCGGGCCCTCCGCGTGCTCGGCGCTCCGCCGCCCTCGCGCTGATGCTCGGCGATCGTGGCGTCATCCATCAGCACGCTCGGCGGCTGGCCGCTGTCCGAACCGAATTCCGGTCCGCCGATGGACCCTGGCTGCCGGTACGTCAAGGTGTTCCGCTCGCGTTCGCCGGGAATCATCAACCCCGTGGACGGACGTGCGTCGCTCGTGTTGTCCATGTCGTCACCTTTCGCTCGCGACCGTTACACGCGTGGCCATAGCTGGATCACCAGGTTGGCGGCGACCGCGGCAAAAGCCACCAGGGCCACGACCTTCGCGTACATGCGCCAGCGGCGGTCGCTTCGCGCGGAGGCGATCGACCAGTCATCCCATCGAGCCTGCTCGTCGCGCGCGTCGGCCTTCACGGACGTCATACCCGGTCCCCGCGGTCGTGCATGATTTCGGCGAGGGTTTGACGAGGCGCCTCCGGCCACAGCCGAACGAGAGCGACGGGAGGCCCGAGCGCAACCGTCGCGAAATACAGCCAGCTGCGGCCCGATGACGCGTCGAGCCCGATGAACGCGAACATGACAAGGGCGATCCAACACGCCGACAGAACCCACCGCGTGTACGGAGTGGACATGAAGCCCGGCTTTCTAAAGGGCTTTGATGAGGCTGACCGCAGGAAGGACGTGCGGAGGATCAGCGTTCAGGAAAGCAGTGCAACGATCAGTGTACGTCCCGCGGCGCCACCCGACAAGGGAAATCACGCGAGACACAGGCGATGCGACGCCATCGCGCGCGCATGAAACGCGCCTCGCGCGGGCGACGATGGCCGGAAACCGCATCATCAGATCAGTCATGAGAAATCCCGCGCAGCAGAAGCCTGAGCACACCGGCCACCGCGCCAAGCAATAGCGGGAGTGCCCACAGCACCGCTGTCGCAATCAGCAGATCGGATGCGACATCCCACGCACGCCGGAACCACGAGCGGGTGACGATGCCGGTCATGCCTGATGCATACAGAAAGTGTACGGACTGTCTCCCGATTTCGATGTTCCCAAGTGCACATCAACGCGCTTTGTCCGCAGGTCCCGGGGTGTTCAATAGTGAACATCGTGTGCCGGCCATCGACAGATAGACTCTCTTTGGCCTCCCCCGATTAAGAGGCACATTCGTCACGTGTCCTGGTATGACCATTTCCGCACGCCCCGGCAACGGGACCGTTCGATACGACCTCCGCCTCTTTGCCACCTCGCGCTCGAATTGCCTGCTGATAGGGCCCGATGCGCTGGTTGACGACGCCTTGACGGCGTTGCAACCCTTCTTCAGGCACGTTCCCGTGTTCCTCGACGGCCGGCACCTCCTCGAATTGCCCTCGTCTTCGCGTGCGGCGACATTCGTCGTTCGACATGTCGGGGAGCTGAACATGTCGCAACAGAAGGCGCTTTCCTCCTGGATCGAATCGGCGCCCAGCCGCGTTCAGGTCGTCTCGACGTCGGCAGGCCCGATATGGCCGGCCGTCGAGGGTCGGCCGTTCCTCGCATCGCTCTATTACCGCCTGAATACGATGACGATCTCGCTGGGTGTGGCGCATTGACGCGTCCCGCTTCCAACCCGTCGGGCGTGGTCCACGGCGGTGAACGGACGAGTCCGCGCGAGTGCCCGGCAGATGAGATAACCGGGCCCAGTGGCGCTGCTGCCGACACAGACGCGGCGGCGATGTTCTATGCCTGCGCCCTCGATCTGCTGGCGGAAACCGAGGCGCAGCACCGCGCGGTGATCGAAGCACACACGCGTCTTGAAGTGTGCCTCGCAGAGTGGAGACTCAATCCGCCGACGCCAGCAGGCCGCCGCGATCGCCTGTCGTTCATCGCCGGCATGGTGCACGAGGTGGTTGCGGCCCTGCGCGTGCAGCGAACGCTCGCCGCCGACATGCTGCGCGCGATGTCGGCGCTTCGAGCAAACGGCGAACAGGGCCGATGAACGTCCGGCCGCCTCCAGTGGTGCTCGTGCTCGGCATCGGAGTCGCTGACCCCAGCCCCCTGCCTCTCCCACGTCTCCCTGTGTCTCGATTCCACGTTTTCGATCAGAGGTGCACATCCGATGGCGTCGAGGCCGCGAAAGCGCTTCGCCCCGACGTGGTCCTCGTCGACGTTGGCCGGGATCACGCCAGGGGCCTCGACCTGTGCCGATCCCTGCATGCGGAACCCGAAACCCGCAGCATTCCTCTCATCGCCATTACCGGCGACGCCACAATCGGACGGTTCATGATCACGATGCGCGTCAAGGTGTGCGACGCGGACAGCCTGAGCCACGAGATCAACGGCCTGATCTCCTGACGCGCGCCATCTGCAGAACAGGCAGGTGCCGCCCGACGCAACGTGGTGATCAGGGGCGGCGGCGCGTGCGTGGCCGGAATCGACCGCCCGCCGGGGCCCCCGGGTGCGGCGAACGCGGGGCATGGGGTGGACGCGGGGCGTGCGCCGGCCGCGGCGCCGAACCGCGGCGTTCGGCGTTCTTCTTCGATCGCTCGCGCTCCCGGGCCTTCCTCGCGCGGATCTCCGCGATCCGTTGTGCGTGGGGAATCTCGAGGGGCTTCGCACCGCGCGCAGCGTAGTTGAAGTCCGGAAGCGTCACGCGCAGCAGCGTCCGCCCGATCGCGCGCTCGATCGCGCGCCAGTCGGCTTCCTCCTGCGGTGACACCAGCGTGAACGCCTCTCCGGTCAGCTCCGCGCGCCCCGTGCGGCCGACGCGATGAATGTAGTCGTCGGGCACCGCCGGCACGTCGAAGTTGACGACGTGGCTGAGCGCCTCGACGTCGATGCCGCGCGCCGCGATGTCGGTCGCCACGAGAACCGGATATCTCCCGCTCTTGAAGCCGGCAAGCGCCTGCGTCCGCTGGCTCTGCGACCGGTTGCCGTGAATCCGCTCGGCCTTCACGCCTTGCTGCACCAGATAATCGGCGAGCTGGTTGGCGCGGTGCTTCGTGCGCGTGAAGACGAGCGCCTGCTGGAGGATGTTGCGGCGGAACAACTCGAGCAGCAGCGGCGGCTTGAGATCCTGCGCTACCGGATAGGCGGCCTGTGTGATGCCGACGGCGGGCGCCGCCTTCCGCTGCAGGCTGATCGTCACCGGCTTCTTCAACATCTCGGACGCCAGCGTCCCAATGGGGGCGGGCATCGTCGCGCTGAAGAACAGCGTCTGCCGCCGCGCGGGAATGTGACGGAGGATCCGCCGGATGTCCGGCAGGAAGCCCATGTCGAGCATGCGATCGGCTTCGTCGAGCACGAGGTACTCGAGCCCACCGAGCTTCGCGTACGGCGCGCGCGCGTGGTCGAGCAGACGGCCAGGGGTTGCCACGATCACGTCGACACCGCTTCTGAACGCGTGCTCCTGCGGCCCCATGCCGACGCCGCCGTAGACCGAGGCGCCCGTGAGAGCGGTATGGACCGCAAGCCCGTTGAAGTCTTCGAGAATCTGCGCGGCAAGCTCGCGCGTGGGCGTCAGCACCAGGACCCGCGTGACGCGGCGCGGCCGGTCAATCAGCCGATGGAGGATCGGCAGCAGGAACGCCGCGGTCTTGCCGCTTCCGGTTTGCGCGCACGCGAGCAGGTCGCGCCCCTCGAGCGCCGGCGGGATCGCCGCTTCCTGGATGGGAGTCGGCCGGACGAAACCGAGCTCCCGGATGCCCTTGAGCAGGTCGGCGTGCAGCCCGAGCGAAGTAAACGGCACGCGCTTACACCCCCATCCGCGTCTTCAGCTCGCCGTCGATCGCGTTCATGAAGTCGTCGGTCGTCAGGAAGGGGTGATCTCCGCGGATGAGAATCGCCAGGTCCTTCGTCATCCGTCCCGATTCGACGACGTCCACGCAGACCTGCTCGAGCGTCTCGGCGAACGTCACGACGTCTGGCGTGTTGTCGAACGTGCCGCGGTACTGCAGGCCGCGCGTCCAGGCATAGATCGACGCGATGGGGTTGGTCGACGTCGGCTTCCCCTGCTGGTGCAGCCGGTAGTGGCGCGTCACGGTACCGTGCGCGGCCTCCGCTTCCACCGCCTTGCCGTCCGGCGACATGAGCACCGACGTCATGAGACCGAGTGAGCCGTAGCCCTGGGCGACGGTGTCGGACTGCACGTCGCCATCGTAGTTCTTGCACGCCCACAGGTAGCCGCCGTTCCACTTGAGGCTCGCCGCCACCATGTCGTCGATCAGCCGATGCTCGTAGGTGAGCCCCTTCGCCTCGAACTGCGACTTGAAATCGGCCTCGAAGATCCGCTGGAAGGTGTTCTTGAACGTGCCGTCGTAGACCTTGAGGATCGTGTTCTTGGTCGAGAGATACACGGGGTAGTTTCGCCCGAGCGCGTAGTTGAAGCAGGCGCGCGCGAAGCCTTCGATCGACGAGTCGAGGTTGAACATCCCCAGCGCGACGCCGCCCCCCTTCGTCTTGATCACTTCGCGTTCGATCGCGGCGCCGCCGTCGTCGGGCGTGAAGCTGATCCTGATCGTACCGGCACCGGGGAAATGGAAGTCCTGCGCACGATACTGATCGCCGAAGCCGTGGCGCGCGACGACGACCGGCTTGTCCCAGTGGGGGACGATGCGCGGCACGTTGCGGCAGATGATCGGCTCGCGGAAGATGGTGCCGTCGAGGATGTTGCGGATGGTGCCGTTCGGCGACCGCCACATCTGTTTCAGGTTGAACTCCTTGACGCGCGCCTCGTCCGGCGTGATCGTCGCGCACTTCACCCCGACGCCGTGCTGGCGGGTCGCGTTGGCGGCGTCGATCGTGATCTGGTCGCCGGTGCGGTCGCGCGATTCAATCCCGAGGTCGAAGTACTTCAGGTCGATGTCGAGGTACGGGAGGATGAGGGTTTCGCGGATCTTCTGCCAGATGATCCGCGTCATCTCGTCACCGTCCATCTCGACGACGGGGTTCTTTACCTTGATCTTGGCCATTCACTCTCCTGGACCATTGGCATTCTTTGTGCTCTTTCCCCTGATGGAACAAACTTCGAATTCTAGATCGAATCGCTGCAGTCGTTGTAGATTACGCAGCGGGAGACCGGGACCATGGTGACGAGGCCAGCTGTCACGCTCACGCTCATAGCGATTCTCACGGCGTCAGCATCGGTGGTGCTCGACGCGCAGCGCGGCGGCGGCGGCGGCGCGCGCATGGTCGCCGCGACCGCGAGTGGTGCCGGCGTCATGAACGGCGGCACGCGTGGTGCCGGTGGGGGCATGCAAGGTGGTGGCGGCGGTGGCATGCGTGGCGGCGGTGGGGGTATGCAAGGTGGTGGTGGTGGCGGTGGCATGCGTGGCGGCGGCGGTGGCGGCCGCGGCGGCGGTGGATTTCGGTTCCAGGGCCGCGTGAACATGCCGTCCGCGCTGCCGTCGATCAACCGGCCCTCATTCCCCATCGATGGTTTCAATCGACCGGCGTTCCCGCTCAGCGGTCCGCTCGGCTTCGGGCCCGCGCCGCGGTCGCCCTTCGACGCGCGCCGCGGCACCTTTACCCGCATTCACCCCTTTGGGTCGTACGGCTCGTCGATCGGCTACGGCTACGGCGCCGCCTACGGTCCCTCGTACGAACCGGAGAGCACCTACGACAAGATGTACCGCACGCCGCCGGAGCCCGAGGCGACGACGGGCACGCTGTTCCTCGAGGTGACGCCATCGACGGCACTCGTCTTCGTGGACTCGGCCTACGTTGGAACCGTCAGCGATCTGCAGACGCGCGGCGTGATGCTCTCGCAGGGACGCCACTGGCTCGATCTCGAGGCGCCCGGCTACGAGAAGAAAACGATCGAGATCACGATCAGGCCCGGCGAGCCGTTGCACTATCGCTTCGACCTGGTGGCGACGCGCAGCGTCGCCGCCACCGTCGTTCCCGAACGGCAGGAAACGATGTACGCGATTCCCGGCTGCTACGGCGGCAACAGGCCGCCGGTCGCCGCGAACCTGCCGCGCGGGTGCGACATCGCGAAGGTGCGCGTCATTCGTCCCCAGCCGCGCGTCAATTAGCATCATCGGTAGCCAGAGCCCGCCCGACTGAGCTAGCGTACGCGCCATCTCAGAGGAGGACCGCCATGGCCCACGGCTTTCGGACCTCTGGTTGGACGCGGCGCGACGCCATCGGCATGCTCGTCACCGCGGCTGCTGGCGTCGCACTCCCCCGCGGCGCGGCCGCAGCTCCACCCACGTTTCCGCGCGGCAGTGTCATTCGCACCGTTCTCAAGGACTACGATCCCGACGAGCTCGGTGGCGCCGCGACCCTGTTTCACGAACATCTGTCGCTGGCGCCGGACTTCCTGGCGCGCTTCGCCGAATACACCGCCGCCACCAGGGCTGCAGCGGGACTGCCGGCAGTGCCGCCGGCGCCACCGGCCTCGCTGGCGTTCATGCACGACCTCGACCTGATGGTCCAGGAGATGACCGCCGCCAGGCGCGAAGGCATCGGTTGCATCGTCGATGGCGGCCATCCGGACATGGGCCGGGACATCGACTTCCTGCGGCAGCTGTCGATGAAATCGCAGATGCCGATCGTGGCGAGCGCTGGTCTCTATACGCAGCCGTTCTATCCGAAGGCGATCGAGACGATGAACGAAGACGAGATCGTCCGCGCGCTGGTGAAGCAGGTGGAACAGGACCCCGTCGGCGCCTTCGGCGAGATCGGTTCGTGGGACGACATGACGGTCACCGAGCGAAAGGTGTTCCGGGCGATCGGCCGGGCACACGTCGCCACGAACCTGCCGATCTTCACGCACACGGGCATCCCCGGAAAGGCCGCGCTCGAGCAACTCGATCTCCTGGAGGATGCCGGGGTGCGCCCCGATCGCGTCGTGATCGGCCATCTGGGCAATCTCGTCGACCCGAACGCCCAGGTGCAGAAAGCCATCTGCAGGCGCGGCGCGTTCGTCGGATTCGATCGCCAGGGTGGACCCACCGACGGCGACCAGGTCCCGATGGTGATCGCGCTGCTGAATGCCGGGTTCGCCGACAACCTGATGTTCTCCTCGGACCTCGCGCGCGAGAACTTCATCCAGCACAACGGCGGCCCGGGGTACTCGAAGACGCTCTCCGTGTTCGTGCCCAGGCTGAAAGCTGCGGGCGCAAACGATGACGTCCTGCGGAAGATCATGGTCGACAATCCGCGGCGCTTCCTTGCGTATGTCCCGAAGAAACGCCGGAGTTGACCAGCGGATCGAACGCTAGGCTGGCAGCGGCGGCATCGGAAGGCCCGGCGTGGCGAACATCATCTCGGTGATCGCCTTGATGCTGCGATTCCCGTATCTGAAGGGAACGATCAGCCGCAGAGGCGCGCCGTGTCTCGGTGGGATCGGCGCGTCGTTCATCATCCACGCGAGCATGACCTGCGGATGCCTCAGCGTGGCGACTTCCTCGTCGATGTAGTTGCGGTCCGACGCGATCAGGCGACAGTAGTGCGCGCCGGGAATCAGG
>Ga0114129_10017459_pt1 | contig 10219 bp, 10 predicted proteins | sample RhiMetdeltSRZDD1_FD_80071 | JGI IMG/M metagenome (GOLD analysis project Ga0114129, IMG submission 80071) | Populus rhizosphere microbial communities from Tennessee, USA - Rhizosphere MetaG P. deltoides SRZDD1 (version 2) (version 2) | ecosystem: Host-associated > Plants > Roots > Rhizosphere >... | reverse complement strand
TTAGCAGGTATGGATGGGGGACCGGGACACGAGTCTTTTCATGAAGTTGCTCAATAAAAAACTTCTCGGTTGGGAATTGCCAATCATAGTGCGGACAGCCTCGTAATACAAATTCGCCTGTGGTACTGGTAACAAACAAGTTTTGACCGAAAAGACCAAAGGGTATGGGCTCTGCGTGTAGGAATGTACCCAGCTCAAAGTGACTGAGCGCGCGCTGCAGCTGCTCATCTGAGATATTTCCGAGTCGGTTTGAATATTCTCGAATGGCCATCGCCGCTTCGTTATACATCCTGCATGACGGCGCTGCGTCCGCCATCGATCAAAATTGTATTGCCTGAGATATTCCCGGCCAGCGGACTGCACAGGAAGGCACATAATGCTCCAACATCCGCCGGAGTGCCCAGGCGTCCTACAGGATGCAAGTCCTCGATTTGTTTCCGCTTGGCGGCCGGGTCTGGAAATTCTTTGAACCAGGCGTCAGCGAGAGGCGTGTCTACGAAGCCAGGAGCAACTCCAACGGCGCGAATATGCGGACCCCATTCAATGGCGATCGATTGGACGAGCGCCACCAGGCCAGTCTTGGATACGTTGTACGGGAAAGAATTGGGTATTGTATACAGTGAATGATTGGAAGTAATAATGACGATCACCGGCGCAGCGGATCGATCAAGAAATGGTTTTGCCGCTTGCACCACGCGCCAATGCGCGGCCAGGTTGAGGTTCATATTCGCTTCCCAATCTTCCTCGGTGGCTTTCTCAACACCCTTGAAAAAATTACGGCCGGCATTCGAAATTACAAGGTCCAACCCACCTAGTTGTTGAGCCCCCCATTCGACGATGGCACGCGCCGCGGCCTCATCCGCTACATCTACGGATTGATAGAACCCGCGTCGGCCGTGCTTGTGAGTCTGTTCCAGGAAGCTTCGCGCCCCTGCATCCGCTTCACTCTCCAACCCGCAGCCGGCTACATCACAACCGGCCAGGGCCAATGTGTTGGCAATGCCCGCGCCGATGCCACTGCTGACACCGGTGATGAAGGCACGATAATTGGCGAGATCGATCGGTAGAGTCATATCAAATGAATTAATTTTGTGGCTTTAACTCGCGGGCTGTCGACGTTCCCAGCCGGAACGGAAGAGTGGCAGATAATTATCCGGGTTATAAGGATGCTTCGCTGCCTCTTCATAGTTCAAGTCCGTGCCCCAACCCTCACGACTGTCTTCCAATTCAATATAGCCTTCCTTTACGGTCACAGGATTCGTGAGGATCTGACGACTCCAATCATCGTTGAAATCATCAAATATTTCGTGGATGAAGAAGTTGGGCGTGGCCGTGTTGAGGTGGGCACACACCAGCGAGCAAAGAGGTCCCTGGGCGCTGTGAGGCGCTGTAACACCGTTGTGGGCATGAACCATCCCACACACCTGCTTCGCGGCTGCCAGACCCAGGAATTGCGGTTCGAGTTGAATAATGTGAACCGCATCATGAGCCAGCAATTCAGCGAACTGCTGCGGGCTGTAATAATCCTCGCCACATGCAATCGGTATTGGACTGCGCCTCGCCACTTCGACCATCTGTGAAATCGATTGAGGGGGGACCGGCGCTTCAAACCAGGTCGGTCGATACTTTGTTATCGCGTCGGCGAATTGCAGCGCAGTATGCGGGCTAAAGCGGTTGTGGGCCTCGATCAGGATATCCACGTTCGGGCCGACCGCATCGCGTACAGCCGCGATGATCTCAACCGCCAGCGCGAAATCTGCGCGATCGACCACGCGCCAGGCCGATCCGAAGGGGTCAAACTTTAATGCGGTATAGCCGCGCGCTACTACCTCTTTTGCCTTATCGTGAAAACTCCCTGGTTCGCGCGGGCCGCGATACCAGCCATTGGCATACACACGCAACCTTTCATGGCAACGGCCGCCGATCAGTTTGTAAACAGGTTGATGGGTGACTTTCCCCATGATATCCCAACAGGCGAACTCAATCCCGGCCAGTGCCGCGCCGTGGATCTGTCCACCGTCCGAATACACTTCGCGAAATAACTTAAGCGTGTGATTTTCCACATCAAATGGGTCTTCGCCGATCACGAAGCGTTTGAGTTCCTGTATGGCAGCCTCCACCGTTTTTGCAAACCCATTCAACGTAGCTTCACCCAAACCATGGATACCCTCGTCGGTATCTACGCGGGTAAAGACCCAGTTCTTCCACGGATTGCCGACGATATGCACAGTGACATCAGTGATTTTCATGAGATCAACTCGATTTCCAGCCACCACGATTTCGGATCATTGGATGGAAGCGTGGCAAATAAATGATAGTGAGCTACCGCATCTGCCAGCGAATCCTGCGCACCGATGCAGGGTTCCAGGCCCAGGTTGTAATACGGGGTCCCTTCGTCTGCTGCCCAGGCGCCGAAGTTCATCCAGGCTGCGACTTGCGGAAGAAGGTTCACATCCCAGCGCATTTGCAGTTCGCCATCGTCTGCGCGCAATGTTGCCCAACCTTCGCCATCCGGCAGCGGGTCGCTCCAGATTTTTATGGCTTTGCCAGCCGATGTTTCAGGCAATCTGGGCAGATTTAATCCGGACGCGGCGAATGGATATCCTACATTATTCCTGGAGGATACCAAATCTGAGGGGATCGAGCCGTCCACATTGAAACGCGCGGAGGCGGGCAGGAGAAGTTCCATGCCCGGTTCAATTGCAAGCAATGGATGAATGCTCCACACATAATTTATAGATTGATCGCCCTTATTCAGCACTTCATAATCCACACGAATGCAAGAAGAATTTTCGTTGAGCGTGATGGTGCGCCTGAACGTGTACGGCAGCACAACACCCTGCCAGCGCGTCATGAGCGTGATATTTTCCGGGCGTTCTTCCATTTCAAATTCAGCAACTTGTGACCATAACTCGCCATGGTCCTGGATCGCGGCGTCCTGCCACGGTTCAGATGGATAGGAACACGCAGCCACACTGGGAAAACATTCATCCCAACCGCCGGTATCCGCTTCGGCAATATAGGAACTGCCATGGGCTACCCGTTTATATGGATAGCGTGGGTGCCGCCATAGCCACTCACGATCGGTACGAACATCGCGTAGACTGCTGATTTTGCCGCCCAATTCTGGGATCAAGGTTAGCTCGATCAAGCGGGTCTGAACACAAATACTTTCAAAGCCCTCGGTCGTACGATGAGCAATGGAGAACGGGCTCATACGTCCTCCACATATTGATTCGAAAATTGCACCTTTGTGAATTTTTCAGGCATGTGTGTATCGAGTACGCCGTGTTTATTCCAACTCCAGGCAGGTTGAGGCTGAGGCAACATTCCCGCCACCTCGACTTTTTCAAAGCGCCCAAAGAAAATATTCCATATGTCGCCTTCCTGCGGTGGAAGTGGACGACCGTTTGCCAGCCAGTTCATTCCACTCCATGGGAAGGCGATTTCCACCGTCCAACCGGTGTCGACCACGGAACGATTGTTGATCACACCGTTTACGTGCACAGCCGACTGCATCCCCGGAAAATCCCAATCGGTGAAAGCCCAGCGCACGCCGCGTGGATGTGTGCCGCGCCAAAAACTCCACCCACTGCGATCATAATTGCCGCCAAACGACAAAGCTTGGCGCGAGATCAGGTCAAATTCAGGCACGTCGAACCTGCTTCCGCGTTGATACGCATCCTGCCAGATAAAGAAAACTTCATAGACCGTGTTCAGGGCATTGATCTCGAACTCATAATAACAATCGCCGCCGTCGATGAAGACCTCGACATCGTTTTCCATAAAGATCAGCGAATCGCGTTCGGTGAGGCGGGCCTCAACGAAGGGTTCCTCCACCCAGAAACCAATGTACAAATTGTCGTTATCCCACAGCGCGGCCGCACGCGTGTCCAAAACCGCCGCATCGCCTGTTGCCATATCTACGAAGCGCGGCGAGCGCGGCGTCTTGCCCCAGGCCGGCTCCGTCAAGTGACCATCCACGATCAAGGGCGTACGCGTTCGATAACAAGTGTAATCAGGCGTCATCATTGCAGCCACTCCGAAAATTCGCTCATGAACTGATCGATATGAGCCAGCTCGCGCTCATCCAGAGTATACGCGGGGCTGCGGCAATAATCACTGGCGATAATACCGCGCTTCTTTAGAATCACCTTTTCCGCCTTGATGATCAGTTCAACTCCCTGCATCCAATAATTAATGTAAGGAAGAAGTTTGCTGTGCAGCAGCAGAAAGGCAGGTTTATCGCTCAACCAAAGGCGCCATAATTCCACATATACTTCTGTAAACGAGCAGCCGGGTTGGATTCCAACGGTCCCGCGCTCCAGCACATCCGGCATTTGCACACCCGCATATCCGACGAAGGATTTCAAGGTTCCCTGTGACCGATCCACAAGTTGCGAAACATACCGGCCAGGCGGCTGGGTTTCCACTTTTATGAAATCGGCGTTGGGGAGAGCCTGGCGCAACTGAAGAAACACATCGGGTGAAATGCGAACGCCGGTTTGCACGGGTGCATAATGAACGATTACCGGGATTTTTACACTTCCGATCACGCGTTTAAGATGTTCGATGATCGCATCTTCACCCGGTCCAAGAAAATAGGGCGGCAGGAGCATCAACGCATCCGCGCCCTGCTCTTCGGCACGAAGTGCGCGCTGGCGGGCCACCTCCCAACTATGGTCGGTAATGGATATGATGCCTCCGACAGAGTCAGACCGGGTTGTCTCGGCTAACATCAGCGTCTGCATTCGTGCGCGCTCCTCGTCAGCCAATTTGTAAAATTCGGTGGCGAGCCCAAATAAGGTCAGAGCGGAGGCGTTTGTCCCAAGTAAATGTCGGATGAGGGATTGAAAGCTATCCTCGTCCAAAGTTCCCGATTGGGTAAAAGTTGCTGCTACGATTGGAATGATCCCTGAAATCTCTTTGGACGTCATGAAGTTCAACCACGCGTGCCCCTTCCGCTTACCAGCCGGTGAAGAACCACAAAAGCATGCAGGCAAACGGCAGGGAAAAAATTATTCCCATGATACCCGCCATATAAAACTGCTCAGTCTGTCCGCCTTCCCTGGGGATGCGGCTGCCGATTAATCCCCCCAACAAACCGCCTGGCGAAGCCAGAATGACGGAAAAAGCGATGATGGTGAGCAGGCTTGGTCCGGCGCCGTAATAATGTTCAACGACCACAATCGCCGGGAAAATGCTTGGCCAGGAAAAACCAATACCAACGGCAACAATCGCACCGGCCAGCCATCCGGTCAATGCAAAAGCCAACGGTTTGGGTATCGACATATTTTTCTGCCGGATTTATATTCAGGGATGGACCACTACACGGGCAGCAATTCCGATAGTCTTTCAGGCGCGATCACTGAATTTCCTTCATGGAGATAGCAGGACGCAGCCTGGTGATCATTGAGCTGAAAGAGCGGCGGATCCTGGCTGCATTTATCCATCACAAATGGACAGCGGGCGGAAAAACGGCAGCCAACACTGTTGTCGCCCAGTTCCATTTCTTTTGCCTTTATCATTGCCTGCAGGACATTCTCCTCATCGCCAGTCAGGCTGTAGCCGCCCAGCTTCCGTTCTTTTGTCTTTATCTCTGTCTTCCCCCATCGTCTATTGATATCAGGCCAGGGGATGGATTCGATCAACAGACGGGTGTAGGGATGTTGAGGGGATTTGATAACAGTATCTACATCCCCTGCTTCCATCACCGAGCCGCGATAAAGGACCACAATAGATTTTGCTACATGATATGCTGTCGTAAGATCATGAGTAATGTAGATGATTGACACGCCATAGTCCTTCTGCAAACGGCCCAGCGTTTCCAGGATATTTGCCCGAAGCGATGCATCCACCATGGATACTGGCTCATCCGCGACCAGCAATTTGGGGCGCAGCATCAGCGCACGCGCGACGTTGATGCGTTGTCGCTGGCCGCCTGAAAGTTGATGTGGGAATCGACCCAGCACATCTCCCGGCCGCAAACCGACTGCTGTAAGCGCTTCAACCATCTTGTCTCGAGCTTCACTCTTTGATTTGGCAAGCTTGAAGCGTTGGATGGGCACGGATAACAAATGATCCACGGTATAGAAGGGGTTGAACACCGCGAACGGGTCCTGGAATACTGCCTGGACTTCGCGCCGGAACATCATCCGATCTTCGCCGCGCAACGTATGAATATCCTGCCCTTTGTACAAAATTTGACCGGAGGTTGGCGCGATGAATCCTAACAAAAGCATCGCCAGGGTGGTTTTCCCGCTCCCGCTTTCACCAGCCACAGTCATCACTGTGGGTTGCTGGCTATCCAGCGTCAGCGAAACATTATTCAATGCAGTCGTAGAAACTCGCGAAAGCAATCCCCTAGAGTAAACTTTCGAAACGTTTTTAAGTTCAAGTAAATTAGCCATAGGTCAGGCAGTCGCAGGATAAAGATAGCATTCGACAATGCGTCCACCAGGAAGTGTAGTGGGTTCGGGCCGTTGCTTCTTGCAAATTTCCATTACTCGTGGACAACGAGGATGAAAAGCACACCCACCGGGAAGTTGTAACAGGGCAGGGGCCATACCGGGAATTCCATTGAACACACCTTTGTTCTCAAGGTTGGGCAGACTGCGAATAAGCGCCTGGGCATACGGATGCTTGGGGTCGGTGAACATTTCGCGGACATTACTCAATTCCATAAGCCGCCCGGCATACATCACCGCCACTTTATCGACGAATTGCGCCATCAAACCCATATCGTGTCCGATCAAAATTACAGCCGCGCCTATCTGATCCTGCACACGGTCAATGGTTTCCATTACCTGTCGTTGCGTAACGACATCCAAAGCACTGGTGGGTTCATCCGCGATAATCACCTTTGGCCTCAACAAAATACTGATCGCGATGCAAACACGTTGTTTCATGCCGCCGCTTAGTTCATGGGCATACATTTTGAAAACATTACTCTTAAGGTCTACCGACTCAAGCGCCTGCTTGCATCGCTTTTCCATCTCGGCTGACGATACCCAATCGGATGTGGATTGATCCTGATGGGCCTTGATCGCATCCATCATCTGCGCGCCAATTCTGATCACCGGATTCAGAGAGTTCATTGCGCCCTGCGGAATGTAGGCAATCTTGCTAAGCCGCGCTTTGAGCATCTCCTCATCGGATATGGTAATCAGATCGACCCCATCGACAATCACCTCTCCACCTTCTATTCGCCCCGGAGGCTTGATCATGCGCATCATTGCCAAAGCCATCGTACTCTTTCCAGAACCTGACTCACCGACGAGTCCCAGCTTTTCACCGGCACTAAGTGTTAAGTCCACCCCGTCTAAAGCGCGAGCACGTCCGGCATCTGTGTAGTAGCTTACCTGCAAATTCTTGACTTGAAGAACGACAGAATCTTTCATTGTTTTAGGAGATGACATTATTGGTTATTCCGCTCTGCGAATTCGGGGATTAGCCAGTTCATCCAGGCCCATGTTGATGAAAGCCAGCGAACCCAGGATCAGAACCAGCGCCACGGCTGGGAATACAGGCCACCACCACCAATTATTGAAAAATGCGCTCTGCGTCTGCGCTGCCCAAATCGTATTGCCGAGCAATGGCTCTCGCAACGGACCGAGCCCCAGCACTGCCAGAAAGAAGGAGGCATATACTGCAATAAACACCTGGTTTACAAAGGCAGCGGCGATAAATGGCAATAGGTTCGGAAGAATTTCCCCAAATATGATGCCCAGATCACCCATCCCTGAAAGCTTGGCAACCGAAACGAACTGACGTTCCTTCATGGTGAGAACCTGGGCCCGAATCACTAGTGTTGGTCCCATCCATGCCAGCAGCACCACCACAAATGCCATCGTGTAAATGGTGACATCCCGTTTGTCAAGTGAACCAGCAATAATGACCTGAATCAGAAGAGCCGGAATGGGCGTGAGAATTTGACAGATACTTTTGATGCCGAGATCCAGCCAACCGCCAAAGTAGGCCGAGACAAACCCCAACACCACACCAATGAATGTGCCTATTGCTCCAGCCAGGAATCCGATAGTGGCTGTCTGCTTTAAGCCAACGACCATCGCCACATATAAATCGCGACCAAAAAAATCAGTGCCAAGCGGATATTCCAAACTGGGAGGTTGCTTGCTCTTTACGCTCAGAGGATACGCATCGGAAAGATCTGCAGTTGCCAAACCATAAACCGTAAAGACAACCAGCACGAGAAGAATGAACAAACCGATCGCCAGACCCGTGTTTCGACGCAGGTAGCCGAGTAACAATGTTAACCGCGACGGGCGATAAATTTCGGGCTGGGTTAGAGTGATAGACGCCATGAGGAAGTCTCCTTAAGCATTGCGAATGCGTGGGTCTAACAGCGGGTACACAAACTCCATAAGCACCATTAGGGTTGCGACGGCAATCGTGACGAATAGGACAACACCATAAATGACCAGGAAATCGTTGGAACGAATGGCAGAATCTAAAACCCGGCCCAAGCCCGGTAACCCAAATTGAGATTCAATGACAATCGCGGAGCTAACTACCGTGCCCAATGCAAGCGCCAGGCCGGTTGCCTGTGGTAGAAGCGCATTTCGTAAGTAATAATCCTTGAAAATAGTGTATCCGTCCAGCCCCTTGTGTTCGGCGAAGTTAACGTAATCTTCGCCTTGAATCGTCACGCCCATCCCGCGCATGGTCAGGACCCAGCCTCCGACTGAACCCAACAAGAGGGCCAATGCTGGCAGTATTTGATGATGGATAACGTCCCAAATAAAAGCGGGGGAGGACCAGTCCGGGATCCCGCCGGTGGAATACGCGCCTCCAAGCGGAGCCAATTTAAGTTTGAAGGCTATGAAAAACAAAAGAAGGACCCCCATCAATATCGGTGGGACACCTTGAAAAAGGATGAAGGGTGTAGCGAAGGAACGAACCCATTGCGGCGCACGCGGCCATGCAGCAACGGCGCCAAGCAGGTTGCCTATGACGAAGGACAATGCAGTTGTAACCAGCAGAAGTGTTATTGTCCATGGCAACGAATCCATGATCAGGCCCATCACGGTTTTGGGATACTTGTTATAGGACACACCCAGATCAAACCGGGCGATGCTGGACATGTAATCAACATATTGCTGCCATAGTGGTTTGTCAAGGCCAAATTTTGTACTGTAAGAGGCGATGATTTTATCCATGTCTGCTGGAGAAAATCCGCCTGAGCGTGCCAATTCGGCAAAACGTTCTCGTACGGGATTCTTTGCGGAAAGCCGTGGGATAAAGAAGGTTATCGTGGAAGCGGCCCAGATCACCAGTATAAGAAAGAGCAAACGACGAATGATCAATTTCACCATGGCTTTACTCCTTGGATAAGATAAATCGATAATAACACGGACAGATTAAAAATAGTTGACCTGTTTGAGAAAATAGGGACGTTGATCGCAACATCCCTATTTTTTGGTGGTTCAGATTAACGATGTATGTTGACTTGCCACGCTGTGAGCCTGAAATTATTACGTGACGTGATTTTGACTCACGTCACGTAATTCGAAGATCAAATCTTATTGGGCTTTCTTGAGGCCGGTGATAACCAGCATACCAGTTTCAGCCCAGAAGGCTCCATTTTCGCCCATGGCCGGGTTGGCAGCTGTTGGCCAGTTCGTCCAATAGGTCTGGTTGTAGGGGATGCGATGCAGCCACTGGATAATGGGGCAATCAATCGTGTCTTTCCAGTAGATGCCCATCGCCTTGGCAGCAGCTTCCTGGAATGCAGGATCGTCCGCCGACAGCGGTGCCATGGTTTCGAGTAGTGCATCCATGTCAGGATTGCTGTAGCGTGCGAAGCTGTTATTACCAGCAGTGGTACCAATTGGCTTGGCATTGCGGCTGGAATACAAGTCAAGCACAGCATAGGGGTCAACCGTACTGGCGCCGTGACCGAACATATACAGACCGGGCTTGCCATCTGCCATGTTGTTATAGGCATCGGAGCCAAAGTTGATGCTGGCATCGAAGCCGCCAGTTTTCAACATTTCTACCAATACGGGAACGATATCGCTGTGAATACCCTCAAAGCCCTGGATGACAGCCGGCACAGTCGCGCCGTCTTTCTCCCAAAGCCCATCCCCATTCTTGGTGAAGCCGGCGGCAGTCATCAACTGTTCGGATTCAGCCAGATCCGCGTTCCCAGTCTGCATGGCATTCGAGGCATTGGCCTTGAACTCTGCCTGCACGGCCG
>Ga0114129_10017458_pt1 | contig 10219 bp, 9 predicted proteins | sample RhiMetdeltSRZDD1_FD_80071 | JGI IMG/M metagenome (GOLD analysis project Ga0114129, IMG submission 80071) | Populus rhizosphere microbial communities from Tennessee, USA - Rhizosphere MetaG P. deltoides SRZDD1 (version 2) (version 2) | ecosystem: Host-associated > Plants > Roots > Rhizosphere >... | reverse complement strand
TTGATCACCCGCATGGCGGTCGGCAGGTCGTTGGAGTAGGCCATCTCGATGTCGAGCAGCGCGCGGGACCAGCCCTGGGACTTGTTGCCGACGCGCTGGATCTCGCCATTGGGGGCGTGCCAGAGCACCCCGTCGACGTCGCGCACGCGGGTGGTGTGCGCAGCCCGACTTGGTTCGGGCCGGTGGGGCGCCCAGGACGGGCGCTGGCGCAGGCGGGCCGCCTCGCTGATGCGTCCGCGATCCAGGGGGTGGCCCCGTGGCATCCTACCCGCGCGGGACGGGCCATCCCGCCGCCCGCTATCGTGAGCCGGTCGGACGGGTTGTCGCCAACCGCGTCAGCCGGTGCGTGAGGAGCGGAGCGGGAAAGGACGGACACCGGGTGACGGTCCAGGGACACGAGGGCGATCCAGGCCGGACGGGCCCGTCGACGGCCGCCCGCCCGGCCGACGTCGGCGTCTCGCGCTGGCTCTTCCCCGACCCGGAGGAGACGGGACCGGGCGGGGTCGTCGGCGTCGGTGCCGACCTGGAACCCGAGACCCTGGTGCACGCCTACCGGCAGGGCATCTTCCCGTGGCCGCATCCGGGAGCGCCGCTGCCCTGGTTCTCGCCCGATCCACGCGGCGTGCTCCCCGTCGACGAGCTACGGACCTCCCGCTCGCTGCGGCAGCGGTTGCGCCGCTGCGGCTGGCAGACGACCGTCGATGCGGCGTTCGACCGGGTGATCGCCGCCTGCGCCGAGCCAAGGGACGGCGAAGGCACCTGGATCACGGCGCGGATGCGGGCCGCCTACCGGCGCCTGCACCGCCTCGGCTGGGCCCACAGCCTGGAGGTGTGGGACGGCGGCGCCCTGGTCGGCGGCCTCTACGGCGTGATGCTCGGCGGCGTGTTCACCGGCGAGTCGATGTTCTACCGCACCTCCGACGCCTCCAAGGTCGCGCTGGTCGACCTGGTCGCACGCTTCGCCGAAGCCGGTGGCAGCCTGATCGACGTGCAGCTGGTCACTCCGCACCTGGCCAGCCTCGGCGCGCGCGAGCTGCCCCGCTGCGACTACCTGGCGGTGCTCCGGCAGGTGCGCGACCAGCAGGTGCGCCTGCCCGACGAGCGCCGCCCGGTCGTGGCCCTGGCGGCCGCCGGACGCTGCTAGGCTCGATCCGGCACGCTTGCCAGCAGCAGGAGGTAGAGCGATGGGCGGGGACGTGTTCGAGGCGCTGACCGCGGCCAGGCAGGCGGGCCGGTCGGTGGTCATGGGGACCACGGTGCGGACCGAGGGCGACCCGCCCTCGGCTCCTGGCAACCGGGCGTTGTTCGCCACCGACGGGACGCTGCTCGCCGGCACGATCGGCTGCAACGGGCTCGACCGGCGCGCCGGACGGGACGGCCACGACCTGCTCGCCGCCGGGGAGCGCTCCGGGCTGCGGCGCTACACCAGCTTCGAGGGCGAGCCGGGGGAGGGCGTGGTCGAGGTCTTCCTCGAGGCTTTCGGCGGCCAGGCCCGCCTGCTGGTGGGCGGCGGCGGTCCGGTGGCGGAGGCGCTGGCGGCGATCGGCGCCGTGCTGGGGAGGGCGGTCGAGGCCGCGCCTCCCGGGTCGGCCCCGTTCGAGGCGGCGGTCGACGCGCTCGGGCCCGGTGACGCGGTCGTGTTCGTCGACCACGACGACCCCGCGCTGCTCGGGGCGGTGACGCGCGCCCTCCGCGGCCAGGTGGGCTATGTCGGCGTGATGGGCAGCCGGCGCCACACCCCCGGCTTCGTCGCCGAGCTGCGCGGAGCCGGCCTCGACCTCAGCCGCCTCCACAGCCCGACCGGCCTGGACATCGGCGCCAAGGTCCCGCCGGAGATCGCCCTGTCGATCATGGCGGAGGTCCTGGCCGCGACCCGCGGCCGGCCCGGCGCCAGCCTGAACATCGTGGCCGGCGTCGGGGGTCCGGGGCTCAAGTAGCGAAGCGGTAGCCCGGGATCAACAAGAGGGTCCGGGGCTCAGGTAGCGAAGCGGTAGCCCCGGATGGACAAGGGCGTCGCGGGGCTCAGGTAGCGAAGCAGTAGCCCCGGATCAACAAGGGCGTCGCGGGGCACTGAAGAGCCCCGAGTGGCCCGGAGTCCGCATGTCTTCGACTCCTCGGCTCCCCCGGGGCTCTTCATCCCCGAACGGCACCCTCCGGAACCGCCTGCTCAAAGCGGCCCGGTCCCGCCGCGACCGCCCGCGCAGACGATCCCGACGCTGACGCCCTGATCCCGGGAGGAGACCAGGGCGCTCGGCCCGGCGCAACAACGCCCGGCTTACCGTTCAGCGGCACGAGGGCGAAGGCACGGCCACCATGCCACGGAAGGACTATTCCAGAACGCCCAATACGTGGTCAATCCCCAGTTTCCCTTTGATCGTGATCGGATACGTCCGTACGCCTGCGCTTTCCTCGAATGCGACTAGTCCGAGTGGGCCACGTGATCACCATGCAGATCGGAGGTCGGTTCCGCCCGGATCAGACCAGGCCCGCGTCCGGTGGCGGCACCGTGGTGAGCAGCCGCCGGGTGGTCTCCAGCCCCCAGTCGTCCAGGTCGCGCAGGCGGTCGCTCGACCCGCGCAGGCCGCCGTAGCGCTCGACGTGGGCGGCCCACTGCTCGCGCCGCTCGACGGCCGGGCGGGCCACCAGGCAGTCCGGGTCGTTGACCCAGAAGCGCCCGTGCTGGAAGGCGCGGGCCGCACCGGTCAGGGCGGCGGCGCGCTGGGAAGGCGCCGAGAGGTCGCGGTCGCGCGGCTGGTAGGTCGGGGCCACGTCCGGACTGATCCGCATGGCGTCGAACAGGCCGACGCTGGGCAGGATCGGCGCGCCACAGCCGAGCAGGTAGGCGTCCGGGCCGACCGCCATGCGGAGCAGCTCGATGCCGTGGCGGTAGGCCTCCAGCGCGGGAACGTCCTGGTGGCGGTCGCCGTCGACCGCGCCGGCGTAGAGGAAGTCGACCTTGAAGAAGTCGATGCCCGCCGCGCGGAAGGCGGCCAGAGCCCCGGCGAGCCAGGCGGCCGCGTCCGGATGGGTGACGTCGAGGACGGACAGCGGCTGGTCCCAGTTGGAGCCGCCGTCGGCGCCGCCGACCAGCCAGTCCGGGTGCTCGGCGTGGAGCGCGGAGCGGGCGCCGACGAGGAACGGAGCGACCCAGATGCCGGCACGGCGGCCGCGCTCCCGGATGCGGCCGACCAGGCCGTCGAGCGACGCGAAGCGGCCCGACAGCGTCCGCCAGTCGCCGATCTCCGCCTCGTAGCCGTCGTCGATCTGGACCACGTCGACCGGCAGGTCGAGCTCGTCCATGGCGTCGAGGTTCTCGAGCACGTCCGCCTCGGTCACCTTGGTGAAGTAGTGGTACCAGGAGCACCAGATAGTGGGGGCCGGCCGGGGCGGCGGGACGCCGGTGCGGGCCGCGTAGGCCTCGGCCCAGCGCCCGAGCGCCCCGTCGATCCCGCCCGGCCCGCCGTCGGTACGCCGCTCGATGCGGCCGTCCGCCCGCACCACCACCAGGCTCCCGCGGGCCAGCGCCCGGACCGACGGCACCTCGCTGGCGCCGTCGGGCGCCGCGAAGACCTCCACCGGGCCGCCGTCGCCGGGGTCGACGGCCAGCAGCCCCTCGCCCTGGAAGGCGTCGGCCGGGGCGTCGCGGTCAGGCCGCCAGCCCATCACCTGCCTGCGCCGGTCGCGTGGACGCCACGGCCGCTCGCCGAGGGCGTAGGTGGTGGTCGGGCTCCACGACTGCCAGCCGTGCTCGTACACGCGGGCACGGGCAGGCTCGAGGGGGATCTCGGCGACGTCGCTGAAAGTCCCTGCCATGCGGTCAGCCCTTGGTGGCGCCGAGCGTGAGCCCGCGCACGAACTGGCGCTGCAGCGTGATGTAGACGATCAGGGTGGGGATCGCGGCCAGCAGGGAACCGGCCGCGATCAGGTTCAGGTCGGTGAAGTACAGCCCTTCCAGGTTGGCGAGGGCGGAGGTGATCGGCCGCTTGTCGCCGCTCTGCATCAGGACCAGGGCCCAGAAGAAGTCGTTGTAGACGAAGATGAACTCGAGCGTCGCCAGGGCGGCCAGGGCGGGCCGGCACAGCGGCAGCACGATCTTCCAGTACTGGCGCCAGACCGAGGCGCCGTCGACCAGCGCGGCCTCGGTCAGCTCGTGCGGGATGGTGCGCATGTAGTTGGAGAGCACGAAGGCGCAGAAGCCGACCTGGAAGGCCACGTGGATGGCGATGATGCCCCAGTAGGAGTCGTACAAGGTGCCGGTGTCGTTCAGCCAGGTCGGCAGCGGGATCAGCAGGAACATCCGGTAGAGCGGGGTGATGATCACCTGCTGGGGGAGCAGGTTGCCGGCGGTGAAGAGGATCAGCAGCGCGACGTTGAACTTCCAGCTGAAGCGCGAAACGGCGAAGCCAATGAACGAGGCGAGCAGCAGCGTCAAGAGCACCGCGGGCACGGCCACGATCAGGGTGTTCAGGTAGTAGCGGGGCAGCTCGGCGTTGGTCCAGGCGGCGGTGAAGTTGGAGAGGCCGAGGTGCCCGGGGAGCGACACATAGCCCCGCTCGGCGGTGTCCGCGTACGGCCGCAGCGAGGTGTAGACCGCCCACAGCAACGGCGCCAGCCAGACCAGGCAGGTCCCGATGAGGAAGGCGTGGAGCAGCACGCGGGCCGGACGGATGCGCCGGCGCTGTCCGGCGGTGGTGACAGCGACCCGTGGTGCCGCCCGGGTGACGTCGGCGTCGGTCACGGCCATCGCGCTACCTCAACTCCCTCGAGAAGCTGCCGCGGAAGTAGACCACCAGGTAGGGGATGATGAACGCGAGCGAGACGACCAGCAGGATCACGGCCAGGGTGGAGCCGAAGCCGATCCGGCTGGCCTCGCCGATGATGTTGTTGGTGACCAGCACCGACAGCAGCTCCAGGCCGTTGGTGCCCTTGTTGATCACATAGACGATGTCGAAGGCGCGCAGCGACTCGATCACGGTGATCACGCCGATCACCACGTTGATCGGCTTGAGGGCGGGGAACACCACCCGCCGGAACGCCTGCCACTCGTTGGCGCCGTCGATCGCCGCGGCCTCGCGCAGCGTCGGGTCCAGGCTCTTCAGGCCGGCCAGGTACAGGATCATGATGTAGCCGACGTGGCGCCAGCTCGCCGCGATCAGCACCGCCCAGAGGTTGAGCTTCGGGTTGCCGAGCCAGTCGATCAGGTTGCCCTGTTCGGTCCGGCCGAGCAGGTTGTTGATCAGGCCCTGCTCGGGCGCGTAGATGAGCTGCCAGATGAAGCCCACGATCGCCAGCGACAGCACCACCGGCAGGAACAGGATGCTCTGGTAGATCCGCGAGCCGCGCAGCTGCTTGTCGAGCTGGACCGCCAGGAACAGGCCGAAGACGGTCGGGACGACGATGAAGAACGCCAGCCAGATGATGTTGTGCTGGACCGCCGGCCAGAACGGCGGGTAGATGGTGAAGATCTGGCGGTAGTTCAGCGTGCCGATCCACTGGATGGTGTCGAGGCCGCCGATGCCGTCCCAGCGGGCGAACGACAGCGCGATCGAGCCGAGGGCCGGCACCCAGACCAGCCCGACGTGCACCAGGGTCGGGATCCCGACCATCAGGGCGAGCACGAGCTTGTCGCGCCGCGTCAGGAGGCGCCGCCGCCGGCGGGTCGCGGCACCCGCCGGTGAACTGCGCACCACGGCCACGTACGTCAGCCCGCGAAGATCGACTTCTTCTGTTCCTCGATCTTCTTGGTCAGGCCGGCCACGTCGTTGGGGTTGCGGATGAAGGTCTGCAGCGACGGGATCATCACCGTGGAGGCGAAGTCCGGCCGCGTGTCGCGGTCGAGGAACTGGGAGATGTGCTTGGCCGAGCCGATCAGGTCGACCGCCTTCTTCTGCAGCGCGCTGTAGCCCGAGGTGTCCGCCGTGGTGTTGGCGGCGATGTTGTTCGGGTCGGACTTGAGGTAGGTGTTCACCGCCTCGGCGCCGGCCAGGTACTCGAGCAGCTTCTTGGCGCCCTCTTCGTTCTGGAGCTTCTTGGAGAGCATGAAGCCGTCGATCGGCGCCTCGACCGAGTCGGTGCCGATCGTCGAGTCGATCGCCGGGAAGGCGAAGAAGTCGAGGTCGTCGGCTGCCGCGCCCTGGAACTGCTGGCCGACGAACATGCCGAGCAGGTACAGGCCGGCCTTCTTGTCGGCCAGCGTCTTGGCGGCGTCCTGCCAGGTGCGGCCGAGCGAGCCCTCCTGGTGGTAGGGGAGCAGCTCGCGCCAGGTGTCGAACACCTTGGTGACCTTGGGGTCGGTCCACGACTCCTTGCCGCCCATCAGGTTGATGTGGAAGTCGTAGCCGTTGATGCGCATGTTCAGGTAGTCGAAGGTGCCCATCGCCGGCCAGCCGTCCTTGTCGGCGAAGGCGATCGGGGTCAGGCCGTCCTTCTGCATCTGCTTGGACAGCGCGACCAGCTCGTCCCAGGTCTTGGCCGGCTGGTAGCCGTTCTTCTCGAAGACGCTCTTCCGGTAGAAGAACGCCCAGGGGTAGTAGTAGAAGGGGATGAAGTACTGCTTGCCGTCCACCCCGGTGGAGGCGGCCTTGAGCGCGTCGCTGTAGTTGGCCCCGACCTTCTCCCAGACGTCGGAGACCGGGGTGGCAAGGCCGCGCTCGGCGAAGAACTGCATCCGGTACCCGGCGAACCACATGAACATGTCATCCGGCCGGCCCTGCAGGTAGCTGTTGATCTGCTCCTGGAAGGTGTTGTGGTCGACGGTGTTGACCTTCGCGGTCAGGCCGGTCGCCTTGTTGAAGCCGGCAAAGACCTCCTCGTAGGCCTTCTTGGGGACCGCGTCCGAGGCGTTGGAGCCGACGGTCACCTCCTTGGAGGCCGTGCTGCTCCCACCGCCGCCGCTACTGTCGGAGCCGCAGCTGGCAATGGCTACGCCCGCGCCCGCCACGCCGAGCACCCTGAGCAGGTCACGCCGGCTCAGCTGCAGTCCCGATCCGCTTGCCGAGGGTGGCAGTTGCATCCCTGAGCGGGCCATGGCGCCTCCTTGGCCGGGGCCTCCAGGTTCGAGCACGTACAAACGTGATCGAACAACTTGGCTCGATATCTCACCCCGCCCACCAGGTCATGTCAAGGGCGGGCCCACGCTGATCAGCGCTGGTGAGGCAATGTTGAGTTGTGCAAGGATATGATCGAACTAGATGCCCAACCCGGTCGAGCGGAGGCGGACGTGCAAGGCAAGCTCCTGACCCACGGGCCCACGCTGGCCGCGTGGCCCCGTCCGCTGCCCGCCTAGGCCGACCGGATGCTCGCCAAGCAACGGCAGGCCGCCATCCTCGAGGAGGTGCGGCGCCACGGCGGGGTGCGCGTCAGCGACCTCACCGAGCTGCTCCAGGTCTCGGACATGACCATCCGGCGAGACCTGGACGTGCTCGCTGGCCGTGGCCTGGTGGAGAAGGTGCACGGCGGCGCCACCGCGGTGACCGAGCACAGCACCCACGAGCCCGGATTCGAGGCCAAGTCCCTGCGCGAGCAGGCCGAGAAGGAGGCGATCGCCGAGCTGGCGGCCACGCTCGCCCGTCCGGGCAACGCCGTCGGCCTGACCGCCGGCACCACCACCTGGACGCTCGCCAGGCGCCTGACCGACCTGCCCGGCCTCACCGTGGTGACCAACTCGATCCAGGTCGCCGAGGTCTTCTACCAGAGCGACGGCGCCGAGCAGACGGTGATCCTCACCGGCGGCCTCCACACTCCGTCGGACGCGCTGGTCGGCCCGATGGCGGTGGCGTCCATCCGCGCGCTCAACCTCGACCTGCTGTTCATGGGCGTGCACGGCATGGACCTGCACGCCGGTTTCTCCACGCCGAACCTGATGGAGGCCGAGACCAACCGGGTCTTGGCCAAGGCCGCCCGGCGCGTGGTGGTGGTCGCCGACCACACCAAGTGGGGGACCATCGGGTTGAGCTCGATCATCGCGCTCGATGAGGCCGACGTCCTGGTCACCGACGAACTGCTCGACCTCGAGGCGCGCCAGCTGCTCGCCGAGCACGTGGGCGAGCTGCTGGTCGCCCCGCTCGCGGGCCGCGTGGCCGCCGAGCGGTGACCAGCCGGATCGGGCTCGGCGGCGGAGTGCGGGCATGAGGGCCACCAAGACGCCGACCAAGCTCGCCGACGGGCGCGAGCTGATCTACTACGACGAGCAGCCGGGCGTCGACCGCTCGGTGGAGGACCGGCGCGAGCTGGGCGCCACCCAGACCAGCTCGGAGATCCGCTACGACGTCCTGCTTGACCAGTGGGTGGTGATCGCCGGCCACCGCCAGGAGCGGACCTACCTGCCCCCGACCGACCAGTGCCCCCTCTGCCCGTCCACGCCGGACCGCCTCACCGAGATCCCCGCGGCCGACTACGACGTGGTGGTGTTCGAGAACCGGTTCCCATCGCTCGCCCAGGGGCTGCCCGCGCTGGAGACCACCAGCGGACCGTTCGTGCGCCGGCCCGGAGTGGGCCGGTGCGAGGTGGTCTGCTTCACTTCCGACCACGAGGCCTCGTTCGCACAGCTCACGCCGCGCCGGGTCGAGACGGTGCTGGAGGCCTGGACCGACCGGGTGCGCGAGCTGTCCCAGCTCCCAGGGGTGGAGCAGGTGTTCGTGTTCGAGAACCGCGGCGAGGAGATCGGCGTCACGCTCTCCCACCCGCACGGGCAGATTTACGCATTCCCGTTCGTGCCGCCCCGGACCCTGCGGACGCTGCGCTCGGCGCGGCGCCACCACGACCAGACCGGCGCCTGCCTGTTCTGCGCGGTGATCGAGGCCGAGCGCTCGGCCAGGGTCCGGGTGGTGGGCGAGACCCCGCGCTGGGTGGCGTTCGTGCCCTATGCCGCCCGCTGGCCGTTCGAGGTGCACCTCTCGGCGCGACGCCACGCGCCCGACCTGTCCGCGCTCGACGACGAGGAGCGCGGCGAGCTCGCCGCCCTCTACCTCGACGTGCTGCGCCGCTTCGACGGGGTCTTCGGGACGAAGATGCCCTACATCGCCGCCTGGAACCAGGCGCCGGTCCGGGTCGACCGCGACCTCGCCCACCTGTACCTGCAGGTGTTCTCGATCCGCCGGTCGCCTGGCATGCTCAAGTACCTGGCGGGCACCGAGTCGGGTGCCGGTGTATGGATCAACGACATCGCCCCCGAGCGCGCCGCCGACCTGCTCCGCGCCGCCAGAACCTGAGCGCGGGACACTGCCCGGTCGCGGACGCGGCCACGGCGCCCCACTCGGAAGGAGGCTGACATGGAGATCAAGGAACTGGACAAGGACGTCCGCGAGTACCTGGAGCGGAACCACGCGGCGGCGATGGTGACGCTGCATCCCGACGGCAGGCCCCACGCCGTCAGGGTCGGGGTGGCGGTGGTCGACGGCAGGCTCTGGAGCTCCGGCATCCCCAGCCGGGTCCGCACCGGGCACCTGCGGCGTGACCCGAGGGCGACGCTGTTCGTGTTCGACCCGGCCAACCCTTGGACCTGGGTCACGCTCGAGGCCGACGTGACCATCCTGGACGGGCCGGACGCGCCCGAGCAGAACCTCCAGTTATTCCAGGTGATGCAGCAGGGGATGCCGAGGCCGCCGGCTGCCGGGACCCTCTACTGGAACGGCAAGCCGGAGACCTTCGACGACTTCCGCCGGATCATGGCCTCCGAGCAGCGACTGATCTACGAGTTCGAGATCGTCAAGGTCTACAGCCAGCTGAGCATGCCGTCGGCCTGAGCGGCGGCGGCTCCTGCGAGGACGCCTGGCTGGCCGGCTACGAGGAGCGGCCCCGGCGGCTCAGGGACCGCGCCGCCAGGCGATCTGGCGGAGGCCCCAGGTGATCGGGGCGGTCGGTCGGCTTGCCAGGGCACGGTCGAGGCGGTCGAGTTCGGCGGTGCCGGCGAGGTCGCGGGCCGCCGGGTCGTGCCGCCAGACGGACAGGTTGTGACGGAACATCGCGGCGGCCCGCGCGGGATCCACCTCGTGGACCGCCACCTGGCTGGTGTCGCGCTCCAAGCCTGGCGGCTCGGGCAGGGCGTCGAGGACCGGGCCGACCTCCAGCCGGTGGCCACGGGCGCCGAGCACGGCGGCGACCACCCGCAGGTACTCGGCGAGGGCCGGGTGCTCGGTGCGGATCCACTCGACCTCGTCGACCAGGAGCAGCCCGCCCGGGGCGAGCTGCCCGGCCCAGGCCGCTAGCACCTGGCCAGGCA
>Ga0114129_10017456_pt1 | contig 10219 bp, 5 predicted proteins | sample RhiMetdeltSRZDD1_FD_80071 | JGI IMG/M metagenome (GOLD analysis project Ga0114129, IMG submission 80071) | Populus rhizosphere microbial communities from Tennessee, USA - Rhizosphere MetaG P. deltoides SRZDD1 (version 2) (version 2) | ecosystem: Host-associated > Plants > Roots > Rhizosphere >... | reverse complement strand
GCTGGATCGCGCCGGCGTGCGCGCCCAGCACGCCCAGCGGCGCCGCCGCGCCCACCGCCCACAGCGAGGCGACCCCGCCCGCGTAGGTCAGCAGGCGCGCGCCGTCCGGGGAAAAGCAGCCACCCTCGGCTCCGGCGAAGGTCATGCGCACGAGGCCGCTGCGCACGTCGACCAGGCACAGCCCGCCCTGCGCGAGCAGCAGGTGGGCGCCATCGGCGCTCAGGGCGCGCGCGTCACCCGGCGTGCCCCAGGCCGGCAGCGCGACCGCCAGGACCGCCGGCGGTCTGAGCCGCCTGAGCCACCCGCCCCGCGCGCGCGCAGGCTCGACCCAGCGCCACAGCTGGCCGTCGATCGGCGGCGGCGCGAGCGCACCGTCGTGGTGCTCGGCGCGCGCAGGCGCGTCGAACAGCCCGGCCGCGCCGAAGCGGTGGAGCGCGGCCAGCGCGCCGACGACGCAGTCGTCGCCCGCCGGGGTGAGCCCCTCGCCGAGCCCGATCAGGGCCATCGCGGCGGCGACGAGTCGGCGCGGCGACCCGTCCTGGATGGCGGCGGCGAGCGCGGCCTGCGCATCGACGGCGCGCGGGGAGCCGAGCGCGGGGGCGGCGGGCAGGGGCCCGAGCGCGGCGAGCGCCGCGGCGACCAGCTCGGACGAGTCGGGCGCGGCGGGCAGCGACAGGTCGACGCGCGCCGCGCCGTCGAGGGCGACCTCGAGCGGCCCCAGCCGGAGCGCGGCGCCGCGCCGCCGCACGAGGTCGCCGGCCCGGATCGCGCCGAAGTCCGCGGCCTCGGCCAGCGCGGCGGCGAACGGCGCCGCGAGCGGGCCCGGCGCGTGGAAGGCGACGAGCCGACCGTCGTGCCACGCGACGTTCACGCAGCGGGTGAACACCGAGTGCACGCGCCCGGCCACGAACGGCGCGCGCTCCAGGCGCCCCGCGACGGGCGCGGCGAGCCGGGCGATCGAAACGGCGGGAATGGAACGGTCTCCGCGGTGGAGCCGGACGGCGGCGGGGCGGGTGGCGCCCGGCTCAGCCCGCCTTGAGCCCCCGCACGATGAACGTCGGCACCGGCCGCTGGAAGCCCTTGAGGACGAGCGGGTCGATCGGCTCGGCGTCGACGATGGACTCGATGCCCGCATACGCGCGCTGGTTCACCAGGATCTGTCCGCCGCGGGCCTCGCCGCAGAGCCGTGCCGACAGGTTGGTCACGGTGCCGATGGCGCCGTAGTCCCAGCGGCCCTCGAAGCCGATGGCCCCGATCGTGGCGTAGCCCTGGGCGATGCCGATGCCGAGATGCAGGTCGTAGCCCTGCTTCTGCCACTTCGCGGTCATCTCGCTGATCTGGTCGCGGATGGCCAGGGCCATGCGGATGGCGCGCTCGGCGGGGTTCGGGACTGGCACCGGGTCGTTGAAGAAGATCATCATGCCGTCGCCGGTGAACCGCTCGAGCGTGCCCTCGTGCTCGAGGATGAGCTTGCCGGTGGCGGCGTGGTACTCGCGGAGCACGCCCATGACCTCCTCGGGCTCGGAGGTCTCGGCGAACGCGGTGAAGCCGCGCAGGTCGAGGAACACCACGGTGACCTCGCGGCGATGGCTGCGCAGCGGATCCTCGGCGCCGCCGGTGACGATCAGCTCGGCGAGCTGCGGCGAGAAGAAGCGCTTGAGCCGGCCGACGCGGTCGAGCTCGGACACCTGCTCCTGCACGCGCTTCTCGAGCGTGCGGTTGAGCTGGGCGAGCTCCGCGGCCTGGGCCTCCAGGCGCGCGGCCTGCTCCTGCACGGTGTCGTGGAGCGCCTTGGCCCGGAGCATCGACTTGACCCGCGCCACCAGCGCGGCCTGGTCGAGCGGCTTGGTCAGGTACTCGTCGCCGCCGGCGTCGAGGCCGGCCACGATGTCCTTGGAGTCGGCCTTGGCCGTGACCATGATGATCGGCATGATCGGCAGCGAGGGATCGGCCTTGAGCCGCTTGCACACCTCGATCCCGTCGAGCTTGGGCATCATGATGTCGAGCAGGATCAGGTCGGGCAGCTTCTCCCGCGCGACGGCGAGCGCCTCCTCGCCGTCGGCGGCGGTGAGGATGTCGTAGCCGTGCACGGACAGGCGCGTCTGCAGGATGTCGAGGTTCATCGGATTGTCGTCGACGACCAGGATGAGCGGAGGCGTGCGCACGGTCGTCCGTCGGTTCTACTTGAGGAACTCGCGAACCTTCGCGAGCAGCGCGCGGGGGCTGTAGGGCTTGGCGATGTAGGCGTCGCAGCCCGCCTCGATCGCCTTTTCCTCGTCGCCGGTCAGCGCGTACGACGTCACCGCGATGACCGGGATGTGGGCGAGCGTCGGGTTGGCCTTGATCCGTCGCGTCGCCTCGTAGCCGTCGATTCCCGGAAGCTGGATGTCCATCAGGATCAGGTCGGGCACGTGTGTCTCGGCCTGGGCCACCGCGGCCTCGCCGTCCATCGCCTCGATGACTTCATAGTCTACAGCGGCGAGCAAGTCGCGCAGGATGCGCCGGTTGTCTTCCTGGTCGTCGATCGCGAGGATCCGCTTGCTCATGAGGCCACTGCCTTTCGTCGGTCCACGGGGACGGTCACGGCCCGCCGGCGGCGCTCGACCCGTATGGGCACCGAGAACGAGAACGTCGAGCCCTGGCCGAGGGTGGACTCCACCCACAGCCGCCCGCCGTGCATCTCGATGATCCGCCGCGCGATGGCCAGACCCAGCCCGGTGCCGCCCTTCTTCCGGGTGTTGGAGTTGTCGACCTGCTGGAACTCCTCGAAGATCTTCTGCTGGTCCTCCGGCGCGATGCCGGGCCCGCTGTCCGTTACCGACACCAGGTAGCTGCCGTCGTTGCCCACGGCGCGGACGGCCACCCGCCCGGTGTCCGTGAACTTGATCGCGTTGCCGACGAGGTTCAGGAGCACCTGGGTCAGCCGGCGCTGGTCGCCGCGGCCGGCGGGCAGGTCGGAGGCGACGTCGACCACGAGCTCGAGCTTCTTCTCCGAGGCCAGCGACTCGACCGCGATGACCACGGTCTGGACCACGTCCTTGATCGCATAGTCGGAGAGGCCGAGGCTCAGCTGGCCGGCCTCGATCTTGGACAGGTCGAGCACGTCGTTGATCAGGGCGAGGAGGTGGCGCCCGCTCCGCTCCACGCGCTCGAGCACCTCCTTGATCTTCAGGGGCACATCGCCATAGGTCTCGTCGATGATCAGCTCGGTGTAGCCGAGGATCGCGTTGAGCGGCGTCCGCAGCTCATGGCTCATGTTGGCGAGGAACTGGCTCTTGGCGCGGTTGGCCGCATCCGCCGCCTCCTTGGCGTCGCGGGCGTCGGTGGCGGCGCGCTCCAGGTCCTCGTTGGCCCGGCGCAGCTCGACGGTGCGGTCGCCGACGAGGACCTCGAGCCGGTCGGCCGCCTCCTTGCGCTCGGTGATGTCCACGAGGCCGGTGACGAGGGCGGGCACGCCGTCGTAGGTCATCGGCTCGCTCGTCGCCACCACCCAGAACGTGCTGCCGTCGAGGCGGCGGCCGCGCCCTTCGAAGTCCGTCACCCGGCGCTCGCGCCGGATCGAGTCGAGGAAGCGCTGCGCGGTCTCGGCGTCGGCGAAGAACTCGTCGGCGCTGAGCCGCTCGCCGATCTCGGCCCGGCTGCGCGCCCCGAGCAGGTGCAGCGCGTGGTCGTTCATGTAGATCACGCGGGCGTCCTGGACCGCGCTGATCATGAGGGGCACCGGGGTCGCCTCGGCGATGGCCCGGAGGCGCGCCTCGCTCTCGCGAAGGGCCTCCTCGGATCGGCGCCGCTCGGTGATGTCGACGGTGAGGCCGCGGAGCAGCGTCGGGCGGTCGGCGTCGTCCTTGACCACGTGGACGATGCTGCGCAGCCACACCTCGCGGCCGTCGGCGGCGGGGGCGCGATACTCGAACTCGTGGTCCTCGCCCGCGACCACCGCGCGGTTGGACAGGGTCGCGACCGGCTCGCGGTCGTCGGGGTGGACGTGGTTGACCCAGAACCCGCGCTCGCGCAGCCAGCGGTCGACGGGGAAGCCGAGGACGATCTCCGCCCGCTGGCTGACGAACGTGAACTCGCGCGTGCGGGCGTCGGACTCCCACACGATCGCGTCGACGCCCTGGATGAGGTCGCGGAATCGGTCCTCCGACTCGCGCCGCGCCGCCTGCAGGCGCTCCTCCTCGGTCAGGTCCTCGACGATCACGAGCAGCCGCGCGTCGTCCTCGCGGCCGAGGCGGATGCCGGTGATGCTGATCCGCACCGGCCGCACCTGGCGGCTGCCCGGCACGTGCACGAGGAAGAGCATCCCGTGCTGGGGCAGCCCGGTGGCGAGGGCCTCGCGGGCGCGCTGGCCGAGGCCGTCGGCGCGGAACACCTGGTCGAAGAACTGCCCGGTGATCTCCGCCTCTCCGGTCTGGGTGATGTCCAGCGCGGCGCGGTTGGCGGAGAGGATCCGGAGCTCGCCGGAGAGCACCAGCAGCCCGGAGGGCACGGTGCCGACGATCTTCTCCGCGTAGCCCTTGAGCGTGGCGATGTGCCGCTCCTGCTCGACCTGCTCGTTGAGGAGCAGCGCGCGCTGGTGCTGGCGCCAGAGCCCGATGAGCAGCGCGCCGAGGGCGACGATCAGGAATGCGGCGGCGAGGCCGGCGAGGCGGCCCGACTGGTAGAACTCGGCCAGCGCCTCGTTGACGTCGATCTTGAGCGCCATCGCCCAGCCCGGCGGCTCGAGCCGCCGGGCCGACGTGAACACCGCCTCGCCCCGGTAGTCGGCGAGCTCGCCGAAGGCGACGTCGCCGCCGGTCACGCGCTCGACGAGTTTCGCGAGCGCGTCGACGGAACGGCGGTCGGACTGGAACCCGGCCGACACGTGGCGGAGCGGGGTGAGGTACGCGGGCTCGCCGTCGTACTTGAAGATCACCGTCTCGCCGGTCCGCGTCGCCACGGTGGCGTTGCGCACGAGCGCGAACAGGCCGGTGTCGACCGGCATCGCCAGGACCACCGCGCCCAGGAACGCGCCCGACCGCGGGCCGACCGTGGGCAGCCGCGCGCCGGGCACGAGCACGGGGACGGAGAAGCCGAGCAGACGCCGCCCCGTGCTGTCCGGGGCGACCTCGACGCGGAACACGCCGTTGTGGGCGGCGGCCAGGAGCCCGCTGCCCGCGGTCTCGTTCCAGTCGACGGAGCCCGAGGAGCGGGCGGCGATGCGGCCCTGGGCGTCGTAGACGATGATCGTGGAGTAGCCGTAGGCCCGGGTGACCCGGTCGAGCTGACCGATCGTGGCGGCCCGGCTGTCTCCGCCTCCGCCCGAGAGCAGGGCCCGGGTCGTCGGCGAGGTCGCGAGCAGGTCCGCGTCGGCGCGCCGCGCGGTGAACCAGTCCGACACCAGCCGCGCGCGGTCGTCGGCGAGGGTGGCCGCGCGCAGCCGCCAGTGGTTCACGGCAAGCCGGCGCTCGGTGGAGATGTGGTAGTACATGAACCCCGTGATCACCGCAGTGCCGAGCAGGAACGCGCCGATGTACGCCCAGACCAGGCGGTCGCGGCGGGCCTCGGGCGGGGCGGCGGCCGGCGGGCTCGGAGGCGTCTCCACGGGGGGCATTCTATGCCAGATGCTCGCGGACCTTCGCGAGAAGGGCCCGGGGGCTGAACGGCTTCGTCACGTAGTCGTCACACCCGGCCTCGTAGGCCTTGACGTCGTCGCCGGAGAGCGCGTACGACGTGACCGCGATCAGCGGGATCGGGCGCAAGGTAGGGTCCGCCTTGATCCGCCGCGTCGCCTCGTAGCCGTCGACCCCGGGAAGCTGGATGTCCATCAGGATGAGGTCGGGCCGCTCCGCCGCGGCCATCTGCACGCCGACCTCGCCGGTCTCGGCCTCCAGCACCTCGTAGCCCCCGGTGGTCAGCAGGTCGCGGAGGATGCGGCGGTTGTCCTCCATGTCGTCGATGACCAGGATCCTCTGGCTCACGCTCGATCCCTCTGGCTCACGGCTGCCCCCGCCGCTCCACCGCCACCGGGACGCGGCGCGCCCGGCGCTCCACGCGGATCGGCACGCTGAACGAAAACGTCGATCCCTGACCGAGCGCGGACTCCACCCACAGCCGGCCGCCGTGCATCTCGATGATGCGCTTGGCGATGGCCAGCCCGAGCCCGGTGCCGCCGACCTTGCGCGTGCTCGAGTCGTCGACCTGCTTGAACTCCTCGAAGATCTTCGCCTGGTCCTCCGGGGCGATGCCGGTGCCGGTGTCGGTCACCGAGACCTTGAACGCCTCGCCGACCGTCACCACCGAGACCGAGACGCGGCCGGCGTCGGTGAACTTGATCGCGTTGCCGACGAGATTCAGGACCACCTGGGTCAGCCGGCGCTCGTCGCCACGGCCCAGGGGCAGATCCGGGGGCAAGGCGAACTGCAGGTCCAGCGACTTCTCCGTGGCGAGCGACTCGACGCCCAGGAACACGCTCTGCACCACGTCCTTCATCGAGTAGTCGGACAGGCTCAGCGGGAGCTCGCCGGCCTCGATCTTCGACAGGTCGAGGACGTCGTTGATGAGGCCGAGCAGGTGGCGCCCGCTCTTGGCCACGCGGTCGAGCACGGCGCGGATCTTGTCCGGCAGCTCGCCGTACGTCTCGTCGAGGATCAGCTCGGTGTAGCCGAGGATGGCGTTCATCGGGGTGCGGAGCTCGTGGCTCATGTTCGCCACGAAGTGGCTCTTGGCGCGGTTGGCGCTCTCGAGCTGCCGGTTCTTCTCCTCGATGGCCGAGAACAGCCGCGCGTTGGCGATCGCCACCGCGGCGTGCGAGGCGAAGGTCTGCACGAGGTCGACGGTCTCGGGCAGGATGCGCCGGCCGCTCGGCTTGTTGTCGCCGGCGAGCACGCCGACGGTGACCCCGCGCGCGATCATCGGCACCACGAGCAGGGCGCGGGTGCGGATGGCGCGGAGCTCGGAGTACGGCGGCTTGAGCCGCAGCTCCGGGGGCACCGGGTTCCGATCGTCGTAGAGGAGCGGGGTGCCCTCGAGGTAGGCCTTGAACATCACCCCGGCCTCGGGCAAGGGGATCTCCGTGCCCTCGAAGTCCTTCCACTCGTCGGCGGCGAAGCCCGCGCCGGCCAGGTTGACGAGGCGGTCGGCCTCGGCGCTCACCGCCCAGATGTAGATCCGCTCGAGCAGGCCCATCTGGCTCGCGCCCTGGAGCACGCGGTGTAGCTGGTCGCGGAGGGACAACGGCTCCTGGAGGGACGTCGACAGCCGGTAGAGCTGGTCCATGTCCTTGGACAGCTCGCCCAGGCGCGCCTGCTGGCGCTGCACCTCGTCGAAGAGCCGCGCGTTGTCGATGGCCACCTTGGACTGGGTGGCCAGGGCGACGAGCTGCTTGACCTCGCGCTCGTCGAAGCGCCCGGGCGCGCGCCGGAAGACGACCACGCCGCGGTTGCTGTTCTGGCCGGGGATGGGCGCGGCGAGCAGCGCGCGCTGGCCCTCGCGCAGGCTGAGGTCGCGGATGACGAAGTTCGGCGCGAGCTCGAAGTCCGGGATCTGGAACGGCTGGCCGCTCTCGTAGGCGCGCCGGAGGACGCCCTCCTCGGGGTTCACCGGCGTGCCGCGCATCCCGTCGAGGAACTCGCGGCTGAGGTTGTCGGCGGCCACGTCCACGAACGACCCGCGCGAGGGATCGAACTCGACGACCATGCCCGCGTCCGAGCCGGTCAGGGCGCGCGCGTGCCGGATCACGGTGTCGAGCACCTTGCGGAGGTCCAGCGAGGAGCTGACCGCCTGGGTCACCTCGTTGAGCGCGCGCACCTCGTCGAGCGAGCGCGAGAGCTCGTGGCTCCGGCGCTGCAGCTCGCTGAACATCCGCGCGTTGTCGATGGCGATCGCGGCCTGGTCGGCGAAGATCTTCAGCAGCTCGATCTGGCGGTCGCTGAACGCCCGGGGCTCGGTACGCCGGAGCAGGATCGCCCCGGTCGGGACGCCCTCGCGCAGCAGCGGGGCGGCGAGCAACGTCCGCTTGCCGAGGTTGCCCGGATACGTCCGGCTCACCGGATACGCGCCGTCGGGCTCGGCCAGCAAGTCGTGCACGTGGATGGGCCGCCGCTCGGTCACCGCGCGGCCGGTCACGCTCTCGCGGACCGCGGGCAGCGGCTGGCTCGCCCCCCAGCGGTCGGTCTGTCCGGCGACCAGGTGCAGCCGGTCGTCCTCGAGGCGGAACACGACGGCGTCGTCAGCCCCGCACAGCCGCGCGGCGTCGCGCGCGACTCCGTCCAGCACGCGCTGGTGGTCGGTGGGCGCGCTCGACAGGACGTGGAGGATCTCGCTCGTCGCCGTCTCGCGCTCGAGCGCGTCGGTGAGCTCGCGGGTCTGGTGCTCGATGGTCCGGCGATCCTGGATCATGCGCCGCGCCTGTCGGTACGTGAGCAGGCCGAACACCGACGTGTAGACGCCGATCCCGGCGATGCAGAGCCCGGAGGTGAGCGCGCTCGCGCCGGGGTGGAACGGAAATCCCGAGAGCGCTCCGGACACGAGGGCGCCGGCGGCCATGGCGGCGACGCCGGCCCCGCCCAACGTGGCGCCTCCGACGCTGAGCAGGGCCGTGGTGAGCGAGGACACGAACGTGACCGTCGGCCAGAGGCTGAACCCGGCCTGCGCCGTCCACGCGCCGGTCAGCACGCTGTCGATCAGCAGGTTGATGCGCTCCGCGCGGCGGGAGTCCTGGCTCCGGCGGGCCACCGCGTACGCCACGTGGGGCCACAGCAGGCCCTGGGCCACGAGCAGCGCCCACAGCGGCGCGCCGGCGCCCCGCTCGAGGAAGATCGAGGCCAGCGTCGCCATGATCACCAGGTGGCCGATGACACGGATGCGGTAGTCGAGATGGACGACGGGGTGCACGGGCGAGGGCTGAGCGGACACCGGATGCGTCGTAGTCAATGCTGGTGTGAACGAGCAACCCGGCGCTGGAGCCGGGGCGCCGATTCAGGCGGAGTGTACGAGCGGCCGCCGAGGCTTGTCAAACGCCTGGGCGGCTTGACACGGCGCCTACTTAAGGGGCACTCCGCGCCCTGACACGGGCTACTTCGGTGGGGTGATCCCGTAGGCCTTCAGCTTTCGATAGAGATGGCTCCGCTCGATCCCCAGGGTGTCGGCGGTGCGCGTGACGTTGCCGTCGTGGGCGCGGAGCTCGGCCACGATGTAGGCGCGCTCGAAGGCCTCGCGCGCGTCCTTGAGGGTGCGCTCCCGCTGGACGTCCTCGGCCGGCCCTTCCTTCGGGCGGAGCGGCGGCGGCAGGTCCTCGGGCCCGACGACGTCGCGGGGGGCCATGATCACCAGCCGCTCGACCATGTTGCGGAGCTCGCGCACGTTGCCGGGCCAGTCGTAGGAGAGGAAGTAGGCCAGCGCCTCGACCGAGATCGTCTTGGGCCGCTTGCCGTTCTCGGCGGAGAACAGCGCGATGAAGTGGCCGACCAGGGCCGGGATGTCCTCCTTGCGGCGGCGGAGCGGCGGCACCTCGATCGGGATCACGTTGAGCCGATAGTAGAGATCCTCGCGGAAGCGTCCCTGGGCGATCAGCTCCTTCAGGTCCTGGTTGGAAGCGGCGAGCACGCGCACGTCGACCCGCAGCGTCTCCTTGCCGCCGACGCGCTCGAATGCCTGCTCCTCCAGCGCCCGGAGGACCTTGGCCTGGGTCTTGAGCGTCATGTCGCCGATCTCGTCGAGGAACAGCGTGCCCTGGTCGGCGAGCTCGAACTTGCCCCGGCGCCGCGCGATCGCGCCGGTGAAGGCGCCGCGCTCGTGGCCGAACAGCTCGGACTCGATCAGCTCCTCGGGGATCGCCGCGCAGTTGACCTCGACGAACGGCCCCTCCCGGCGGGTGGACAGCGCGTGGATGGCCCGGGCAACCAGCTCCTTGCCCGCGCCGTTCTCGCCGTGGATCATCACGCGCCCGTTGGTCGGCGCGGCCATCGCGATCTGCTGGCGGAGCTCCTCCAGGAGTGCGCTGCCCCCGACGATCTCGTCGACCCGCTCCAGGCGCTCGCGAAGCGCCCGGTTCTCCCGCTCGAGTCGCGAGTGGTCCAGCGCCCGCACCGCCGCCAGCAGCGTCTTCTCCAGCGACAGCGGCTTCTCGATGAAGTCGTACGCGCCGAGCTTGGTGGCCTTGACCGCGGTCTCGATCGTTCCGTGGCCGGAGATCATCACGACGGTGGCGTCGGGCCGACGCTGCTTGACCTCGGCGAGC
>Ga0114129_10017455_pt1 | contig 10219 bp, 8 predicted proteins | sample RhiMetdeltSRZDD1_FD_80071 | JGI IMG/M metagenome (GOLD analysis project Ga0114129, IMG submission 80071) | Populus rhizosphere microbial communities from Tennessee, USA - Rhizosphere MetaG P. deltoides SRZDD1 (version 2) (version 2) | ecosystem: Host-associated > Plants > Roots > Rhizosphere >... | reverse complement strand
GTCGCAAAGGTGAACGCGAAGGCGGTGCTCCTCGATGGCGAGATCGTCGCCATCGATGCGAACGGTCAGCCGTCGTTCCAGGCGCTGCACCACCAGTCGGCGCACACGATCGTGTTCTACGCGTTCGACGTGCTGCACCTCGATGGACGCGACCTGACCCGAACGCCGCTCGACGAGCGACGCGCCGTTCTTGGACCGCTGGTTGACGGCACCGGAATCTTCCAGTCCGAACCGCTGCCCGGCACACCGGCACAGATTGCGGATGCCGTCCGCGGCCTCGGTCTCGAAGGCGTCGTCGCCAAGCGCCGGGACTCGCGATACGAGCCTGGCAAACGGAGCGCGGCATGGGTGAAAGTCAAATTCAACCGACGCCAGGAATTCGTCGTCGGCGGCTTCAAACCGAACGCCACGAACCTGGAGTCTCTGGTCGTCGGCTACTACGAGAACCGGAAGTTGTACTTCGCCGGACGAGTCCGTGCAGGTCTCACGCCTCACATTCGCGCGGAAATCTTCGCGAGAATCAAAGGCGATCAAACCGCACGGTGTCTGTTCGTGAATCTGCCGAGCGCCGGCATGGGGCATTGGGGTGAAGGAGTGACGGCCGAAGACATGACGAAGCTGCGCTGGGTCAAGCCGACGCTCGTCGTCGAGGTGTCGTTCGTCGAGTGGACTCGAGATGGGGGCCTGCGTCACTCGGAATTCGGGGCAATTCGAGACGACAAGCGAGCCACCGAAGTAAGACGCGCGTAGCCCGTGTACCGTTCGTAGAGCCGCTTTCGACGGGTTCAGCGCGCAGCCGGGGAGCAGGATTTCAACTTCGTCGAAAACGGCTGCATGTCCTTGCTGCCGATGAACCACGTCCGCGAGCTATACGGAAGCGTCGCGAGATTGCCGCAGAAAGTGCCGAGCTTCTGGCGATTCAGATAGACCTCGACATTCGACGCGTAGAACGCCGTCACGGACCCTTCGTGCTGACGGATGTAATCGCCCAACTTCCGGATGGCAGCCGGCCCGCCGAAATCACCAACAATCGGCACGATCCTGTTCGTCGACTGAAGGGTCTTCACGAACGCGAAGTCTTCATCCGAGGCGAGATAGCTGCGACTGTGTCCGCCCAGGTCCGGCGCGGTCATGAGCGCGCGGTACGACGGCCCTGGCGAGTCGTTCGGATCCGACCGGCTGCTGTAGTGAATCTCGGGTCCGGCGGCGTGGAACGCATCGAGCACGTGCTCGATCCAGCCGAGATCCTCTGACGTCAGTGGCAGTCGATGGACGTCGAGCAGCCGGGCGCGAACGAGGCGGACGTTCGCGTCGCGCAGCGCGCGCGGAGCCTTCGCGGTCGCGTACGCGGCGAAGAGATCCTGGACGGTCGCCTTCTGTCGCAGGCGCGACGGCCGCTCGCGTGAGAACAACCGTGACAGGAAGTCGGCGCGGTCGGTGGAGATCTCGAACAGCGCCTTGTACATCAGCTGAAGATTTCGATTCTCCTGCCGGATATCGACGATGAACGCCATCGACGGACGAAGTCGCGCGATATAGCTGAAGTTCTGTTCGGGACCGACGCCGATGTAGACGCCGTCGCTCGAACGAAGCACCCGTATCATGTGTACGAAGTGCGGCTCGTTCGAGACGAGGTTCTCGGAATGCGCAAACACCCCGGCAGGCTCTGAGAGGCTCGTGCTCAACCTCCAGAACTCGTCGTCGCTCAGCATCGTGGGCAGCGTTCCGTGGCTGGTGCGCGACCGACAGGCGCTCTGAGTGATTATGGTCGACAGAACGAGGGCCAGCATAGCGGTGGGAGGACGTCTGGCCATTGAATTGAGCGCAATGAGACGAGCGGACCCCGTCACCTGACCGAGCTACCGAGCTACTTCTCTCAATCCCCGCGGGCCCCTCCCCCCGCTCGCGCTGCGGGACGGCGTTCGCGGCCCGCCGCAGCCGGAGGTGCTACTACCGAGCTACCGGCGGCGATCATCGATTCTCAGATTTTGGCGAGCACGTTCTCCAGGAACGTCCGATTCGCACGCGCGTTGGCCATCGTGTCCTCGGGCGTTGCGCCCACCTTGCAGCCCTCGACGAAGATCGGCCCCTCGAACCCGGCACCCTTCAAGACGCTGAACACGCCCGCGAAGTCGACCTTGCCGGTCCCGAACTGGATCATCACGTCGCTCTTCTCTGCCGCGCAATCCTTCGCACAGAATCCTGTGGCGTGTCGGGCGATTGGCTTCAACTCTTCGATCGGATCCTTACCGGTGTAGTAGATGATGTTTCCGGCGTCGTACCAAATCTTGAAATTCGGGTGCCCGACCGCTTTCATCGCGTTGAGGATCTCGCCCGATGCGCCGCTGCTGCCGCCGTGCGGCTTCATCACCAGCTTCAGCCCGCGCTCCTCGGCGTACGCCGCCGCGTCGCTCATGACCTTGTAGTAGTGCTCGTACTCTTCGGGTCGATCCACGCCGAACGTGAGAAGGTACGTGAGCGCGAGTCCTCGCGCGTTGTCGACCTGCTGCCGCACTTCCTTGATCGACTCGTCGAGCGGAATATTGTGTCGCGATCGCAACGCGGCCATCGTCGCCTTCAGCCCGCTGTCCGCGATTCGCTGTTTCAGCCTGGACAAGTAGTCGGGTGTCCCATCGGCGCCGATGAACGGCTCCTCCTTGGTCCGCGTGAGCAGTCCGACCGTCGGATAGCCGGCAGCCTTGATCTGCTTCAATGTCTCATCGAAGCTCCACGTCGTCCACGGCCGATTGAAACAGCCGATCGGCCACTGGACGCTCGCGGCACCGCGTGAATCCGTCATGGACAGACCGACGCTTGTCGCAGCTCCGGCGAGGATCGTCTGGTGGAGGAATTCGCGTCGATTCATAGCCGCACCATTTTAAGGCCGTGGCCGAACTCTCAAGGCGGGCCTGTTGGGCGCGGTCTAGTAAGGTGCACCATCCTCCAACGACGCATTGCGTCCGGCAGAAAGAAATATGCCTCGGTTCCCGGGACCTTGTTCAGATACGCTTGGCTGCTCGCAACCCCAAGGACGAAAAACGCATCGTCCAGCGCATCCCCCGCGGTTCCGGTGCCCGTGAGGACCGCGACGCCCAGCATCCCCTGGACCGGCCTGCCGGTGCGCGGATCCATGATGTGCGAATACGTCACGCCGCCGACTTCGAATGACTTCTCCGATGTGCCGGCGATCGAAAGCGCGCGGTCCTTCAGTCGAACCGAGAACACGACGTGATCCGAATCGACGGGATCTGCAATCGTGACGTCCCATCCCTGGCGGCCGGGAGGCGCGCCGAGGCCGTAACTCGTGCTGCCGCCGGCGCTGACGAGCGCGCCGGCAACGTGCCTTCGTCGCAGGATGTCGATGGCACGATCGACGGCGTAGCCCTTGGCAATTCCGCCGAGATCCAGCTCGACCCCGTTGTGGTCGAACGCGATGGTCCTCTCCGCTGCGTTGAGAATCACATGACTTGCGCCGACACTGCGGCGCGCCGCGACGAGCTCGTCGTCTGACGGGAGTCGCCCCCCGCCGCGAAAGAACCCCCACACCCTCATCAGAGGTCCGACGGTTACGTCGAACGCGCCGCTCGACTCACGGTTGTACTTCAGTGCTTCCGCGATGAAGTCGAACAGCTCCGGTTCAACCGAAACCGGGTGGCCCGCGGCCTCGCGGTTGATGCGCGAGAGCGGGCTCTCCGCCTTGTAATGGCTCATCAACCGATCGATCCGGTCGACTTCGTCGAAGGCGTCCTGGACGATGAGCGGCAGGGTGGCTGGATCGGGTCCGTAGGCGTCAATGGCGTAGAGGCAGGCCATCGACATCCGGCTTGCCTCGTGATGATAGAGGCGCGGAGGTGCTGCGTGGGGTGCGAAGGCCCCGGCCGCCAGCAGGAGTACGCAGACCGATGGCGAACGATGCGTCATCGAATCAAGACGTCGATGTCTCCAGCACCTGACGAAGACGCCGGGCCACGATCTTGTCTTCGCCTGGCCGCATCATCCACACGCCGACGACCACGGCGTTCCCTTCCGAGCGGGTGCCGATGGACGGCTCGCTGTCGCGCAGGACTTTGACGACGTCCTCGGGAGTCAGTTTGCGGGCGGCTGCGTCCCACGAGATCCGGACATGAGGGACGTGGTTCGCGACCTCGGGAACGAACACCTCGGCGGTGGTCCCGGGCACTGCGGCGGCCGCGGTGCGGATGACGTCGGCGCGCTTTTCGAACTCGCGCTGCTCGGCAGCGTGGTCTCTCTTGAGATACAACTCCAGCGCGACGAGCATGCCGACGATTTCTTCTTTGTTCACCTTCATGCCGCGGCCGACGGTGTTGCCGTTCGGCGGAGCGTTCAGTCGCGCAGCAGCAATCAGGTCCTTCCGACCGAGCAGCAGACCGGCGCTTTGCGGTCCGCGAATTCCCTTCCCGCCCGAAAAGGTCACGAGATCGAAGCCCATCTTCGTGTACTTCCAGAGATTCTCGACCGGCGGCACGTCGGCAGCCGCATCGTTGAACGTCGGAATGGAGTGCTTCTTTCCGAGCGCGGCGAACTCCTCGTCCTGAATCCGCCCTTCCCTGTTGTTGTTGTTGTAGAAGAGCATCATCGCTGTCTTCTCGTTGATCGCTCGCTCGAGATCCTCCGGGCTCTCGACTTCGACCAGGCGCACGCCACAGTTGCGGACCGCGTGGTCGTAGCCGAATCGATGAGACTTCTGGATGATGACTTCGCTCTTCATTCCAGTCAGGTTGGGCAGATCGACCATCTTCTGGCGATCCATTCCTGTGAGGACGGCTGCCGTTCCCAACGTCAGGGCCGACGCGGCGCCGGACGTTACCATGGCCGCCTCACTGTGGACCAACGTCGCGATCCGCTCGCCGACCTTGTCCTGCACCTCGTCGAGCATCACGTAGTGCTTCGAGGCGTAGTTGATGGCCTCCATGACTTCGGGAGGCATGAGCGACGCCGTCATCGCGGTGTACGTGCCGGCGGCATTGATGAACGGCCGCACGCCGAGCTCGCGGAAGATGTCGCGGCCCGTCTTGACGGCCGACTCGGCTGGCGTGGCGGTCGCGGCCGTGATCCCTCCGAGCAGCGGCAATCCAGAGATCATTTCCAGAAAACGTCGTCGATTCCACATGTGGCCCTCGCCTTTCGGCTGGTAAACATACACGGCAACTTTCCGCGATCACGCCCCAACGGCGGACGCACAAAGTTCACAAAGCTCACAAAGACCACAAAGGAAATCACGAAGGAAGAATTCTATGTGTTCTTCTTAGTGATCTTTGTGGCCTTTGTGATCTTGGTGACTCAGCCCGTGGGCCGTCTCATCTCTTCGCCGCGAACCTTCACTATCCCCCAAACACTAGGTCCCCGAATTTCTCGAACTCGTGAAACGTCTGCCCGACTGGCGCCCATTCCCACTGCGTCCGCTTCCCGTCATCGTGATCCATGCGGTAGAAGTTGGCGCGCCAGCGCGTGCCGGGTTTCGGCGGCACGTTCTGGAGCGGTCTCAGCAGTGCATACGGAATGAAGAACTCCGCGCGCCATCCCTGAATGCTCGCCTTCGGCTCTTTCGGTCCGCCGATCGTCGTGGTGGCTTTCCGCGTCGAACGGTCACGTTCGTAGTGCCACGGCCGCCAGCCGAGAAACTGCCCGCCGAAATTGGGAATCAGGATCGGCAGTTCGTGGTTGAGCGGCGAGATCTCGTACTCGAAGTAGACCGGGTAGCGCTCGTCGGTCCAGAGGAACACCTCGAAGACGTCCTCGTTCCACAGATCCATGAAATCCTCGGTCATGCTCGCCGTGAGCATGCGGTCCGTGGCGTCCATCAGGAAATAGAGTCCCGTCTTCGAGTAGAGCATCTTGAATCGCGAGTCGTACGGATGCCCATCGGCCTGTCGCCGGCGGAGCGAAGTCCACTCGGCCTGGCGCCACATCGCGTGCTCGCCGGTGCCAGTGACCTCGAAATCATCGGCAGGGCTCACGGAGAGGCGCAGCCGTTCGACGGTTTGCGTTCGCACGACCTCATCATAGCCACTCGTGGCCGCGACGAGTGACAGAACAGCCGCGGCGATTCCAAGAGCAAGTCTCGGGGCCATCACCGTGCCGCGATGCAGTCCATTTCGACGAGAGAGTTGCCCGGCACGCCACCATACGTCGCGACCGTCGTGCGCACCGGCGGATGCGGGCCGAACCGTCCGCGGAACACTTCATTCATTCCGTCGTAATCGCGCAGATCGTGCAGATACACGTTCACCTTGAGGACCTTGTCCATCGAGGAGCCTGCCTTCTTCAGCTCCGCCTCGATCTGATCGAGCACTGACTTGGTGTGGACGGTGATGTCGCCTGGGCCGTGCTCTCCCTTGCCCGCGATGAACACCAGGTTGCCGTAGGTGGTCCAACTCGAGAAGAGCGGCGGCTTGTCTCCGGCGGGCTGATCATCGGTCGACGTCCGTTTCACGTTCTCGGTCGTCTGCGCATGAGCGACACCGAACAGGCCGGCGCTCGCAGCGGCAATTGACCCCAGGAAGGTTCGGAACATGGAACGGCGTGTCGGGCTCGGGGCGGCATCCATAAGCGGCTCCTCCATGTGCAGTTGCTTTATTAGATGTGCGGCGAGAGGATAACGGGCACACCAGGCGCGATGCAAGCGATGCTCGGGCTTCTGTCGTTCGTGCCGGCGCTCGCGCTCGCCATCACGGTCGGCGGGCGGGCGCAGAGTGCTGACCTTGGGAAGCGGGCGTACGAATCGCGCTGCGTCGGCTGTCACGGCGCAGATGGCACCGGTGGCGGCCACGGCCCGACGATCGTCGACATCAGACAGCCACGTGCGGCGTCGCGGGACGCACTTCGACAGTTGATCCGCAACGGCATTCCGGAAGCCGGGATGCCTGCGTTCGTCATGTCGGACGCCGAGCTCGACGCCCTCCTTGACTATGTGGACCTCCTCAAAGCGCCCGCAGCGGACCACCCGGCCGCCGGCGATCCCCTCGCCGGCGAACGTTTCTTCAACAACGAGGGGAACTGCTCCGGCTGTCACATGGTCCAAGGCCGCGGCGGTGTTCTCGGTCCTGATCTTTCGAACCTGGCACGCGATCGCAAGACGTCGCAGATTGAAGACGCCGTGCGCGAGCCAGCCAGGCACGGGAAACATGCGGGCGCGCGCACGGACGACGGCGCGCAATCTTTCAAGTCAGTGGCGCTCCGCATGCTCGATGGTCGAACGCTCGATGGCCTCGCGAAATACGAGAGCCCGTTCGATCTCGGTCTTCAAACGCTGGACAGGACATTTCAGTCCATCGCGAAACGTGACATCGCGCAGCTCATGCGAAAGCCGACGACGATACCGAGCGTGCCGCGGTCGGCTGAGGACGTCCAGAACCTGCTCGCGTACCTCACGCGACTCGCGGTGGATCAATCGCCAGACGCAACACTTGCCGGGGACGCGGCGACTGACGATCAGCGCGCTTTCGCGGGTGTGGCGCGCCCTGCACGTGGCGAATGGCCGACGTACCATGGTGACCTGAGCGGTAATCGTCACAGTCCGCTCGATCAGATCAACACCACCAACGTGGCGCAACTTGCACCGAAATGGACGTTTCCAGTCCCCGACCGCCAACGTGCCCTGCAGGTGACGCCGGTTGTTGCCGGTGGGCTGATGTACGTGACCGCAGTGAATGCCGTATGGGCGCTCGACGCGCGGACGGGCCGGGAGGTCTGGCACTACAGCCGGCCGCGCACGCAGGGCCTGGTTGGGGATCCGGCGTCGGGAATCAATCGCGGCGTCGCGATCCTTGGCGATCGCGTGTTCATGCAAACGGATCATGCGCACGTGATCGCGCTCCATCGCCTCACCGGTCATCTGCTCTGGGATGTCGCAATGGCGGATTATCGTGAGCACTACGGCGGTACCAGCGCGCCGCTCGTTGTCAACGATCTCGTCATCGCCGGCGTGTCAGGCGGTGACGAAGGCAATCGCGGTTTTCTCGACGCGTACAAGGCGTCAAGCGGTGAGCGCGTGTGGCGGTTCTGGACCGTTCCGGAACGCGGACAGCCCGGGTCCGAAACATGGGACGAGACAGCTCTGGAGCACGGGTGCGCCGCCACGTGGCTGACGGGGACCTACGATCCGGATGCAAGACTCCTCTATTGGCCGACTGGAAATCCGTGTCCCGATTACAACGGAGACGTTCGGAAGGGCGACAACCTGTACTCGAATTCCGTGCTCGCGCTCGATCCGGACACGGGAAAACTGAAGTGGCATTTCCAGTTCACGCCGCACGACCTCCACGACTGGGATGCCACGGAAACACCGATGCTCGTCGATGCCGAGTTCCGCGGGCACTCGCGAAAGCTGCTGCTGCACGCCGATCGCAACGGATTCTTCTACGTCCTCGATCGTGTTACCGGTGAGCTGCTACTGGCCGAGCCGTTCGTGAAGAACCTGACGTGGGCCGCGAGCATCGGGAAGGACGGACGTCCAAATCTGTTGCCGAATCAGGATCCGACGATCGAAGGCGTCCGTGTCTGTCCGTCGGTCGAGGGCGCCACGAACTGGCCATCGATGGCGTTCAGTCCGGCGACCGGTCTCTTCTATCTGATGGCCTTCGAATCCTGCAGCATCTTCACCAAGCGCACGCAATCCTGGGAGCGAGGCAAGTCGTACTACGCGGGAGGCACGCGACGGTCGCCGACCGACGCGAGCACGAAGTACGTGCGCGCGGTGGACGTGCAGACGGGCAAACTCCGATGGGAGATTCCCGACGTCGGCGGCGGCATCCTCGCAAGCGGGGTGATGAGCACGGCCGGCGGCCTGCTGTTCTACGGCGATTCCGCCGGCGGCGCGTTCGTCGCCGCCAATGCGGCGACCGGTGCGCTGTTGTGGCACTTCGACACCGGCGAGCGTTGGAGAGCCGGACCGATGACCTACGCAATACACGGAAAACAGTACGTCGCCGTCGCGGCAGGATCGACCATCATCGCGTTCGCGCTGCCGTAAGCGTCAGGCTTTAGGCTCAAGGCTTTTGGCTTCTGGCTTTGGCTCGAACGTGTCATCGCGTATGCGTACCAGCGTTCATATTCATTGAACGACGTAACTGAGCGCCCGGCAGCCGCTGTTTTGCAGAGCGCGCCCAAAGCCGATCACATCGGCTACGACTTTTCCTTGGCGTTCTGAATTTTCGGCATCAAGATGTCGCGCACGTAGTGCCAGTACGGCACGAGCTCGAGCGCGTGTTTCGCATATTCTTCGGCGGCGCGAACATCGGGAGTCTTCTTACTGAGGTTCGTCCAGGCCAGATTCATCAGCAGCTCCGGCTCTCCCCATGAGGGTTCGAGAGCATCCTTCGCGCGTCCTTTCTCCATGCGCGCCGCCTGAAGACCCTCGTCGAAGGTGGCCATGGCGATGTCCTGCCCACCTCCCTGTTCAGGAGGGCTGTACCACTGCTGGATTCCCAATGCGGAGAGCAACCGTGGATTGTCGGGCGCACTCGACAAAGCCTCCTTGAACAACTGCAGAATCCGTGACACGAACTCCTGGACACGCGCTGCGTCGTTGCGATTCAGGTACAACAGCGTCTGCAGACATGTGATGACGCCGACCTTCGCGTCGACGAACGCCGGATCTTGCCGGGCGCCATCCTCGAATGCGCCGAGCGCCTGGCGCACATCGGGTTCGAGCGCTTTCGGATCGGCGGCCTCGTTGAAGCCGTTAAAGACCAGTCGCAACAACGCGAACCCCTGCCAATACCGCACTCGCGGTGCCAGGTCCTTGTGACGACTGAACGGCGCCAGTTCATCATGCAGGCGCTGCAGTGCCGACCTGTCGCCTTCGTAGTCTGCGCGCTGAATTCGAGCGACGAGGGTCGCCGCCGCCTCGCGCCTGCCTTGAGCGGAGTCAAAGGGCCTGCCGTGAACTCCGTCGACGGGCGTGCCCTGAGCGCCGTCGAAGGGAAGGCGCACCGTGTCGGGCTGGCGCGTGGATCCGGGTTGTTGCGCGGATACGGCGAGCGCCGGGAGCATGATGATCGTGCAGACAACCTTGCGAGGAATGTGTGTCGTCATGAGCGACAACGTAATGCGGAGGGGCGAACGGCACAACGCAGCTGCGGCGATCGGCGTCGGCCGACCGGTGAATGGAGCTTCGTGTCGGTGAAAGGATCGAGCCAGCAGGATGCTGAAGGATCACATTCTGCGTGAGGTTCCAGGTTCACAGGTTCCCGGTTCC
>Ga0114129_10017454_pt1 | contig 10219 bp, 9 predicted proteins | sample RhiMetdeltSRZDD1_FD_80071 | JGI IMG/M metagenome (GOLD analysis project Ga0114129, IMG submission 80071) | Populus rhizosphere microbial communities from Tennessee, USA - Rhizosphere MetaG P. deltoides SRZDD1 (version 2) (version 2) | ecosystem: Host-associated > Plants > Roots > Rhizosphere >... | reverse complement strand
GCTCGGCGTAGGGATTGGGAGCCATCTGCGTCATGCCAGATGATCGCACGCCGCGGGGGCCAGTTCGGGGCCGCACCGGGGACGGACCGGGGCCAGACCGGGGCCAGACCGGGGCCAGACCGGGGCCAGACCGGGGTCAGACCGGGGTCAGACCCCGGTACGTCCCCGAACTGGCCCCTGGCGTAGACAAATCTGCCACGGTCGGCTCTTATAGTGGATGCGGCATGTCTGTCGTTCAGGAGATCCGCTACGCCATCCGGCAGCTTCTCCACGCCCGCTCGTTCTCCGTGATTGCCGTCCTGACACTCGCGCTCGGCATTGCCGGCAACACGATGTTCTTCGCGGCGGTGAACGGCATGGTGTTCCGGCCGATTCGGGCGACGCGGACCGACGGACTGTACGCGATGACGTACATCTACACGGGAAAACTGAGCGGGTCGCCGACAGCGGCGCAGTTCAGGCGTCTCGAAGCGGATCGCCCGCCGGGGATAGCGCGCCTGGGCGCGATGGCCGCGACGTTCGTGCCTGTCGTCGTCTCCGTCCCCGGCCGCGGCGAGCGCGTGTATGTCGAGGTCGTGACCAGCGGCTATGCACTGGCGCTGGATCTGGTGCCGCAGGCCGGCCGCCTGTTCCTTCCCGAAGATGACGTCGCCGGAGCGCCGCGCGTGGCGATCGTCGGCGATCGGTTGTGGCGGGAATGGTTCAAGGGCGATCCCAACGTGATCGGGGCCCGAGTGGCGATCAACGCGCAGCCGTTCACGATCGTCGGAGTGGCCCCGCGAGGATTCCGCGGGCTCGCGGGGTCCTCCTATGGAACAGCGGATATCTGGACCACGCCGTCGGCCACGATCGGTCTCGAAAAAGGTGCGACGCATCCACTCGTCGCGTTCGGATACTGGACGACGTTCGTGCGGCCCGAACCAGGCGTTGACCGCGCCGCGGTCGAATCGGCGATCCATGCCGTCTTGACCGGCCAGCCGCAGGATCCGCCACCCGATCGACTCGTGATCCGACTGTATCCGGCGGCCGCGTTCGCGGGGACCGACAAGCTGACGAGCACCGGCCTGACGATACTCGCGCTGTCGAGTCTGCTGCTCGTTGCCGCCTGCGCGAATCTCGCGAACATGCTGTTTGCGCGCGGCACCCAGCGGGCGGGGGAAGTCGCGGTCCGCCTCTCGCTCGGCGCGAGCCGCCTGCAGATTTTCAGACTCTTTCTGCTCGAAAGCGGTGTCGTCGCGGTACTGGCGGCCGGCGTCGGGCTGGCGCTCGCGCTCGGCGTGACCTCGGCGCTTGGCGCGGCGTTCCCATCGTTCCGCGCCCGCAACTTCCGCATGTTCGTCGATCTCAGCCCCGACTACCGCGTGTTTCTGTACGCCTTTGGCGCCGGTGCGGTTGCGGCCGGGGTGGTCGGTGTCATCACCGCCTGGCGGGCGTCCGCGGTAGAGCCGAGTCGCGCGCTTGCCATTTCCGCGGCAGGTACTGGTGCAACGAAGCGAAGCGGCGCGGTGCGGCTCGGCCTCGTTGCCGTGCAGGTGACAGCCGCCGTCCTGCTGCTGATGGGTGCGGGTCTGTTCATCCGGGCGACGGAGAAGGACCTGAATCGGCGCGTGCTGTTCGATACGACGCCGCTGGCCACGGCGCGGATCGATCTGCGGATGCACGGCTATCATCCCGACGGTGGCCGCCTGTTCTTCGACCGCGCGCTGGCGGCGGTGCGTGCGCTGCCTGGCGTCGATCAGGCGGCGGTGGCCGACAGTTTCCCGGTCGGCGATTACGCGGCGCCGGCAACGGTCGACTTCCGCGCCGAGAGGGAAGTGAAAGGCACGGATGGCACGATCCGGCGCATCGAAGGTGCGTGGCGCACCTTGCGAGGCGGATCGATCGGCGTCTCGCCTGGATTCCTTGCGACCATCGGCATCCCGCTCCTCCGCGGTCGCGACGTCGGTCCGACCGACCAGGACACGACGACGCCGGTTGCGATCGTCAACGAGACGGCGGCACACCTGCTCTGGCCGGATCAGGAGGCGCTCGGGAAGCGACTGATGTTCGGCAGCGACGGCATCTGGCGAACGGTCGTCGGCGTCTGCGGCGATCCGATCGAAGTCACGAGCCCATCGACATTGAACACTTCCGCCAACCTCGTACTGATCCCGGCAGCGCAGGATTACCGCCCCGAGCGGTTGATCGTCATCCGCTCCCGCCGGCCGGCGGCGCAGCTCGAACCGCTGCGGGGCGTGATACGCGCGATCGACGAGAACGTCGCCGTCTTCGACCTGGCGACCGCGGACAGCTCGATCATGGCGTGGGCGGCGCCGCTTCGTGCCGCGGCGCTTCTCACGGGTTCGCTCGGCCTGCTCGCCCTCACCATCGCGACGCTCGGCGTCTACGGCGTCATCGCCTACGTCGTCAGCCTGCGCACGCGTGAATTCGGCATCCGCATGGCGCTCGGCGCCAGGTCAGGGCAAGTCCTGAAGATGGTGCTCGACGACGCGATTCATCTGGTGCTGGTGGGTTTGATGGCGGGGGTATTCGTGACGGCCGTGGCGGAGCGTTACTTCCAGAGTCAGCGAGTCGGGTTCATGCCGAATGAAATCTCGACGTGGGTGGGCGTGCTCGCGCTGATTCTGATTGTCGCGATTGTCGCGGCGCTGGTGCCCGCGCGTCGGGCGTCGCGGATTGATCCCAATGTGGCGCTGCGAGAGCTATGACGAACGCTCGGCGCTGATCTCAAGTGGACGTCCATCACATCGACAGCGCATACCTGCGCAGCAGCCGGCGGATTACGGTCCTGCGCCCGCGGTTTCGCGGCCCCTCCCCTCCGGACCAACCACCCGCCGTCCTGTACATGAACGACGGGCAGAACCTCTTCGATCCGTCCCGCGCGTTCGCCGGCAACACCTGGCGCGTCCCAGAGACCGTGAGCCGGCTGGTGCACGAACGCCGCATCCCGCCTCTCTACGTGGTCGGCATCGATCACGGGGAGATCAGGCGGGCGCGCGAATACCTGCCGGTCGAGGACGAGCGCAATCCGTTCGCACGGAAGCCCCTCGGCCGCCAATACATGGACTTCGTGACGCGTGAGGTGATTCCGTTCATCGAGCGCACCTACGATGTGTCCACGCGGACGTCGGCGCGCGGGTTCGGCGGGTCCTCCTACGGAGCGGTGTCGGCGCTGCTCACGGTGCTCGAGCGGCCGGGCGTGTTCGGGCGTCTGCTGCTGGAGAGCCCTTCCTTATATGTAGGGGGACGGATCCTCATCCGAAGAGCCCGGCGCGCGCCTCGCTGGCCGGCGCGGGTCTACCTGGGCGTCGGTACGCAGGAGACTTCCAAGCCCGACGTCAACCGTGAGACGGTCGAAAACGTGCGCTCTCTGGAGTCGATCCTCCACAGCGCGGGTCTGGGGCCCAGACGGTTGAAGGTCGTCGTCAAAGAGGGCGCAACCCATTCCGAGGGGGCCTGGGCGGACCGGTTGCCCGAGGCGCTGGCGTTCCTGTTCGGCTAAAGCCCCAGTTCCAACCTTCGGCGGCGTGCCACCCGTCCAAGCCGCCATGAAAATGCTTCTTGCCGCCAGCTTGTTCACCGCGTCGGTCGTCATCTCCGCGCCGGCCGATCCTCTGCCGGCTCAAACCAGCCCGGCGGCCGTGTCGGGCACCTGGCGGGCGCGCCTGTCGGAGTCCTGGACCCGCCGGAACGACGAGCGGTGGGTCTCTCTGGAGCTCCAGCGCGACGGCGATCGGCGGTATGGCGCCTCCATCCGGATGTCGGAGCTCGAGTCCGCCGGGATTCGCGGCGAGATGTTCTCCGGGAGCGGGGTGCACTTCGTCCTGCAGCGGGATGCCGGGCGGATCGAGTTCGAAGGCGCGTTCGACGCGGGCCGCGGCGCCGGCACGTTCCGGTTCGCTCCGAACGGTGCATTCGTCGCGGCGGTACAGAAAGGCGGCCGGCAGCTCTCGACCGACGAGGTCCTGCGGCTGGCGCTGCACGACGTCGATCAGGCGTTCATCGCCTCGCTCGAGGCCGCCGGCTACAAGGACCTCAGCGTCGACGATCTCCTGAAGATGCGCATCCACGGCGTCGATGCGGACTACATCGCGGACCTCCGGAAGGCCGGCTACGACAAGCTCTCGGTTGAGGATCTCGTCAAGACGCGGATCCACGGCGCCACCCCCGAATACGTCGTCGAGCTCCGCAAGGCCGGGTACACGGGTCTGTCGATCGACGAGCTCGTGCGGACGCGCATTCATGGCGCCACGCCGGCATTCGTGCAGGAAGTGAAGGCGGCCGGGTTCGATCGGCTGCCCGTTGACGATCTCGTCAAGATGCGGATCCACGGCGTGACGCCGGAGTTCATCCGCGAAATGCGCGCCCTCGGTTACAAGGACGTCGCCATCGACGATCTGGTGAAGATGCGCATTCACGGCGTGAGCGCCGACTTCATCAAAGAGATCGGCGCGCTCGGCTACAAGAATCCGCCGCTGAACGATCTGGTCTCGATGCGGATCCATGGCGTCTCGAGCGGGTTCGTCAAGGAGCTGGCGTCGCTCGGATACACGAAGCTGTCCATCGAGGATCTGGTCAAGATGCGCATCCACGGCGTCACGCCGCAGTTCATCCGCGAGCTGAAGGAGCTGGGCTACGGGTCGGTGCCGTCGGAGCGCCTCGTCCAGTTCCGGATCCACGGCGTGGACGCGGAGTTCATCCGCGACGTGCAGAAGGCGGGCATGAAGGACATGACGCCCCAGGACCTCGTGGATCTGAGCATCCACGGCGGCCGCCGCTGGCTGCGGCGGACTCCCTAGCCGCGCAGCAGGTAGTCCTTGAACGCCCGGAACGCGGCGCCGCGATGGCTCACACGGGCCTTCTCGTCGCCGTCGACCTCGGCGAGGGTGCGGCCGTAGGGCGGATAGTAGAACACGGGGTCGTAGCCGAACCCGTGCGTGCCCGCCGGCGTCCTGGCGATCTCCCCTGCGACGACGCCGCGGCTCTCGAACAGGATCTTCCCGCTGTCCGCGAATGCCACCGCGGCGACGAATCGCGCCGGGCTGGTCTCGAGCCCCTTCTCTCGCAGCAGCTCGTAAATCACCTTGAACTTCACCGCGTAGTCCGAGCCGTGCCAGCGCGCTGACTGCACGCCGGGCTCGTTGTCGAGCGCCTCGATCTCCAGGCCGGAGTCGTCGGCGACGCTTGGCAGTCCTGTCGCCGCGGAGTAGTGGAGCGCCTTCAACCGCGCGTTGGCGCTGAACGTCTCGCCCGTCTCCTCGGGCTCCTCGACATCCCTGAACGACGCGAGCGTGACGAGCGAGACCGGCACGCCCTCGAGGATGGCCGTGATTTCGCGGATCTTGCCAGGATTGGTCGAAGCGATCAGCACCGTCTTCGGCGGCGCGGTGACGTTCGTCACTTCAACGGGCCCGTGATGCCGCGCTGGAGGTCGACCAGGCTGCGGATGCCGGCGTCGGCGAGCTCCATCAGGCTGTCGAGCGCCGCGCGCTCGAATGGCGGCCCCTCCGCCGTTCCCTGCACTTCGACGAACCGGCCGTCGCCGGTCTTGACGACGTTCATGTCGACGTCGGCGCGTGAATCTTCTTCGTAGGCGAGATCGAGCATCGGCGTGCCGCCGATGACGCCGACGCTGGTGGCCGCGACGAAGTCCTGCACCGGAAGGCTTCGCAGGATGCCGGTGTCCCGCATCTTGCGGAGCGCGAGCACCAGCGCGACGAAACCGCCGGTGATGGAGGCGGTCCGCGTGCCCCCGTCCGCCTGGATGACGTCGCAGTCGACCCAGACCGTGCGCTCGCCGAGCTCGGCGAGGCGCGTCACCGACCGGAGCGATCGGCCGATCAGCCGCTGAATCTCCTGGGTTCTGCCGCTGACCTTTCCGGCGGAGGCCTCGCGCTGTGTTCGCGTGGACGTGGCCCGGGGCAGCATCCCGTACTCGGCGGTCACCCAGCCCTTGCCGGTGTTGCGGAGAAACGGCGGCACGCGGTCCTCGACGCTCGCCGCGCAGACCACGCGGGTGTTGCCCACCTCGATCAGCACCGAGCCTTCCGCGTGCATCAGGAATCCCGGCGTCAGCCGGGTCTCGCGCAACTGTCCGGCCGCCCGGCCGTCGATTCGGGTCGTCATCACTCTTCCTTTTCCGTTTTCACCCACTTCAGGTTCTTTTCGAGCGGATGCCGGAGGTCCACGTGCCCGGCCAGCGTATCCACTTCCTTTCCCTCGACGAGAATCTGCACGCGCGAGATGACGGGGAGATTGACCGTCACCGCGTCGACGATCGCGTAGATGGTGAACAGCTCGTCGAGCGCGCCGCCGGTGTGCCTGGTTCGCGCCTCGACACTCAGGTCGACGAAGGCGTCGCGCTGACAGTTCGCCGTCCCGGCCGCGCAGTCCCGTTCCGTGACGTAGACGCCGCGCAGCGTCGTCCCCTCGGGGACGGCGGCCGCGAACGGTTGCTGCGCGGGCCCGAGCTGGCTCTCCACGATGCGCCGCGCCTGTTCGGCGACCGGATCGCCGAAAGGCACCTCGCGCTGGACGCCGACGAGCGACATCCCGTCTTCCGCAATGTAGTACAGGGTCGCGGTGATCTTGCGTTCCGGCACCGCCGCAGCGGGCGCCGCGGCCGGTGCGGCGATCCTGTCACGGCCGTGCCAGCGGGGAAGCGCATAGAAGAGCAGCCACGCGCCTGCAGCTGCCACCGCCGCGATGGCGATGACCGGGACCGCGCGACGGAGCATCAGCGTCGCGCTCCGGAGGCGGGAGGGGCAGGCGGCGGCGATTGCAGGCCGTGGCTGTCGCGGAAGCGAACGAGGCTGTCGACCAGGGCCTGGACGATCGACGCCTGGAATCCATCCGAGGCGAGCTGCTTCTCCTGCTCGGGGTTGGTGATGAAGCCCATCTCCACGAGGACCGCCGGCATGTTGGCGCCGACCAGCACGCGGAACGGCGCCTGCTGGATCGCTCGCGGGCTCATCGGCACGCGCTCGCGCAGTTCGGCCTCGATCAGCCGCGCGAACGTCGCGGACGCCTCGATGTGGCGCGCCTGCGCCATCTCCCAGAGGATCAGCTCGATGTCGCGAGTGCCCCCGCCGAAGACCGGCAGCGGCTCGCTCTCTCCTTGTGCGACGCGCTGCGCCTGCGCGCCGTAGTCGGCCAGGCTCAGGTAGAAGACTTCGGCGCCGGCCGCCGAGGCCCGCACCGACGCGTTCGCGTGCAGGCTGATGAACACGTCCGCCTTGTTGTTGTTGGCGACGGCGGCGCGCTCGTCCAGCCCCACGGTCTGATCCGAGTCTCGAGTGAGGATCACCCGGCCCCCGAGCCGGCTCTCGATCGCCGCTTTCAGCCGCCGCGCGACGCCGAGCGTGACGTCCTTCTCGAGGGTGCCCTGCGCGCCGCGCGCGCCGTGCTCGTCGCCGCCGTGGCCGGCATCGATGACGAAGGTCCTCAGGCCGCTGGTCGGCGTGGCCTCGAGCAGCGGCGGTTCGGCCGGCGGAAGCGGCACCGGCGGCTGCGCCGGCGGCGGCTGGGGCGCCTCGGTGGTCTGGGCGATGACATCGATGACGATGCGGCCCGCGCCGCGGTCGCCGGGGGCATCGGATGCCCGATAGGAGGCGAAGCGAGGACCGAGGTCGATCGCCACCACGACCGGCGGATCGGCGACGCGCACGGCCTGCACGAGATCGGCCACGGGGGAGGCGGGCAGGGCCGCGTCGAGCGCGTCAGCCTCGAAGCGCACGAGCACGCGGGCGCCGTCCTGCGACACCGAGTGGGGCGTGGCGGGCAGCACGTCGAGCGTCACGCGGGCGAGCGCGCCCTGCGGTTCGATCCGTGCGGTCACACGCGGCACCCGCAGGTCACCCACGACGATCAGCCGCGAGGGCCGCCGGAGATCGAGCCGCGTGCCGAGCGCCGGCGCCAGCGCGCGAGGCACGAAATCGATCGGCAGGAACCAGCTCCGCCCTTCCTTCACGGGTGGCGCCGGCAGCGAGACGACGCGGCCGGCCGCGGACACGAGAGTCTGGCCAGGGGTGAGCGTGATGGTCTGCGTTTTCGTGGAGATCGTCAGCCCGCCGGCCAGCGTATCCTCGCGGCTCGTCAGGTCGAACAGCCTGCCGAGGTCGTCCAGCGCGAACATCTCCTGTCCGTTGAACAGCCGCACGGCCAGTGGTCGTCGTCCTTCCCTCGCGAGGACGGTGTACGGGGCCGGGGGAGCAGGCTGGGCGGCGAGCGTGGCAAGGACCACCGCCACGAGTGCCGTGGTCGCGGTCGCGAGAACGGCCAGCGGAATGGCGCCAGGGGCCCGGAAGCGTCTCAAGGGCAAAACGCTTCAATCATAAACTGACCGTTTGGAGTCAGCGGCCGCGCTCGTACCAGTCGGCGTGCGGGGACCACTGGTGGCACGACAGGCAGGCGGTCTGGTCCCAGTGCTTCGAGCACTGCGGGCAGATGCCCGCGGTATCGAACGTGTTCCAGCGGCACCAGCAGCCCGGATCGCAGTACCAGCGGTCGTGCTTCCGCGGCTCCCAGCCGCACCGCGGACACCGAATGTGGCGGCCGTCGTCGTCGAGCAGCCGCCTGGCGATGTCGGGCGTGCGGCGCTGCAGCAGCAGGGACACGCAGACAAGGGAGAGCAGGATTTCAATCACGGTGCACGCTCATTGGACGACGGACTCACGTGTTCCGTTTCGGCCAGGCCGGCTGCGTGAAGAGGCCGCCGTCGACCCAGAGCGTCTGGCCGGTGACGAACGCGCTGTCGTCGGACACGAGGAAGCGCACGGCGCGGGCAACGTCCTCGGGCATGCCGATGCGGCCCAACGGTGTGATGGCGGCCCAGGTCCCGGCGTAGTCGCCGTCCTCGAGCCGGGTCCGCTCGACCTCGACGGCGCCGGGCGCCACGCAATTCACACGGATCTTGTGCGGCGCGAGCTCGACTGCCGCGACCCTGGTCAGCATCTCGATCCCGCCCTTGCTGGCAGTGTAAGCGACGAGGCCGGGGAAGGGGACCTTGTTGCAGCCGGAGCCGAGGTTGACGATCGCGCCGCCGCTGGCGCGCATGTGCCGCGCCGCCGCCTGCGTGCAGAGGAAGCAGCCCTTCAGGTTCGTGCGGATGACGAGATCCCACTCGTCTTCGGTCACGTCCAGGAACGGCGTCCACGTCTGCACGCCCGCGTTGTTGACGAGGATGTCGAGCCTGCCGAGTTGCGCCACGACATCGTCCGTCATGCGCTGGACATCGGCGGCGCTGCCGACGTCGCCGGCGACCGCGATCGCGCGGACGCCGCGCGCCGCGATCTCGGCGACGGTGGCGGCGGCCCGCTCGGGCTCGACGTGGTAGTTGATCGCGACGTCGGCGCCGGCGCGCGCGAGCTCGAGTGCGATGTCGCGGCCGATTCCCCGGCCGCCGCCGGTCACGAGCGCGATTCGTCCCGCGAGAGCGGCTGGACCCGACGCTGCGGTCATGCCGCTACTTTCCCATGCTCCAGCCGCCATCGATCAGCAGCGGCGTGCCGGTGATGAACGCCGCTTCGTCGCTCGACAGGTACAGCACGGCCGCGGCAATCTCGTCCGGCCTTCCCATCCGGCCGATCGCCTGGGTGCCGGCCATTTCGCGGTACGCAGCCTCCGGATCGGGATACTCACGCAGCCGCGCCTTGACGAACGGCGTTTCGACGCGGCCCGGACAGACGCAGTTCACCCGGATGCCGTCCGACGCGTGATCCATCGCCATCGCCTTCGTCAGTCCCACGACGGCCGTCTTGGTCGTCACGTACGCGAGCCGATCGCGAATGCCGAGAATGCCGCCGATCGACGCGATGTTGACGATCACGCCCGCCTTGCGGGCGAGCATCCCGCCGATGAAGGCCTTGCTGGTGTTGAACACGCCGCGCACGTTGACCGCATAGAGTCGATCCATGTCGGCGCCGCCGGTCGTCACGACCGTGCCGACGTGGCCGACGCCGGCGTTGTTGACCAGGATGTCGAGCGCGCCGTGCTGCCCGTCGATCCGTCGCGCGAGGCTCGCAAGGGCCGCCTCGTCGGTGACGTCGAGTTCGACGAATTCCGCCCGTCCGCCCGCCGCCGTCACCTCGCTGGCCACGCGCTCGCCGTTCGGGCGGTCGCGGTCCGCGACATAGACGAGCGCGCCGGCCTCTGCGAGCGTGTGCGCGATCGCCTCGCCAATGCCGGAGCCGGCGCCGGTCACGAGGGCGGTCTTGTGGTC
>Ga0114129_10017453_pt1 | contig 10219 bp, 7 predicted proteins | sample RhiMetdeltSRZDD1_FD_80071 | JGI IMG/M metagenome (GOLD analysis project Ga0114129, IMG submission 80071) | Populus rhizosphere microbial communities from Tennessee, USA - Rhizosphere MetaG P. deltoides SRZDD1 (version 2) (version 2) | ecosystem: Host-associated > Plants > Roots > Rhizosphere >... | reverse complement strand
AGGGGGAGGGGGGAGGGGGGAAGGGGGAAGAGGACGCGGCGCGCCGCAGCCGGTCCTGGATGGCCTTGCTGAGCGGGTGATCGGTTGTGATGTTGCGGATCAGGAGCGCATCGACGCCAAGCTCGTCGCCGGCCCGCAATGCCGCGTATAGTCGCGATGCCACCGCCGCTGGGTCGTGTTCGTGCCCCAGGTCGAGGACGTGCACACCCAACTCCAACTCTTGCAGTTGTTCGACATCCTCGACAAACGCGAGGATGGCCACCGACTGCCCGCGATCGAGGTGGCGCTGCGCGGTTTGCACGAGCTCACGAATGGCTGTCGTGCGGTCACCCTCGAACAACGTGAGCGGTGTCGCCGGTGAATAGTGCTTCGCGAGCATGCCCGGAGCGGGCATGCCCGTCGTGTCGGGGTCGACCGGACTCGAACGAAACCGGACGTCGGGGATTACCGCTTGCAACGCGGCGGCATCGACAGCGCCAGGCCTGAGCACCATCGGCGGCTGGTGTGTCAGGTCCACAACCGTCGACTCCAGCCCGACGTTGGTTGGGCCTCCATCGAGAATCATGTCGATGCGATCACGGAGATCGGCAAGCACGTGAGCGGCGCGCGTCGGACTCGGCCTGGAAAACCGGTTGGCGCTCGGCGCGGCGATCGGCAGCCGTGCACAGCGAAGCAACGCCTGCGCAATCGGATGTGACGGGACGCGAATGGCAACCGTGTCGAGTCCGGCAGTCACTTCATCCGGCACCTGCTCCGATCGCCGCATCACGATCGTCAAGGGGCCAGGCCAGAATCGATCCGCGAGCTGGCCCACGACTGGCGGGATTTCGATGACAAGCGGCGCGATGTCGTCAATGGCCGCCACATGGACGATCAGCGGATCGTTCGCCGGTCTCTCCTTGGCTGCGAACACACGCTGCACTGCCTGTCGATCGAGCGCGTGCGCACCGAGGCCATAGACCGTCTCGGTGGGAAAGGCGACAAGCCCACCAGCGCGCAGGCACTCCGCCGCGCGAGCAATCAGTTTTTCATCGGGAGCTGTCTGATCGACCTGAAGTACCTCGGTCATGCAGTGGGCGACCTGCACCCTCTTAGGTTATTCTCCCATCGATGCAGTTGGCGTTGCCCTTTGGAGCATCCGAGACCACAACACCCATTGCACCTGTTACACCCCTCGCACCTGTCGCACCCGTTACCCCTTTCGCACCACTGGCGCCCCTCGGGCCGATGTATTTCGTCAGACACCGTCGGGCGCGGCGCTATGTCCTCCGTGTCGAAACCGATGGCCGGTTACGTGTCACGATTCCGCGCGGCGGCTCACGTCGTGAGGCCGAGGCGTTTGTTCAACGAAATATCGCCTGGGTCGTCAGACAACGAGCACGTACGGGGCCCGAACTTGGTCCGATTGACGACGACAAGGCGCTGCGACAGCAGGCGAGACGAGAGCTGCCCGCGCGGCTGCTCGAACTCGCGACCCGCCACGGGCTCGCGGTCAGCCGCGTCAGCGTCCGCAATCAGCGATCGCGGTGGGGCTCCTGTGGCCGTGAAGGCCATATCTGCCTCAACTGGCGACTGGTGCTGATGCCGCCATCGGTTCGCGATTACGTCCTGATCCACGAGCTGATGCACCTCCGCCGGATGGACCATTCGCCGGCGTACTGGCGGCTCGTCGCCGAGGCATGTCCGGACTACCGCTCCGCTCGCGACTGGTTGCGGCGGCTCGGTCCGTCTCTTCGGTAAACCCCAAACCCCAAGCCCCAAATCCGAAACGCAGTCTCCGTGGTTCGTCAGGGAATGTGGTTGGGATTTGGGCTTTGGGATTTGCTGTGCGCTGACGGACGTCGTTGCGCCTGCCGTGCAGCCCAGAGGCACGCCCGGATGGGGCGTCAGCGCACACGCCGGCGGTCGGTCTCTCGTAGTCCTTGGTCCTACAGGACCCCTAAAGACGCAGCCAAATCCCGACGATAGTTGCAGTTAGGCAACAGTGCTCCTGGCGTGCGCGGAGCGGGCGGTTTCGGTCCGGTCTCCGAGTGCTCCGACGCGCGTCACGCGAACACATGTGCGCCTGACTGGCAGATTACTCATCCATGCAAAATCAACGTCCGCGGCTGCTCGTCGTAGACGACGACCGCGCGATCCTCACACTGATCGGCACCATCGCCCTCGCCGAAGGGTTCGACGTCGCAACGACGGTCAGCGGCGAGGACGCGATGAAGCAGTTGCGCCATCGGCCCGCGGACCTCGTGCTGCTCGACATGCGGATGCCGGGAGTAACCGGCCTCGACGTTCTGCGATCGATCCGCGACATCAGTCCGAAGTGCAGGGTCGTGCTGATGACCGGTTTCGGGACGATCGACAGCGCCGTTGAAGCCGTGAAGCTCGGCGCGCTTGATTATCTCACCAAGCCGTTCGACCTGCAGCGCCTTCGTCAACTGCTCGCGACCATTCGCGAGGAGGCTGTGCAGCGCCGCGAGGTGCTCACTATGGAGGGTGACCTGGCGCAGCGGCTGGAATTCTGCGGCATGGTCGGCCGCGGCCCCGCCATGCAGGAGGTGTTCGGCCTCATTCGCCGGCTGGCGCCGCACGTCCGCACTGTGCTCGTGAGCGGTGATACGGGTACGGGCAAAGAGCTCGTCGCGCGCGCGCTACACAAGCTCGGCCCCCGGAACACGAAACGGTTCGTCACTGTGAACTGTTCTGCCGTCGTCGAGACGCTGTTTGAAAGCGAGCTGTTCGGCCACGTTCGCGGCGCTTTCACGGGCGCGACCGAACACAAGGCAGGCCTGTTCGAAACCGCGGATGGCGGCACCCTGTTCCTCGACGAAATTGGCGAGCTGCCGTTGCCTGTTCAGGCGAAGCTCCTGCGCGCGCTCGAGGAAGGCGAGGTCCAGCGCGTTGGATCGCTCGAACAGCGAAAGGTCGATGTTCGTTTGATTGCCGCGACCAACCGTGACTTGTTGGCTGAAGTTGGCGCCGGTCGCTTCCGCAACGACCTGTATTACCGCCTCAACATTGTCGAAATCCGACTGCCGAAGCTGAGCGAACGTCGCGAAGATATTCCGTACCTCACGGCAGCGTTCGTTCGCGCCTTCTCGCAGCGTTTCAACAAGCCGCTCGTCGGGCTGACACCCGGCGCGGAACGGCTGCTGTCGGATGCGAACTGGGACGGCAACGTTCGTCAGCTTCGTAATGTAATCGAGCGGGCTTGCATCCTCGCGGAAGGGGATTTCGTCAGCGAGGCCGAGCTCGCCGGGAGCATGCAGGAGCAGCGCGTCCCGGGCGGGTCCGCAATTGCGGGGATGCCGGGCGGTACGGCGCGCAGCGACGGCAGTCCGGCACCGCTGGTGGAAGTCGAACGCGAGCACATCATCAGGACCCTTCAGCAGGTGCGCGGCAACAAGGCAGTAGCGGCCCGGCTGCTCGGCATAAGCCGGCGGGCGTTCTACCGCCAACTGGAACGCCACGGACTGCACCAGCGTATTCCGATGGCGGTGCGCGCGAGCCACCGCGCGTCGTAGGTTGCGAAAATCACGGTGATTGAACTCGCCTCGCAGACCACTCCCGCGCCCCGGCGGAGCCGCATACTCGTTGCGGACGACACGGAAAGCGTTCGCGCGCTATTTCGGAAGCTCCTGGCCAGGGACGGCCACGAAGTCATTGACGTTGGCGACGGCGAGGCGGCGCTGGCTGCGGTCTACGAAAGCCATCCAGACGTGGTGTTGCTCGACATCACCATGCCGCAGCTCGATGGACTCGAGGTCTGCCGCCGTCTCAAGTCGGACCCTGCGACACGTTTCACGCCGGTCGTGCTCATTACCGGCCTCAGCGATCTTCACGATCGCATCAAGGGCATTGAAGCGGGCGCCGACGAATTCCTGTCCAAGCCCGTCCACCCGCTGGAACTGCGCGCGCGTGTTGGCTCATTGACGCGAATGAAGCACCTGCTCGATGCGCTTGATTCGGCGGAAGCGGCGTTCATGACGCTGGCGCTCACGATCGAAGCGCGCGATCCGACGACCAACGGCCACTGCGAACGCCTGGCGCGACATGCTGTCGCGCTCGGCAAGGCGCTTGGCCTTGGCGAGGATGAGCTGCAGGCGCTCAATCGGGGAGGATTCCTTCACGACGTCGGCAAAGTCGGCGTCCCGGATGCGGTGCTCCTCAAGGAGGGACCGCTGACCGCTGAGGAATTCGAGCTGATGAAGCGGCATCCGGACATCGGCGACTCGCTGTGCGCGCCGCTGCAGTCGTTGCGCGCCGTGCGGCCCATCGTTCGGTTTCACCACGAACGTCTGGACGGCAGCGGGTATCCGTTGGGACTTCGCGGCGGCGAGGTGCCGCTGCTCGCGCAGATTGTCGGGATCGCCGACGTCTATGACGCTCTCACATCGCATCGCCCGTATCGTCCTGCGTGGTCGCGTGAAGATGCCGCGTATCACCTGCGCGAGGAGGCGGCAGCCGGGAAATTCCTGTCCGCGCACGTAGAGACGTTCCTCAAGATCGTCGGGGTCGCGCCAGGTTCCTCACATTAGGACCGGTGGGATGACGCAGACTACTGACGGACCCGTCCGCCTTCGGTTGATCGACGTCGACGCTGACACGCGAGTGTTGATCGAGTCGCTGCTCCGTAACCACACCGGACGGGAGTACATCGTTGAGTCCGCCGAGGACTCTGCCGGTGGATCCGCGTCTGATGAGGCGGAGCGGCGCGTTGCCATCGCCCTGCGGGAGAGCGAAGCGCAACTCGCGGCGGTGCTTGCCGATCGCGAACGGCTCGAACGTGAGTTCTATCAGGTGCAGAAGATGGAAACCGTCGGCCGGCTTGCCGGCGGGATCGCGCACGACTTCAACAACATCCTTACGGCTATCGTCGGCTTCGGCACGCTCATCGCCGAGGAGGTATCCGGCAACGACGAAGCCGCCCGAAATGCCGCGGAGATTCTGGCGGCCGCCAATCGCGCGTCCGCGCTGACGCGCCAGCTTCTTGCGTTCGGCCGGCGCCAGGTGCTGCATCCGACGCGTGTCGATCTGAACGAAACCGTCCACTCTCTTGCCGGGATGCTGCGGCAGCTGATTGGCGAGCACATCGACCTCCAGATCGTCTGCAAGCCAGACCTTCCGCCGATTCGCGCGGACTTGAGCCAGCTCGAATCCGCGCTTGCGAACCTCGTCATCAACGCACGGGACGCGATGCCCCACGGCGGCGGGCTTACGATCGAAACCACGGACGTCGTCCATGACGACGACTACTGTGCCGCCCATGTGGGTGTACGGCCTGGACGCTATGCGCGGCTGTCGGTGAGCGACACGGGCGTCGGCATGTCACAGGAAGTGCAGGCGCGCATCTTCGAGCCGTTTTTCACCACAAAGGAGCCGGGCAAAGGGACCGGCCTTGGCCTCGCGACCGTATACGGCATCGTCAAACAGAGCGGCGGCAACATCTGGGTCTACAGCGAACAGGGGATGGGCGCGACGTTCAAGATGTACCTGCCGGTTGACGAGACGGAGGATGCGCCAACCGGCCATCACGAACCCGTTCGCGGTCAATGGTCCCGGGGAGCGGAAACCGTGCTGCTCGTCGAGGACGCCCCGATGATCCGGCGGCTGGCGCGCGAAATCATGACACGCGCCGGCTACACCGTGATTGAAGCGGGCGACGGCGAGCATGCCGCACAGCTCGCGGTACGATTACCGCGGATTGACGTACTGCTTACCGACGTCGTAATGCCCCGTCTGAATGGGATCGATCTGGCGGCGCAACTGAGGACGACACGCCCCGATCTTCGCGTGCTGTTCATGTCGGGGTACACGGACTACACCATCGTCCGCAAAGGTCTGTTGAGCGACAGCACGACATTCCTACAGAAGCCGTTTACACCCGAAGAGCTGCTGCGGAAACTGCGCAGCGTGATCGAGTCCGGCTAAATCGAGGCGGGTCTGAAGACCCGCCTCTACGTGAACGCACGTAGAGGCGGACCTTCAGGTGCGCCTTATCCACCCCTGGTATGCATTTCGAGATGCGGATCCCGCCGCAAACGGTCCAGAGGGATGAGCGGCGTGCGTGCGCCACTTGCCAGTCGGTCTTCCGCGCCTCGATCACGGCGCCGTCCCCACGCCTCGCGAAGCCTCGCGCCGATCGCCTCCGGAGACGCGCCGGAGCGAAGGAAACGTCTCAGATCGATTCCTTCGGTCGCGTAGAGGCACAGGTACCACATACCATCGGCTGTGAGGCGGCTGCGGTCGCAGTCGGCACAGAACGGCGCCGTCGTCGACGCGATGATGCCGAACACCGTGCCGTCTGAGAGTCGGTATCTCCGTGCAGGGGCGGACGACTCTTCACGTAGTGGCGCCGGGGTGCCGTACCGCTCTGAAAGAGTATCGAGCATTTGCGTTTTCGAGACGACGCGCTCCATAGACCACTGCGTCGCACCGCCGACGTCCATGTATTCGATGAAGCGCACCTCTGCATGATGCTCGCGGCCGAACTCGATCAAGTCGACGAGTTCATCGTCATTCACGCCACGGATGACGACCGTGTCGATCTTCAATTCGCCAAAAATGGATGCGGCTATGGCAATCCCTTCCTTGACGCGATCGAGCTCGTCGAACCGCGCGAGGTCGCGGAACCGATCGTGACGTAGCGTGTCGAGGCTGACGGTCAAGCGGTGAAGCCCGGCATCGCGAAGGCTCCGCGCATGATCGGCAAGCAGGACGCCGTTGGTCGTCATCGCCAGATCGCGGATGGCCGGCTGTTTCGCCAGACGCCCCACGAGCACGGGCAGGTCGCGGCGCAGGAGCGGCTCGCCGCCGGTAAGGCGCACTTTATCGACGCCCTCGGCAAGGAAAACGTCGATGAGCGCTTCAATCTCCTCGAACTGCAGCACATCTTCGCGCGGCAACCACACATAGTCCTGTTCCGGCATGCAATACGCGCAGCGCAGGTTGCACCGGTCGGTTACCGAGACGCGGAGGTTCCGCAGCGGACGGGCGTACAGGTCCTGGATCACTGAAAAACAGCCGGAATGGATTGTCTCACGGCCATAGCGAACGCGAGTCTACGTGACGGAAAGCCGCGTACGGTCGTGTGGCAGGAACGGAAACGCCGTTCGTTGTCCTTCGAACCGTGCGCTCCAGATGCCTGGAACGCTGGTCCGGCAACGAGGACAACTACCGTCAGCCTCCAATCCGTACTGCTGTATGAAGTATCCGTACCGGCTGATCACGCGTTCGCCGCAGGATGCGCAATGCGTATGTTCGAGGGCGCCGACGCGGCCCGGCACGTTGCCTGCGTAGACATACCGGAGTCCTGCCTTGCGGGCGATATCGGCTGCGCGAACGAGCATCGCCGGCGTCGTGTTCGCCGGATCGGTCATCCGATAATCCTGATGAAACGCCGTGACGTGCCACGGGATATCGGGCGAGACGCTTGCGACAAACTCGGCCAGCCCTGTCAGCTCCGCTTCGGTGTCGTTGAACCCAGGTACGAGCAACGTCACGATTTCGACCCAGACACCGGCGCCGTGCAGCCACTTGATTGTGTCGAGGATTGGCTGCAGCCGGCCGCCCAGCTCGCGGTAATGACGATCGTCGAAGCTCTTGAGGTCGACCTTGTAGGCGTCGATGTGCGGTCGAAGATATTCGAGGACGCGCGGCGTTCCGTTGCCATTGGAAACAAACGCGGTCGCGAGTCCCTGGGCGCGCGCTTCGCGAAAGATGGCAACGGCCCATTCCACCGTGATCAGCGGCTCGTTGTAAGTGGAGACCATGAGCTTCGCACCCTGGCGCAGTGCATCTTGGACGAGCGACGGTGGGGTTGTGTCCTGCGGTGGCGCGCCGGCGTGCGGATCACGAAGCGCCTGTGACGTAACCCAGTTCTGGCAATAGCTGCAGTGCAGGTCGCAGCCGAGCATCCCAAAGCTGTAGGCGAGCGCACCAGGGTAGACGTGAAAGAACGGCTTCTTCTCAACCGGATCGCATTGCACGCCGACGACGTATCCCCACGGCACGTGCAGCGTTCCGCCCTTGTTGAACCGAACCTTGCACACACCCACCGCGCCGTCGGGAATACGGCACTGATGACCGCACGCGTGACAGCGAACCGCCTGCTTCGCGGCGGTTCCCGAGTGCGTTTCGACCTGTGAAGGCGGATCGACGAGCTCGGGGGCAGCCGCGCCGGTACGAGCGGACAGCACGTCCTGAAGAGTAGTAGCCACCGGAGATCTCATCGTACGGCCTCGATGCCACAATGCCAACTGTGACCCCTCGACTCGCTTCTGACAAGCGAGATATTCCTCGTCCGGTCTGGTTTCTCGGACTGACGAGCCTCTTTACGGACGCAGCGACCGAGATGATTTACCCGTTGCTACCGGTCTATTTGTCTCGTGTCCTCGGCGCGTCGGCTGTCTCGCTCGGCATCATCGAAGGCCTCGCCGAAGGTGCCAACAGCCTGCTGAAAGTGATCTCCGGGTACTGGTCGGATCGAGTCCGGCATCGTCGCCCGATCGTGATTGCCGGCTATACGTTGTCGTCGCTGGCGCGCCCGTTCATCGCCATCACCACGACGTGGCCCCAGGTGCTGGTCATCCGCGCGCTCGATCGCGTCGGCAAGGGGATCCGTAGCGCTCCGCGCGACGTGCTGCTCGCGCGTTTCGCTACGCCGTCAACGCGCGGCCGGATCTATGGCTTCCACAACGCCATGGATCACTCCGGCGCCATTGTCGGTCCGCTCGTCGCGACGGTGATCCTATTCTTTGCGCCGGATCGTTATCGCCTGCTGTTTGCGCTGACTGCCATCCCCGGCGCGATTGCGGTCGCGCTGCTGTTCTTTGTCGATGAGGACGCGGGGGCACGAACCATCGAACTGAGAACAACCGCGAAGCACCAACCGCCAACCACAAAGCGATTGCCGTCACGCGTCATCGCGCTCCTCGGCGTATTCCTCGTGTTTGGTCTCGGCAACTCCGCCGACGCCTTTCTGTTATTGCGTCTTTCTGACGCGCTCGGCGGCGCGACCTACGTTCCGCTTCTGTGGGCGGCCATTCATGTCGTCAAAGCCTCGCTTTCGACGTGGGGAGGAGGACTGTCGGATCGCTTCGGCCGGAAACAGCTGATCATCGCGGGTTGGATGATCTATGCGCTCGTGTATTTCGGATTCGCGCTCTCGACGGGTGCCGCTGCATTTATCGCCTGGTTTTTGTTCTACGGCGTTTACTTTGCGTTTACCGAAGGGGCTGAGAAAGCACTCGTCGCCGATCTCACTCCATCCGAACGTCGCGGTGCGGCGTTCGGCTGGTACAACGCGGTGACCGGGATCGGAGCGCTCATTGCGAGCGTCGTATTCGGCGAGTTGTACGAACACCTCGGCGCGTCCGTCGCATTTATGACGGGAGCGGCCCTTGCAAGCGCGGCGGCTGTGTTGCTGCTGCTGATTCCCACCGATAGAATCAAAGATTCCGATGCATGAAATCCTGGTTACCAACGACGATGGCGTCCATTCCGAGGGCATCAAAGAGCTTGCGGCAGCGCTGGCCCATCTCGGTAAGGTGACGATCGTCGCCCCGATGCAAGAAGCGAGCGCAATTGGACACGCGCTCACGCTTCGCCGGCCGCTTCGCATCGAAACGATCGGCACCAGCACGTTCGGGATTGATGGGACACCGACCGATTGCGTCAACCTCGCGATTTCGCACGTCATCAAGCGGAAGCCCGACCTCATCGTCTCGGGGATCAACAAGGGGTGGAACCTCGGTGATGACGTGACCTACTCGGGGACAGTGTCAGGGGCGCTGGAAGGCGCACTGTTGGGGATACCAGCGATTGCCATCTCGACACAGAACTACCACCGCCGCAACGAATTCGAGTTCGGTCCGTCGGCGAGGGCGGCGGCAACCGTCGCTGAGCTCGTCCTCGAGCGCGGCATGCCGAAGTTCACCTTCCTGAACATCAACGTTCCGTACGGGCCGAACAAGGGCTTTCGCGTTACCGTGCAGGCGAAGCGGAATCACGTCACGGTGGTGGACGAACGCATCGATCCGCGCAAGCGGGCGTACTACTGGATTGAAGAAGGCGAGAACGAGTGGGAGCCGCACGACCGCTCGGACTACCAGGCGGTCCGCGACGGTTATATTTCCATTACGCCGCTGCAGCCGGACATGACGGCGCACGACGCGTTGAACTCCCTCGAGGAATTGCCCCTCGATGTCTCCTCGCCGGCGTTCGT
>Ga0114129_10017452_pt1 | contig 10220 bp, 7 predicted proteins | sample RhiMetdeltSRZDD1_FD_80071 | JGI IMG/M metagenome (GOLD analysis project Ga0114129, IMG submission 80071) | Populus rhizosphere microbial communities from Tennessee, USA - Rhizosphere MetaG P. deltoides SRZDD1 (version 2) (version 2) | ecosystem: Host-associated > Plants > Roots > Rhizosphere >... | reverse complement strand
TGTTTCCGGCCAGCGTCAGCGCGAAGTTCATGCGATTGACGAGCGCGCCCGTGTTCACCCAGGCGTCCGCCGTGTCCTTGTAGCCGGTCGGCGGCTGACACTGATAGAGCGGCATCCCGAGCTGCTGCAGCTGGCGCACGAGCGGCAGCGCCTCCTGCACGTCGGCGCCGACCGCGCGTGCGGCGCTGACGACGAACTCGAAGGGCGTCTTGACCTTGGCGCGATACGCGTCCGGCGCCAGGAATTCCGGCGACGTCAGGATGGTCCGCGTCACTTCGCGCAGGTCGCCGCCGGTCGCGCGGAAGCGCGCGGCGGCGCGGTCGACCAGCGCCGGCGGCGGCGTATCGCTGACGAAGCGGCGCACCAGTTTGGTCGCGATGAAGCGCGCCGTCGCCGGCGCTCTGGCGAGGACGTCGAGCACCTGTTCGCCGTCGGACTCGCCGCCGCCGGCCTTGATGACGTGGCCGAGCACGACCTTCTGACCGGGATCGTGGAGGCGCGGGTTGAACATGAAGCCGCCGCCCTGCCGCGGGTTCTCGATCGTCCATCCTGTGAACGCCCGCGCGACCTCCGTCACGTCCTTCTGCGTGTAGCCGCCGTCGACGCCGAGCGTGTGCAGCTCCATCAGCTCGCGGCCGTAGTTCTCGTTCAAACCTCTGCGTGCGTTCTTGCCCTGCGGCGCTCCGGGCGTCGGGGACGGAGGTCGTTGGCCAGATCCGCCGACCTCTGTCCCCGACGCGCTCATCCAGTTGTCGAGATAGAACAGCATCGCCGGGCTCTTCGCGGTCGCCTCGAGCAGGTCGCGGAACTTCCCGAGCACGTGCGGCCGGATCGTCTCGCGCTCGTACTCGGTCAGGAGGAACCGGACCGGTCCCTTGCGCGCGTCGACGTTGAAGTGGTTGAACCAGAAATCGGTGAGCACTTCCTGCAGCTGACGCTCGCTGTAGATCGCGCGCAGCACCTTCTGCCCGGAGAGCTCCACGACGACGCCGTTGGCTCGTGGTTGAAGCGGGCCGGGCTTCGGCGGTTCTCCCTGATCGGACCCGGCGTCCTGCTTGCGCTCCCGCCTGGCCTGAAGCTGCGGCAGCTCGTACACCCGGGCAATCTCGCGCGAGCTCATGCCAATTGAGGGAAGCCCGCTCAATCGCGCTGACATGCCGGGGTCGGCGACGCGCTCCGGGTGCAGCTGCTGGTCGATGTATCGGTCGACCCCACTCGCCCGGACCCGCTCGAGGTCGCCCTGGCGGGGCCCGAAGGCGACACGGTTGAGCACGTGGACGATCGCTTTGTCGTCGGCCTTGTCGTCGCGGGGCGCGGTCGCGCCGGGCCGCCACATGGCGAGAACTGCAATGGCGATCGGCAGGACGGGTGGCAGGAGTCGCTTCATTTGTCAGGTTAGACAGCGAAGCGATCGAGAACGTTTAAGAAATCGCTCTACAATTCTTTTGCGAGATGGCAGATCTTGCGATGGTAGAAGGTCCCTATCTTCAACAAGTTCCAGACGGAGGGGTCATCGCGCGTCCAATTTCCGTCCGGCATCCAGTCGGTCGAAGTTCAAGAGCGCGTTGAACACCAGGAAGTAGCTGCCTTCCGTCTCGCCGCGCCAGATGGGGTTGTTCGAAAAGGCGACAACGTGCCCCTTGTCGAGCGGAACGTCGACTACCGCCGCGTGCTGTGCGATTTCGCCGCCGTTCTCGACGAGGCCGGACACGAGGAGCTCGCGCGAGTCGGCGTAGCGGAGGATCACACGCGGGCGCGCGCTGGGTGGGATGACGTTGATCCCGTTGCGCAGCTGTTCCTCGGTGATCGGGACGGCCTGCCACGTGTCGACCTTCGGTTCGACCGGGATGTCCACGCCGGGCCGCCCCTGCGGCGTGTCGGCGTCTTCAGTCGTGCCCCGTCCGGTTGGCCGGTTGCCGCCATCGTCCGGTCCCAGGCGGCGTCCGCCGCGGCCGCCGAAGACGCTAGAAACGTTGAAGATGGGCCCGTTGTCGCACCAGATTGACAGGGTGTCGGTGTAGCCGTACGCGATCGGGCTCGCGGCATCCACCATCTTCGATCGCACGACGCTGCCGACGATGCGGAGGCGCTGGCGCTGGGCGATTGACAGTCCAGGTGTGAAGCCGGTCGAAACCGCTAGGTCGGCCGTGTCCATGACCGTGAGCAGAAGGCCGCCGTTCCGCACGAAGTTCTGCAGATGCGCGACGCCGGTCCACCCGAGTCCCGGACGCATGTCGTCGGTCTGATCCTCGGAGCCGAGGTTTGGCGTTTCAGGCGTCTTCTTCCAGGGCAGCGGGTTGCCCCACATCGGCATGCCGTTCACGATCCCTTCGAGGCCACGACCGACGGGCGGGAAGACGATGACGTCGAACTTGGCGTTGAGGTTGTCGTCCTTCGCGACCTGTTGCGTGTTGATGTAGGTGAACGGCACCTGCGCGTTGTCGAAGGCCTGCCGCCACCACCCTTCGGTCTGCGTCGTGAGCCACGTGTGCAGCAGCGCCACGCGCGGCGCACGAACCGGATGGGTCATCACATCGGGCGCCGTGCTCGTGGCGACGATCTGGAGGCCCAGCTCGGTCGCCAACTTCTGCACGTCGGCCCCGCCGGCATTTTTGATGATGAACGAGCCGCGGTTGAATTTCCGGCCACCGGCGTCGAACCCTTCTTCGGCCGCCTCGAACGACGCGTCCTTGAGCTTGTATCGCAGAGTGGCCAGCGCGATGTCGGCGTTGTGGTTCACGAGGAAGATCGAGCCCGTGTCAGCAACGGCGCCCTTGGGCCGGATCGCGCCGGCGACCTTCTCAACCGGCGCGTCGAGGACCTTGACGTCGGTCACGCGGACCGCCTGTACGTTGAACAGCTCGGGGAAGGTCCAGCCGGTGTCGTCGTACGGTGTGCGCTGCGGATCGTTCGGGCTCCAGTACTGATAGTCGAGGAGCGAATCGGCGATGCGGCTGTACGGCTGGTCCATCCGAACGATGTACGAGCCCGCGGGGAACGTTCTTGTCGTCGGGGCAGTTTTCTTGTCCTGCCCTTCCTGCCCGTCCCGCCTTTCCTGCCCATCCTGCCTGGGTCCTCCAACACCATCCTGCCTCTCCTGCCCTTCCCGCCCATCCTGCCCACTGTTATTCGTCGTCGTCGGTTTCGGTGCCGTCTTCTTTCCCGGCACCGTGACCGTGAACGACGAGGTCGCGCGCGAGATTTCGACCCCCTGCTTCTGCAGCGTCTGGAGGAGATCCGCCTGCGCGCCCGGACGCGGATCGTCGGCGGGCAGCACGTACGCAGCTGGCCCTTCGGTTCGCGCCTTGAGAATCGATCGCCTGCTCTTCGTGTAGAAGTTGCGCAGGAAGAGCTGCTTGTTCGCGGCGAAGTAGTGCAGCGACGTGAGCAGGCCGGTCTGCTGGTAGTTGTTGTTGTTGCGCTGCGACCACAGCGCTTTCGGAAGCGGCGGATTCTGCTTGTACCACGTGCGGGCGTAGTCGTTGGGCTGGAGCGACCGTTCGACCGTGTCCGCGCCGCCGTTGCCGAACGTTTCGTACAGTCGGCTGATGCCGTTGTGCAGCGCGGCGATGAACATCAGGTAGCCGGGCGACCAGGTATCGAAGTTCCCGTGCGTGAACACGCCCGGCATGCCGAACTTCGTCATTTCCGAGACGTTGTTCCAGCCGATCATCTGCCACTCGTCGGCGAGAATCGGATCGATCCATGCGTTGTACGGACCGTCGCCAACCGTGTTGTCGTACAGGTACGGCACCGACTCGTGGAGATCGTGCAGCACCTGCGGATGCCACTGCATGTAGGTGTTGAGGACGTTTTCGGTGAGCTTGAGCGTGACGCCCATCGCGTCGCGGTTGTTGTCGTGGGCCACGTACTTGCCCCAGTACACGAGCGCGGGCCAGTTCTGACCCGGGTGCGCGAGGTGCCACTTGTAGATGTCGACCATCTTGTTGCGGCCGTCCACTTCGATGACGGGCGTGATGAGCGTGATCAGGTTGTCGCGGATCGACTTGATGTACTGGTGGTCATCGACCGTGAGCCGGTACGCGAGCTCCATCAACGCAGTCGGCGATCCCGTTTCCGGCGAGTGGATCGTGCCTGTGATGTAGTAGATCGGCGTCGATGCGTTGATGAGCGGTTCGGCCTGCGCGTCGTCCATGTTGATCGTGCGCGGGTCGGCGAGCTTGGCGAGGCGCGAGGCGTTGTCCTGCAGCTTCGCCATGATCGCTTCGGACGCGATCGCGACGGCGATCATCTCGCGCCCTTCTTCGGTCTTGCCGATCGAGTAGACCTTCACGCGCGGGCTCGCTTTCTCGAGCATGCGCATGTACTGGTAGACCTCTTCGGCGTACGGCAGCTTGCCCGGCGCGCCGGCGACGTCGCCGAGGACCGCCTTTGGCGTCGGCACCGTCTTCGAGGCCGGCAGGTAGTCGACGAGCGGCGAGCCGAAGAACGGCTGCGTCGTGTACTCCTTGATCTTCTTTGTGTATTCGTCGTCGATCGGAATCTTCGGGTCGCGAACGAAGGGCGGCGTCTGTTGTGCAGAGACGACTGCCGCCAGGGTGCATGCGAACACGGCGGCGAGGGAGATGCGGTGAGTCATGAATTCCTCAGGAAGAAATCGGCGACGCCTGGGATCTTAGGGCGGCCCGGAGGAGGCCTGCAACCGAATACGCACGCAGCGCCGTGAGTCCAGCGTCGAGCCACGTCCCCCCTGTTGGGCATCGAGGGCCAAGGGGTGATAATGCTACCGCACGGTGCTCTGGAAGACTCGGGTCGAAGAGGTCGACTCCATGAGGCTGAGACTGGCGGGGAAGACACCACGTTGGATTCTGGTGGCGCTCCTGATCGCATGGGCGCCTGCGGCGGCGCAGCGCTCGACGCCCGACGACACGACGTCGCTGATCCAGGCGATTGACGCGAAGCGCGAGAGCTACGCCACGATCGCCAAACAGATTTGGGGATTCGCGGAAGTCGGCTATCAGGAGGTCAAGAGCAGCGCGCTCCTCCAACAGCAGCTCCGCGCCGCAGGATTCCAGGTCAAGTCGGGTGTCGCCGACATCCCGACGGCGTTCGTTGCGACGTTCGGTTCCGGCAAGCCGATCATCGGCATCGTCGGCGAGTTCGATGCGCTTCCCGGTCTCTCGCAAGAGGCACAGACGGCGGTGCGCCACGCGATCGAGGACAACGCCCCGGGGCACGGGTGCGGTCACAATCTGCTCGGCACCGGCGCCCTTGCGGCCGCTGTCGCCGTGAAGGACTGGATGGCCGCGACAGGGCAGAAGGGAACGCTTCGCTACTACGGCACGCCGGCGGAAGAAGGTGGATCGGGCAAGGTGTACATGGTTCGTGCCGGCCTCTTCAGCGACGTCGACGTCGCGGTGTCGTGGCATCCGGGCGACCGCAACGAGGCGAGTCCGACGAGCTCAACCGCCAACATCACCGCGAAGTTCCGCTTTCATGGCGTCGCGGCGCACGCGGCGGCGGCGCCGGACCGCGGACGCTCGGCGCTGGATGGCGTGGAAGCCATGGACTACATGGTGAACATGATGCGCGAACACGTGCCGCAGGAGACGCGCATCCACTACATCATCACGCGAGGCGGCGCGGCGCCCAACGTCGTGCCCGACTTCGCCGAGGCGTACTACTACGCGCGGCAACCCAACATGCCGATCCTCGACAAGATCTGGGATCGCATCGTCGACGCCGCCAAAGGCGCGGCGCTCGGCACCGGGACGACGATGGATCACGAGGTGACGGGGGCGGTTTACAACGTTCTGCCGAACGAGTATCTGAGCGGTCTGATGAACAGGAATCTCGAGCGTATCGGGGGGTTTCCGTATACCCCCGAGGAAGCAAAGTTCGCGGAGGACATCCGGAAGACGCTGACCGATCCTCCGGATGTCGCCATCGGCTCGCAGGAAAAAGTTCGGCCGATGCGCACCGGCGCGGTCAACAGCTCCTCGACCGACTACGCCGACGTGAGCTGGAACGTGCCGGCCGTGTCGATGACGGGCGCGACCTTCGCGCCGGGCGTGCCGGCGCACAGCTGGCAGGCCACGGCATGCGCCGGTAGCACGATTGGCGTCAAGGGCATGATGGTCGCGGCGAAGTCGATGACGCTCACCACCGTCGATCTCTTCACCGATCCCACGCACATCCAGAAGGCCCGAGCCGAGTTCGACCAGAAGCGCGGGCCGAACTTCGTGTACAAGACGCGGCTCGCGGACCGCAAACCGGCGCTCGACTACCGGAAATGACGCGGCGCGACCTCCTGCTCCTCGGCGGCGCGACACTTTTTGAAACGCGTATGTTCGCTCAATCCCCTCCCTTGCAGACTGTGAAGGCGCTGGTGTTCGACACGTTCGGCACGGTGGTCGACTGGCGGTCGTCGGTCGCGGCGGAAATCGCGGCGCTGGCGAAGCAGAAGGGGTTCACGGTCGACGCCGCGAAGTTTGCCGACGCGTGGCGCGCCGGCTACGGACCGAGCATGAACCGGGTGCGGACCGGCGAGCTGCCCTGGACGAAGCTCGACGCGCTCCACAGAATGACGCTCGATCGCATCCTCGTCGAGTTCAAGATCGAAGGCTTATCCGAGGTGGAGAAAGCGACGCTCAATCACGCCTGGCATCGGCTGCGTCCCTGGCCGGATGCCGTCGCCGGGCTGACGCGGTTGAAGAAGAAGTTCATCATCGCGCCGCTGTCGAACGGAAATGTCTCGCTGATGACGGATCTGGCGAAGCACGCGCGGCTGCCCTGGGACGTGATTCTCGGCGCGGAGCTCGCCCGGCACTACAAGCCGGATCGCGAGGTGTACCAGTCCGCCGCCGACATCCTCGACCTCCCGCCCTCGTCCGTCATGATGGTGGCCGCCCATCTTGGCGACCTGCGCGCCGCAAAAGGCGTGGGTCTGAGGACCGGGTTCGTGACACGCCCGCTCGAATACGGTCCGGCCGGCAAACCGGATCTGACGGCCGACTCGTCCGTCGATCTCAGCGCAAAAGATTTCATCGATCTTGCCGGCCAGCTGGGCGCTTGACGCTCTCCGGCGCGCCGCTTGCTGCATTCAGACCAGGACCGCAGCTGAGCCGCGGCTGTCTCGGGACGGGATGCGGTTGGCGGCGGCTTGCCACGCCGGAGCTCGCCAAGATTCGACGCGAGCGAACACGGGAGGTAGGGCGATGACAACGAAAGGGTTCGGAATGGTGCTCGTAGCGGCGGTAGCCGTGCTGGTCGCCGCCCCCAGACAGGCGTTCGCCGACAAGGGCGGAAAGCACCTCGGTCGGAAGGGGCCCTTCCCGACGACCATCGACCAGAAGCATCGCGGCCTGCCGCCTGGTCTGGCCAAACGCGAGTCGCTGCCGCCGGGGCTGGCACGGCAGCTCCATGAACGAGGCCGCCTGCCGCCAGGGCTCCAGAAACGGTTGACGCCGGTGCCAGCCTGGTGGGGCAGGACCTATCCGGCGTGGTCTCGGCACCACGCGCGCTATTTTGCCGGACGGGATCTCGTGATCGTCGACACGCGAACGCACCGGGTGGTGTCGATCATCCGCGACGCGCGTTAGTGCAGCGTCACGCGCTCCGACTCGAAGTCGTGGAGCACCCACCCCGCATCCAGCAGCGTCCGCTCGATCATCGCATGCCGCTGGAACGCCATGAGGGCGTCGTCGAAGCGCTCGATGGCGCGGTGCGTCGGGTTCCACTCCGGGGGGACGCGTAATTCGTACTCGCGATCCTCCCCGGTGAGCCCCAGTTCGCAGACCACCGCTTCGTCGTCCCGTCGGAAGGTCCACCGCAGGACACGGATGTGCCGGTAGTTACGCCGGCTGCGGGCGATCGGAGCCGAGTAGCCGTGTGGTGACGTGGCCGTCACATCTTCCATGGCTGGGCCGCTCGCAAACACGATGCCAAGCTCAACTCTCAATTCTCAACTCTCAAGTTTCAAGTTATCAGCGACCTGAGACTTGAGACTTCAGACTTTTCTGACAGTCCGCCGGAGATAGCGCCGGCGCTCGCCCTGAGGGCAGTGTCGCGGTTTGAGGAGCACATCCAAGTCCTCTCGCATTCGATCTGATGCCTTGCCGTCGCGATCGATGGCCCATTGCAGGAGCGACCCGCCGATCAACCCCTGGACGGCCCGCGCGAGCCGCGTCGTGTCGCAGCGCTGCAGTTCGCCCGCCGCCACGGCTTGATCCAGCAGCATCTTGATGCCTGCCACCATCCCGCGCGAGTGCGCGAGCGCGTGCTTGTGGAAGTCGGGATCGACCAGGTCCATCTGGAGAAACGCCAGGTTGTTCGACAGCGTCTCCGGCGAGCCCGCCATCGAGGCCATGCAGTCAGCGACGCCGTACACGGCGCCAAGCGCGGAACGGTGCACCGCGCGGATCCGATCGAACTCGCCCGCCAGGGTTTCCGGCCCGGACGCCGCGAAGGCGAGAAGGAGCCCGCGCTTCGACCCGAAGCGTTGCACGAGCGTGGCGGGAGAGACGCCAGCCTCCTTGGCGACGTCGCCGAGCGTCAGGTTCGGTCCGAGTCGGGAGACGACGCGGTAGGTGGCGGCGAGCAGGTCGGCGTCGCTCGTGGCTTTGGGCCGCGGACTCATGCGACCCGATTATAAACGGCCGTTTACTTTTGGCTTGATTAGTAAATGTCTGTTCATTTATAGTCATTCGCTGGAAGGAGGAGTCATGCAAGCACTGAAGGGGCGCGTCGCCGTCGTGGCCGGTGCCACCCGAGGCGGCGGGCGGGGGATCGCGCGGATGCTCGGCGAAGCCGGCGCGACGGTGTACTGCACGGGCCGGAGCAGCCGCATGCAGCCGAACATCAGCAGGCACCACTACGCGGGCCGCCCCGAGACGATCGAAGAGACCGCGGAGATGGTCACCGCGGCCGGCGGCGTCGGGATTCCCGTCCGCGTGGACCATCACGTCGACGCCGAAGTGGCGGCGCTGTTCAAGCGCATCGCCCGCGAGCAGAAGCGGCTGGACGTGCTGGTCAACATCCTGACCGGCCGTCCCGTCGCCTCGTGGAGCAGTTTCTGGAAGCAGCCGCTCGACGAGGGACGCGCGTTCGTCGACAGCTGGCTCTGGTCTCACCTCACGACGTCGTGGCACGCGGCCTCGCTGATGGTCAAGCGGAAGTCAGGCCTGATCGTCGAGGTCGTGGAGCAGCTCGGAATTGGGTACCACGGGCAATTCTTCTTCGACCTGATGGAGACGTCCCTGAAACGGTTCTCGTGCGGCCTTGCCGTCGAGCTCGCGCCGTACAAGGTGACCGCGCTTTCAGTGACGCCTGGCTTCATGCGGACCGAAGCGATTCTGGAAGGTTATGGCGTCACCGAAGCGAACTGGCGCGACGCGATCGATCATCCCCAGGCCAAGCGCTTGGGCTGGGTCGGATCGGAAACGCCGTGCTTTCTCGGCCGGGGCGTTGCGGCGCTGGCCGCCGATCCGAACGTCCACAAGAAGTCAGGCGGCCTGTTCGGATCGTGGGCGCTCTCGGAGGAATACGGGTTCACCGACATCGACGGCGCCCGCCCGCACTGGGGGCGGTACGGGAAGGAGCACTTCCCGCAGTTCTTCGACGCGAAGTCGACGACGCCATACGAATGGCGGTTGGTGGAGACGGCCGGCGTCTGACTGCTGCGTGGAAGGAGAAATCGATCGATGACTGCATATACGCCACTGCATGTGCAGGTCGCGCTCGTGGCGGGCGCCACTCGCGGAGCGGGACGCGGCATCGCGCGCGCGCTGGGCGAGGCTGGCGCGACTGTGTACTGCACCGGCCGCAGCGTACGCGGCAACCCATCGCCGTACCGCCGACCCGAGACCATCGAGGAAACCGCCGAACTCATCACGACCGCCGGCGGCGCCGCGTTTGCCGTTCGCGTCGATCACACCGTCGAAGGGGAAGTCCAGGCGCTGGTCCAGCGGATCGATCGCGAGCGGGGCCGTCTCGACGTCCTGGTCGACTGCGTCGCCGGCGAAGAGCCGATGATGCACCAATGGGGATCGTTCTGGAAGACGAACCTCGAGCACGGCGACGCGGTCTTTCGCCAGTGCATTCTGTCGCACATCCTGACCGCGAAGCACGTCGCGCCGGTGATGATCCGCGCCCGGCGCGGGCTGATTGTCGAGGTGACTGAAGGCGACACGCTGTCGGCCGGTGGCAACCCGTTGACGCAGACGGTGAAGCTCGCGCTCAAGGGGCTCGCCCTCAACATG
>Ga0114129_10017451_pt1 | contig 10220 bp, 10 predicted proteins | sample RhiMetdeltSRZDD1_FD_80071 | JGI IMG/M metagenome (GOLD analysis project Ga0114129, IMG submission 80071) | Populus rhizosphere microbial communities from Tennessee, USA - Rhizosphere MetaG P. deltoides SRZDD1 (version 2) (version 2) | ecosystem: Host-associated > Plants > Roots > Rhizosphere >... | reverse complement strand
GCATCGCACAGCTGGAGGCCGGTAGGGCGGTTCATGTGCAGGCTTGGGAGTTGGCTCACGAGCTGCTGCCGCAGGTCGGGTTGAAGTCGGGCTTTGATCGTTCGGGGCCGCGGTGTTTCTGCATCGAGGGCGAGGACCTGATTCGGCAGCGCGAAGCTCGCTGGTGTGGCCAGGCGGGACGGTCAGTATCTCTCCCGGCTCCGATCGTCTTGGGTCGGAAGTACTCGGCGAGGGTAGCGGCGATCTCGACGAAGCGACGCCTCGTGGCGGGCAACAACTCCGTCGTGCGGTCGATGACACCGCCGGGCCGCAGATGCCCGTCGAACGGCACCTCGATAACCGCCTGACCGTGTGAGCCGAACTGCTGAGCCAGGATCGACCGAGTCCGTTTGTCGGCATGCCCATCGGAATCGTTGAGCACGATCACGGTGCGCCGCAACAGACCTATCAATCCGCGGGATGCCAGCCAGTCCATCGTCTGACCGGCGGCCGCCGCGCCGTCGATCCACGGTGACGACACCACGATGAGCGCGTCGAGATCCCGCAGTACCTCCTGTGTGACAGGAGAGTCCATGGTGGAACTGCAATCGATGATCGAGATCGTGAAGTAGCGGTCCAACCGCGACGTCGCCTCCCGATAGATCGCCGGGTCGAGGACGCGGCGGCGAGCAGGTGTGGCCTCCCCGACCAGGACGAACAAGCCAGCGGCGTTGTTGCCCACCCGGGCGCGCACGTCGGCAAACGACTCCAGATACTGGTCGGACGCCAGCTCCCAGTAGGAACCCGGAGCCTTCGGGTCGACGCGGCTGCCCAGTTTGCCGAACGCGGTGTCGGCGTCGATAGCCACCACGCGGTCGTCGTAGCGCAGCTCCGCGAACACGGACCCAACGCAGGCGGACACGGTCGTCTTCCCGACGCCACCCTTGCCCATCACGCCGACCTTATAGTGGCCGCGCAGCACCGACTTGATCATCGCCTCCAACTCGGCTAGTCGGATCTCGTCGGCAGACGGGCCAACATGGACCAGCCCGAAGGTGGCCTTGTAGAGCGCCAGCCGCCAGCCGCGGATCGGAGGGACGCGGCGCGCGGGCCACAATTCGTCGACGCGGATCCCTTCGGCATACGAGGCGGGCGGCGCAGGCTGCGCACCGGTATCCGGCCCGTGGCGGGGACCCGGAAACCGTTGACCTGTCCACCCGCCGGGCACCGGCGGCGGTTGCGCCGGCTGCGGTGCACGCGGTACCTGCGAGCCGAGTTGCCCTCCCGCCTCGCCTGTCTCGACGCGACTGGCAGCGGGCGGAGCGTTCTGGAGCGCGCCGGGCGCCGGAGGCTGTGGGTGCGGACCTACTTGCGGCGGTTCGCGGAAGCTGCCCCGCGATCGATCAGGGTCAACGAAGAGAGGCGGGCCCTCTGCTGGACCCAGACGGGAGCCTTCAGGTTGAGGTGGTAGTGGCGGCGGCTCGGCCCGCAACCGATGCGGTCCCGTGGAGAACGGCCGGGGCTCGTCCGCGCGTGTGGGCTCGCCCGCGCGTTCCTGCGGCTCTGGTGGAACGAAATCCATCGGAGGCCTGCGCGGCAACGCCGAGTCGGCGGAAGGCGACGGTTCGGCCGGCCCGGGCGGTCCTGTCTCCGGGTCGTGGTCCGACTCCTCCGGACCCGTCCACCCAGGCTGTCGCCGCAAGGCGTCGTCGCGGTCGGTCACTGCAAATTTTCCCTCCAGCTGTCGAACGACGCGAATGTCGGCCACTCTCAAAGTACGCCTGGCCTAGGGTTACCTGCGCTTGTTCACTCTTCCGACGCGGGCCACACCTTTCTGCCACCCGCGTCATCGCGGCGAGGTCAGCGCACCGCTTCAAGCACCCACGCGACCCCGTCGAGCGCATCTAGCACGGCTGGGCGGCCGACCGCAGCCATCAGCAATTCGGCTGCCCGCCCATGGATCTCCTGCCCTTTCCCCACGTTCGGTCCATGTCGGTGGCATGCAACCGAATCCCTCGCAGCCGTCCCAGCGGTACGAGACCGATTGGCACGGGGCCGGTCAAGAAGTCCAACGCGACTGGGCGACCGCGAGATCCCTGTGATGGTGCTCGAACCCTCTGGAGCCGCAGCGGTGGCATCCTGGCTTGATGGGGCTGCTGCTCGTCCGACTCGTCGAGTTGCTGATCGTCATCGTGCCGGTGATCGGCCTGGTCGTCGCCGGTATGAAAGCGGTTTCGGCTGCCCGGGAGCGTCAGGCACACGGAGGCGACGAATCGGTGCCCCAGGCCAACACCCAGGCGGCGCAGTGGCGGGCCATCTCGCGCACGGTCAAGGAGCATGACCGAACCGACACCCGGTGGTTGGATTACGAACTCGACATCGGCAAGCTGCTCGACTTTCCGCTGATGACCGACATGCGTAACCCGCTCACCGAGCGCTTCCATCGGGCGAAACTGCGAGCCGACCTGCTACGGCCGGCCAAGGCCGAAGATCTTCTCGAAGACGGCGACGCCGCCCGTGAGTACCTCGACGCGGTCGAGAACTATGTGACGGCATTCGATGTCGCTGAGAGCGAGGCGATTCGCAGGCGGCGCAACGATTTCACGAAACCTGAGCAGCAACGTCTCACCCGTGCGCGGAATGCTCTGCGGGTGGCGGTGGATGCCGGCGCGACCCTGCAGGAGCGCGAACGTGCCTACGCGCTTGCCTCGCGGGAACTCGACGGGCTGATTGTGCTGCCCGAGCGGGCTCGAGCCGCCATCGAGCGCGGCATCCTCGGAGAGCTCGACGGCTAGCTATGCCGCCCGGCCGTTCGACAGCACCCGACGCGCCGCGAAGTCCGCGGCCTGAACCGCCATCCCGTTCACGGAGTACAGATTGTGCGCACCGTTGTCGTTGCCGGTGGGCGAGCAGACGTTGTCCTCGGGGATGCACAGGTCCGTGGTCTTATCCGCATAGAGGTGGCCGACCGTGATCGGCGGCGCTCCGGTATAGATCATCTGCAGGAACCCGCTCGATGGCTTTCCGAACAGAACCACCGCGGCGACGTGCTTCGCCACCTCCGGCGCCATCGGGCCGGTAAGCCCGGCCGGAAGGGTGAAGCCGTTGGGCACTGAGTCCTCGGTCGTATAGGCGACGACCGCGGCCCCCTGGGAATACCCGCCGAGCACCATCTTCGTGCTCGGGCAGCTCGCGGCGACGTCGCGGATCTTGTTGCTCGCGTCGACGACCCCATCGGCGGCCGTCGCGAAATCCAGCGACGCGGGGTAATTGACCGGGTACACATCCATAGATTTGTCGCCGAGTTGACCGCGCAGGGCATCGACGAAGGCCTGTCCTGTGCCTCCCACACCCGGTGCCTCGAACGTGCCGCGTGCGAATATCACCTCGACGTCGGGGCATGGTTCAGCAGAGGCGGTGGGAATGTTGATCGCAGTGCCCAGAAGCGCCGAGGTCGCCACCACCGCCGCACCGAAAAGTCGATCCATTGCGCTCATCAAAACCTCACCGCCCCATATAGTTCCCGACCCGGCGCAGGCTCCGGTGCCCGCTCCGCAGATGCCGCCGGGTACCCAGCGGCGCACCCGACCAAACCAAGATCATAATTGCCGCCGCGGCTATTCGGTACTGAGATATGCGTCCGCCCATGCGCCGATGATTCGCGCTGCCCGACGGGCCTGGCCGGGTCCGGTCAACAAGTGCTCTGAACCCTCCAGGGAGACGAAGCTCCGCGGATGACGCGCGGTGCGGAAGATTTCGCTCGCGTTCTCGATGCCGACGGTGTTGTCGGTGGGCGAGTGCAGGATCAGCAGCGGCATCCGCAGGCCGCGGATCTTGTCGTGCAGAGCTGCCGCGCGGACGTCCTCCACGAACGCACGCTTGAGCGTGAGCGTGCGCCCGCCAGCCATCCACTCGGCGCTGCCTTCGGACAACACGCGGTCCACCACCGCGTCGTAGTGCTGCTCGGCGTGCGACGGGTCCACGGGCGCCCCGACCGTTGCCACCGCCCGCACACCCGGCGCCTGCCGGGCCGCGGCGATCACCGCCGCACCCCCGAACGAATGGCCGACCAGGATGTCGGCGGGCGTCCCTTGTTCGGCCATGAACTCGCACGCCCGAACGACGTCGTTGACCTTGACGGTGAACGAACCGTCGCCCCAGTCGCCCTCCGAGTCGCCCAACCCGAGCGCGTCGAATCGCAACATGCCGATGCCGTCCTCCGCGAGCTGCTTGCAGATGCGAGCGGCGGCAGGCGAGTCCTTGCCAAGCGTGAACCCGTGCGAGAAGACGCCCCAGCCGCGGGGTTCCCCGGCTGGCCGGTCGATGATTCCCGCCAGGCTCGGCCCAGTCGAGCTTCCGAACGTCACGCGCTCAGCCATGCCGGAGGTTTACCACCTGCGGAGCCCGATTGACCATGTCGCTACCGTTTAGGCATGTCCGAACAGGTCACCACCCACGCGCCCGATCCGGCCGATGTCGGCAAGCGGATCGACCCGGTACTCGCCCGGAGTTGGCTGTTGGTCAACGGCGCGCATGCCGACCGATTCCAGGCCGCCGCCCACTCGCGCGCCGACATCGTCGTGCTCGACATCGAGGATGCGGTCGCCCCGAAGGACAAGGCCGCCGCCCGCGACAACGTCGTGCGCTGGCTCGAGGCCGGAAACTCCGACTGGGTCCGCGTCAACGGTTTCGGCACCCCGTGGTGGGCCGACGACCTGAAGGCACTGGCAAGCACGTCGATCGGCGGCGTGATGCTGGCGATGGTCGAGTCGGTCGACCACGTCACCGAGACCGCGAAGCGTCTGCCCAACGTTCCGCTCGTGGCGCTGGTCGAAACGGCGCGGGGGCTGGAACGCATCACCGAGATCGCCGCGGCGAAAGGGACCTTCCGGCTCGCATTCGGCATCGGCGACTTCCGCCGCGACACCGGCTTCGGCGAGGACCCGGCCACGCTCGCGTATGCACGCTCCCGTTTCACGATCGCGGCCAAGGCGGCCCATCTGCCCAGCGCGATCGACGGGCCGACGATCGGCTCCAACCCGCTCAAGCTCATCGAGGCCACGGCCGTTTCCGTCGAGTTCGGGATGACCGGCAAGATCTGCCTCACGCCCGACCAGTGTGTAGTCGTCAATGAGGGACTTTCGCCGTCGCAGGACGAAATCGCTTGGGCTAGAGAGTTTTTCGCCGAGTTCGAGCGCGACGGAGGCGAGATCCGCAACGGGTCGGATCTGCCACGCATCGCCAGGGCCACCAAGATCCTCGAGCTGGCTCGCTCCTACGGCATCCAGGTTTCCGAGTTCGACGACGAGCCCGTGCACATGCCGGCCCCGTCGGACACCTACCACTACTGATTGACGTCTTCGCGCACACGAAGCTGGGGATTCCCCGGACCAATCGGCTGTCTCGTTGCTCATGTCGGCAACGCCGCGGGCCGGTTGGCGGTGGACGTTCACGCCGACCGGCTCTGTCGCTTCGCGGCCCTGCGGGCCTTGATGCGCGCCACTGACCTCCGCGACGGCGGATGTCTGCGGCCTCGCCGGTTAATTGATGCTTTCCGATCGGACCTCGGCGACCCATCAACGTCCTGACGGCGGAGCAGCCAGCCATGGTTGGCTGCCCCCAGGTCCAGCCGGTCGAGACCATCAGTCCGCCTGTGGACATGCAGTCCCAGGTAGGCGGAGAACAGGTCCCGATGTTCGAGGACGCCGCACTCACAGCGGTGAACCCGCTGGGAGAGCGCCTTCTTCTTGCGGTTCCCGCACAGGCAGGTTTGGGACAGGGCCGTGGTGTCGGGGTTGTACTCGTAGCGGCGATTACCCCCGGCGCTGTCAGCCTTGCGGCGCATCATCTCAACGAGCAGCCCAGGTGCCCGGTCCCGTACGCTGCGCGGGAAGTTCTTCTGCCATGCGCCGTAACCGAGCTTTTCGCAGGCAATGTCAACACCATGGGCGAACAGCCGGTTTGCCAGGGCCCCAACACAGTTGTGACAGGTGTGGTCAGGTGCCACAGAAGGTTCGGTAGGCGCCGAAGTCCTCGGGTGCCGGCTCGGCGTAGCGGTCGAATCCTGGTCTTTCGTCGTAGGGCGCGGTCACGGCGGCAAGCAGCTGCGTGAGCGGATCGACATCGCCGTCGGTCGCGGCGGCGAGGGCCTCCTCGACCAAGTGGTTGCGTGGGATGTACACCGGGTTGACCCGGTCCATCGCGTCCGCGTCCGGAATCAGCGCCCGCCAGCGGGCGAGCCAACCGTCGAACGCGGCAAGGTCGACGAACAGTCCGCGCGCCGGTTCGACGTCGCCGCGCGCCGCCCGGCCGAGCAGGCGGTAGAAGGACGTGTGGTCGATGCGGCTCTGCTCGAGTTGTTCGAGCAGCTCAGCGATCAGCGGAGTCGCGACGGCGTCGTCGACGTCGCGCAGCCCGAGCTTCGCTCGCATGCCTGCCATCGATGCGTCGACGTAGTGCCGCCGGAAGCCGTCGAGCGACTCCTGCGCCAGAGCGAGCGCGTCGTCGAGATCGTCGGCGAACAGCGGAAGCAACGTCTCGGCGAACCGGGCCAGGTTCCACGCCGCCACCGCCGGCTGTTGGCCATAGGCGTATCGGCCCCAGCTGTCGATCGAGCTGAACACGGTCGCCGGGTCGTAGGCCTCCATGAATGCGCACGGCCCGTAGTCGATGGTCTCTCCGGAGATCGTCATGTTGTCGGTGTTCATCACGCCGTGCACGAACCCGACGAGCATCCATTGCGCGATGAGCGACGCCTGGGCGGCGACGACCGCCTCGAACAGCGCGCGGTATGGATTCTCCGCCTCCGCGGCATTCGGATGGTGCCGGGCGATGGCGTGGTCGGCGAGCCGCCGCACCAGGTCGGCGTCGCCCGCGGTGGCGGCGTACTGAAAGCTGCCCACCCGCACGTGGCTGCTCGCCACGCGCGCGAGCACGGCTCCCGGCAACAGCGTGTCCCGATGGACGCGGCGACCCGTGGCCACAACAGCGAGCGACCGGGTGGTGGGGATGTCAAGCGCGTGCATCGCCTCGCTGATGACGTACTCGCGCAGCATCGGGCCGACCACCGCGAGCCCGTCGCCGCCGCGCGCCAACGGTGTGACTCCGGACCCCTTGAGGTGAATGTCGCGAACCGTCCCGTCCTGGCAGGCGATCTCGCCGAGCAGCAGGGCGCGTCCGTCACCCAGACGCGGCACGAAGCCGCCGAACTGGTGTCCGGCGTAGGCCTGCGCGACGGGCGTGGCCCCATTGGGCACCAAAGAGCCGACCAGAAACCGCAGACCGTCAGGGCTTCGCAGCCAAGCCGGGTCCAGGCCCAAGGACGCGGCCAATGGCTCGTTGAGCACCAGCAGCTGCGGGTCCGGAGGCGTCTCGGCCTGCCAGCGCACGGCCATCTCCGGCAGCTCGCGGGCGAACCGGTCGTCGAGGACGACCGTGGCATCGGATGCAACGCTCACGTCACCCAGGTTACGGATGGACGATTCCGGTCAGACTTAGACTGTGCCCCCGGCCACTGTCGCAACCGAATGGCGTTGCGCTGCAGTCTGTCTGGAGGTAGCTGCGTCAGCGACGCGCCGAGCCCGTCAGCGGCCCACCGCCTGGCGCCTGCAGCAGGCAGATGACAGTGCTCGGCAGCGGATTGCCCGACGTCCGATCTTGGTTGGAGTCGATCAGGTACGTCACCACGAACGGGCCGCCGGATTGCCCGGTGTACTCGGGTAGTCCCGCGCCGCACTGTTGATCCGCGACGTCGGCGATCGCGGCATTGACCTCCACATTCGTCCGCAGATAAACCTCAGCCGCGTGCGGTATCGCACAGTCGACGACCGACACCGTGACCACGCTGGGGTCGGTCGGCGGCGGGTCGGCGAGGCAATCGCCGACTTCCAGCTCGATCCACTTCTGCGTTCGCGCGCCTTGCGCCGTTGTCGACGTGGTGGTGGCGGCGGCGGACGTGGGTGACGCCAGACTGGTCGGCGGCGCGTCCGAGCCGCCCGCAGCACATGCCGTCAGCAGTGTCAGCGTGGCCAGGCATCCAACCGTGGGACGCCAAGAATCTTTCAAGACGCACATCGGATGCTGTCAATTGTGCCTTATCCCAAGCGGTTCACAGCCGCGGCGCTCGCGGCGGTATTCGTCGCGACGTGTGCCGCGTGCGGATCGACGACGACCGGTTCGGCCGGTCCGATTTCGCACGTCAATGTCGACTGCGGGCTGCAGACACCAGCGCCCAGCGGGTTCGCCGAGCTCCCCGGGTTCACCGTCACCGAGATCTGCCCCGCCGACGTCGATCCCGCCTTTGCGACTCACGAGTTTGGCGGCCTAGCCGCTGGCGTCGTGAGCCAGAACGGGAATCCGATTCTCAAAGTGCTTGTGGGCCAACTCAAGAGCGGCAGCGGCGACACATTCGTCCATACCTACGTAGGGAAGCTGTCAGATCAAACCCGCGAGGACGTCGGCGTTCCCAGCGAACCCGCAGAAGTAGACGGTCATGTCCTGACCCACTTCAACATTCCGCTACAAACCGACGGATATGCCTACGCCGACGGAGACACGGTCGTCATCGCCTATGTCGTACCGTTCCCGCCGCCTGCAACCGTTGAGGCCGCGCTCTCCGCGATCCTCGGCAACGTGTAGGGCTCAGTGCTGCGACCACACGCCGAAGGGGACATAGGGGTCGACGCCGTAGGGCGTGTACGGATTCGCCCCACCGGTGGCGGTCTGCGGGTAGACGGGCGCGGGCGCGGGCACATTTGAACCGCTCCCGGCGTCCGCGAGAGCCGCACCGGCCAGTCCAATGGCGAGTGCCGCCAATGCGCTCGACACCACGGTGGCAAAGGTGATCTTCTTCATGTGAAGCCCCTCCTCGGGCCGTCTCGTCAGGAGGGCCGTGTACCACGCCTGCCGATCTGTTAGGTAAAACGCGCAGGTGGACGCAAGTCATCCCGGTGGCAGGATCTGTGCCGGGCATGGCAGAATCGCCACGACCAATCAATAGCTGCCACGCCGTCCCTGGGCGCCAGCCGTCGCCTACTCGCCAGTCGCTAATCTCGATTGCATAGATGGGCTCTGATCCTCCCCGGCGGTCATCGTCGCCCTTCGGGACGGAGCAGACAGTCATGCAATCAGGAGCAATCTGTTGACCCTCAACACCGTCGCGTTCGAGCTGGTGCCGCCGAACGCCGACCTCGGTCCTGAGCAGGCCGTCGAGGAAGCGCGCAAGGTGCTGCGGTTCTCCAAGGAAACCGGCATCGACGGCCAACTTGGGCACGTCATGATCCCCGGGATGATCGAGGAGGACGACGATCGTCCCGTCGAGATGAAGCCGAGGCTGGACGTACTGGAGTTCTGGAACATCATCAAGCCGGAGCTGCCCGGGATTAACGGGCTGTGTACCCAGGTCACGGCTTTCATGGATGAATCGTCGTTGCGGCATCGGCTGACCGATCTGCGCGACGCCGGCTTCGACGGCATCGCGTTCGTCGGCGTGCCGCGGACCATGAACGACGGTGAAGGTGCCGGCGTCGCGCCCACTGACGCCCTGTCGATCTACGACCAGCTCGTGCCCAACCGCGGTGCGATCCTGATTCCGACGCGCGAGGGCGAACACGGCCGGTTCAACTTCAAGTGCAACCAAGGTGCCACGTACGGCATGACCCAGCTGCTGTACTCCGACGCCATCGTGGGCTTCCTGACGGAGTTCGCGAAGGCAGGCGACCATCGACCCGAGATCTTGCTGTCGTTCGGTTTCGTCCCGAAGGTGGAGACGCGAATTGGCCTGATCAACTGGCTGATCCAGGACCCCGGCAACGCGGCCGTCGCCGATGAGCAGGCGTTCGTCACGCAGCTGGCGGAAACCGATCCCGCGCAGAAGCGCAAGCTGATGATCGATCTGTACAAGCGGGTGGTCGACGGCGTCGCCGACCTTGGATTCCCGCTGAGCATCCATCTCGAAGCGGCATACGGCGCATCGGCGCCGGCCTTCGAAACCTTCGCGGAGATGCTCGATTACTGGTCGCCCGCCAAGGGCTGATATGAGTTGAGGTAGTCACTTCACAAACGCCTCCGGGGGTGTCAGGAAGGGATTGTCAGATTTCCCTTTGAGGATCAAAGCGTTGGCGCGCTTTGGTTCTCCTGGGATGCCCCCGGAGGTGTTGTTGTGTCTGTGCATCATGGTGCGCTAGTCACGTCGTCCACGATCGTCGTTGCCGTCGATGTCGGCAAGACCTCGGCGATGTTGT
>Ga0114129_10017450_pt1 | contig 10220 bp, 6 predicted proteins | sample RhiMetdeltSRZDD1_FD_80071 | JGI IMG/M metagenome (GOLD analysis project Ga0114129, IMG submission 80071) | Populus rhizosphere microbial communities from Tennessee, USA - Rhizosphere MetaG P. deltoides SRZDD1 (version 2) (version 2) | ecosystem: Host-associated > Plants > Roots > Rhizosphere >... | reverse complement strand
TCGACGACCTGATCGACTTCACGCCGGAGCTGCGCGCCGAGGCGAAGAAAGTGATCGAGCGCTACAAGATCGGTCCGATCTTCACGCCACCGGTCGTCAGCAAGCTTGAAGGACCGCTGGCGACGTTGACGTCGGGGTTCGCGACCAATTGGCCGGGCGGTTCATACGATCCGGAGACGCGCATCGCGTACATTTACTCGCAGAGTGGTGCCAGCCCGCTCGCCCTCGTGACATCTCCGAAAGATCTATCGGACATGGATTTCATTCAGGGGAGCGCGCTCACGGGCGCGCGTCGCACCGGTGGCTCGGGATCGTCGGCCGGCGGAGGCCGAACGGGCGAAGCGCCTGCCGCAACCACGACAGCGGGCGGCGAGGGCGGGGGAGGACTGACCGTCCAGGGGCTTCCGTTGCTCAAGCCCCCCTATGCGCGGATCAGCGCCATCGATCTGAACAAGGGCGAGATCCTGTGGCATATCGCGCACGGGGAGACGCCGGATAACGTCCGGAACCATCCAGCGCTCAAGGGCTTGAACATACCCCGCACCGGACGTCCGGGTCTCGTCGGGCCGCTCGTCACCAAGACACTCGTCATCGCTGGCGAGGGCGGCGTGTTCACGACACCTTCCGGTCAGCGCGGCGCGATGCTGCGCGCGTACGATAAGCGAGACGGTAAGGAGGTGGGTGCCGTCTATATGCCCGCGCCCGAGACCGGCTCGCCCATGACCTACATGCTCAACGGCAAGCAATACATCGTCATCGCCGTCAGCGGCGGCAACTACAGCGGCGAGCTGATCGCGTTCCGGCTACCGGGTTAGTATTTGTAGTGACCGCCTCGAGGCGGACCCTCGATTCTTCAGCCGTTCCGCCTTCAGGCGGACCAACACGGGAGTCGACATGAAAAACGCCGCGTTCACGCTGCTGTTCATCGGCGCGATGGCTCCCCAGGCGCTCGCGCAGGTTACGTTCGCTCGCGACGTCGCGCCGATTCTGCAGCGCTCCTGCCAGAACTGCCATCACCCAGGCGCGATCGCGCCGATGTCGCTCGTCACATACGAGGAGGCGCGTCCATGGGCGCGCTCGATCAAGCAGAAGGTGACGTCGCGCGAGATGCCGCCGTGGTACATCGATCGCCACATCGGCATCACCAAGTTCAAGGACGACCCATCGCTGTCGGAAGCGGAAATCGCCACGATCGTGAAATGGGTGGACGGCGGCGCACCAGCGGGCAGCGCCGCGGATCTGCCGAAGCCACGGCAGTTCCAGGACGTGGACAAGTGGCACATCGGCAAGCCCGACATGGTGGTGTCGCTGCCGAAGCCATACGAGCTGCGTGCGAACGGTCCCGACGAGTTTTACGACATCGACGTCGACCCGGGATTCAAGGAGGACATGTACATCGCGGCTGTGGAGACGAAGCCCGAGCCGTACAGCTTCAAGGTGGTCCACCACGCGACCGCGAACATGATCGAGGACGAGGAAGAGGATCCCGTCGGTTTCTTCTTCAACGAATACGCGCTCGGGAAGAACGGCGACATTTTTCCGGAAAACTCAGGCCGCCTGATCAAGGCGGGCTCGAAGATTCACTTCAACCTTCATCTCCACCCCAGCGGCGAGCGATCGCTCGTCAATCTCTCGATCGGCTTCAAGCTGTACCCGAAGGGGCAGGTGCCGAAGTACGTCGCCTTTACGCAGCACATGGGCGACAACAACGATCTCGACATTCCCCCAGGCGAGGTGTCGCGAACCGACGGCTACTTCCGGCTGCCGAAGCCGGCCGTGCTGTCGGCCTTTCAGCCGCACATGCACAATCGCGGCAAGGCGATGTGCATGGAGGCGATTTATCCCGACGTCCGGCCAGATTCGGCACGGCCCGGACCCGCGAGAACTGAGACGCTGAACTGCGTGAGCAACTACCAGTTCGGTTGGCACATCACGTATCCGTACGCCGAAGATGTCGCGCCGCTGCTTCCTGCCGGCACGATCATTCACATCACGGGGTGGCACGACAACACGGCCGCGAACAAGTACAACCCTAATCCGAGGAACTGGGTCGGCTACGGGCAGCGCACGATCGACGAGATGAGCTTCGCGTGGGTGAGCCTGTTCTACATCGATGAAGAGGACTACCAGCAGCGGGTTGCAGCGCGGAAAAAGACGGGTGAGTAATTGCTCAGCAGAGTTTGTCCTCGTATCCTCCGTATCCTCAGTGGTGGAGCGTTAACGGCGATCGCACTTCTGCTTGCGGTCACAGGTGACGCCGCGGCCCAGCAGCTGCCGACCGCCATCCCGCAGACGAAGTTCGTGTCGGGACAGAACATCGTGCCCTACTTCGAAGGCTGGATTCGCAACCCTGACGGCACGTTCGATCTCGTCTTCGGCTACTTCAACCGCAACTGGCAGGAAGAGCTGGCGATCCCGGTAGGCCCCGACAACATGTTGGAGCCTGGCGCGCCCGATCGCGGCCAGCCGACATATTTTCTTCCACGCCGACAGGGCTGGGTGTTTCGCGTCCGTGTGCCGAGCGATTTCGGAAAGCAGACCCTCACGTGGACGATCAAGGCCAACGGCAAGACGGAAAAGGCGTACGGTGAGCTGATGCCGGTGGAGGAGATCACCGAGCGCATCGTGATGACTCGAGGGAACCTCAATCCGGGTGAAGGCGACGCGAACAAGCCGCCGACGATTTCGATTTCGGCCGCAAAGGCCGCAGTGATTGGCGAAGCGCTCACGCTGACGTCTGTCGTGGCCGACGATGGCCTGCCTAAGCCCAGGGCGACCGTTCAGCGGACGTCACCGACGGACGCGACACGGATCCAGGCACAAGCGAACTCATCGGCCGCCGCGCGGCCGCGTGGCTTGACCGTGTCGTGGATGCAGTTGCGGGGACCCGCCAAAGTGACATTCGAACCGGCCGGTCCGAAACCGGTCGCGGACGGGACAGCCGTGACGACCGCGCGTTTCTCAGCGGCCGGCGTCTACGTGCTCCGAGCGACCGCCAACGACGGCGCGCTCTCGACGAAGAGCGACCTGACAGTCACAGTAAAGTAGCGTCGTTTCTCTATTCCGTCTTCTGCCAGTCCTGCAACGGCTGCGGCCCCGGCCGAATACCCTCCAGATCGGGATCGACACCATCGGTCCTGGTGGGGTTGTTGGCCTTCTGCGCCGCCGCTTCCTGCCGGCGGGCGAGCTTTTCCGAGCGGCGCTCCTGGCGCTGGCGCTCGCGCTGTCGCTTTTGTTGTGATGGCCGTGATTTGTTCACGGGCTGATTGTACGACGACCCGAGCATCCTGTCATAATGATCCGTGCCGTTTACCCATCTCGGGCTTCACCGCGATCTCCTGAAAGGCCTCAAAGACCTCGGATTCAGCCGACCGACTGCGATTCAGGCCGACGCGATTCCCCTTGCGATGAAGGGACACGACCTGTTGGCCTGCGCGATGACCGGGAGCGGCAAAACCGCAGCGTTTCTTCTTCCGATCCTGCACCATCTGATTGACAAGCCCCGCGGAACGACTCGCGGGCTCGTGTTGACGCCGACCCGCGAGCTCGCCGCGCAGATTGTCGAGGAGCTCGACGATCTCGCAGTCCATACGCCTCTCACGGCGGCCTCCGTGTTCGGCGGGGTGGGGATGGGTCCCCAGGAGCACGCCTTCCGGAGCGGCGTCGACGTCATCGTCGGCACGCCGGGCCGGTTGCTCGATCACTTCCGTTTCCCGTATGCGAAGCTCGGTGGCCTTCAGTACCTCGTGCTCGACGAGGCTGATCGGATGCTCGACATGGGGTTCCTCCCCGACATCAGGCGGATCCTTCGCCATCTGCCACCGCGGCGGCAGACACTGTTCTTCAGCGCGACGATGCCACCGCCGATCGTGCAGCTGTCGCGCGACATGCTGAAGACGCCATCGACGATCAACCTTCAGCGTCAGTCGGCGCCAGCGGTGGGGATCACGCATGCAACGTATCCTGTGCCGCAGCACCTCAAAGCACCACTGCTCTTGAAGCTCCTTAACGGCGCGGAGATGCACGATGCGCTGGTGTTTACGCGGACGAAGCACCGCGCCAACAAGCTCGCAGCGTTTCTGGGCGAGCGCGGCATCACCGTCGATCGGATTCATGGCAATCGGTCGCAGGCGCAGCGAACCGAAGCGCTCCGCGGCTTCAAGAGCGGCAAGTACCGCGTGCTCGTGGCGACTGACATCGCCGCAAGAGGCATAGACGTCACCGCGCTTGGACACGTCGTCAATTTCGATGTGCCGGCGGTGCCCGAAGACTATATTCACCGCGTCGGCCGGACGGCTCGCGCCGAGGCCACGGGAACCGCTTTTACGTTGGTATCTCCGGACGAAGAGGCGAGCCTGCGCGAGATCGAGAAGGCGATCAGCAGTCGGCTGCCAAGAGTGACGTTGCCGGACTTCGACTACAAGGCCAGCGCGCCGTCGCCGCCACCCGCGCATAGACCGCACCACCGCGCATGGCCTCGGCCGGGAAGCCATCAGCGCCGTCGTCTTCACCGCCAGCGCGGTTCACGTCACCAATGACCGGACCGCCGTACCCTGCGGCTCGCGCCGTCGCGCCAAAGATCCACGAGCATTTTTTGCGGCACGTCGTCGAGGCGCAGCACCGCGGCCAGACGGGCCTTGCGACGATGCCGGACGCGGCGACGATCGAGGCACTCATCGACGTGGCGTTCTGGGCGAGCCTTCGCCGCGAGGAAAGTTTCATCCCGAAGATCTCTCTCGCGTTTCTGTCGCCCGAGGAAGCGCCCTATCCGCTCAGGTTCGAGCGGGCGCTGCCGCTCGAGCCGGGGCGGCTGGCCAAGGTGGCGCCGGCAGTTGAACGCGCCGGCATACACCTCGGTGTATGTCGGGACGGCGACGCCTTGTCGGTGTGGGGCACGGTCCGGACCATTCCGCCGCTCTGCGTGGTTGTGGAAGTCGCGGCGCCGGGACTGCTGGTCATCAAGCATCATCGCGGCGGCGAAACCGGGAAGTTCGTCAATGTCGCCGTACTCGAGGGCGATCAGGTGAAGGTCATCGACGAACGCGCCTCGAGCCTGCCCGACTGTCCGCCGCTTCTGACATCGCTGCTCGGGTTTGATTCACCCGCCTCGTGGGTGGAGTCCGTGAATGTGCTCGTGCAACTCGCCGTGTCGATGCGGGCGCACGGGCGCGGCGGCATCCTTGTCCTGGTGCCGGAGGGAACCGACGCCTGGCAGGAGTCGATCGTCCGGCCGATCCCCTATGCCGTCTCGCCGCGCTTCGATGTGCTGGGACGCTTGAATCGCGCGCCGGCGGACGAAAAACGCACACAGGTCTGGCGCGATGGCGTCGCCCGCGTGGTCGATGTCATCGCGGGGCTGACCTCCGTCGACGGCGCCACGATTCTGACGTCCCAATACGACCTGCTCGCGTTCGGCGCCAAGATCGCGCGACGGAAAGGATCGCCGCAGGTCGAGCAGGTGACGATGACGGAGCCGATCGAGGGGGGCATCGCGTCGGTCATTCATCCAACAGAGCTCGGTGGGACGCGTCACCTGTCGGCCGCGCAGTTCGTCCACGACCAGAGGGATGCCGTCGCCCTCGTGGCGTCGCAGGATGGTCATTTCACGATCTTCGCCTGGTCGCCGTGCGAAGGGATGGTGCACGCACACCGCGTCGAGGTGCTGCTCCTTTGATCTGATTCTGTCTTCGTGTCTTCGTGTTTTCGAGTGTTCTTTTCTTCGTGATTCTCTAGAAACTGAAAAACAGCAACAGATCGATGCCTGCGCGCTCGATGCGTCGGAACGGCGATCGCGCTGTCAATGTTTGAGCATCCGAGAAGGTCGCGCGGAGGCGAAAGATCCGCGACAGATAGTATTCGACGGTTGCCTCGTCGTAAGGGTCCTGGCCGAACTGCCGGCTGAAGCGCGCGACGAGGCCGGGCGCGATTTCTTGGCCGATCGTCAGCTTCGGACCGGTCCCGAACTCTCCCCGCGTCTCGATTTCGAGAATGTCGAGTCCGAGCTGATCCTCGATCGCTCGCAGAACCGGCGTGGCGATGAAACCGGCGGCCAGCGCGCCGGCGCGAACCAGCAGCTCCTGCTGCTGCGCCGAGGAAAGCTGATTCGTGGCGGAGTTGAAGACGATGAGCGACAGGATGTCTGAATCCGCGAGCGGAGGCGTGCTGGACAGATGGAGCTCGGGCTGGCGCAGCGGTCCGGTGATGCTGACCCGCGCGTCCACGCCGGAGATGAGGCGCGTGACGGTCACGTAGATCTCCGGGTTGAGATCTCCCCGGAAGTTGATGGAGCTGCCGCTGACGACATCGAACCGTCGCCCCTGGAACGTGTAGGTGCCGGAGACCGAGTCGAACGATCCCGTCAGGAAGAGCGGCTGTGCCGGATCTTTGTACAGGTAGAGATCGCCGGCCACTCTCAGATTGATGTCGCCGAGGCCGATTGGAGTGCCCGGAGAAACCTGCACGTCGCGACCGGTAAGGTGCAACGTATTGGGCACGTGCAGCGACACATCCAGCCCAAGTTGCTGCCACGGATTCAGCGCCGCGACGGCGTCGATGTCGCCTATCGGCGTCGGCTCGGTGGCGTACGGCTGGAAAAGTGTACGCTGCAGGATCTCGTCGACTTTGATGTCGCCGCTGACGATCGTGAGATCGCCGGCCAGTCGAGGCGACTCGAATTGTCCGCGAACCTGCAGGTTGGCGTCGATCTCGACACGCCCGAACGCGTTCCTCAGCACCTCGAACCGCTGAGCGCGCGCCTCGATCTCGAGATCGCCGACTCGCAGTTCGTGCGTCCCGAGGCTGCCACGAACGTCGAGCGTGTGGCCGCTGTTGTCTTCCAGACGGAGCGTTTCTACCGTCACGCGCTCGCGCGCCAGCTTGAGAGCGGCGCGGCCCCTCTTGTACTTAGCGCCGGTCGCTGTCACGAGGAAAGCGGCGTCGGCAAGGTCGACCGACCCGTCCAGGTGCGGATCGCGGCTCGACCCCACCACGCGGACGTCCAGCTTGATTTCGCCGCTCACGTCGCGGATGACATCGGTCACCCCTTCGATGAGACCCAGGCTGATGGCACTCGACTTGATGCTGACGTCGAGCGGCTGGTCAGGCAGGTCGCGATTGAACAGCGCCGCCGGCACGGCGCCCACCCCTGTGAGCCAGACGCCGGGACCCTGGTCGAGCCTCAGATCGACTCGGAGCATCTGCGCGTCGTAGTCGACGCGGCCGGCAAGCTTCTCGTACGAGACGCGCTCGATCCGCCCGTTGGTGACGGCGACGGTCGCTGCCACGCGCGGCCGTTCGGCAGTACCGCGCAGGATGGCATCGAGATCGAGCACGCCGCCATAGCGCGTGGGTCGCGCGAATGCACTCTGAAGCGTGTCGAGGAAGACATGGGACGCGGTGATCCGAAGGGCGCCGTTGCCGTCACGACGCCACGTCCCTGAGATCCCGATGCGTTCGTCGTTGTTGCCGTCCGTGAATTCCACAGCCGTCACCGACACTTCCTCGTCGTTCCACGCGATGACTGGCGGCTGGGCGGCGGTCGCGAGACGCCAGGGTGCGCGACCGAGGGTCACGGTGAGAGCGAGGAGCTCGGCCGCATGGCGATCCGCACGGAGCCTCACGTCGCCTGCCAGGCGTCCGTTACGACGCTCCTGCTGAATCAGCTCGAGGTCGAACCCGAGCCGATCGCCGTCCATCGTGATCGTGCCTGACGCTTCCTGCAGCGACTGGCCAAGCGCTGTCAGAAACGTGCTCCGGCCGTTCACCTGGCCCTTGATGTGCGCCAAATCTGAGGCGGGGGCTACGACATCGTAGCGACCCACAACGGTGAGCGCCCGAACGCCATATGCGTCGAGCTGGTTGACCGTCGCATCGCCGACGGCATGAAGCGCTTCCTCAGGACCGGTTACACGTCCAGTCGTCGACAGGATCCCGGTCGCGTCGCCACCAATGACTGATCTCAACTGCGCGAGATCCATGCGCGATACTTCGTAGGTGAAGTCGGTCGACGTCTTGTCCTTGAAGGCGATCATGCCGGTGCCGGCGCCTTCGATCGCGTCGCCTGTGGCGCGCGCGCGTGTCACCGTGAGCGTCGAGTCGGCGAGCGTCGCCTCGAGTGAGGCGCCCTTGATCGGCACGTCGCGGATGACCGATGCTTCGAGCGCGAGCGCGCCGCGGACATCGTAGTCAGGCAGCGTCACCGTCCGGGTCAGCAGGTCGCGCAGGGTGGCGTCGACGCGCCCCGATCCAGTCAACGATGATTTCAGGCGCGAATCGCCGAATGGGATCGCCGGATCGATCGACGTGAACCGACCATCGTAGGATGCACCGAGCGTTCCACGATCGATGCCGATCGAGACGTCCGCGTCGGACAACGTCCCGCCAAACAGCTGGGCGTGCGCGAGTCGTCCGCCGCCGGAAAGCGTCAGCGTCGCGCGATCTGTGCCCGCACCCTGAACCCGGAAGCGCCCCGAGACAGTTCCTGCGTAGCGCGGATCTCGCATCCACCGAACGTCAAGCCCCTCGCCGAACCGACGAAGACTGACCTCCTCGATGTCGCCATCGCCCGAGAAGCGAAGAGGCTTCTGTGACGTGTCGATCGAACCGACGGTCCCGGCTCCCAGAATAGCGCCGAGAAAGTGCGAGCGAGCAAAGGTGGCGTTGCCGACGATGTAGGGATCGCTGAAGCGGCCCGTTACGTCGTAGTCGAACGTCAGGAGGCTCTCTACGCGCGGTACGGGTACAGTTGCCGGAACGCGGCGCAGGTCGATGCCGTTGACCCTTCCTTGAAAACGGAATGGAAAGGGGCCGTCGATGCCTATCGTGGCGTCCACTGTCGTCACCTTCGCGCCATAGGCGACGCCCTCCGCGGACGCGACGAGCACGCTCGCCGTGGTCACCTGGCCCCGTGCGCGCACCTGGTCCGCCTCGTACCCCAAGTACATAGCGTGCCGTCCCTCGAACGTATACACACCTCGCGGGAAATGGCGTCCCAGCTCGAGTGCCAGGTCGAAGGTCACATGGCCCGTGATGTCCGATGGGCGATCCGGGCGGTTCAGCCAACGGGCAAGATTCAGCGCTTCCACGTCTACAGCGCCTGCGCCGTGCCAGCCGGGGACCGAGGTGTCGAGCGTGAGCCTACCGTTCACCGAGCCGCCAGTCCCGGCGAGCCGTATGTTGGTCGTTAACCGATTGACTGGTCCGGCGAGCGACGTGTCGAACGAACCGTCCACGGCGATGTTCTTCAAGCCTCGCAGGACGCCCGACCATTCCTGAAACGCGAAGCGGGGCGCACGCACACGCAAGTCGAGCTCAGTCGGCTTTTGCTCGGTGTTGATCACACCGTCGAGCGTGTACGACGATCTCGCCGTGTCCACAGCGAAACGCTCGAAGAACCATCCGCCCGGCCCGCGACCGAAGACTCCCGCAAGCTTCGTCACAGAAAGTTCCGGTGCGCGGCCGACCCACGACACGCGGTCGAATGTCAGCTTCCACCGGACGGGAAAGTAGACAAACGCGAAGTGAGCATTCAAATCCTCGAACTCTGTCGGCACGTGTGCGGCACCGAAATCGAGCGGATCGCGCAGTGAGATACGACCATCGGTGACTTCAATCGACCGCACCTCGATTGGACGTTTGGGCCCGGTACGTTCCTGTTCGCGCCGCTCCCGGCGGATGAGCGCGCCAAGATCCCAATGACCGTCCGGTTGTTTTGCGCCCACGATGCGCGGCCGGGTCACGCGGACGCGCTGGACGACGACGCCCGGCTGAACGAGCTCGCGAACGCTGTAACTCAGCGCGATCTCATCGATGTGGATCAGCGTGTGCCCTTCGCGGGACAGCGTGACGTCACCAAGTTCGATGCCGCGAAGGAGCGAGCCCTCGAGACGGCCGATCGTCAGCGTGGCGGTCAGGTACTGATTTGCTTGACTGACGATCAGATCGCGAATGCGGTTTTTTGCCCAGCTCGTCTCGACGACCGCCAGACCGAGACCCAGAACGACGAGCACGAACGCAATCAGTGCAACGAGACCTTTGGCCAGCGTGGCCGAAACGGATCGTAGACGTCGCAGCGGCGTCACCTGTCGAGAATGGTATCAACTTAACAGAAGTCTGAACTTTGAAGTCTGAAGTCTGAAGTCTGAAGTCTGAAGTACGAAGTCTGAAGTGGGAAGTCTGAAGGATGAGCCTTCGCACTTCCAACTTCAGACTTCAGACTTCGA
>Ga0114129_10017449_pt1 | contig 10220 bp, 6 predicted proteins | sample RhiMetdeltSRZDD1_FD_80071 | JGI IMG/M metagenome (GOLD analysis project Ga0114129, IMG submission 80071) | Populus rhizosphere microbial communities from Tennessee, USA - Rhizosphere MetaG P. deltoides SRZDD1 (version 2) (version 2) | ecosystem: Host-associated > Plants > Roots > Rhizosphere >... | reverse complement strand
ATCACCCGTTCAATTGGCGCGGGTGGGTGGACTGGGGCTGCGGCGCGATCGGCGATATGGGCGCGCACCTGATGGATCACTCGGTCTGGGCACTCGATCTCGGCTACCCGACGACGATCGAAACGCTGGCGACGCCGTTCAATGGCGTGTCCTTCCCGAACGCCACGATGACGGTGTACGAGTTCGCGGCGCGCAACGGCAAGCCGCCAGTAAAGATGACGTGGTACGACGGCGGTCTTGTACCGCCGAAGCCGGTGGAGCTCGGCGAGAACGAGGTCATGAACCCCACTGGCGGTGCGCTGCTGATTGGTAGCAAGGGCAAGCTGATGCACGACACGTACGGTAAGAACCCGCGCCTGCTGCCCGACTCGCTGCACAAGTCATACGGCAAGCCTGCCGAGAAACTGCCGCGCGTTCCGCACGAGAATCACGAGATGAACTGGGTGGACGCGGCCAAGGGGAAGACCCCGGTGTCGTGCCCGTTCGAGTACGCCGCGAAGCTCACCGAAATCATGTTGCTCGGCGTCGTCGCGCTCAAGGCCGGGAAGAAGATCGAGTACGACGCCGCCAATATGCGCGTGACCAACGTGCCGGCGGCGAACCAGTATCTGTCGAGGGAGCCCCGAGCCGGCTGGACGAACTCGATTTAGGCTACAGGCTAAGGAGCCCTTCAGCGGAGGGCAACCGTCAGCCGATACACGAGCGCAGGATCTCCGTCCCGCGTCGTCCGCACGACATCGATGCGGTAGTCGCCTTCCGCGGGGACTCGTCCAGCCCAGACTCTTGTGCCCTCCCGGGCTCGCGTATCGAGCGCGGCCCCGGCCTCGTTGAGCACGTGTGCCACGATCGCCCTGCCGGCGAATCCGTCGATTCGGACCTCGAGCAGCTCATTGCGTTTCGCGCGCACGAGGTACGACTCGTGCTCGCCGGCCGCGAGCGAGCCCGCGTACGCCGTCCGCTCCAGCCGCGCCGGAAAGGAGACGCGAACCGTCTCGCGCCGTGCCGCCCGCACTCGCTGGCCCGGCGGCGGCATCACGATCGCGACGATCCGGAATGAACCGCCGACGTTTTTGATGCGGAGCACGTTGCCGAACGGCAGGAACGCAGCGGTAGGATCGAGGCGCAGCCTGGTCGAGGCAGCAGCGATCGCCTCTTGTACGTCCTCAGTGAAGAACGCGTCGTAGGACTGGAGGAAGGTCGCGCGATCCTTCACCGGGATGTTCCAGCCGCCCGCAAAAACCGCGAGTGGATACTGCACCAGCCCTGCGAGCGCTGCACGATCGCCGCGGGCGCACGCGCGCTGAACGGTGGCGAGAAACGCATCGAGCCGCGTGTTCGCCTGAGGCGCCGCCGACAGCAGCGCCGCAAGCCCCAGGACTGCGATCCGCATCGCCTCTACTCACATCGCAGCGCGACGAGCGGATCAACGCGCGTTGCGCGCCGTGCGGGCAGGTAGGACGCTAGGATCGCGACGCATCCGAAAAAGACCGCGGCGCCGGCGAAGGTCGACGCATCGAGCGGTGTGAGACCGAACAGCAGCCCTTCGAGATATCGGGTCGCGGCCGCCGCTCCGGCAAGGCCCGTTGCCAGTCCCAGGACGACGAGCACGACGCTCTGGCCAAGGACCAGCCGCATCACCGCGGGCCGTTGTGCCCCGAGGGCCATGCGGATCCCGATCTCCCTCGTCCGCTGCGTCACGGTGTACGCCATCACGCCGTAAACCCCGGCCGCGGCCAGCGCGATCGCCAGACCCGCAAAGATTCCGAGCAGCACGGCGTACAAACGTGGCCGTGTCAGCCAGTTCGACACCACCTGATCCATTGTTGCGATGTTCTCGAGCGCCGCTCGCGCGTCGACCTCACGCACGACGCGACGCACGGGCTCGACGAGCGAAGCCGGCTCGCTCGACATCCGGAGGGCATAGTACGCGCCTACCGGCATCACCGGGACACCCGGTCCCGGCCATTGCCGAAATGTGACGAACAACTGCGGCCTCGGTGCCCGGTCGAGCCCCGCCTGATGCACGTCGGCCACGACGCCGACGATTTGCCAGGGAACCGGGTCGCGTCCCAGGTACACCATCGTGCCGATGGGGTTTGCCGCCGCGAAGTCGCGTCGCGCCAGCGTTTGATTGATCACCAGGACTCGCGGCCGCCCTTCGGCATCGTCTTCACGAAACCCGCGCCCAGCAATCACGCGGATGCCCATCACCTGCAGATAGTCGGCGCTGATCAGACGAACGTCCGACGAGGTCGGCGTTGGGCCGAGCGATTGTGATGGTGGCAGCGGACCCGTCGTCAACACAGGCAGCGAGTTCTCGAGTGACACCATCGGCACCTGGTTGGCGTACGCGGCCGCTTGCACACCCGCCAGGCCATGAAATCGCGTAACCAGATCTTCGGCGCGTCTGATGCGCTCAGGCGCCGCGCGTTGGTCGTCCGGCAGACTGACCTGGAACGTCAGGACGTTCGTCGCGTCGTAGCCGCGATCCACCTTCGCCAGGTTCACGAAGCTGCGAACGAGGAGCGCTCCGCCGACGACGAGCGCCGTCGCCATGGCAATTTCACCGACGACGAGCAGCCCTTGAGCCGTATAGCCGCTTCGAATGCCTGCGGACGCCCGCGTCGATCCGGCGGCACCGCGCAGCGCATCCACACGTGCCGCGTCGCTCGACGAACGCAGCGCCGGCGCGAGGCCGAATAGCATGCCGGTGCCGATCGAGATCAGGAGGGCGAACACGAAGACCGATGGGTTGAGCCCGATGGCGTCCAGCCGCGGAAACGCGTTGCCCAGCGACCCCAGGTCGATCCTCGCCAGATCGCTCGCGAGACCACGAAACAGCCGGACGCCGCCGAAGGCGAGCAGCGTACCGGCGGCGCCGCCGGCCACCGATAGCACGGTCGCCTCTGTCAGCAATTGGCGAATCAACCGGCCGCGGCCTGCGCCGATCGCCAGGCGCACCGCGATCTCGCGTTCCCGCGCCGCGGTCCGCGCCAGCAGCAGGTTGGCCATGTTGGCGCAGGCAATCAGCAACACGACGCCCACCGCACCGGTCAGAACCGTGAGCGCCGGCTTGACAGAGGCGCCGACCTCATCCTGCACACGAATGAGCTCGAATCGAGGTTTCTCTCCACCTTGCAGTCGCTCTGTTGCAGTGGTGCCTCGAACACTCGCGACGATGGCCGCCAGTTCCGCGACCGCGGCGTCGCGAGAGACGCCGTCGGCGAGGCGCGCCATCATCGCGACTCGTCGAGGACGTTTGTCGGGCGGAGGAGTCACGCGCGACGGCACCCAGGCAATGGTGCCATCATCCGGAAAACGAAACGACGGGGGCATGAGGCCCACTACGACGTACGGCTCGCCAATCGCCAGGCCGCCGCTGAACACGTTGCCGTTGAAGCTCAGAGTTTTGCCGAGCGCCCCTGCATCGCCCCCGAAGTACCGCTGCCACGCGCCGTAGCTGAGGATGATGACGTGGTCGCGGCCCGGCGTTTCGTCGTCAGGTAGAAACCATCGACCAAAGAGCGGCTGCACGCCGAGCATCGGAAACGCGGCAGCGGACACCGACGTCAGCTCCTGACGCACGGCGTCGGCGCTGCCTTGAACCGAGACGAGGGCGAGACCGTGACTCGTGACGTGCGACAGCGCTTGGGATTGGGCCTTGAGTTCCAGGAATTCGCGGCTGTCCATGCCGTCCATTTCGCGCGGCTTGCCATTCGGCGACTCTGACGCCGGCACGTGTTCGCGCAGCTTGACCAGGCGGTCGGCATGCTCGAACGGCAGCGGATCGATCAGCACGGCGTGGACGACGCTGAAGATCGCGGTGTTGACGCCGATGCCGAGGGCGAGCGTCGCGATGACGATGCAGGCGAAACTGCGGTCGCGCGCGCACCATCTCAGCGCATAGCGCGTGTCCTGCAGAAGATCGTCGAACGCGCGACGAATCACATTACAGCCGCGGAACGAAGTTCACGTACACCGTCATGCTGACCTCAACGGGCACACAATTCAGCAGCGTCGGGCTGAACCGCCACTGACGGACGGCGTCGGCGGCGGCGGCGTCGAAGTCGGGGTGCTGCGCGGGCGCCACGACACGGACCTCCCGGGGCGTGCCATCGGTGCCGATGCGAGCCTCCAGTGTCACCTTCCCGTCGATTTTCGTTTCGTAGAGGAGCGGTGGATAGGCGGCCCGCGCGTCTCTCAGCTTTATGGGCTGCGCGATCTTGCCCCCTTCAGCTGTAGCCACGCAACCGCTCGAGTCGGGGAGCGTCGGCTCCACGAGCTCGCGACGCGGGCCGACGTTGACGCCTGAAATCGTGATGGTTTCCATCAAGGAGCCCACCTGGAGGGTCACGATCTCCGGCGCCGGCCGCGAGCCAACTACGATCTGGGCGCGGTACGGTCGGAATCCCGCAGCGAACGCCTCGAGTCGGTATTCGCCGACCGGAAGGCCAACGAACTCGAAATGCCCGCTCGCGTCGCTGCGGAGCTCCTGCTTCGCCTGGTTTGGTGCGCCGGTCAGCACGAGCGTCGTACCGGACATCGGACGATTGGTCGCATCGACGACGGATCCGGACACGCTTCCGAAGGTCTGTGCTGCGGCCCCAAACCCTGCGACGCCCGCCGTCAGGACGGCTGTTACGGCGATCGTCGCGATTCGCACTGCGCGGCTGGTGGGACGGCGATTGAGACATGGATTCAACATGGCAGCAACTCTCCTCTCGAGGCTCGTCGCGCGAACCATCGCCGGCGCCGGCAGCCACGCGCGGCGATGCCGGCCGTACGATCGTGCGATGTCGAGCAGATGCGACGCATACGCGGGACCCTCGATCCCGCAGCGCAGCACGGCGTCGTCGCAGGCCTGCTCGGCCTCCAGTCTCAGGCGCCGGCAGGCAATCCAGACGAGCGGATTGAACCAATACAAGGCGCGAAGCAGCTCCGCTGTGATCAACATCAGCCAGTCACGACGCTGTATGTGCGCGAGCTCGTGGCTGAGGACGATGCGGACGCGATCGCTTGGCCACGAAGCCGCCGATGACGGCACGAGCACAATTGGTCGCCGATGCCCCCACGTGACGAGCAGCGGCGGACGATCGCTGACCAGAAGACGGATAGGCCGCCGCAAACCGTACTCGAGCGCAATCGCATCCGCCGTTGCGCGCCAGCAGGCGCGTTCCAGCGGCGGCGCCGTCGACGCCAACCAGGCGAGGCGCCCCAGTCCCGCGAGTAACATCAAGAGGCTGCCGGCGGCACCGACGATCCAAAGCGGGAACAACCAGGTCCCCGTCGCGCGTACGAATCCGCGCGAAGGGGCCTGGCCCGGCCCTGCAGAATCCTCCGAGAGCAGGGCGCCGGGGATCGTGTGTGATGACGTCGGCGACCGCGTGAAGGCTACGGTGACCTGCGTCTCCGGTTCGGGGCGCACCATCCGTGACAACGAAACGTCCCACGCAGGAACCAGCGACTCGAGCGCCGGAACCATGACCGCGCACCCGACGGCGGTCGCGAGCACAAGATGGCGCAGGGCGGCGGACCGGCCGCGAAGGAAGCGGGTCGCGACGAGCGCCGCCGTCACAATCACCGAGACCTTGATCGCACTATCCAGCATCTTTGCGCGCTTTCATGACCAGCTTCGCGATCCGGTCGAGCTCTTCCTCCGAAAGACGCGCGCCTTCGCCGCCGAGGAGCGCGGCGACCGTCTGCTCGGCGGAGCCATCGAAGAACGTGTCGACGAGATGCCGCAGCGCCGATTTACGTGCAGCGCGCCGCGGCGTGGCAGGCGCGTATACATAACGCAACCCGTCCTCTTCGTGGCGCACGTGCCCTTTCTCTTCGAGGACGCGCAGCTGCGTCCGCACGGTCGAGTAGCTGGGCTTTCCGTGGAGGTCCCCCATCACCTCCCCCGCCGTCGCGCGGCCGCGCCGGTAGAGGATGTCCATGATCTGGCGTTCGCGCCGACTGAGCTCGTGCGCCCGCTGGGGCATGTGTTATTTTTATAGCACACGTGTCAAGCCTGCCCGTACATAGGCCACGAAGACACGAAGTCACGAAGAACACAGGTTCGATCTTCTTCGTGGTTCTTCGTGTTTTCGTGCCTTCGTGGGTCTGTGCGCCAGCTATTCGCAGCGCAGCGCGACGAGAGGATCGACCGTTGTGGCGCGACGCGCAGGCAGATAACAGGCGGCCATGCCGATGAGCGCAAAGAACAGCGCCGCGCCTCCGAAGATGAGCGGGTCGAGCGGCGACACGCCGAACAGAAACACCACGAACGCCTGACTCGCGCCCGCGGCGAGCAGCAGGCCGATGGCGCAGCCGATGGTCATGAGACGAATCCCCGGCTGGGGAATCATGCCGAGGACATCGGCACGCCCCGCGCCCAGGGCCATCCGGATACCAATCTCGCGCCGGCGTCGCGCGACGGCATACGCCGTCACGCCGTAAATCCCGATCGCTGCCAGCAGCGCCCCGATTAGACCGAGGCCTCCGGCCACCGATACGACAACGCGCTGAGGGACCAGGCCGAGGGCCGCGGCGTCCTCGAGCGTCTGCGACGTCACGATCGGGAGATCGGGATTCATCGCAGCGACCACGGCGCGGATTGGCTCGGCGGCTCGCTGACCGCGTGTCGTGCGCGCGACAATCGTCACCGCCGGTGAGTACTGCTGTTGCAGCAGCACGTACACGATGGAGCGCGAGAGCCCGTCGATGAGGCTGCTGGCTTTGACGGCGCGGGCCACACCAACGACCTGCCGCGGCCGCGTGGCCGTCACTTACCCTTTCGGGCCGAAGGTCATCTCCACGACGTACTTCCCCACGGCATCCTGCCCGGGCCAGAACTGCCGGGCGACTCCTTCGCCGACAATCGCGACGCGCTGTGTGCCCTCGCGATCGGCGGCGGTGAATGCCCGTCCGGCGGCAATCGGGATCCGCAGCGTCGCGAAGTATCGAGGTTCGACGACGTTCCAATCCACGCCGAAGAAGCGTTCTCCGTCTGGGGGCGCGATCGCCGGCACAGTGAGCGCCCGGCGGTGCGTCTCGAACCCACCCGGCAGCACGAGCGCCAGGCTCGCCGACTGGACATCGGGAAGCGCGGCCACGCGATCGACGAGGTCGCCGACGAAGCGTCGTCCCGTGACTTCGGTGCCGCCCGCAGCGTGATCAATCCCTCGGGACGGATCTGACACGAGCACGAGCTGGTCGGGGTTTCTGACAGGCAGCTGCCGCAAAAGCAAGGCGTTGACGAGCGAGAAGATCGCCGTGTTGGCGCCGATGCCGAGGGCGAGGGTCAGGACGGCCGTCGCCGCGAAGCCAGGGTTTCTGCGCAGCATCCGCGCGGCGTACCGCAGATCGCCCCGCACGCCGTCCATCCAGACGAACGACCGTGCATCGCGATACCGATCGTTGGCGAGTGCGACGCTCCCGAACGCGCGCCGCGCCGCGAAGTGGGCGTCAGCCGCCGGCAGGCCCCGACGCCGGAAGTCGTCTTCGAGGAGTGTCAGGTGCGCGCGCACTTCGCGCGCAAGCTCCTGTTCGGCCTTGCTATCCCGGAAGAACGTCGCGAGCCGGCACCAGAATCGTCGCCACGCGGACATGTGGATCCTTCACTCGCAGCGCAGGGCCACCAGCGGATCGACCGCCGCGGCGCGACGTGCCGGCACATACGACGCAATTGCCGCCACCAGGACAAAGATGAGCGAGACCGAAAGAAACGTGATCGGGTCGAGCGCCGAGAGCCCAAACAGCATGCGCCCGATGTAACGCGTGGCGATCGCTGCGGCCGTCAGCCCGACGACCAGGCCGATGGAGGTCAACGTCGCGCTCTGACGGCACACGAGCCACACGACCTCGGATCGTCGCGCGCCGAGCGCCATGCGGACGCCGATCTCCGGCGTGCGGCGCGCGACGATGTACGCGAGTAAACCGTACAGCCCCACGGCAGACAGCACGAGCGCCAGTGCGCCAAAGCCACTCGCCAGCGTCGCAACCAATCGTTCTTGCGCGAGCGCCGCATCGACTTGCGCTGTCAACGTCCGTACCCGCAGCGCAGCCTGCGGCAATCGAGGTCGGAGCGCTTCACGAACGCCGGCAGCGACTTCGTTCAGCGACCCCGATGCCAAGACCTCGATGGTGGCCCACCCGACATCTTGCTGCGCGTACGGTACGTACACCGTGGGCTGTGCGATCTGCCTCAAGCCTCGCGACAGCGTTCCACGTACGACGCCGACGATCTCCATCGGTCCAATCGGCGCACCGGCGTACGAGACGAAGTGTCCGACGGCCGGCTCGTTGGGGAAGTAGCGGCGCACGAACGCCGAACCGACGGTGGCGACGCCCGACGTGCCTGCGCGGTCTCCAGCGTTGAACTCTCGCCCCGACACGAGGGGCACGCCCATCGTCTCGAAGTACTGCGGCGCGACCGCGTTGAAGTCCGTACTTTCGCTGCCGGTCTGCCGGGGCTGACCGTCGATGACGAGACGCTCGAACCAAAAACCGCCGTTCAACGGGGTGTTTTTGGACAGACTCACCGACTTCGCACCGGGTATGCGCTGAAGCTCTTCGAGCAGATCGTGGTAGAACGATTGGAGCGCATCTCCGCGGTACCCGGCTCGTCGCCCGTCGATGTCGACGAGCAGCACGCCCTCGTGCCGGAACCCCGCATCGAGATGGCGGAGATTCTGAAGCGTTCGCACGAAGAGTCCGGCGCCTGCCATCAGCAGGAGCGACAGCGACACCTGAATCACGACGAGCGCCGGCGCCACCACCGTCCGCGAGCCGACGCTTCTGATCGAGCCGAGCTTCAGCGCGGGTGCGAGACCGAACGCCGTGCCTCGCATCGCCGGTGCCAGCCCGAACAGCAGGCTCGTGCCGACGATCAAGATGGTCGTGAATTCCAACACGTGCGCGTTGGGTGCAAGGTCGAGTGCGATCGCATCGGCCGCATCGGCCGATAGAAGGTTGACGAGCGCGCGGCCGCCCCATGTGCCGATGCCGATGCCAATCGCGCCACCGGCGGTCGAGAGCAGGAGGCTTTCGGTGAACAACTGACGCACCAGTCGACCTCGACTCGCGCCCATCGCCAGGCGGACCGCAATTTCGCGTTCGCGCGACGCCGCACGGACCAGCAGCAGGTTCGCCACGTTCGCACACGCAATCAGCAGCACGAGACCGACGGCCGTCATCAGGACGAAGAGCGGCTGCTGAAATCGTTCTCGAAGGAACGACCAGCCGGCGCCGCCGGGCGTGACATCGAGGCGAGTCGCAAGAAGCAGCCGCTTCATGTTGGCGCGATTCGTCGGGATCGCGTTGACGAGGTCCGGCCAGATGATCGCCAGGCGCGCCTGCGCCTGATCCGGCGTGACGTGTGGATTCGGACGTGCGAGAACACGGAGCCACCAGTTTCCGATGCCGAGAAGAGTGGCCTGCTCGGGAAGGATCCGCGGCAGCATCGACACCGGCAGCTTGATGTCCGCGACCTGGCCAACGTTCACGCCCGTGAATCCAGGTGGACTCACGCCGACGATCCTCACGGGCACACCGTCGACGGATAGTGGCCGGCCGACGACGTCGGGATTGCGGGCGAAGGCGCGCTGCCAGTAGGCGTCGGAGATGACCGCCGTGGGTGGCGCGTCCGGTCGATCGTCCTCCGGCGCAAGCAGTCGGCCAGCGATGGCTTGAACGCCGAGTGTCGAGTAGTAGCCGCCGGTCACCCAGGCCCCCGGCGTGCGCTCCACCGACCCTGAAGGACCAACATTGAACGGCCAGGCGCCATAGCCGAATGCTCCGGCGAAGATGTCGCGCTGGTTCGACAACTGGACGACAGCGGGGTACGGCAGCGTCGATCCGCCGACCTGCACGATCTCGTGCGCGTTGCGCACAGGCAGCCAGCGCAGCAGCAGCGCATCGATCAAGCTGAAGATCGTCGTGTTCGCGCCGATCCCGAGCGCGAGGGTGAGGACCGCGACGACGGTGAATCCCGGCGCCCGACGGAGCGTCCGTATCGCATATTGGAGATCCCGACGCAGGTCGTCGATCCAGAGGAACGCGCGCGCCTCGCGATGCAGATCCTTGGCCAGGGCGACGGCACCAAACGCGCGTCTCGCCGCGAATCGCGCGTCCTCCCGCGACTGTCCGCGCCGGACGTAGTCGTCCTCCAGGAGCGCGAGGTGCGAGGACATTTCGCGCGACAGGTCCGGCTCCGCCAGGCCCGGGCGGAACGCGTT
>Ga0114129_10017448_pt1 | contig 10220 bp, 18 predicted proteins | sample RhiMetdeltSRZDD1_FD_80071 | JGI IMG/M metagenome (GOLD analysis project Ga0114129, IMG submission 80071) | Populus rhizosphere microbial communities from Tennessee, USA - Rhizosphere MetaG P. deltoides SRZDD1 (version 2) (version 2) | ecosystem: Host-associated > Plants > Roots > Rhizosphere >... | reverse complement strand
GGCAAGCTCAGCCAGGAGCGTCGTCTTGCCCACACCCGGGCCGCCGGTGACGATGACATGAGGCATCGATCCCTGAGGTCAGCGACCGCTGACAGTCCGTTTCAGCTGCGGCATGGCGCGTCAGTCCCACCAGAAGTACAGGTACTGCTGTCCGTGATCGCGATCCGGATCGAAGCCCTCACCTCGGGCCTCTCGCTCATCGACGGCAAAGAGACCAGCCCGGAGCGCCGGATCGCTGGGCAACCGGATCCATAGCGCATCGGCGTAGGGCCCTCCTTCCTGCAGAATCCAGCTGGAGTCCTCCTCCACGTTGACGACGTACACCGTCTCGGCCCCGAGCTGGTAGAGGGAGTCGATGAACGCAACCGCCCTCTGTTTGGGACCAAATCGGTTGGAAGCCAGGGGCGAGGGGTTTTGGTTCGCCCGGAGCCAGGCTTGCGCTTCATGCTTGGGTCCCTTGGGCTCGGTGGGATCCTTGGACTCGGAGCGGTCGTGCTCGAGACCGCAGGCGACGACAGCCAGCACGGCAGCGAGTTGCCAACCTCGTCTTGAAAGGTGTTGGAGAGACATGACTCGCTTCCGAAACTGGTCGAGGGCTTGGGGAATGAGCCGTTGCGGCGCGATTCTCAGGAGCTTCCGGGATAGGTTTGGTCGATCTTGGCGTGGCATTGACCCACAACCGCATCCCGCCCCCGCAGGGCGACGCTGGAGAGCGCGCGCCAGGTCCACGCGCTACTGCCCTCCTCGGGTATGATGGTCCCGGCACTGACGGTAAGCGTAGCTGTGCTATCGGCGGCGGACCCTTTCCGAAAGTGGGCGGCGGCCCTGATGTAGTCGATCTGCTGATCACTGGCGATCCGCGCGGTTACAGACGTAGGCGTCTCCACCGCGGCAGCAGCGGATCGTTGGCCAGGCGGGTCTTCCATCCTGGTCTCAACATGGAACCCAACGTCGGCGAGCGCCTTCTTGGCACAGCTGAGGGCGTCGGCGGTGGTGGCGAAGCTCGGCGCGGGCGCCCCAGCCTCGGCGGAGTGTGACGCGCAAGCTCCCGAAACCAGGGGAAGCAGGAACCACCCAGCGCAACGGGCCACGTTCAAGAGCGCTCCGAATCCAAGAACGTCAACCGGAACCTGACATGTCCGAGGCCGCCGCACGAGGGCGCGATTGCGTCAGCCAGGGGCGGTTTGCGACAGTTGTGCGCTGGCTCAGTGCACCAGAGGAATACGCGACGCGATTTCCATTTGGGCCGCCAAGGATAGCCGGCGGTCAATCTGCATTGCTCGCACGGCGAGCTTCGTGGGCAACACCTTCTGGAATTCACCCAGCCACTTCTGACGCAGGGCGTTCATCTTGGCGTCCCGGTCCATGTGGGCGCGCATGAGTGAGAGCGCCGTTGCGTCGTCCAGGGTCTCGTAGCTGTCAACATACTTCTGGATGCCCTTGAGCTGATCATCCATGATGGCGTTCTGCTCCTTCTGGTAGGCGTTGAAAACCGGCCAGAATTTTGCCGCCTGCTCGGCGGTAAGCGACATGTTCTTTGCCATGATGTCCGCTCTGCTGCTCTGCATGTCCTCGCGCAAGGCTTTCAGGGTTTGCTCCACCGTCGCCGGTGACGCCGTGGTGGTTGAGGCCTGCTGCTGTGCCGGCGCCTGGGCCTGCGCGGAAGCTGCGACGAAACACACGACCAAGAGGGGTGTCAGAGTCCGGTGCATCGGTATTTCTCCAGGGTGGAAAGGGGAGCAAGGCTGTCATGAAGCCTACGGCGACGGGCCCACGCCGGCAATCGCAAGGCGCTTGCGCATCACCAGGTGAGAATGCCCCCGGGGGTAATCGGGAAGCTCTAAAACCACGTCGAAGCCGAGCTTCCGATAGAAATCGGGCGCCTGAAAACTGTGCGTCGAGAGAACGAGCTGCCGGCAGCCGCGTCGCACTGCTTCCGTCTCGACCTCGGCAACGAGGCGACGGCCAAGACCCCGGCCGCGGGCGGACGCCTCCACCCACACCTGACGCAGCTCGCAGGTCTCTCCCCACGTGTGGCCCGCGGCACCTGCGACGATGTTCCTGGATTCGTCTCGCAGAAAAATTCCGAGACTCAGACCGTCGTTAATACCAGTCGTACCAGCATTGAACTCGTACAGTCGTTCCTCGAGAAACTCGATGTCGGCGGAAGATGGTTCTTCGATCTCGAAGCGATGCATCCGGTTAGGCCTCAGCCGTATGTGCATAGAAGTAGCCGACCGCAACTATTCATGCCTCGGTTTCAAAAGGGGCGAGCAGCCGCTGGTACGCCGCCCCCTCGAAGGCGTCGAGTCGATCCCACGCGGTCGGCAAGGCGGCGGAGCAGAGGAGCCACGCCGGGATGCGCTCGCCGCCCGGGCGTCGACGAACCGCGGCGTAGCCCAGTTCCGTGCCCCACCCAATCGGCACCGGTCACCGGTAATCCAGCCCGAGGTCCAATCTCCGCCCGACGTGGTGATAGTTCGCACGGCCCGGCGCCAAGCTTCCGTACACGATCAGACGTTCCGAAGCGCCGAAGAGTGTGGCGGCGCGCTCACCGGCTTGCGCCCGCGCTGGCCCGGCCGGCCCGGCGAGGTCGGCGTTGAGCTCCTGCAAGATGGCATCGAGCGATTCAAAGGACAGACGATCCACGGCGCCGCCGATTGCTAGGGTCGATCAAAGGTTGCGCCGTTGTTGAACCGTCCACCGCGCGAAGCTGAACGCGGCGACGCCAGAGAGTAGCAGGAGGACGGGATAGATCAGGAGCAGATCGACCCGAATATTGCACTCTCCGGTGCAGAGCCAACGCAGGTGCATGGCTGCCTCATATGCGGCGTAGACCAACCATGCCAACGCGGCGACTCCGATACTGAGCCTTCGGGACTTGGCGTAGAGCAGCAATCCCAATACGCCGAGGCCGCCTGCAAGAATCGGATACTCGATGAATAGACTCATCCGAGCGGCAGCGGTTTAGCCCTTTGCTTCCACGTGCCGGCCGAAGTTGTCCAAAATGGCCTGCCAGCCCGTGCGCTGGAGCTCGGGTGGGTTCTCGGTTTCCGCGTCGAACGTCTCCCGCACCAGGACGCTGCCGGCGCGCTCGACGAACTCGACCTTGACCTCCCGGTCGTCGCTCATGCGGTATTCAATGGTCTTGGGCGGCACGACGCGCGTGTACGTGCCCTCGAAGTCGAAGCCCTCGCTGCCGTCCTTGGCTTCCATGCGCGACCGGAACTTTCCTCCTTCGCGCAGATCGACGGAACTCAAGGTCGTGTGCCAGTCATCCTGGGCGGTATTCCACTGCTGGATGTCCGCCGGATTGTTCCAGGCATCCCAGACCTTGTTCAGCTTGGCCTTTACGGATGTCTCGACGGTGATCTTCATGGGTGTCTCCGACGTATAGGGTGGTCACCCCTTCGTCGAATGAGGAGGGGCCAAATCGACACCCGCTGGTCGTCCGTGGGGGCGAGAGCGCCGCAGGTGCGCTATCAAGTAGATGACGACCGCAAGGTTCAAGATCAGAGCGCCTGCCCGCACCGCGGTTACTCGCCGCGCGAGCTCAACGGCCTCTAATGGTATGAACGACCCGGTAGCGACAATCGTCAGGTACTCGGCCCACCGCCGTCCCATCCAGAGCCCAACGCCCTCCGTGCCGAAGAGGCCCGCATAGAAGAAAGCACCGATGCCCAGCTCCTCTAGCCGAGCAGGCGGCAGGCTCACGGCGTGCGCTACCAACCACTGAACCAGCTGGCGATCCGAGCTCATGGCCATGGCAGTTGCCCACTGTTGTGCCTGCGTGGCCATATGCGGATCCAGGAGCCCGAGGGCACCCAGACCGATGGCGACCAGCAACGCCGCCTTGGCAAACTTGAGCAGCGCGATGAGCCTGAGTACCCGAATCGATCGTTCCGATCTCACATGTAGGGCGCGTGCGAAGATGGAGTCGCTCCGTACCTGGTCCGAAGATCGTCAGCGCTCAAAATGCTGCTGGATAGAGCGCTGCGCTGCCATCCATGTCGCCGGTTGCTTGGTAAATCAGCGGTGGAGCGGCAGCGTCGAGAATCCGGCCGTCAACCACTCGCCCAATCACCAGCTCGTGGTCCCCGGTTCGCATTTTTGCCGTAATGTCGCAGTCGAAGTAGGCCAGGCCGTCCTGCAGTATCGGAGCCCCACTCCGCCCCGGCTGCCACCGAGCAGCAGCGAGCTTGTCCCGGCTTCCGGCCGAGTGGGTCCCGAACTGCCGGGCCAGCTCGAGCTGGTCGGCCTTGAGTACCGTCACCACGAAGGCCCCGCTTTCGCTTAACAAGGGGTACGAAGCATTCTGGGGATTGATGCTCAAAGCCAGGAGCGGCGGGTCGAAGGACACCTGCATGATCCACGCAGCAGTGAAGGCGTTGCGCCGCTCACCCTGTGCGACGCCGACCACATGCACACCAAGCGTCAGGTGACGAAAGAGGGCTGCCATCTGGTTACTCATGGTGCTCATGCCCCTCCCGAAGGCCGCGACTCTAGCCGAACACGTCGGCCTGAGGATCCCAGAACGGCTCGTTCAGACCGACCCGCGCGAAAATCTGGCGCATCTCGGCGGGGCCCGGGCGCCGGGCCTCCGGCGTGAGACGCGTGGCGTACCAGGCGACCGCGAGTTCCCACAGCTGTGCTATGGTAACAAGCGGTCGCGGCTCGATCCCGCGCGCTCGGCACCAGGCCCTCACCAGGTCTTCCGACCGGAAGAAAAGCATGGTGCTTCAGGTGAAGACCAAGTCCACCCACCAGCGGGCTGCGGGGACTTGGCAGTGAAAAAGCCATCGGCTGGGCTCCGGCCCCTCGAGGCCGACTTGCAGGCGGAGGGGCGCGCCGGATTGGCCGCAGCTTGAGTGGACCAATGCCTCCCGGTGCAAAGCGGCGGGAATGCCGAGTGCGTCCCACGCGCAGTTGGCAAAGTACGTCTTCCGCCCCACCTCGACTCGATGAGGCGTCGGAATGCCCGAGAAGGGTGGGGCCATGCGGATAGTCTCGCGATCCAGCGCGAGAAGCAGGACGCGATTCTGCTGCAACCTGGCGAAGGCCGCGCGGACATCGTCGGTAGAGCACGCTAGCTGGGCGGCTAGCTGGTCTGACGCCGGCGCGGTACCTGCGTTCGCGAAGTGTTGGTAGACAGCTTGTTTGACGTTGCTGTCGAAATCCATGCGGCCCCAATTCCGGGAGTTCGCGACCTGGCGGCTATGCCGCGCCTCTTCGATGACGCACCACTTCGGCGTCGTACGTCGTGACCTCGAGGTGATGACCAAACGGATCGGTGAAGTAGACAGACCAGGCGCCAGTGTGATCCACCACCCTAGCCGCAGCGCTCCCCTCCCCTATCCCGAGCTCTGCCAGGCGCGCGATGAAGATCAGCCACTCCTCGCCGCTGAGCCGAAATGCCACGCGGTGAAACCCAGCCGTGGGCCGACTGCCCTGAGGCTCCCCACTAAACAAGGCGAGCTTGGTTCGGCCCCCATCGGGAGAAAGCATGAGCGGCCCTTGCGGGTCGGCCGCCCATTGCTCGGAACCGCGGACGGGCCGGCATGCGAGGACGCGCGCATACCAGTCGGCAGCTTGGGCCCGATCGGGTACGAACAACTCGACGTGATCCAAAGTGAACTGGAGGACCGCACTATCGCTCATGGCGAAGACCCGGCTTGGGTTATGCCACGTGGCGGCCACGCGGCCGCGGCTCTGGACTCTCGTCGAGATCACAATGAACAGTGTGGAGCAGACGATGGACCACCGGCGCGAGTAACACACCCGCTGCCACGATGAATACCAGGCCCGAGTAAAGCGCGTAGAGGCCGGCGAAGAGCTTTCCGGCCTCGCTCAGATCAGTCTTGATCGGGCCCATGCCGCCCAGAAGCATCGCGGCATTCAAGAACGCGTCACGCCAGCCCAGGTGTTCATAGTGCTCGTACCCGAGGATCCCACCTACCAAGGACACTGCAATGATCCCCGCCGCGATCAGCAGATGCCGGAGGAGCCGCAGCGCAAATCGATGACGCGAGGCGAGCTGATGCGATCTGTGCTCGTACAAGCTGCCCTCCTCTGTCTCCAAAGCTCGTGCGTCGGCCTAACGACCTACCCTTCAGTGACCATCCTATGGCACCCATCCTCGCGTGCCAAACAAGGTGCCGTGGTTCGCGCCGGCGGCGTTCAGGCTATAGACGTGGAGCGTAGACCAGTCGAAGCACTGTCTCAACTCGGCGAGTGAGGTCGGATCGACCAGCTCATAGACCTGAACGGCACACAACAGCCGATTGGTCGGAAAGCGGTCGACCAGGTCGCCCAACACCCGCATGACCGGTGGAGCCGTGCGCCGGAGATTGAGTCCCAAGTCGTGGCTGAGAGCATCGCCCCACGGCGGCGCGATGAATGCGATGAGTAGCTGCTCCCTCCCGAGCGCCAGGTCGGCAAGACCGGATGCGTAGTCGGTGTTCGCGATATTGATGGGCATCGACAGGGTCGCGAGATTCCGTCGAGTGACGTCCCATATCATGGGGTCGAGCTCGAATCCCAATCCCTCTGTGTGCGGCAAGTGGTGCAGTATCCAATACAGCGTATTGGCCGAGCCGGCGAAGAGGTCGACGACGAACGCCCCTCTCATAGCCGAGCTCGTACCGACTAGGTCCGCAACATCCCTGGCGATCGCCTCAGCCAGTTGGTCACGAGTACATTCGACCGCCGTTCGACCCAACAGGCGGACCCCCTTCGCATACCAAAGCGAAGGGGACATGCCGTAGATGGAGACGTAGTCAGCATCGCCATAGCTGTCGCGCCCGTACTGCTGAACCTCCCACAATTCCAACACGGTGTTCCGCTTGGCATCGCCCAGGAGCAGCCGGCGATCATAAGTGGGCGGGCGACTGCCCGAGCCTGAGCTACTCATTCCATTACCCAACGCACTGGAATTCGTACGGAGGTGGCCCGTGGTAATCATCCGCGGAGCAGCCTCTCGCGCCGACCCTGTCCGGCGACCGTAGTAAATGCCGCATCCTTCTAACTAATAGGGGGCCGGTCAATGGCCCGTTGGCTTTCAGTAGGTGCGGAGAGGAGTCACCCATGCTCGCAGCGGCTCAGGGCTTACCAGGTGCAGTTAGCCTCCAGCAGGCGATCCTGTTCGCGCAGCTGGAGACCAATGAACAGCAGAAGGCCTCCGAACTTTCTAACCGCTGCTGCCGAGGCGAGCCGGGTTCCCGCTTGAACACCCCGCACGTTGACCGCAGCCAATATCGAAAACAGCAACAAGAGGGTGGTTGCGCGTGCTGGCGGCTCCTTGAGCATCGGGGCCACGGTGGTCAACGAGTCGACCAGAGCCGCAGCCACTGCCCCACTCGCGAAGACACAGACGAGCCAGGTTAGCAGACCAGTCAGGTACCCCGGGAACGCCCCGAATGCACTCTCCACGTAGGCATACGGTCCGCCACTCCGAGCGGTCCTACGTCCAGCCTCGGCGAATGAAAGGGTCACGAGACCCATGACTAGAACCCCAGTCAAGTACGCGGCAGGAGCCGCTGTGCCGACCTCCCGGCTGAGGACAGCGGGCAGCACGAAGATGCTGCCCCCCACCACGACGTTGACGATGCTAGCCGTAAGGGCGATCGGTCCGATTGCCCCGAGTTGGCCCTCATCCGCCGTGGTTGTGCGTGTCATCCAGCCGTCCCCCTCGGCTTGTCGGTTTCAGGTGCCGGCAGTCGCCCGCCCTTCACAGTTCAGCGCCTCCACAGTGGCCGAGGGCAGGCTAGAACTGCAGGACCCGAGCCCACCCAGGCCCGTCTGCGGCAAGCGCCGGTTAGGCGGCGCATGTTAGAATAACGCGGATCTGCAGTGGAACTCCGGCGAGACTGCCCAACCCAAGTAAGTATGGGAGCTTTCTATGAGCCAAAAGAAGGACACGCCGAAGTCCGCCAAGGGCACCACCGCGAGCGCCAAGACGTCCAAAGGATTCACGGACGAGGAACGACTCGCGATGAAGGAGCGCGTCCAAGAGCTGAAGGGCGCGGACAAGGCGGACGGGGATAGTGCCGTGCTCGCGAAGATCGCCGAGATGCGGGAACCGGATCGCACCATGGGCAAGCGGCTGCATGCTATCGTCAAAGCCAGCGCGCCAGCTCTCTTGCCGAGACTCTGGTACGGGATGCCCGCGTATGCCAAGGACGGCAAGGTCGTCTGCTACTTCCAAAGCGCGCAGAAGTTCAAGACGAGGTACGCGACATTCGGCTTCAGCGACACGGCGAACCTCGACGAAGGCGCCCTCTGGCCGGTCGCCTTCGCGCTGAAGCAGTTGACTGCCGCTGAAGAGACAACGATCAGCGCGCTCGTGAAGAAAGCGGTGAGCTGAGGACTGAGCTCGCCACCGGGACTCAGCCCCCAACGTCTTCCGTAGCTCCGACAACCCCAACGATCTCATCCTCTTTGGCTTGCGCTGGCTAGGCAGTAACGCGATCAAGGTAATCCACGAACGCCGAAGCGGCGATGAAGCTTGCAGTGGCGAGTGCGCTAATTAGGAAGGCGAGCCCGACCACACGCCAGAATGTGGCGCGATCGTATGAGCCTTCGATGTCGTCGAAATCCGTGCGGTCGTCCACAACGCCAAACACGAGAAGCATGCCAAGTACTGCGAGGGAGGAGAGCCCTAGGAGGCAAACGAATATCCAACGTCCATATGGCGGGTGCGGGATGAGCACCGTCGGGTCGTGCAGAAGGTTCACCGTGAGGGCGCCAAGGCCGACGGCGATGAAGATGGCCGCAATCACGAAGCTGAGTCGCATCTCGGGTCTAGAGCACGAAACCCCTGGATGTGCTTCCGCGGATCCCTATGTCAGCTTCATCAAGGAGTAGGCGCCCTAGCCAGCGCGTGAGTCGACCGACGCGAGAAAATTCCTCACGATCTTGAGCATCACTTCAGGATTGTCCCACGTCGTCATGTGGGCTGCACCCGGGATAACCTGCACCTTCGCACCAGGAGTCATGGCCGCGTGTCGCCGAATTGTTGGCGGATCGGCCTCATCGAATTCGCCGACCGTAAATAGAGTCGGAACCTTTACACTCTTTAGAAACGGCGTGGCGTTGTATGTCTTGAGCGTACCCGTGATCGTGAATTCGCTCGGTCCCTGCATGTAGTTGTAGATATCTTCGTTGGCGGTTTTGAGCAGGCTGTCGAGATCGGCTTCTACCGGGTGGCGCCATACGTACCTGCCATAAAACTCTTCGAGAGCGTGCTGGTAATCGGCTGCGTCGAACTTCTTCTCAGCCTCCCGCACAGCAATCGCCTTTTGCGCCGAATCTGACAGAGTTCTCACTAGGCGCCGCGCGTTCCTTTCCCAGGCGGGAATATCCAGAGCTGCGCTTGCCAGTGTCAGACTGACGACGTGCTCCGGGTGAGCCTTGTAGTACTCCAGTGCCAGAATGGTGCCCCATGAGTGACCCAGGAGGTGGACCTTGTCGTACCCCAGCGCGACTCTGAGCGAATCGAGCTCGTGAACGAAATGGTCGATGGTGAACAGCGTTGTGTCGGAGATCCTGTCCGACTTGCCCCCGCCGAGCTGGTCATAGCGTACAACCGGGCGGTCGCTGCCCAACGCTTCCAACGGTTTGAGATAGTAACTGGAGTAGCCCGGACCTCCGTGGAGCAGTATTACGGGTGTTCCGTCAGCGCGTCCCGTTTTCCGGTACCAGATGCGGCCGCCGGGCACATTGAGGTATGCCTCTCCCGCGGCGAGTCCAGAGACCGTTGGAGTGGCGGCCCGGGCGACCGACTGAGGGGCCGGAGCCTTGTCGCGGGTGCTGCAGGCGCCCACGCTGATTGCGGCGACGCCAATTGCTACCCGGAATCGGATCATAGTTTGAACCATGCGCGGGGAACGGCTTGAGCGAGGCAGCCTTAAGGAAGTTGAACCTAATGGGATGCTGGAAGGCGGCGAAGGCGTGGAATCAGCCTCCTGCTGCGATCAGCCTCGTTGTTCACCCACACGATCACTCAACCTCGGGCGGATGTTCTGGTTGTGGTGGAACACGTTGTCGGGGTCGTACTTGGTCTTCACGTCCACCAGCCGGTCGTAAACTGAGTCGCCGTACGCCTCGCGGACCCGCTCGGGGGCCTCGTCGCCGCTGAGGAAGTTGACATAGACGCCTTCGCGGAAGCGGCCGAGGGCGGCGAAGAACCTCCTCGTCCAGGCGGTGTCCCGGTCGCCGAAGTC
>Ga0114129_10017447_pt1 | contig 10222 bp, 7 predicted proteins | sample RhiMetdeltSRZDD1_FD_80071 | JGI IMG/M metagenome (GOLD analysis project Ga0114129, IMG submission 80071) | Populus rhizosphere microbial communities from Tennessee, USA - Rhizosphere MetaG P. deltoides SRZDD1 (version 2) (version 2) | ecosystem: Host-associated > Plants > Roots > Rhizosphere >... | reverse complement strand
AGACCGACCGCTTTTCGTGGATTCTGTCGCGCAACGAGGATCGCACCTACGCGCTGTACGTCCGCGTCCGTCATACGTTCTGACGCGGGTAATGCAAAATTCAAAATTCAAAATTCACACCGAATGTGGTACGACAACGGGGTGAGAGTCGCAACGCCATACACCCCGTTGTGGCGAACCGCTCTTTGTTTGCATCTTGCATTTTGCATTTTGAATTGCGGCGCCGCCGCTGCACAGACACCGCCTCCTGTTGTCACGGCGGTGGATGTGCAGCAAGAGGGCGCCGCAGTCACCGACCCGCTCATCCTCAGCCTCGTCCAGACGCGCACCGGGATGCCGCTGTCGATGGCGGACGTCCGCGAGACCATCACGCATCTCATCAGCCTCACGCGCTACGAGGACGTGCAGGTCTACGAAGATCCGGCTGCCGGAGGCGTGCGTCTCCGCTACGTCCTCATGCCGGTGCACGAAGTGGATCGCATCGAGTTTCGCGGGATGCTCGGCATCCAGGAAGACACGCTGCGCCGTGCCATCGTCAGCCGCTTTGGCCAGGCGCCGGTGGCGTCGCGCGCCGAGGACGTGGCGCGCGTGCTGCAGAGCCTCTATCGCGATCGCGGCTACACGCAGCCGATGATCATGCCGCGCATCGAGATTACCCACCGGCCGGATCGCGCGTCGATGGTGCTCGAGATCAACGCGGGTCCGCGCGCCGCGATCAGGCAGATCGACGTCGACGCCGACGACCCGGCGGATCGAAGCCCCTTCGCGAACACCGGCATCGCGGCCAGTGTGCCGTACGACGCGGCGGCGATCGACACGCAGCTCGAGAAGTACCAGGCCACGCTGCGCAGCCGCGGCTTCTACGAAGCGCGCGCCACGCACAGCGTGGAGTTCGCCAACGGTGGCGCCGTCGTCCGCGTCGTGATCGATCGCGGGCCGCACGTCTCCGTGGCGTTTGCCGGCGATCCGCTCCCCGAAGCGGATCGCGACCGGCTCGTGCCGATTCGCGCCGAAGCCTCCGCGGACGAGGACCTCCTGGAGGACTCCAACCGCGCCATCGAGGACTATTTCCACGCGCGCGGGTATCGCGACGCGATGGCCACCTACACGCGCGACGAGTCGGTTCCCGGCGAACTGACCGTCCGTTTCACCATCTCGCGCGGTCCGCGGTATGTCGTCGACATGGCCGCCATCAACGGCAACATGTCGATCCCGACGATGGAGCTGGCGCCCATCGTCCGGGTGAAAGAGGGGGACACCTTCGTGCAGGCCGCGGTGGATGCCGCGGTCGCGGGCATTCGCAACCTGTACCGCGCGCGCGGCTTCACGCGCGTGACCGTCATGCCCGCCATCGCCGTCCTTCCCGCCGGCGATCGGCCCGCCCCGGCCGGCGATCGACACGTGCAGGTCGCGATCAACGTCACCGAAGGGCCGCGCACGTTCGTCGGCGCGGTGGACATCCGCGGCAACATGGTGCTCTCGGACCTCGAGCTCCGCGGGCCGCTGGCGACCGTGCCGGGCAAGGCGTACTCGGAGATCGACGTCGCGTCCGATCGCGACCGCATCGACCTCGAATACCGCAACCGCGGCTACGAGAGTGTCGTCGTCGATCCGCGCGTGATGCTCGCCGACGGCGACACTCGCGCCAACGTGCTGTTCGCGATCACCGAGGGGCCGCAGGTGATCGTCGATCACGTGATCATCGTCGGCAACCGTCGCACGAGCATCACGACGATCCAGCGCGAGGTGACGCTGCGGCCGGGTGAGCCGCTCGGGTACGCGGCGCGCATCGAGAGCCAGCAGCGGCTCAGCGCCCTCGGGCTGTTCCGGCGCGTGAGCATCACGGAGCTGACGCACGAATCGGGGGCACGCCGCGACGTGCTGGTGCAGGTCGAGGAGGCGCCGCCCACGACGATCTCGTACGGCGGGGGGCTCGAGGGGCAGACGATCCTGCGCCCGACGGGGCCGAACGGGCAGGCCGAAGAGCGCTTCGAGCTGGCGCCGCGCGGGTCGTTCGAGATCACGCGGAGCAATCTGTGGGGCAAGAACCGGTCGCTGGACCTGTTCACGCGCGCCAGCCTCAAGCCGCGCGACATCCTAGTGACCGACTCGACGACGGCCGTCGCCGAGCCGGTCACCAACAGCAGCCAGTATGGCCTCAACGAATATCGCGTCCTCGCCACCTATCGCGAGCCGAAGGTGTTCAACTCGCCGGCCGACCTGCTGGTCACGGCGATTCTCGACCAGGCGAAGCGATCGAGCTTCAACTTCCGCACCCGCGAGGTCCGCGGCGAAGCAGGCATGCACGTGACGCGGTTCGTCAGCGTCGCGGGGCGCTACGCGTTCCAGCACACGAAGCTGTTCGACGAGAAATTCGCTCCCAACGACCCCTTCTTCCCGCTGATCGATCGCCTCTTCCCGCAGGTGCGCCTGTCGAAGTTCTCGAATTCGGTGATCCGCGACACCCGCGACGAACTGCTCGATCCGTCGCGCGGCACCTTCCTCGCCTTCAACACCGACGTGGCGATGCGGTCGATCGGCTCGGAAGTCGGGTTCGCGAAGACGTTCGTGCAGGCGTTCGAGTACTTCCGGCTCCCGCTGACACGCCGGATCATCCTGGCGACGGCGGAGCGCGTCGGCCTCGCGCACGGCTTCCCACGCATCGTCCAGACGACGGAGGAGGACGGGAGCGTGACGTCGCAGACGGTGCAGGATCTTCCGGCGAGCGAACGGTTCTTCGCCGGCGGCGACACCACCGTTCGCGGCTTCTCGCTCGATCGGCTGGGCACCTCGAAGACGATCAGCGAGACCGGCTTTCCGACCGGTGGCAACGGCGAGATCGTGCTGAACGTCGAGCTCCGCATCGCCGCGGCCAAGGGGTTCACCGGCGTCACGTTCGTCGACGCGGGCAACATCTTTCCGAACGCGAGCGAGCTCGACATCACCGACCTGCGCCCCGCCGCGGGCTTCGGCGTCCACTACCGGTCGCCCGTCGGTCCCATCCGCGTCGAGCTCGGGTTCAACCTCGCGCCCCGCGAGCTGATCCCCGGTGTCCTCGAAAAACGCACCGTGCTGCATATCTCGCTCGGCCAGGCCTTCTGATCCGATTCGGGACGATGTTCACTCCCACGGGCCACAGAGGCACAGAGGCACAGAGAGTTACATGGCTTGTTCTGGCGAGTTTCATGCTGGGGCTGTCGCCCGTCAGCGCTCAACAGCTCCTCGATCGCGTGCTCGCCCGCGTCGATGGCTATCCAATCACCCTGACCGACGTGCAGACCGTGATCGGTCTCGGCGTCATCCAGGTCCCGCAAGGCTCGGACCCGATTGCCGCGGGCACGCAGCAGATGATCGATCGTCAGCTCGAGCTGACGGAGGTGCAGCGCTTTCCGCCCCCCGAGCCGGACCGCGCGTCGATCGACCGCGACGCCGCGCGCCTGAAGATGAACGCCGGCGCGCGCCTGCCGGCGCTGATGCAGTCCACCGGCCTCACCGAGCAGCGCATCGCGGACATCGCGCGCGACAACCTGCGCATCGCGGCGTATCTCGACCAGCGGTTCGGGACCATCGTGCAGGTGAGCGACGACGACGTCGCAAACTACTACCGCACGCACGAGGCGGAGTTCACCCGCGGCGGCGACACGATTTCGTTCGAAGAGGCGGAGCCGATCGCGCGGCAGCGGGTCTCGAACGAGCGCCGCCGCGTGACCGTGGAGCAGTGGATCCGCGACCTCCGCTCGCGCGCGGATGTCGCTGTGAACAAATAGGCGGCCCTGCCACCCTCGGACCTGCGACCTCCTGCCCACCGCCCACTGCCCACTGCCCACTGCCCACTGCCCACTGCCCACTGCCCACTGCCCACTGCCCACTGCCCACTGGTTACGGCATCAGCACCGTCGACCCCGTCGTCTTCCGCGACTCCAGGTCCTTGTGCGCCTGCACCGCGTCCTTCACCGGATAGTGCTGGTTGACCTCGATCTTCACCTTGCCCGCCTTGACGATGTCGAAGAGGTCGTTCGCCATCGCCACCAGGTCCTGACGTGCGTTGCTGTACGGTACGAGCGAGGGGCGCGTGAGAAGGAGATGCCCCTTCAGCTTGACCAGGTCGACCGGCGGCACCGGCCCCGACGCGTTGCCGAACGTGACCATCATGCCGAACATCGAGAGACACTCGAGCGACTTGTCGAACGTGTCCTTGCCGACGCCGTCGTAGACGACGGGCACGCCCTTGCCGCCGGTGATCTCCTTCACGCGCGCGGCGAAATCGTCTTTCTTGTAGTTGATGCAGTGCGCCGCGCCGTGCGCCTTCGCGAGCTCGCACTTCTCGTCCGACCCCGCCGTGCCGATCGTCGTCACACCGAGCGCGTGCAGCCACTGGCAGGCAATCAGCCCGACGCCTCCGGCCGCCGCGTGGAACACCACGGTGTCGCCGGCCTTCACCTTGTAGAGGCGTTTGATCAGGTACTGAACGGTCATCCCTTTCAGCATCACCGCGGCGGCCTGTTCGGAGGTGATGCCGTCGGCAATCTTCACGACGCGCGCGGCAGGGATGTTGCGCGACTCACCATAGCTGCCGACCGGCTGCAGCGGCGTGCCGCTCGCGTAGACGACGCGGTCGCCGGACTTGAACTCGGTGATGCCGTCGCCCACGGCTTCGACGACGCCGGCCGCCTCGCTGCCGATGCCGCTTGGCATCGGAATCTTGTAGACGCCGCCGCGATGGTAGGTATCGATATAGTTGAGGCCTATCGCCTCATGGCGCATCCGGATCTCGCCGGCGCCGGGAGGCGCGAGATCGACGTCCTCCCACTTCATGACGTCAGGTGGACCCTGTTCATAAATCCTGATCGCTTTCGGCATGGCTCCTCGCGTGTGTGATGACTTAGTGGTCTGTCCTTCCGAAACCAAGAGCGGCCGCTCCGATGTCGCGGCCGGCAAGCACGCGGTCGAAGGGCTGTCGCTGGCGGTAGTGCATCAGTTGATACACGCCACTAGTGTCCTCCGCCGATCGCAAGGCGGAGAATCTGAAGGGTATCGAATAGCGCGTGACTGCTGATCGGGCCTATCGCGCTGCGTCGCGACAGGTACATCGCCGCCCAGAAGGCGCCAAGGGATCCGGTCACGATCATCGCGTCCCGTCCCTGGATGCCGTGCAGCAACCCGAAGAAGGTGCTGGTGATCACGAGGCCCACGCCGCCGCCGCCGAGATACTTCTCGAAACGCGACAGCATGAACCCGCGCTGCAGCTCCTCCCGGATACCCCCGGCGAGAATAGCGACGACCGCGAACACCGCCGACTGCTGGACGTTGTTCGCCAGACGCTCCAGCGGGTTGTTCGGCACGTTGTGCAGCGACGGGAAGAACAGCCGCAGCGCGTTGAGGAATATAGCCGAACCGAAGAAGAGGAGCGGCGCGGTCGCGAAGCCGATCATCACCTCGCGGCCGGCGCGTGCGCGTCCCTTCCACACCGCGCTCGGGCGCTCGCCGTGTGCCCGGAGGATCGCCACCATCAACCCGACGACCACGAACGTGTCGAGTACCAGCTGCAGGAAGATTCCGGTCGCCTCGCCGGGCGGCACGCCGAGGGCCCGGAGCCCCTGGCTGATGGCCAGTTGGGTGGGGACGCTCGAACAAAGCAGGATTTCGAGGACTGCTGTGAGGCGATCCCGCACATCCACCGCGACGGGAGGGTCCGGTCTGATGACAGTTTCAGGCGCGGAATCGGGCATCGTGGCGAAAGAGCGATTCTACTGCTCTGCTGGACCGTGTAAAAACGACAGGCTAGTATCGATGAGATATGACTGCGACCACGTCCGGTGAGCGCGTTCTCATCGTCGAGGACGAACCGACCACGCGCCTTGGCCTGACCGAACTGGTAAGTACCTGGGGCTTCACCACCGAGTCCGCGGCCGACGGCCAGGAAGCGCTTCAGCGTATCACCACGTTCCGCCCTTCGATCATCATCAGCGATCTCGTCATGCCGCGCATGGGCGGCCTCGAGCTGCTTCGTGCGATCAAGGACGAGGGGAGCGCGCTGACCGTCGTCATCCTCACGGCGCAGGGGACCGTGGAGACGGCTGTCGAAGCGATCAAGGAAGGGGCGTACGACTATCTGACCAAACCGGTCGAGCCGCAGCGCCTGAAAATCCTGCTCGACAAGATCGTGGAGCGCCAGGACACGCTGCGCGAGGTGAAGGTCCTGCGGAAGCAGCTTCGCGAGCACGGCTCGTTCGGCAAGATGATCGGCAACAGCCCGCAGATGCGGAAGGTCTACCAGACCATCGAGCAGGCGGCGCCGACGCAGGCGTCGGTTCTCATCTGGGGCGAGTCGGGCACCGGCAAGGAGCTCGTGGCGCAGACGATTCATCAGCTCAGCCCGCGCGCGCAGATGCCGTTTGTCCCGATCAACTGCGCGGCGATTCCCGAGACGCTGCTCGAAAGCGAGATCTTCGGCCACGAGAAGGGCGCGTTCACCGGCGCCTCCGACCGCCGGGAGGGGTGTTTCGAGCTCTCCGATCGCGGCACGCTCTTCCTCGACGAGATTGCCGAGATGACGCCGGCGACGCAGGTGAAGCTGCTGCGCGTGCTGCAGGAACGCAAGTTCCGCCGCCTCGGCGGACGCAACGAGCAGACGGTGGACGTCCGCATGATTGCGGCGACGAACGTGAACCCGGCCGACGCGGTGAAGAACAGCAAGCTGCGCGAGGACCTGTACTACCGGCTGAACGTGTTCGCCATCGAGCTGCCGCCGCTGCGGCAGCGCAAGGACGACCTGTCGCTGCTCGTGCAGTCGTTCCTCGCCGAGTTCAACGAGCGCAACAGCAAGTCGGTGTCGGCGATCGACCCGGCCGCGATGCGCATCCTCGAGCAGTACAACTGGCCCGGCAACGTCCGCGAGGTGCGCAACGTCGTCGAGCGCGCGGTGATCCTGGCCAACGGCGAGTTCATCGAGCCGAAGCACCTGCCGCCGCTCGTGACCGATTCGCCCGACGTCGTCAAGCCCGTGGTCGCGCTCGAGCCCGGCACGACGGTCGAGGAAGCCGAGCGCCGCCTGATCCTGATGACGCTCGAACACACGCGCGACAACAAGACGCGCGCCGCGGAAATCCTCGGCATCAGCCTGAAGACGCTGCACAACAAGCTCAACAAACTTCGCGGCCGCGTGCCCGGCCGGAAACAGGAAGAGGAAGTCGTCCCGTGAGAGGTCAGGGATCAGGGACCCCGATCCCCACGCCATGCGGCTAGGCATCAAGGCAAAGCAGATCGCGGCAGTCACCGCCATCGTCGGCCTCGCCGTGGTCGCGCTCAGCGCCGTGCACGCCACGCGGCTCGCCCGCGTCGTCCTGCACGAAAGCCAGGCGCGCGGCGAGCTGCTCGCCAACACCATCTTCCACCGTGCGCGCGAGGTCGTCGTCGCGGGCACCGGCGACCCGTACACCCCGCTGCGAAGCGACCCGGGGCTGCGGGCGATGCTGGAGTCGAGTATCTACGGCGAGAGCGTGACCGACGCGGCGATCCTCGACCGGCAGGGGATTGTCCGTGCGTCGAGCGATCCGGCGCAGGAAGGCAAGGCGCTGCCGTCGCGCGGCGACCTGGCGTCGCTCGTCGCCGCGGATTCGGCCGAGCAGCTCCGCGTGATCTACTCGCAGGAGGGCCGCACGCTGGAGGTGCGGAAGCCGATGGTGCTCGGCGAGGAGCCGTTCGGCTCGATCCGCATCGGCGTGTCGACGGTGCTGATGCGCCAGGAGCTCGACGCGTCGCTGCGGCCCGCTCTCAACATCGCGCTCGGGTCGCTGCTGATCGCGGTCATCGTCGCGGGGCTGCTCGCGCAACTGTTCCTGCGGCCCATCAACGTGATTCGGAGCGGGTTGACACGCCTCGGCAAAGGGGAGTTCGGCGTCACGCTCGATCTGAATCAGGACGACGAGTTCGGCGAGCTCGGCACGTTTTTCAACACCGTCAGCCAGCAGCTCTCGGCGGACCGGACGCTGCTCGCCGGACAGAAGGCGAACCTGCAGTCAGCGGTCGAACACCTCGAGGACGCGGTGGCGTTGTTCAATCCCTCGGGCGAGCTGCTCTTCAGCAACCCCGCGATGGAGCCGAAGCTGCCCGCCGATGCGATCGGGCGCACGCTTCACGGGCTTCTCCCCGATGGCGATCCGTACCGGTCGATCGTGGAAGAAACGCTGGCGACCCGGACATCGCGCGGACCCATTCAGGTGCGCGGCCCGAACCCCGAACCTCCGGATCCCGGGGCCCGCCCGTCGACGGGCTCCGGGCGCCCTGAGGCTCTCGAAGGGCGGATCCCGGATCACGACGACGTCCTGCTCATGACCCACGCCATCGAGGGAACCGACGGTCAGCTGGTCGGCGTGCTGCTGGTCTCCCGCAACCTCGCGTATCTCTCGCGCATGCAGTCGACGATTGCGTACTCGCGCAAGCTGGTCGCGCTCGGCCGGCTGACGGCCGGCATCGCGCACGAGGTGAAGAACCCGCTGAACGCGATGATGATTCACCTCGAGTTGCTGCGGACGAAGATCAATCGCGGACTGAGGCCGGCGGCTGTTCCGGTCGCGGCCGGCGGCCTCAGTCTCGCCGAGGCACGTCCGGTGCCGCGCGCGGAGGCGGACGCCCTCCAGCACGTGGAGGTGATCGAAAGCGAGATTCGCCGCCTCGACGAAGTCGTCCAGGGCTTTCTGAAGTTCTCGCGGCCCGAAGATCTCCGGCTGCAGCCGGTGCGCGTGAAGGATGTGTTCGACGAGATTCTGCCGCTCATCGCGGCGGAGACCGAGAAAAACAGCGTGCGCGTCACCGTGGATGGGCCCGCGGACGGGCCGTGGGTCAACGGCGACGCCTCCATGCTGCGCCAGGCATTTCTCAACCTCGCGATCAACGCGTGCCAGGCGATGCCGGATGGAGGTACGCTGCGCCTGTCGTGCGCGGCGGTGCCCGCAAACCGCGTCGAGGTCCGGTTCGAGGACACGGGGGTCGGGATTCCGGCCGAGCACCTCTCGAAGATCTTTGACCTGTATTTCACGACGAAGGATCATGGGACAGGCATCGGCCTGTCGATGGTCTATCGCATCATCCAGTTGCACGATGGCGAGGTCGAGGTCGAATCGACCAAAGGCCGCGGCACCACGTTCCGCGTCCTTCTACCGAGGGCGAACGAGACCTGACATGCGCTTGGGATTTGGGATGTGGGTGTTGGGACTGTGGATCTGCCTCGCGGCGGCCGGCTGCGCCAAGGCTCAGGCGAAGACTGCGGCTGCAGGCCCTCCGCTCGAGGTTCCGCCGCCGCCACCGCGAGTCCTCGCGCCCGTCGAAGAGCCGGTCACCGCCACCGCGCCGCTGCCGGAAACGCCGGCCCCGGCGCCCGCGGCCACCGCACCGCGCACGCCGCCGCCGAGACCGCCCGCACGCCGCCCCGAACCCGAGAAGCCTCCGGAACCGCCCGCCCCAGCGGCCGCGACGACCGGAACGCCGGCGCCCGAGCCGCCGCGCGAGCTGCGACCCGCATCGCCGGCCGCCGAAGCGGCCGCTGAACGCGAAGCGCGTGAGAAGCTCGCGCGCGCCGCCCGTGATCTCGGGCGCGTGGACTACGGAAAGCTGAATGCCGACGCCCGGGCCCAGTACGATCAGTCCAAGCGCTTCATGGAGCAGGCGCAGCAGGCGCTGCGGGATCGCAACTTCGTGTTTGCTTCGACGCTCGCCGACAAGGGCGCCGCCCTCGCCGCCGAGCTCTCCGCCCGCTGATCGTCCCCTCGAAATTTTTCCGCCGTCTTGCCCGCAATCGGATACGTTTACGGGCCATGAAGAAACTCTGCCTGCTTGCGATCGCGCTGACCATCTGCGCCGCGTCGGGACTCGCCCAGAGCGGGGACGAACTCGTCAACGCCGGCCGGAACGCCGACAACGTGACGACCCACAGCATGGGATACGACCGGAAGAGTTACAGCCCGCTGCGGCAGATCAACAGGACGAACGTCAAGCGGCTCGTTCCCGTCTGGACGACCAGCGTGTGGAACGAGTTGGGCGAGCTCGCCGCACCGGCCGTCTACAACGGCGTGATGTACGTCATCAACGGCCGATGGACCTTTGCGCTCGACGTGCGCACCGGCAGGCAACTCTGGCGCACGCCCGTCGTGCTCGAGCAGGGCACGCAGGGCGCGCCGATCACGCGAGGCGGGCCGGCGATTTACAACGGCAAGCTGTTTCGCGT
>Ga0114129_10017445_pt1 | contig 10222 bp, 6 predicted proteins | sample RhiMetdeltSRZDD1_FD_80071 | JGI IMG/M metagenome (GOLD analysis project Ga0114129, IMG submission 80071) | Populus rhizosphere microbial communities from Tennessee, USA - Rhizosphere MetaG P. deltoides SRZDD1 (version 2) (version 2) | ecosystem: Host-associated > Plants > Roots > Rhizosphere >... | reverse complement strand
CTAACCAAAGCGGCCACCGGCCGATCGCGGCGCAAAGCGCGGGCCAGAGCCTGCGAATCGCCAGCGCGCCGGCGAAGCCGCCCACGCTGACCGCCAGAAATCTCGGGAGGGCGAGTCCGGCCCGCGCGAATGCCATCCCCGCGAGCGCGAGGACGCCAATCCCGAGCACTCGAGGAATGTTTTCGGCAAAGTATTGGTACCAGCTGTCTTCTCTGACGACGGGATCGCCGCGCAGCCGGAGCTCGAGAAGTTTCCTGCTGAAGTACCACACTGCCAGAGCTGCCAGCACGACGGGCGGAACCGCCGAAGCGATCCGCACGAGAGGGCGGTCGCTCTCGAACACGCGCTGCAGGATGTCCTGACCCTGGGCTATGGCCAGCAGCGGCACCGCGCCGAGCGCGACAGCCAGCACGCTGAAGCGCGACCGGCGCAGGACCGCGCCACGCGGACCGGCGACGAACTCGCGCACGAACTCGACCACTGCGAAGAGCACCAGCAACCACTTGAGGAGCGCCGCAAACGAGCCGATCCAGACGGCGAGCGCGACGCTCGGCGAATGCGCGGCTTCCAGGTTTTCTTGTATCGCGCGCGAGGCGTACCAGAGGGGAAGGTTCTCGCCGACCAGATCGAGCAGCGCGGCAACTCCCGGCGCGAGCACCGCCACATCGCGGCGCAGATCGGGAATGTGCTTGACGTCGGGCCGGCCGTCTCGGTCATAACGACGCCATCGTTCGGTCCAGACGAAGACAGTCCACAGCAGGCCCGCGTAGCAGAAGGGATAGATCACGTCCCACGTGATGAAGCTGCGCACCACGTGGTCGGTGCAGCCAACGGCCGATCGCAGGATTTCGGCGAATCGAGAGACAGAAAAGGTGACCTCGAGCCGAATCATGTCGACCGGTGTTTCGCAGCCCTCGGCGAGATAGGCGAGCTGGCGCTGGCCGACGAACGCGGTGAGCGCGCCGAAGACGGCAACGAGCGTGACGCCGCCGCCCCATTCCCTGCGAAAACGATCGAAACAAGAGCGCGCGACGTCAGCCCACTGGGAAATGCGACGAGCGATCATTCGCGGCACAGAATACCGCGTCAGGGCCACCCCACCGCGCACAGTCCGCGCGGTGGGGACCCCGGGGTGCTCGCCCACGTGCGCTTGTAATGGCCAAGGGCCAACTTTGCAATGACGCGTCTCAGTCTTGGACTACACGAAGATTTGCAGGAGCGCTTGGCGCCGGCGGGTTGTATCCGAGCTGGATGATCTCGAAGTCGCTCGCTCGCAGTGCCGCGAACGCCGGGTTCAGAACGTCGTTGTTCCACCGTGTGTCGTACGTCCCGCTGACATAGAGATCCGAGCCGTTGTCGGCGACGATCAGACCGTAGCGCTGCATCGCGCGGAAGATCTTCTGGACGGCCGGGACGAAGCCCGAGAGATCGCGACTGGCCTTCGGCCGGAGCCGCGCTCCCATCGGCAGCGCCCCCACCGTGGAGCCCGCGCGATGCGACGCCGGATAGACGTAGCCGTTCGTCGCTCGCACCGTCACGCGAAACGCATGGTCGATTTCGGCCGCGCCGAACACTTCGTCGTAGCGGACCAGGCCGGGAAGGATCGCCAGCCCCGCGGCATCGGCCGACGTCCAGCCATCCGGCCGCCGCCCGTTGATGTTCATGTCGAAGAACGCGCCCGATCCGGCGTGCCACTGGCTGCCGTCGTAAAACACGTTGTACAGCTCGAACAGATACTTGCGATCGCGATCGACCATCAGCAGGTGGCGATCGCTCGAGGCACGCAAATCGACGTTGCCCGGGTCGCCGCCTTCGATCCAGTGCGCCTGCGTGATCGACTCGTTCGGGATGGGGTAGAACGGAAAACTCTGGTTGGTGGTGTGGTTCACCCCGTCGCTCTCGTCGGCATACTGAAACTGCACCGCCCGCAACGGCGTCGTCTGGTCGACGACGGCGTAGGGAAAGCCGTAGACCTGCACGCTTCCCGGCGAGACGTCGCCGCCGAAATCGGGATGGGCCGTCTTCGTCGCGCCGATGAAGTTGACGTAGCCGGCCGAGCCGGGGTCTACGGGCCATTTCGAGATGTTCAGATTCCACCAGTTGTCGCGCGGGAAGATCGGAAGCGGACCTGGAATCGTACCGCCGAGCGTGTTGAGCGCCTCGACGCCGGCAACAAGGATCAGCGCAGCAACGGCCGACAGGAGGGCCAACGGACGTCGACGAGCGAGCAGACGAGCCACGCTTCAGGATAAGGCAAGCGATGCGCCGGGCCCCGGGCAGGCCTCTGACACCGCTCTGACACGTGTCTGACCCCGGTAGCGATGACGATTCTGTCGATCGGCTTTCAGTTTCGTGGGGCCGAGTCGCTCCGCCCCCAGCCTGCGTCATTTCGCAATGCAGTCATGCGGCCGTTTCCGTGCAGGCGTTTCCGCTGTCGATGCGCCACGTGCACACGGAGTTGCACGGAGGTCGCGGATAACCACGGTGGCACGGAGCCACGGAGGACAACACGGAGGTGCGCGTGCGACGCCCGCGAAGCGGGCAGCGATGAGACGAAGGTCCGTTGAAAATGCAAACGCACACCATCACGCCGTTTGCATTTTGCAACGGGCCTTCGCCTCATCGCGGGCCGGCCGTTCCGGCCGGCCGTCGCACGCTCGTCTTCTCCGTGCGGTCTCCGTGTCGCCGTGTCTCCGTGGTTTGCCGTGGTCTCCGTCACCGCCGTGGTGCGCTCGCGCTGATCTTCCAGATGCGATCGCCACCATCGTCGGACACGAGCAGCGCGCCGTCACGCGCCACCGTCACGCCTACCGGGCGACCCCACTGTTGAATCGGTGTGCCGTTCGTCCCGTTGCTCGCCAGGAATCCGGTCAGGAAGTCTTCGATCGGTCCCGGCCGGCCGTTGACCATCGGAAAGAAAATGACTTTGTACCCCGTCGCCGCCGATCGATTCCACGACCCATGCAACGCAACGAACGCGCCGTTGCGATATCGCTGCGGGAACTGCGTACCGGTATAGAAGGCGATGCCCAATGCCGCGGAATGCGACGGAATCAGCACGTCGGGCACGATCGCGCGGTTGACGAGATCGGGAAACGAACCGACGTAGCGCGGATCGTAATGCTTGCCGATATAGGAATACGGCCAGCCGTAGAACCCGCCATCCTTCACGGATGTGGCGTAGTCGGGCACAAGGTCATCGCCCAGGTTGTCTCGCTCGTTCATCGCGGTCCAGATCGTGTCCGTGCCCGGCTGCAACGCCAGGCCTACCGGATTGCGGATGCCGGACGCGTACACCCTGTAACCCGTACCGTCTGGATTGAATTCGAGGATGGCGGCGCGCCTGCAATCTTCGCCCGCGTCGTTGTTCGATTGCGATCCGACCGCAACGTACATCTTTGTTCCGGCGCGATTGAACACGATGTTTCGTGTGGAGTGCCCGCCGGTCGGCAGATCGAGGAGCTTCTCGGGATCGCCATGAGCCTGCATGTCGCCGTCGGTGTACTTGTAGCGGACGATGGAACCGGTGTTGCCCACGTAGAGGTAGCCGTCGTGGAAGGCCAGGCCGAAGGGGGCCTGAAGCGCTCCGGGACCACGCTGGACGAATGCGGGCGGAGAAGTACACGCGGGCGCGTCTGCGCCAAGAATCCCAGGTGCTCCGCGACCGCCGAGTGCTGGGGCAGCGGCTCCTCGCCCTCCGCCCTGTCCTCCCGGAGGAGCGCCCGTCGCAAACTCGCTCTGCGCCTCGAAGACGCCGTCATTGTTGGCGTCGCGCAAGACTGTAATGACGTTCGCGCGCGGAGAACTGACGAAGAGATCTCCGTTGGGCGCGTACACCATCATGCGCGGCGCCCGAAGCTCGGCATAGCTGGTGACGGTAAAGCCCGCCGGGACCGTCGGCGTCAACCCTTCCGGGCGCGGCACGAGACGACTCAGTTTTGGACTCGCCGTGCCTGGCTCGGGGAGACTGTCCGGCCGCGGCTGCGAGACGACCGAGTTCTGTTGCGCGACGAGGAGGCTTGCGGCGGCGAGGACGCCGGTGCAACTCAATGCAGCCGCGCGCGAGGACCGGACGCGCCAGGAGGCGTTCTGAAATGCTTTCATGAAAACACTGTAAAGGGTTTGGGATCGTCACTCAAGGTCAAGAGCGTCGGGGATCCGGGATCCCGCGGTGCCCGCCGGTTAAGGATTTCCTCTACCTCGACCGCGGCCGGGCGGCTGATAACCATCGAAGGACGGCCCGGTGTAGAACACGCGGAAGTCAGCGGCATCGGGACGGCCGTTCGGTCCGGTCGACGCGTAGGCGGGAGTGGTGGCGCCGAGGAACTTTCCGGCCTTGAGCGTGGCGTTCCTGATCTCGGTGAAGAGCGCGTGGTACTTCGGGTCGTTGGGCGGGTAGCCGGAAAAATTCGTCATGTCGGTGTTGGCGCCCATCACGACGTCGATGCCGGGCACGCGCGCGATGTTGTAGGCGTTCTTCACACCTTCCGGCGTCTCGATCATCGCGATGATCAGCAGGTTGTCGTTGATCGTCTGCCGGTAGTTGATGCCGTTGACGCCGTAGAGCGCCGGTGCCTGCCCGGCGCCCTGGCTGCGCCGCCCCTGCGGCGGAAAGAGCGAGTACTTCGCGGTGGCCTGTGCTTTCTCAACCGTGTCGACCGTCGGCATCACGATCCCCAGCGCGCCGATATCGGTGGCTTTCTGCAGGGTGCTTTCGAGCTCGTCGGGCACGCGGATGATCGGCACGCCGACGCGCGGACAGGCGGCAATCATCGCCTCGACGTCGGCAAACGACATCGTGCTGTGCTGCATCTCGAACCAGATGTAGTCGTAGTGCGGCGCGACCTGGCAATAGAGCTCGGGGTCGCGGCGTCCGATGGCAAAGCTGAAGATCGGTTTGCCGTCGAGCAGCTTCTGCTTGGCGGCGTTGTAGAGCGGCGCCGTGTTCTTGAGGGCCGCCTTGACCGCCCATCCCTGCGGCTGATTCATCGTTTGCCCCTGTAGCCAGGCACTCGCGAGCGCCAGAAACGCCGCCACGGCCAGCGGATATCGCTTAGTCATGCGGGACATCTTCCGTGCGCGCGGTCCCGCTGTCAACGCATCGGTGTCCTCACGCCTGAAGTGCGGTTTCTTCACGCTGGAAGTGCGGCTTACTGCCGCTTGAAGTGCGGCTCATACGAATTTTTAGTTTTTAATTCTTAATTCTTAATTTCAGGTATATACAATTCCGCCGTGGCACGAGTTGCAGCTTCCGCCGCGCCGCCCGCCCGCGGATCGATGTGGATCCTCGATCCCTGGCGCGACTTCGTGCTGATCGTCGGCGCCCCGTTCATCATTCTTCCGGCGTTGTGGCTGGCACAGAATCGTTTCCGGCCCGAGCAGATTTATCTGCTCGTCGCTTCGTTCGGCGCCGTCGGTCATCACCTGCCGGGCATGATGCGCGCTTACGGCGACCGCTTCCTGTTCGAGCGCTTCAAGTATCGCTTCGTGCTGACGCCGCTTCTGCTTGGCGGGACGTGCCTGCTGTTCGCAATCCGGCAACTGAACGCCATGGTGCTCATCGCCTACGTCTGGGGCGTCTGGCACGGGCTGATGCAGACCTACGGATTCCTCCGCATTTACGACGCCAAGCTCGGTTCGGTCTCGCGTCTCACCGCGCGGCTCGACAGCGCGATGTGCATCACCTGGTTCGGCGCTGCCGTGCTGCTGTCGCCGACCCGGATGCCGAAGATTCTCACCGACTACTACCGCTCCGGCGGCGCCATCGTCTCGGCACCATTCGTCAGTGCGCTGACAACCGCATGGCTGGCCGCGACCGCGCTGACGACGATGGCGTTTGTCGTACACCTTATATATATGCGCGCTCGCGGGACGCGCCAGAGTCCCGCGAAGCTGATGCTGATGGCGACGAGCATCGCGTTCTGGTGGTATAGCAACGTCGCGGTCTCCAACATGCTCGTCGGGATTGCACTGTTCGAGATCTTCCACGACGTCCAGTACCTCACCATCGTCTGGATCTTCAACCTCAACCGGGTCGATCGGAATCCGACGGTCGGCCGGTTCACGCGGTTTCTGTTCAGGCGAAGCTGGGGCCTGGCCGGTTTGTACGTGGGCCTGGTCGCAGCCTATGGATCGCTGAACCTCATTCCACCGGGGATTCCGAGTCAAACGCTGAGCCGCGGGTTGATGGGGCTGCTGACGGCTTCCGCGCTGCTGCATTTCTACTACGACGGCTTCATCTGGAAAGTGCGCGAGCCGGCGATGAGGGAGACTCTCGGGCTGAGGGGCGAAGCACTTGTCCGCCGTAGCCTTGGCGAAGGCGGAAGCTCGGCCCCTACGTCTGCAACGGTCCGCACCGCCGCAAGCATTGCGCCGACGGGTCCGCCAGCCTGGGTTCACGGTCTGAAGTGGGCGGCGTTCATCGTGCCGGTCGCCTGGCTGGGATTTGCGGAGACGCGAGGAGCGATTCAGACGCTCGAGCGCGATCGGCTGATCGCCGAGGCGGTGCCGCGCAGCGCCCAGGCGCACAACAACCTCGGTGGCTCGCTCCTCGTCCAGGGCCGGATCGACGAAGCGATCGAGCAGCTCCAGGAGGCGTTGCGCCTCGATCCCGATCACGCCGAAGCGCACTCGAATCTCGGCGTGGCGCTGGCGCGCCGCGGCCGTGGGGCCGAGGCGATCGAGCAGTATCGGACGTCGCTCGCCCTGGATCCGCGTCAGATGCAGGCGTACTCGAATCTCGGGAACGCGCTGTTACAACAGGGCCTGGTGAAAGAGGCGATCGCGCAGTTCGATCAGGGACTCGCGATCGATCCGAACGACATCCAGGCGCGAACCAATCGTGCCGGCGCGTTGTTTCGTGACGGACGGATTGACGACGCGATCGCCGACCTCGAACAGGTGCTGCGCCTGAAGCCGGACTTCGAGCCGGCAAAACGAAACCTGGAAATCATGCGGAGAACGCAGAGTCAGCAGAGAACGCAGAACAAACAGTGAGGGCGGACGGTCGCGCTTTAACGGCGGACGGTCGCGCGCTTGACAGGCCATGGCTTTCATGCGACCGTCGGCGTCTCGATCGGCGGGCCCGCACGCCCCGCGTGACCGCATCACGACTCTTCATCGCCAGGAGGAAGACATGAAGTCGAAGCCACCCAGCAGAAGGCGATTCCTGAAGAAGGGCATCGCGCTGGCCGGTCTGGCTGCCGCCGCTCCCGCGGGTCTGGCGATCACGGCACCGCCCGCCGCCGCTCAGACCACGGCGTCGGGAACGCCCGATCTGAATTCCATTGACGCCGTCCTCTATGGCCGTCGTTCCCGGTTCGTGACGACTGTCCGGGCAATCGAGGGCGTGAGCCACCCCGACCGCATGCCGCCGCGGCCCACGCCGTACCGGCCGAGTGCGCGCACTCCCCTGGGCGAGTCGATGGGCATCATCACGCCGACATCGCTGCACTTCACGACGCAGCACTTCTACGGACTCCCCGACATCAATCCGGACGAGCACAAGCTGATGATCCACGGTCTGGTCGATCGGCCGCTGGTGTTCACCGTCGACGAACTGAAGCGATTCGCGCCCGTGTCCCGCATCTATTTTCTCGAGTGCATCGGCAACCGTCCGAGCCCGAACGGCAAGACCGTCGCCGATACGCATGGCCGCACCGGCTGCAGCGAATGGACCGGCGTCCCGCTTTCAGTGTTGCTCAAAGAGGTCGGGCTGAAGGACAGCGCGAAATGGATCATTGCCGAAGGGTCCGACGGCGGGAAGCACGAGAAGAGCTTGCCGTTGTCCAAGGCGCTGGACGATGTGCTCGTGGCGTACGGGCAGAATGGAGAACCCATCCGTCCCGACCACGGCTTCCCGCTGCGCCTGATCGTCCCAGGCTTCGAGGGCATCTTCAACGTGAAGTGGTTGCGGCGCCTCAAGGTCGTCGACCAGCCGTATCTGACGTTCCAGGAGCACTCCAGATTTCTTGGCTCGAACCCAAAAACGCAGCCCGACAGCTACGACTTCGGACCGACGTCCGTCATCACGTATCCGTCCGGCACGCATCGGCTCCCGCGCCAGGGCGGTTACGTCATCAGCGGCCTGGCGTGGTCTGGTGCCGGCGCCGTTCGCAGAGTGGAAGTTTCCACCGACGGCGGCAAGACGTACAAGGACGCCGAACTGTCAGGCGCGGTGCTGCCGAAGGCGCACACCCGTTTCGTGCTGCCGTGGAAATGGGACGGCCAGGAAGCCGTCCTGCAGTCGCGCTGCACCGATGTCAGGGACCAGGTTCAACCGACGGAAGCTGAATTTGCGAAGTACTGGGGTTTCACCCGCCCGCAACTGTACGCGGCCATCCAGAGTCAGCTCGGACACTGCAACTGGATTCAGCCGTGGAGGGTCACTCGCGATGGTCAAGTTAGCAACGGTTTGCCGCCGATTGGTTTCGTCGCGGACGTGCATGCGGGCTGACGTTGCCACGCTCGCGGCTGCGGTGTTGTTCGGCGCCGTCGGGGTGACACAGGCGCAGCAACAGTCTCCGTCACCTTCCGGTCTTGGCCGTGCTCCAACCCAGGCGGAGACGCGCTCGTGGGACATCTCGATCGGGCCCGATGGAGCAGAGTTGCCGCCAGGCAGCGGAACCTCGGCACAGGGCGAGGTGGTCTTCATGCAGCGCGGGTGCGCTGGCTGCCATGGTCCGACCGGGACCGAAGGGCCGGCCCCGGTGCTCGTCGGCGCGAAGCCGACGATGTCGACGAACTATTTCCCGATTGCGTACTGGCCCTTTGCACCCTCGATCTGGGACTACATCAATCGAGCGATGCCGTACGATCGACCCGGAAATCTGACGACGAACGAGGTCTACGCGGTGATGGCCTTCCTGCTGAACCGGAACGAAATTATTCGCGAGGGCGAGGTGATGGACGCCAACAGTTTGCGAAACGTCCGGATGCCTCACCGCGCGGATTACAAGGGTCCGGCCCCCTGGACCCCCGACACGCGGCGAGGCTTCAAGATCCTGCCTTGATCGGCTGGCAGCTCGATCGTTCAGAAGTCGAGCTGCGCCCCGATCTTGAACAAGCGCCCGTCCAGAATTCCCACCGGCCGATTCCACGCGAGGCTCGGAGGCAGCGAGTAGGTGTCGACAGTCGTGAACGGAACCGAGCGCGTCAGGACCGGGTTGGCGTTGAGCGCGTTGTAGAGATCGATCATGACCCTGACACGCGTTCTGCCACGCCCGAACGTCTTCGTGCCGCGAATGTCTGCCTGATACATCCGATCGTCGTAGAGCGTCCCCGGTTCGATCAATTGCACCGCGATGCTGGGCGTTGCCCCGAGGCTGGTGCGCGCCGGGTTGGCGAACTTGATCGTGTTGTTGAACGTCGTGCTGGTCCAGACCGCCTGGATCTCGGGTCCGCGGACCGACTGGAAACTGCCGCTCGCCTGCCATCCGCCGGGCAGCGGATAGGCGCCGAGGAGCTTGATCTGCAACCCGCCGCGCGCCAGGCCGCCAGCTGGATCGACGCGCCGATCGCAGAAGCGAAGCTGCGTCGGATCGTCGACAACGTAGCAGTCGTTGACGTGCGCGTCGCCCCAGGTAAACCCGCCGCCGACCGTACCGCCGTTGCCCATCCGCCAGTTGACGTTGAAGTCGCCGCCGTCGTAGGTCTCCTGGTAGTCGCCGTAGTTTTTGGCCAACGTGCGGAAGTCGTCCACGAGCGGCCGCTTCGCGTCCTTGATCACGTATAGCCCGGTGATCGTCGAGCCGCGAACGCCCGACGGCAGCCGCGGATCGTCCGGCACGACAATCGAGAACTCGTCGAAGTCGTCGCGCGTCCACTGCCGGTTGTCGGGACCTCGGCCGAAGAGGCCAAACGGCCCGATGGTGCCGCGGGTCGGGAGCAGGACGTTGAAGTTGTCGATGTGCGTGTAAGTCGCGCTGACACCCAGGCCCGGCCGCAGTTCGTGTTGCAGCGTGCCCGTATAGTTCCAGTGCCCGCCCCGGGCGCCGAAGCCATCGACGTAGTCGGGATCGTACTGAACGCTCGGCACGACCGTCCCGAAACGCGCGTTGCTCGTCGGTCCCAGCTCGCTCAGCTCGGGCCGCAGATTCCCGTTCGCGTCGGTCCACGTTCTCGTATCGGTCGCCACAATCTGCCGCATCGGGTTGAGCGCCCGTGTCGGCGCTGCAACCTCCTGGTTGACGTATCGCCCGGTCGTGAATTTTGCCGCCGTCTT
>Ga0114129_10017443_pt1 | contig 10223 bp, 10 predicted proteins | sample RhiMetdeltSRZDD1_FD_80071 | JGI IMG/M metagenome (GOLD analysis project Ga0114129, IMG submission 80071) | Populus rhizosphere microbial communities from Tennessee, USA - Rhizosphere MetaG P. deltoides SRZDD1 (version 2) (version 2) | ecosystem: Host-associated > Plants > Roots > Rhizosphere >... | reverse complement strand
GACGGTTTCTCCGTCGACGTCATCCCTCGAAGCAATCCGGATCATGCGGGGCAACCGCGTTGGTTGCTTGCCCGTTGTCGAAAACGATCAATTAGTGGGGATTGTGACGTCCTATGATTTTCTCGAAGCCTCAGCCAGGCTGTTCGAACAGCATCTGGCTGCGCCGTCTGACAAACAGAAGGACCGAGCACGAGCACAGGGAGCATAACCATGCCGAGCGCGCAACATGTAAAGATAGACGAACCGTTAGCACAACCTGCCGGTGGCGTGCATTCGCTCTTAGGCGAGGTCCACGCGTTGAATGTGCGAAATCTCGATTCGCTGCACAGCCGCGGGAGCGTGTTGTTTGCGGAAGGCGAGCCGGCGCGGGGCGTCTACATTCTGCGGACCGGCAGAGCGTCAGTTGCGATCTCGTCGAGTGAAGGTCGAGTTGCAATCCTGCGCCTCGTCCAGTCAGGCGACGTGCTCGGGCTGAACGCAGTCTTGCGTAACTCCACTTACGAAGTCACGGTAAAGATACTCGCAGCATCGCGCGTGAATTTCATCTCGCGCACCGAATTGATGGAGCTGATGGAAAACAGTGACACCGCCGCGCTTGCTGTCATAAAATTATTGAGCCGCGAGCTTGAACAACTCACCGACCGCGCCAGGTCACTGCTCCTCCCACAAACAGCCCGCGCCAGGTTGGCACAACTCCTGCTTCAGTTGAGCAAGGAAGGCCCGGAAGGTCGATCACGGGCAATCGACAAGGTTTTCACACACGAAGAGGTCGCGCAAATGATCTGCACGTCGCGAGAGACCGTTAGCCGTCTACTGGCGAGTCTCGGCCGGCGCGGGATTATTCGTATCACCTCTGACAGCATGTTGATTCGCGATCGTGCAGACCTGGAAGAAATCGCGCGGGAGTGAAGCCGTTACGTGACGGTTGTCACAGTAAAACGCCCGCCCAGCTTCTAGAATGCATCGGCATTTCTCGCTCAAGGTCAGTTAAATCGCGAAACTCAGCGAGGCATCGGCGATGAAAAAAGTCGTTAAAGCCCTCCTGATCTGTGGCTTAGTCGTCTCCACGATCGGTTGGCTCACCTACAACAAGGCGTCGCAGTCCGCGGAATTTAGCCCCGCGGAACTGGCGCTGTTCACTGCAAATAATGACGTGGGCGATTACGTGGGCAGCGAAGCGTGTAAGGACTGTCACGAAGACCAGTTCAAAGCGTTTTCGCATACTCCGCACTCGCGTCTCTCCGCCAACAATAGTTGGAAAGGAAAGGTCACGGGTTGCGAGTCGTGTCACGGGCCAGGCAAGGCACACGTCGAGGAAGGGGATCCGAAGAAGATCATTTCTTTCAAGACGAAGTCGTCGAAGGAAACTTCGGAGACGTGTCTCGGTTGTCACGCCGGCAAAGAGGACCACAACAATTTCCGCCGCGGTGAGCACTGGCGCAACGACGTCGGTTGCACCGATTGCCATACGTCGCATTCGCCAACGGCAACCGCGAGTAATCCCGGGTCTAACACGCTGGTATCCGAGTCCGCCAGACGAAATCGCGATCTGCTGGCGGCGCACATGCTGAAAGGCAGCGAGCCGCAACTCTGCATCGGTTGTCACAGTGAAACGAAAGCGCAATTCAGTCGCCCGTTTCATCACAAAGTGCTCGAAGGCCTGATCAAGTGCAGCGACTGTCACAATCCCCACGGTGGTTTCGAGCTCAAGCAAACGCGTCTCGCCACGGGAGCTGATGCCGGCTGTTTGAAGTGTCACACCGACAAGCAGGGGCCATTCGTCTTTGAACACGCGCCATTGAAGGTCGAGGGCTGTGCGTCGTGCCACACACCGCACGGCTCGGCCAATGCGAAACTCCTGACGCGTGCAGTAGTTAGACAACTCTGTCTCGAATGTCACAGCAACGCGCACGAGATTGGCGCGCCTGACACTCCCAACTTCCATAACCAGGCGACGTTGCGTTACCAGAATTGCACGACTTGTCACGTGAAGATTCACGGCTCGCATGCGGATCGTTTCTTCTTCCGGTAAGGAGTGGTGAGATGAAAAAGCAGACTCGACGAGGATGGCGTCTGATTGGCTTGATGTTGCTACTTGCGCTTAGCCCCAGTGCAAGTCGAGCACAGCAAACCACAACCACTTCATCGTCAACTACAGCGACGAAGTCGCCGAGCACTACCGGCACCGACGCGACCGCAACGGACGATCTGGGCAGCTACACTGTGATCTCGAGTATCGAGTTTGGCGTCCGCGGGTTGAGGGTTTCCGGCAATGACAACAAATATCGCAGTGATTTGAATTACGGTAATGGTTTTCGTCTGTTTGATTCCAGTTTCCTTTTGCGGTCGAAGGAAGGAAGAAGAAATCTCGCATTCGACGAGTTGCTGGTGACGACCTCCGGTTGGGGCGGCGATCCGTATGGCTCTACGCGCGTGAGTGCCGAGAAATCCGGGATCTATCGCTTCGACGCAAACGTCCGTCGCGCACGCTATTTCAATGCCCTTACGAGTTTCGCTAATCCGGTGCTCGCGCCAGTCGGACAGCACACATCGAACCAGCGACACAACTTCAGCGACTTCGATTTCGTCGGCCTGCCTGACAATCGAAAGATCCGGTTTCACCTCGGTTACTCGCGGGATTCACGAGAGGGCCCCGGCACAACGACCGCACGCTTCTCGGGCGATGAATACGCGATCAGTACCAACACCGAAGCGCGCGCCAACGATTTTCGCGCCGGCATCGATGCGTACGTGCTCGGGTTCGATCTCTCATTGATGCAGGGAGCACGCTACTTCCACGACAACACCAGCCAAACAGTTACGCTCACAAACCAGGGCAACAACACGGCGAACACGTCGCGTATCGATCAACTGTTTCGCGAAACTCCCACGCAGGGAACGCATTTCTGGACGCGCTTTAACGTTCATCGCTTGTTTGCCAAAAAACTCGATTTCACCGGCCGCTACATCTATCTCAGCGGGCGCTCGCGTTATTCGCTCTTCGAACAGACCACGGGACGTCAATCGAACGGCAATCTCGCGGTTCCGCAAACTGCTTCCGCGCGCGGCGAAGTGAAACGTCCTTCGTCGATCGGCGACATTGGCGTCACGTTTCTTGCCACAGACAAGTTTCGAATCTCGAATACGTTTCGCTTCGACAACTTCCGCATCAATGGCGAAGAACCCCTCGTCGACGTGCTGCGACAGCGAACAGTTGCGGGCCTTCCACTCGCAACGGTCACGACGACTTCATTCTTCGCCCGCACGACAAATTATCGCCGGTTTCTGAATACAATCGAGGCTGATTATCAATTCAGCCCGTCGTACTCAGTTCACGCGGGTTATCGTTTCACCGATCGACATATCGCGCTTGCACATCTCGATCGCACCACCACGCTGGCGACACGCGCAGAAGAGGTCGACAATCAGACGCATGCCGCCATCTTCGGTTTCAAAGCGCGCCCCGTGAAAGCCTGGACCATCTATTTCGACGGCGAACACGGCGATGCGGACAGCGTGTTCACGCGGCTCACAAACAACGACTTCACAAACTTCCGCGTTCGCAACCGGATCAACACCGGCGACAAGCTCTCGTTCACGGTCGCGCTGATTACGAAGGACAACACGAATCCTGCCGATGTGATCACGAGCCCGAACGTTCCCTTCGGGACCCCGGCGGAAGCGCTCGACGTTCACGTCAAGAGCCGTCATTTCACATCATCAGTTGATTGGACGCCAAATGCGAAATTCTCACTGAGCAGCGGTTACACGCACATGCGCGTGACGAGCATCGCCGGAATCCTGCTGCCGATCAGCGGTCAGCGCCGCGTCGGCGAAAGCCAGTACTATTCGCGCGACAATTTCTTCTTCTTCAATGCTTTTGTGAGGCCCATTTCGCGAGTAACGTTCTACGCCGGTTATCACATCAACAAGGACGACGGCCAGGGCGATCGCGTGTCGCCCTCAAACGTGATCCTGATCGATTCTTATCCGATGTCGTTTCAATCTCCCGAAGCACGGCTGACGCTGAAACTGAATCGGATGGTGGACTGGAACATCGGCTACACGTATTACAACTATAAGGACAAGTTTTTCCCCGTTCAGAATTATCGTTCTCACTTGCCGTACACGTCGCTGCGAATCTATTTCGGTCGAGGTGAGTGATAATCGTTAAAGATGGTGCAGGCGACGATCATTTGCGGGAGCAAGTTAGCGTTCTGGGTATTGATCTGCGTTTTGGTGTTGACCGTTCAGGCATCATCACAGCGCCGCAGACCGGCCGCCCCCCGCGTCGACTATTCGCGGTTTTCTCATAGCACGGAACCGCACCGCGCGGCTTGCAGCTCGTGTCATAAGTTTCCGTCGAAGAACTGGAAAGCGGCCCGGAAGTCTGGCGATGCGTTTCCGGACGTGACAGAGTATCCGGAGCACCAGGCTTGTTTGAACTGTCACCGGCAACAATTCTTTGCCCGCGAGCGGCCGGTGCCGCCCATCTGTTTGAACTGCCACGTCAAAGCCACACCGAACGACACTGCTCGATTCCCTTTTCCGACTTTGGGCGAGGTTTTTCTGGCGACTGTGAAGGCGCGCGATTTTGTTTCGGACTTCCGCGTCGCGTTTCCGCATGACAAGCATAGCGATGCGGAGTGTACGGACTGCCATGAAACGAAAGACACGAAGGGCACTTTAAAGAAGCCGCCATTGATGCATTCGGCGTGCTTCACTTGTCACAACCAGGAAAGCGAGTTGGCGCCGTTGCCGCCCACCTGCGATGCCTGTCACAAGCCACCGAAATGACACTCGCGGTTTACATTCGTTGCGCGCTGGCTATTTCACTGTTTGGCATAGCTGGGTTCGTTTGTGGGCAAAGTGCGTGGGCGCAAACGAACTACTCGCAATTCAAACACGACGATCCGAACCATGCGCGGCTGCCGTGTTTGCTCTGTCACCGTCGCACTGACAACTCAGCGCAGCCAACGCTGCCGGGCAAAGACTCGCACACGCCGTGCAGCGGTTGTCACCAGCAGCAGTTTGCGAACTCCGGAAGTGAGATGTGTTCGATCTGCCATACGGACGCGCAGAGCGGGAAGATGAAGCCGTTTCCAGCGCTGCGTAGTTTCAATGTTCGTTTCGATCATGCGAAACATGCAGGCGCCGAATGCGGCACATGTCATCGACGCAGCCGTGGTGGAGTTGCATTGTCGATCCCGGCGCGATTGAACGCGCACGTGACGTGTTTCGGTTGTCACAAACCGGGAGCGAAGGCGTCAGGCGGCGGCGACATTTCTTCGTGCGGAACGTGTCACCGGTTGGGACGGTTCGTACGCACTTCGGAACAGACGGCTGCGTACCGCGTCGGGTTCAGTCACGCGAACCATGACGCGTCGCAGAAGCTTGCGTGCGGAGGCTGTCATCGAGTCAGGCCGGGTTTGTCGCAAGGCCGGCAAGTTACGTCGCCGGCCGCGCTCAACCACCACGCATCGCCCGGAAGTCCGAGTTGTGCCACTTGCCACAACGGCGAGCGCGCCTTCGGCGGTGAGGATTTTTCCGTGTGCACCCGGTGTCACAAAGGTTCGACCTGGCGGTTCTGACAGGATCACGAGTACCCGGATTGAAATACAGTGCAGCGCTGTGGAAACTTCCGCAGCCGGATGAGCAAAAGCGCGCTTAGGAAGCGATTCGAAGCGCATTTTGGCCCATTTTTCTAAGAAAAAACACGGCATGGGCATTGCACCTATCGAGCACGAGCGGAGTCACCGCCCGGGGAGGCATGATGAAAAAGGCTAAGAACACAGCGATGGTGATGGTATTGACTTTCTTGTTTGGCGTCGTCTTTATGACTTTTGCGGCTCGCCCGCAGGACCCGCAACCTTCGGATCCGGCAGCTTTCTACAAGGCAAAGTGTGTGGCCTGCCATGGACAGAAAGCGGAGAAGAAGTTTGACGCGACCCTGACCGAGGAGCAGCAGATCGAGGCGATCATGAAAGGCAAGAAAGTTGAGAAACCACCACACATGCCGGCCTATGGTGACAAAGGTGTGACCGCTGAACAGGCAAAAGCACTCCTGGAGTACATGAAGCAACTGCGCGCGACGCAGTAGTGAGTGGTGCGAAAACAAGATCCGTGTTCTTCGGCGTGGCGGGGAACACGGATCTAAGGAATGACAGAAAAGAAACCGACACTCTTCCGCAACTACATCAGCTTCGCCGGCGCGCTCATCGTGATCGCGGCGGTTGTAAGTATTTTACTGCTCTTTCTGATCGAGCTGACGCAGAGAGCAGACAATCCCTACCTCGGCATCGTCACCTACATCATCCTGCCGGCATTTCTCGCGTTTGGTCTCGTCGTGATTGTGATCGGGATGTTGCTCGAGAGAAGACGACGACGCCGGTCGCCCACTTCGGAAATACCGCCTTATCCCAAGATCGACTTCAACGAGCCGCGACAACGCCGCGTCGCGCTCACGTTACTCGTGCTCTCGTTTGTTTTCGTTTGTGCGAGCGCTTTTGGCAGCTATCGCGCTTATGAGTACACGGAGTCGGTGGAGTTTTGCGGAGAAGCGTGCCACTCGGTGATGAAGCCCGAGTTCGTCGCTTTTCATGCGACGTCACACGCGCGCATCAAGTGCGTCGATTGTCATGTGGGCCACGGGGCGGAGTCGTACGCGCGTTCCAAGATGTCGGGCGCGCGTCAACTTTTAGCGCTCGCGCGAGGTACTTATTCACGACCGATCGAAACCCCGGTTCACAACATGCGGCCGGCGGATCAAACTTGCGAACAGTGTCACTGGCCTTCAAAGTTTCACGGCTCGCAGGTAAAGACGTTCAATCACTACGCGTACGACGAACAGAACTCGTTACGCCAAACTCGCATGTTCATTAATGTCGGCGGTGGTGATCCGGCCAGTGGACCAGTCGCCGGTATTCACTGGCACATGAATCTGGGGAACCAGATCACGTTCATCGCGAGCGATCGACAACGCCAGGTGGTTCCGTGGATTCGCGTGCAGGATCGAAACGGCAACGTCACCGAGTATCACGATCAGCGCCGCCGTCTAAGCTCGGAACAGATCGCATCCGGCGAAAAGCGACGCATGGACTGCATCGATTGTCACAATCGACCGGCGCATGCGTATCTGCCGCCGGATGTCGCAGTGGACCAGTCGTTCGCTGCGGGGCGGCTCGATCCGGCGTTGCCGTATCTGAAGCGGCAGGCAGTGGAAGTCCTGAACAAGCCCTACACAACCGAGCAGGAGGCGCTGAACACGATCGCCTCGGGCCTGGATGCGTTTTATCGCACAAACTACAACCAGCTTTACTCACAACGAAGCGACACCATCAAGTCATCAATCGCCGAAACTCAACGCATTTTCAAGACTTACTTTTTCCCCGAGATGAAAACCGACTGGTCGACGCACCCGAACAACATCGGGCACCTCTATTCGTCCGGATGTTTTCGTTGTCATGACGGCGAGCACGTTAGCGACAGCGGCAAGGTCATTCGCAACGACTGCAACATTTGTCACACTGTGCTGTCTGATTCGGCACGGCCGGCGACAGTGCCGGCTACGATCAACTTCCAGCACCCGGTCGATCTTGGCGGTCTCGCGGATCGAAAATGCGAAACGTGTCACAAGGCAAACGAACCGTTCCGCCACCCAGTCAATCTGGGCGACATCTCGATGTTTCAGTGCGTCGAATGCCATCCCCGAAAGCAATAAATCGTAAAATAGCGCGGCATGATCAATAGAAGGATCGCAGGCGGGGTATTCCTCAGCGTCGCGCTCGGGTTGGCGGTTGGTGTGGGGACCTACACGTTCGTTTACGCCCGCGGTTATTCCTACATGACCGACAACGCTGACGCCTGTGTCAACTGCCACATCATGCAGGACCAGTTCAGCGGTTGGGTGAAGTCGAGCCATCGTGCCGTCGCCGTCTGCAACGATTGTCATACTCCGCCGGGTCTCGTGCCTAAGTACATGACGAAGGCCCGCAACGGCTTCTGGCACTCGTACTATTTCACGACCGGCTGGTACGACGACAACATTCACATCACGCCACGCGGCCGCGAAGTGACGGAACAAGCCTGCCGCAAGTGTCATCAGGAAATCGTGCAGGCGATCGAAGGTGCACACGCCGATTCAAAAGACGAACAGACAAGCTGCCTTCGCTGTCACAACTCAGTCGGGCACATGCATTAGGTTGCGGAGAAGACGAATGAGCACTCCATGGTTCAAACGATATTCGCTGCGGTTCGCGGGCCTCGTGGCGGCGGTCATCATTGTCACCGTCCTGGGTCTCGCGCTGTTGGTCAACATCTTCCAACGCAAGCAGGAAGCACGTAATCCTTTCTTCAGAGTCGTCGAGCTCAACGACGACACGATCGATCCCAGCATATGGGGCAAGAATTTTCCGCTCCAGTACGACGACTATCTGAAGACGACCGATCAGGTGCGCACGCGCTACGGCGGCAGCGAAGCGGAACCGCGCACGCCGACGCAGGCAGACCCGCGCTCCGTCGTCGCCCAGTCGCGACTGGAGGAAGATCCGCGGTTGAAAACGATGTGGGCCGGTTACGCGTTTTCCAAAGACTTTCGCGAGGAACGCGGTCATGCATACATGCTTGACGATCAGACGTTCACCGAGCGCCAGCAAGTTACAAAACAACCCGGCACGTGCGTCAACTGTCACGCCTCGGTTTACGTCGCTTACAAACAACTTGGCTCCGGCGACATTTTTAAAGGCTTCGAACAATTGAACAAGATGCCGTATTTCGAAGCGCGCAAGCTCGTCACTCATCCGGTCGCTTGTATCGATTGTCACGACTCGCAGACGATGCAGTTGCGGGTGACACGTCCGGCGTTTATCGAAGGCATGCGCGTGCTGAAAGCTTCGCAAGGCATTCAGAATTACGACGTCAACAAGCAAGCAACGCGTCAGGAGATGCGCGCCTACGTCTGCGGGCAATGCCACGACGAATATCACTTCAGCGGTCCCGAGAAGCGGCTGGTGTATCCCTGGTCCAAAGGACTTCAGGTGGAAAACATTCTCGCGTTTTACGACGAACAAAAATTCAAAGACTGGGAGCATGGTCTAACCGGCGCGCCGGTGCTGAAGGCGCAGCATCCGGAGTTTGAGATGTGGAACCAGGGGATCCATGCGCGGTCGGGAGTTGTTTGCGCCGATTGCCACATGCCTTACAAGCGCGAGGGCGCGTTGAAGATCAGCGATCACCACGTCCGTTCGCCGATGCTTAACATCAATCGCGCCTGCCAGACGTGTCACAAATGGTCTGAGGAAGAGTTGAAGGCGAGAGTGGAGACGATTCAACAGCGGACGCACAGCCTTCGCAACATCGCGATGGATGCACTCGTGGATTTGATCAACGATATCAAAGCCGCGCGAGACGCGGGTCGCAATGACGCCGGCGTTGCCACCGCGCAGGATTTCCAGCGTCGCGCGCAGTTCTACGTCGACTTCATCGAGTCTGAAAACTCAAATGGCTTCCATGCGGATCAGGAAGCCGTACGCATCCTCGGCGAATCGATCAACTTCTCGCGCAAGGGACAAGTCGCCTTGCGCGGCGGTCCGACGATAACCACGAGCGCCGCGAAGTAGCGGCGCCCAATCAAAGCGGCGGCGGCTGTGATTCACTGGATTGAGACGGTTAGCGTGTAGTTAGTGGCGGTGGCCGCGGTGTTGACGATCGAGAGTAAATGATCGCCGCCCGACATTTCTAAACTGAAATCCTTGCCGCTTGCGGAGCCTGCATTGACGGTTACGGCGCCGTTACCCGAGGTGATCTTGATCGACATCACCTGGCCCGCCCGCCCGTTGATCAGGTATTCGAGGTAACCATTCGCTGCTATGCGTCCGCGTACCGTGGCTGAACTGGCCCCTTTGCGAAAATTGATCCGTTTCTGGGCCAGCAGATCCGAACTCGATAACAACATCATTAGCAGCAACGCAACCAACCTGGCGCTTGTTGTTCTACGCATCCCACCCTCCGAGACCTTCTGATCGACAATCGTGATGCAGATTAGCACGGCTGTTGTTTCAGAGAAATTTCATAACGTGAATGATACTTTTCCGAAACTTCCTGCGCCTTATTAGTTGTTAACGCGGATTGGGCCATCAAAGCAGGCCACGAGCGAGAAGAACCTCAATCGCCATCCGCCTCACAAAAGACTAGAAGGAGAATAGGAAAGTGAATACTACAGCATT